>ENA-ORMR01000001-ORMR01000001.1-human-gut-metagenome-genome-assembly--contig:-NODE-1-length-376856-cov-41.861545_pt1 | contig 376856 bp, 351 predicted proteins | sample MGYA00242107_ERZ509003 | MGnify/ENA primary metagenome ERZ509003 (study PRJEB26280, sample SAMEA2338699) | human gut metagenome | biome: human gut; feature: human-associated habitat; material: faeces...
GCGTCCGTCTGAACGCGTAACGGCGGAATATTGGCTGAATCTGTACCCGCGCGAAGTTGCAGAAGCGCACAAAAACGCATCTATTCATATTCACGATTTGGGATGGCTGACCGGGTATTGTGCGGGTTGGTCTTTGCGTGAATTGTTGTACGAGGGATTTAACGGCGTTCCCGGATATCTGCAATGCGAACCGGCCAAGCATATGGCAACCGCAATTTCACATATGGTGAACTTTCTGGGTACATTACAAAACGAATTTGCTGGTGCCCAGGCGTTTTCATCGGTTGACACATATCTGGCACCGTATGTCAGAATCGACAATATGTCATACGCAGATGTTAAAAACGCAATGCAGACATTGGTGTTTAACTGCGCGGTGCCGTGCCGTTGGGGTACCCAAACGCCATTTATCAATTTTACATTTGATTGGACGTGCCCAGAAGATTTGAAAAAACAACATCCATTCGTCGGCAAGAAGCAGATGGATTTCACATATGGCGATTTGCAGACCGAAATGGATATGATAAACAAAGCGTTTCTGGAAGTTATGACCGAAGGTGACGCCCTGGGTCGTCCGTTCACGTTCCCGATTCCGACATATAATATCACCAACGATTTCCCGTGGAATCACCCGAACGTTAAACCGCTGTTTGACCTGGCGGCGAAATACGGTATTCCGAATTTCCAGAACTTTCTGAATTCTGATTTGAATCCGACCGATGTGCGTTCTATGTGTTGTCGGTTGCGTTTGGACGTACGCGAATTGTTAAAGCGCGGTGGCGGCTTGTTCGGTTCCGCGGAAAAGACGGGTTCTATTGGTGTTGTCACAATAAACCTGGCGCGTTTGGGATATACGCACAAGGGTGACCGCGAAGGTCTGTTCCGTGAATTAAAACGCTTGTTGGATTTGGCGCGTGATTCGCTGGAAATCAAGCGTCGCATTATTACCAAGAATATGGAACGCGGACTGTATCCGTTCACACGTCGCTATCTGGGCAACTGGGAGCACCATTTTTCAACAATCGGTGTGAACGGTGCAAACGAAATGGTGCGCAATTTTACAAATGACAAGGAAAACATTGCGACACCATTTGGTAAAAAACTGGTATTGGATTTAATGGACTTTATCCGTGAAAACCTGGCCACGTTCCAGGAACAAACCGGCAATCTGTATAATCTGGAAGCCACCCCGGCCGAGGGTTGTTCATACCGCTTTGCCAAAACGGACGTAAAGAATTTCCCGGATATCATCACCGCCGGCACGCACGATGCACCGTACTATACCAATTCGACCCAGTTGCCGGTGAACTATACCGACGACCCGTTTGTCGCCCTGGAACACCAGGAAGAATTACAGCGTAAATATACCGGTGGGACAATGTTGCACCTGTATATGGGCGAACCGGTTTCCAGTGGGGACGCCGCACAAAAAATCGTACGTACGATTTTTGAAAATTACAAGATTCCGTATATGACACTGACGCCAACATTTTCAATCTGTCCGAAACACGGATATCTGCCGGGGCGGTTTGAATTCTGTCCGAAATGCGACGCAGAAATCGCGGCGAATCAAAACGCGGAATCAGAAACAGTTTCACAATAAAAAACAAACCAAAAAACAGAAAGGGAGGAAAACATTATGACAGCAACAGAAAACACGCAAAGAACACCGTGCGAAGTATTTTCACGTTCTATGGGGTTCATCAGACCTGTTTCCAACTTTAATGTTGGTAAATATTCTGAATTTTGCGAAAGAAAAACATTTACTGAGGCGAACAGTTTAACAACTGGTCAGCGTCACAGTGAACTGATGAAAAAAGCTGCATAAGTTATGAGAGAGATTCAGATTGGCGGATTGGTGTCGTTCACGACAATTGATTACCCCGGGAAATTGGCCGCGGTGCTGTTTCTGGTGGGATGTCCGTTGCGTTGTGCGTATTGTTCCAATCCGCATCTGATACCTGTGCACGATGGCGAATACGACCCGGACAAGGTTTTTGATTGGCTGCGCAGTCGTGTCGGCAAGTTGGAAGCCGTCGTTTTTTCCGGGGGCGAAGCATTGATGCAGGGCGACGCACTGATTGAATATATGCGGCGCGTACGTGAACTGGGGTTCGCAATCGGATTACATACAAACGGATTTTATCCAGAAACATTGGCACGTGCCGCTGATGTGGTTGACTGGATTGGTCTGGATTACAAGGCACGACGTGATAAATATGGTGAATTGGTCGGCCAGAATATTGCCCACGACCATATGATTCGCAGTTTGGATACGTGGCTGGCCACCGGCAAGGATTTCGAAGTTCGTATCACCTGTGACCCGCGATTTGTCACAAAAATGGATTTAATGGAAATAGCAAACGATTTACATAATCGCGGCGTAAAAAAGTTTGCAGTACAAAAATATATTCCGCATTTCGAAGACGCAACACACAATACAACATCCGCACAACGCGAACAATTTTTTAACGATGAAAACCTGCGTAATACAATAAACGCATTGTTCGATTCTGTCACCTGGCGGGAATAGTTTTTACAAGTTACCGATAACAAATTATATATTACAGCAAAAACAATCCGCATCGTGGGAATTGATTATGCCAACCGCCTGCAGATATGCATATATTGTCGTACTGCCCACGAATTTCATACCGCGCCGGCGCAAATCCGCCGATATTTTATCCGATAATTCTGATTTTGGAATTCCTGTTTCACGAATAGTTTTGTTATCTGTCCACGACCAAATATATTTTGCAAATGTTCCATATTCCGCCGCAATACGGATAAACACACGCGCATTTGTGACGGCAGATACAATTTTTTGACGATTACGAATTATAGCCGGATTATTGCATAATTCTGATATTTTATTGTCATCATAATTTGCAATTTTGGACACATTAAAATCATCAAATGCGACACGAAACGCATCACGCTTGTTTAATACGCATTCCCACGAAAGTCCCGCCTGGAACGTTTCCAACAATAACATTTCAAATAACCTGTTATCGTCACGTGATGGAACGCCCCATTCAGTATCGTGATATTTAACATATCTGGGATTTTTCATATTTACCCAAAAGCAACGTTTTTTATTTTCCATACGCATATATTACAATTAAATAATATCTTTTCCAAGATAAAACTGGATTGCTTCGTTTCACTCGCAATGACAAAGGGGATACGAATAACAAGTATCGAGTTACAAGTAACTAGCAACTAGTAACTAACCAACGAGCAATTAAAAAATCCCGCAGACGCGGGATTTTTATTTAACCGATTATACTTAAAACGTATAACGTACGCCAACCTTGATTTCGTGTGCATACACAAATTCATCAGCAACGTTGGACGAATTGAAACGATATCCAATGTCCATCGCCCAATCTTCGCTGAAATTGTATGCGGTACCAATACCAACCTGCCATTCAAATTCGTACAGTGTATCGTTGGCAACCTCCATTTCACCTAATGGAACACCCGCCAGCATCGGCCCTATCATACTGCCCATAGGACCGTTTAATAATGCTGCCATTGCGGCATCGTCCACATCGATTTCAACAGACGCCTTTTGTCTGTACACACCCAAACCTACACCAGCGCCAATATATGGTGTCCAACTGGAATTGCCCAAATCAAAATCATAGTACACATTTGCCATATACGAATTATGACGTACTGACGTTGATGTTTCGATTTCAGTTGGTAATGGTGTTACACCAGGAATAGATACGCCACCCATTACTGTGGAAATAATATCACCATTGTATATTTCATAATCATCTTCGGATGCACTGCGGATTGCCGCCTCTAATTCAGCGCGAACACTGCCGATTTTTACACCGGCCGTGATTTCACCTGCAAACGCCATATCAAAATCCATATTGTCACCAGCATTTGCAACAAACGCGTGTGGAATATCAGTTGGAACCTTTGATGCGTCAAACTTTACGCGTTTGGCTGATGTTCCGGCCTTGTCAATAACCAGGCCAACACCAACATACGGTGTGATTTCCGCCGCAAACGCAGACGGGGCAAACATTGCTGTGGCAATAAATAATGCCAATGTTTTTTTCATTGTTTCTCCTTATCATAATATTTTGTTAGGTATAGATACCTAATAAAAGCTATCCGATATTATTTATTATGTCAAATAAAAACGTAAATTATCAAAAAAACATCCTTGACCTGGAGTTGACTTTAAGTTGTATAATACGCACGTATAATAACAATAAAAAGGAGAAAACCAATGAATAAAATCACCATCGCGGTAATAGTTTTATGTATCGTGGCGATTGCAGCGGGGCTGGTTGCGTGGTCTGTAACACGCAAATCGCCCGCGCGCGGATGTATCGCACCAATCAGTGAAAATGTCACTGTACAGCGTGTACACTATAAAAACAGATATGGGATGAAAATTGCCGGCAATCTGTACACTGCGCGCGATATAGACAAAACAAAAACATATCCAGCGCTGATTGTTGGCGCACCATACGGCGGTGTCAAAGAACAGGCACCCTGTGTATATGCCAATGAACTGGCCCAGCGCGGATTTGTCGTTCTGACATTTGACCAGTCGTTTATGGGTGATTCAGGTGGTACGCCACGCAATGTTTCATCACCTGATATCTTTGTTGAAAACTTCAGTGCGGCGGTGGACTATCTTGGACTGCTGCCATATGTGAACCGTGAAAAAATCGGTGTGATTGGTGTTTGCGGCTCCGGCGGGTTTGCACTGTCCGCGGCTCAGGTTGACACACGTATCCGTGCCGTCGCCACGGCCAGTATGTATGATATAAGTGTCGCAGCGCGCCTGGGGATGGATGCGGCGCAAATCCAGGCCGCCAAAGAAAAATATTCCGCCCAGCGCTGGGTTGATGCCCAAAACGGATATCCGGAATATATTCCAACGTTCCCAGAAAAGCCAATCAGCATCGATGAAATTCCGGAAATGGACGAAACATCGCGTGAATGGTTCCGGTTCTATGCCGTGCCACGCGGATTTCATCCAAACGCGCGTGGCGGATTTACCACAACCAGTAATTTGGCAATGATGAACTTTGACCTGTTGGCGCATATTGATGAAATTTCACCACGTCCAATATTGTTTATCGTTGGTGACCGCGCTCATTCGCGTTTCTTTAGTGAAGATGCTTATTCCGCCGCCAACCAGCCAAAAGAACTGTATGTTGTCCCAGATGCAGAACACATAGATTTATATGACCGCACGGACAGAATACCGTTCGACAAACTGGAATCGTTCTTTAAGACGAATATGTAAAAAATCGCCCGATTGGGCGATTTTTTATATTATGATATTTTATCAAATTGGCTGTTATACAATTCTGTATAAAACCCGCCACGCGCCATCAGTTCATCGTGTGTGCCACTTTCAATAATATTACCGTCGCGCATAACCAGAATTAAATCTGCATCACGAATAGTTGACAGACGATGCGCAATTATAAAACTTGTACGGCCGTGCATCAGTTTATCCATAGCGCGCTGAATCAAAATTTCTGTACGAGTATCAACGGAACTGGTTGCTTCATCCAAAATCAGCATAGGTGCATTTTGTATCATCGCACGCGCAATGGTCAATAACTGGCGCTGGCCAGCGGATAGCGTTGTGGCGTCGCTTAAAACCGTATTATACCCCGCCGGCAATGTTTTTATAAATTCATCCAGACCGACCGCACGCGCAGCGGCGACAACCTGGTCATCGGTAACACCACGCTTGGCATAAACAATGTTTTCACGGACGGTGCCCTCGAACAGCCAGGTATCCTGCAGCACCATACAAAACATAGAACGTACATTTGAACGCCGTAACAATGTTGTTGGAATGCCGTCTATTAAAATTTCACCGCTATTCAAATCATAAAACCGCATCAGCAAATTTACCAGTGTCGTTTTGCCAGCACCCGTGGGACCGACAATGGCAACCTTTTGCCCGGCGGAAATGTTGGCAGAAAAATCCTTTATAATAATATCATTAGGTTCATATCCAAAACTGACGTGACGAAATTCGACATCACCGCGTACATCTGACAACGCAATCGTGCGACCACGGTCGGGCGCCACCTGTGCCAAAGATAAAAATTCAAACACTCGTTCACTGGCCGCCGCCGCCGACTGCAAATTCGACAGCATTGATGAAAACTGCGATGCGGCATCGCCAAATAAATCAACATACAAAATAAACGCTACTATCACACCAAACGAAATATACCCGTTCCACGCCAACAATGCTCCAACCACGCATACTGTAACATACCCCAGATTCCCAACCAGGTTCATCAACGGATGCGTCAGGCCAGATATAAACTGACTTTTCCAAGCACTGGAATACAAATCCTGATTCAGGCGATCAAATTCGTGACGTGAATCAGATTCAGCGTTGTATGCCTTTACCACGGACAGCCCTGTATATCTTTCTTCGATATATCCGTTTATGGCGCCTAATTCGCGCTGTTGCCGGATAAAATATTTTTGCGATCGCGACAATATCAGCATCATAAGCGCCAATCCTATTGCCGTCGCTATAATTGCCGCCAGTGCCATTATCCAGTTCGTGTAAAACATCATTATCATCGAACCAAAAAACATAACTATCTGTGCAACAAATGAACCAAAACTTTGACCCAAAACCTGGGACACGGTGTCAACGTCGTTTGTAACACGCGACATTGTGTCGCCAATACTGCTAGAATTAAAATACCCCAGCGGCAGATTATTTATCTTGGCACAAATGTCACCGCGCAACGACCGCGAAACACGCGCCGCAACACCAGCCAGAATCAATCCTTTGAACAAATTAAATATAAAACTGAACGCGTACAGCAGTGTTACTATTCCCGCCAAACGGGCGACATCGCCGATATCTATGCCCGTTCTAAGCCCCTGTGAAATCAGGTTGGTTATATCCTTGACCTTTTCTGGGGCAATAACAGTCAATATTGTACCGATAACGGAAAACAGTATGGCAACACCTATTTGCGCCCAATAGCGCCGACAATAAGCAACCAACTGAACCAATGTTTTCCAAAAGTGCGCGGCACGGTCGCCAGTATTATTGTTGTTTCCGTGCATCATACTACCTGGCATTACTTGTTCCCCCCGTCGCCCAACTGAGAACGGGCTATTTCAATATAGATTGGACAATTTTTCATCAGTTCCGCGTGCGTTCCGTGTCCTACAATGCGACCGTTATCCAAAACCAATATCTGGTCGGCATTCATAATTGTACCGACACGCTGCGCCACCAACAGAGTTGTTGCCCCGCCCGTCTGCCGACGCAATTCGGCACGCAGCGCCCGGTCGGTTTTATAATCCAACGCGGAAAACGTATCGTCAAAAATATATATTTCCGGTGCACGACAAACCGCACGAGCAATAGATAGACGCTGTTTCTGACCACCTGATAAATTTGTTCCACCCTGGGCTATCTTTGCATTATATTTGCCATCCATCTTTTCAACAAAACTTTTTGCCTGGGCAATTTTTACTGCACGGCGAATCTGTGCACGGGTGGCACGGGGACGTCCGTTTTCACCATATGCAACATTTGATGACACTGTGCCACGAAACATTACCGCACGTTGTGACCCATATCCCAACCGATTACGTAACGCACGCTGAGTATATTCACGCACATCTATTCCATCAACCAAAACTGCGCCAGATGTCACATCATAAAAACGCGGAACCAAGTTTACCAGTGTGCTTTTCCCGCTGCCGGTGGCACCGATAATCGCAACGGTTTCACCAGGATGCGCGGTAAAACTGATATTATGTAATATGTCAGCCGACGCATCTGGATATCTGAAACACACATTACGAAATTCCACCGTACCACGCAGGGTACCGCCACGTCGCACATTTCCATCAACAATATCTATCGGTGTGTCTAAAACTTCGTTTATACGACGTGCAGAAACAGTTGCACGCGACAAAAACAGTAATATAAACATCAGTATCATAAATGACGCAATCACCTGGGTTGCATATGATGAAAAAACAATCATATCAGAAAACAGATTTAGTCGCGCCCCAACGGGTGCACCATTTATAATATACGCCCCAACCCAATAAATCGCCAATATCAAACCAGTCAATAAAAACTGAGTCCCCGGATCCGCCACAGACATCAATCGATGTGTGAATAAACTGGTTTTTGTCAGCTTGTCATTTGCGCGCCCAAACTTACGTTCCTGGTATGCTTCGGCATTATAGGCGTGAACCACACGTATCCCCGACAGATTTTCACGCGTTACACGATTCAAATTATCAGTCAATTTCTGAATAATTGAAAACTTTGGTATCGCCAGCAAATAAATTGTTCCTATCATCGTCAGCAACACTACAATAAACGCCCCAGTGACAGCCGTCCATTCCCAACTTTTATCATACATCTTGATTGCGGCCCACACCGCCATAATCGGCGCACGAATACCAATTTTCAATGCCATCATCACAAACATCTGAATCTGAGTTATATCGTTTGTGGAACGTGTTATTAAACTGGATGTGGAAAATTTACCAATATCACTCATAGAAAATGACAATGTCTTGTCAAAAACTTGCTGACGCAGGCGCATCGCCAACCCCGATGACGTCTGGGCAACAAGAAACCCTGTTATCAGTGTTATCCCAAATATGGCCAGTGTACACAACATCATCATACCGCCGACCGACAAAATCGCCCGCATAGAATGCGACCGCGTCTGAACCAGGCGCGTAATTTCAGCCATAAAGTCCGGCAGTTTCAAACTCAACCATACCTGAATAACTATAAACACCAGACAAATAAAAATCAGCAGCAATTCACGTCCAGTCAAATGCCGCAAAAGTTTTAACATCCGCCCCCCAATAAAACACAGAAAATATTATATATATCTGGAATTGCAATCTTGCATTGAACCAAAAATACAATATTTTTGCAAGGTACTTTTTTAGCAATTATGAGTAATTTTACATAATTGGTAATTGATTAAAACTTTTGTTTCCTATATCGTGCAGTGTATAAAAAAGCAGCCAAATGAAACACGAAATCATAATCAAACTAAAAATAGAATTATCAGTTCCATTATATTGCAGCATTTGTGGCCAGCCAATATTGGCAAACCAGCAAATGTCACTGGATCATTATATTCCAAGATGTCACGGCGGCCGGGATGTGGCCGCAAATTTATTTCCAGCACATAAAATATGCAATTCTATAAAGAACGACTTTATGCCCGATGAGTTTGAAGCAAAAAAGGAAGAATTATACCAAACCGCACTGGAAAAACGGCATCTGAAGCGCAAGGATAAATTGATTGTTGAAAAAGCCCTGCAGAAAATGAAATAAGCTGGCACTGGTTGACAAAACAACTTTATGTATTACAATAATACATATTATGATCAGACAAAATTGTGTTTATTGTGGCAAAGAAATTACCCAACGCAGTCGTGAACACGTTATTCAAAATGCGTTGGGCGGCCTGTATGAATCAACTGATATTTGCTGTCCACAATGCAATAATTACATCAGCAAATATATTGATGCGCCTTTTACAAAAATATTTAACCCAATTATTTCAAAAATTGACAATTTTTCAAAAACCAATAATACAAAATCATTGCCGCCCTGTACCGGCAAAGTTTTATATCAGGGTAACTTGTATAATGCAAATATAAAGGGCGGACGTGTTGTTGGCTGTCCTGAACTAAGTCGCCTGTTACGCTGTGACGCCACAAAATTACCATTACAAATTATGTCTTATGATTTCAATCTGAACAATTCAGATTTTCAAAATGGTATGGCAAAAATTGCATTTAACTATGCTATTGACCAGGGCATTGATTTTAATGTACTTAAACCCGGATTAAATGTAAAAAAATCTGGCGATAATATTACAAGCATTCAATTCAATTATAAAATTTTACCGTTTTGTGCATTAAATCCGCTGGATTTGCAGTTGGAATTGCACACACCGTTCACACTATATCACAGTATGATATTGTTCGGACAAAATAATAAATTATGGTGCTATGTGGATTTGTTTAATACGTTTCAATATTATGTGTTATTGTCGGATCAAATCAATGAAGTCCACAAAGTTTATTCATCATACGCACAGACATTACAAAAACCGGACAGAACCAAACCGAAACTGGATATACATCGACCAAAGGATATATCAATATACGCCATACAATACGGTGTTGAACCGTGTGCAGATGTAGCCGAATTTTCACGACGCGTTTATAATGCTATTGACCAAAAATCACAAAAAACAAGCATCAATAATATTATTTCACCGAAAATACAATCTATACCATTGAATCGGTTTTTAACGGAACCGAAAGATATGCGCGAACTGCTGTTGTTTGGGCAATCAATGAAATTGTATTTTAATGAATATGATCAATTAAACACAAACGCGTTCAGAACAATGACATATGATATTGACGCACGCAATGTTGTATCATATCCGGAATATGTAAATTACCTTTTTGGCAAAGATACAAAATACTTGAAGAATTATACACGCGCAAAGTTTGAAATATTAAATTATTTTCTGTGTCAAAAGCAGAAATAAAAACGCCCCGCTGGGGCGTGTTTATTTTCTGGCGGAGTAAGATATTTCTACGGTCTTTTGCATACAACATCAGGGAATTTACAGGGAAACTTCGGATTTTGAGCCCTCAATCGTCCATTTCTACACCGCGCCAACGGCGCATATTGCCGAGTTGCCATAAAAATTCTCTAAACAAATAACAGGGAATTTAATTCAAAATCTATCTTTTCTATTGATTTTTTAGCCAATTTTTGATATAATATTTATCAAATTAAGCAGGCGATTTTATCGCCTTTTTTATTTGCCCTGCCTGATATCGGTGGGGCTTTTTTATTACCAAAAAAGAATAACATGAAAAAATCAAATATTGTCATTTCCGACATAACATGCATGAAAGAAAAGTTCTGCATTGCCGGTTTTGACACCTATGAAAAGCGTATGAAGCGCCTAATGATTGACGGCGGCTACTGGGACGCCAATCAGATTCCAACCACATACTGCGAGATACTAGTTGATAATGAAGGATTCAAAGAGCCACGGGATTATCCACACAGAACCGAAGATGTGAATATAGATTTTGACTCCATTGAGATTCTGCAAGAGTTTGTCCCCGGTAAAGATCTGGCAAATGCTTTGCGAGATAGTCTTTCAAAAGATATTCAAAGTATCTTTCATCATCACGTCAAAGAAAATTCCTATGTGCTGCAAAAAACCAAATGTTCGTCGCTGGGAGCCATATTGGTACCGGCACACAACATTGAATTCTTTACGGAAGATGGCAAGCTACGCGCCCGCATTACTGACTATTCTAAACAATTATATGAATTAAAGGTCAGTTGCAAATACTTGCGTGATATATTTGAAAAAGATAAAGATGTCAAAAATCTTAATAATGCCATTGCCGCCAGTCAGTATGCTCATTGTCGTATAGGGTTGGCACGCAAATTCCTGATACAGGAAAATCATTGCTATTTAATGTTAAACGGGTTATTTTTATACTGATATGACAAAGATTTTTACAATTGGTTTTAGTGGCAAAAAGCCCGATGATTTTTTGGATATCCTGAATGCAGCCAAGATAAACTGTGTTTGGGATATTCGGCTTTGGCGCACCAGCCGCTTTGTTCCGTCTTATAGTGGCACAAATTTGGCCGCAACACTTGGTTCACGATACGAACACCATCCTGAATTTGCCCCAACGACGGGCATTTTGGCTGGATACAAAGAAGGCCGCATCACATGGTCCGATTATGAACGGATGTACCGAGAATTATTGGCCACGCGCCACCCGATCGAGGGACTCGCCCCGGTCGACATTGACCGCATTTGCCTGTTATGCACTGAAAAATCCGCACTGCAATGCCACCGTCGCCTCGCCGCCGAATACATAGCCACACAATTTCCAGATGTTGAAATAGTGCACTTATAACCGTACGACGGCCTAGTATAAAAAACGATTTGATAAATACGGTAACAACCGCACGGCTGATGATAATGTAAATGACACAATCATCAATTTGTTTCGTGCAACGCAGCATATATCGGATAATTTTATAAAAAGTTCGGAAGTTGCCTCTAAACGCACAATCTTAAAATCAATCTTCCGAACTTTACAATTAAAAGAAAAAACTCTTTATTATGACTTAAATTTTCCGTTTAATGTACTATACAAAAATACTGAAAATAATAACTGGCGCTGTTGGAATATTCTACGATTCCACCCATGCTAAATACAGGGATTATCAGGGAATTTTCGTCTTTTTGTTGACCCGATTTTAGCCTGCCACGCCAGATTCTCGCCACTTTTGCAAAAATCATCACAAAAATAACAGGGAATTAAAATTCATAGAACAGGGATTCGCGCCCACCATATCAGGTAATAAAAATTCTGTCGCTCAACATCTTGAAATCTGAATTTATTTACTCAGAAATGAGTTATATATATTCACTGTATTTTAACAAGCCACTACATATGCTACATAGAAATGTTCTCATCACTTGTTTGTTTCTAGCCACACATTAACAATCTTAACATATAGATTGACTACTTATTTGTGAAATTCTTTTGCTTTTTCAATGCCTTTTAATATGTTATCGGCCTTCGCCTTAAGTTTTGGTTTATTTTTGGCTATATCCTGTACTTTTTCTATAAGTTTATCTTCTGAAATATATGCAGTAATTGGCCATAAACTCAACATCCGAAAAGTACCTTCTGAACTACTTGATGCATAACTATAACAATTTTCTATTAAAGTTAAAAACTGTTCATCTTGGGTCATATAATAATCCATAATTCTATTGTATAATGCCCCGCACCTAACATTAATAAATTGTAATAAGCGTGTAGGTTTTGATAAAGTATGGATTTCTTTAATATGTTTCCTTATTTTATCTAATAACAATGTTTCCAACTCAAAATAGTGCTCTTTTGTTATGGTTGGCAAAACTTGATCTTTCATATTTGGAAACAAACCATGAGAAATTGCATGAGACAATACAAACTCTGCTATAGCGGACAAATTATCACTATTAACAACCGCATTTTTTATAATGCCAAATAATTTGACTTCATCTTTTATATTTTTGGTTAATGCATTATATAAACCAAGAAATCTTAAATCATTGTTTATTAGTAAGCCTGAATCATCCATATCTCCAATAGATACAAAAGAATTTTTAAATTTAAATATTGTACTTACAAATAATTCTACTAACTCATATTCAGATATCTTATCCGCAAACAATTCTAATTTTGGAACCCAATAAAATAATTTTGTATGACCGTTTGAATATTTTTCTTTTGCCCATTGCAAAACAGCATTATCTAAATCTTTTTGCTTTGATATAGATTGTAAAAATTCTATTATCTCTTTATCTGAAATTTCTCCAATAGGTAACTTCAAACTAAAATAAATATTAGATCTCTCTATAGAGCAAATACGCTTATCTTTATTCCAAGAGTCCGCCCATTCGGGACCATACGCCCCCCCCTTTAATAAAGCATTAGTAACAGGAAACATTTCTGTTATAAAATCTATATACTCAGCATATTTATTCTTAAGATTATTAAAATATTCTTCTTTTTCAGATTTTGCCATAAATGGCCTATCACCGGTATATAAACTTAAATTATCGCGAATTTCAAAATATAAGTTTGGCTCAAAAACACGTATAATTTCAATAGCAAGGAAATCAACAAGATCGACATCATTGTAAACCTGCAAATAATTAAGAGTAAAACTATTGAATAAACGATTTATATCGCGTATATTCTTTATATGCTTTTTTATCAATTCTGTATTATACAACATAAACCTTTGCTGCTTTTCTTTGGTTATCTCATACTGAGAATAATTTATTAGTGCGTTTAGTTTTTTGTGAAATATAGAATCAATATTTTCCTGATAGATTTTCGGCAACTCTAATGGCACTTGTACTATTTTTTTAATATAATCATATCCACTGTCACAAAATTCACCATCCAGAGCTTTACTTACCACAACATTATCAAAGGCCACCACATATGTTATAAAATTAAAGTCTGCGATAGCTTTCATAAAACGAAAGACTTGACGAATTTCTTCTTTAGGTAGTCTGTCTAAATCATCTATAAATATGACAAGCCGCTTATCAATCTTTAGCAACAATCTTTCTATCTGTCTTTTTTGTAAATCTATATCTAAATATTGCTTTTCTAATTGTTCTACTGCAGTGGCAGAAAAATACCCTAAAATCCCCTTCCATAATACATTAAAGTTATTATTGTCATGTTTATGATTCCAACATTTTTTTAGATGTAAAAAATGTTTATGCGACAGCTTTTCATTCCACGGAAGCTTTTTATTTTTTATGCTTTCAGTTTCTTTGCTTTGAAGCATATCTTGTAGTTTACTACCAAGAGAATGTAAAAATTTGATTACTATATCATTCTTGTTATCAGATAAGCACCAAGGGTTAAAATCTAGAATTTCAATATTTTGATCCTGTTGTAAATACCCTTTAATGAAATTTAAGCAGCTTGTTTTTCCGTATCCCCATGGGGCATTTATAGATATAACTACACCACTTTCATTTTTATGAAAAGTTATTCCATTTGCAATTGCTTTTGCGAATTCTGCTAGACCTAACAAGTCGTCATTTACAGTAATTTTAGGCAAATCATCACAAAATGAACGAATAGTATTCGTATTTCCCATATGTTTTTCAACTCGAGAGTGTCTTTTTTTCATATTGTTTATACCCTTGAAAGCTATATTTAATTTATAGCATACTATATCAATATGTAATTAATTACAAGTTACATTCATTTTACATGAATAAACGTCTATTTATTTTGTCTGCAAAATTTTATCATTTTTTAACTTTGTGGCCTTACTCCCAAATCCAAAATCCAGTAGATAAATCCCCCTAAAAGCAGATTTAAACTTGTGCGATTTAATTTTATCTGTAAAATCAACAAATCCTCCACTTGATACTACCAACAAATAACATTCGTCACATTTTTGTTTATATTTATCATACTTCTTATTTTTACCATCAATAAGGCTTTGCAATTCATCAAAAGGATTCTCTGTACACATACCTTCATTGTTTACATGACAAGATGTATGGGGTGCATGAAATTTACTAGCATGCACAACAAATGTCTGACCCTTTATATCAATCCATTTCTTAGTAAGTCCCCGGTCTTTAATACCCTCGGCTTCTATTTCGGCAATAATCTTATCTTTTATCTCTTTATCTGAAGCATTAAGATGGTCAAACCCTGGATTATAACAACAATCTATCATATCTTTGTAATATGGGCTAAGCTTACGTTTGTCATAAATTTCAAGAATTAACGAAATCGGAATACCTTTTTTCTTAAAGTATCCAACAATTTTATTGCCGATCGCCTCTAATCTAGCTGTTGCCACGACTTTTTTAGTTTGCAAAATAAACTCAACAACTTCTATGCCTATTGTCTTACCTTCTTCTGTCTTCAGCAAGAAATCTGGACTTTCTGCATCTGTTTTTGAAACAACCTTGTTTATACGTATAAAATCTTTTCCAACCTTAGTTTGCCAAAACAGGGTCAAGAAAGTAGATTCTTTACCTTTTTGACCATCTCCCTGTACTATAAAAGCCCCACCTGTGTGGACAACCTTAGTCATTCTTATTAAATCCTTTCAAAAAAGGGTACTGCATTCGAAAAAATATTTCAATTTTTTTTACATATAAAACCCTAGGCAAAGTGCGGCGCATTAGATAAGTTTTCAAGCCAGTCGTTTTATTTTGGTGATTACAGACACAGGTTGAAAACAAAATCGTTTTTTGGTATTCTGATAATGAAAGGAGTCGAACTGGCACGTGCGTGCCATAATTGACCCCTTTTTTTATTTATGTGAATTTCGCATAAATAATAAAACAAGGAGAGAGGGAATGAATAAATTACAAATTGAAAATTTGAAACTGGGTGATATCCACGCGTATAAAAACAACGCGAAAAAACACCCAGAATCTCAGGTGCAGCAGATTATATCTTCTATAACCAAGTTTGGTTTTAATAATCCAATATTAATAGATGAAAATAATGAAATTATCGCAGGTCATGGTCGTTTTATGGCTGCCCAGGTAATGAATCTGGAAACTGTTCCAACTGTAAAACTGTCACATTTAACGGATGCACAAAAACGTGCATATAGATTAGCCGATAACAAAATCGCTGAAAATGGTGGTTGGAATAAAGAATTGTTAAGTCTGGAAATCAAAGATTTGGAAAAGATATGCTTGAACGATAATTTTGTAATCCAAGACATTGGATTTAATGATGCGGAATTGGATTCTATCGTTAATTTTACAGATGCAAAAGTAATCAATCAGAAAACCAATGCTGTTCCATTTATACCAGAAGATGAAATCATATCCAAACCTGGTGATATATGGCAATTAGGCAAACATCGCATAATCTGTGGTAACAGTTTAAACCCAAAAACGTTTGCAAAACTGTTTGAAAATGATAAGGCAGATATGATTCTGCAAGATCCGCCATATAATGTCAAAATAGATGGGCATGTATGTGGTTCGGGCACGATTAAACACAAAGAATTTGCAATGGCGTCTGGCGAAATGACCGCAGATGAATTCACGCAGTTTTTGATGAATAACTTCGCATTGTGTAAACAGTATTCTAATAATGGTTCCCTGCATTATAACTTTATGGATTGGCGTCATGTCTTGGAAATCACAACTGCGGGCAAGAACATATTCGATAAATTCATCAATATGTGTGTATGGGTAAAAACATCTGGTGGTATGGGCAGTTTATACAGAAGCCAACATGAACTATGTTTTATATTCCAAAACGGCAAAGAATCACATAATAACAACGTCCAACTTGGCAAATATGGTCGATATAGAACCAATGTATGGCAATATGCGGGTGTGAATGCTTTTGGCAAACATAAACAAGATGGCATTATGCATCCAACGGTTAAGCCCATAGAGATGCTAAAAGATGCAATATTGGATGTATCAAAACGTGGTGATATTGTGTTGGACAGTTTTCTTGGCTCGGGTAGCACTTTAATTGCATGTCAACAATCTGGACGAATTTGTTATGGCATAGAATATGAACCGTTGTACATCGATACAACAATACGCAGGTTTCAGAATTTATTCGGGATAGATGCGATAAATTTACCCATCGGTAAAACATACAATGAATTGTTGAAAGAACATAAAGGGGGCAATAATGTATGATTATGAAATAGGATATGGTCGCCCACCAAAAGAAACGCGATTTAAGCCTGGACGTTCAGGGAATCCGCATGGTCGTACCAAAGGTTCAATGAATCTTGAAACAATTTTGACACGGGCATTGAATGCCAAAGTTGCCGTCGAGACACCCTGCGGCACAAAACGAATTACAAAAAGAGAAGCTATAGCTTTGCAATTGGTAAACCGAGCATTGGCGGGCGATTCAAAATCAATGCAGGCATTATTGCCATTGATTGTCAAAATAGATGAACGCAACAACAAGATAGCAAAAATGTTGGAAGACGTTAGCAAACAGGATAAAGAAATATTAAAAGGATTTATAGATGGGAAACAAACAAATAACCCCGCAACGCCAACTTCAAGCGATATTGCGTAATGATTTCAAAAGTTTTGTTATCAAGGTGTTTCAGACAGTTTCAAATGATACATACCTTGATAATTGGCACGTGGATGTCGTTTGCAACGAAATAGAAAAAATGATAAACGGTCAAAACACACGACTGATTGTGAATTTACCGCCACGTAATATGAAATCTATCATTTGTTCTGTGGCTTTACCAGCATATCTGTTAGGCAAAAATCCACGCGAGCAAATTGTATGCGTAAGCTATTCGGACGACTTATCGTCGCAATTGGCCAATCAATTTAAAATGGTTGTTGAATCTGAGTGGTATAAAGATTTATTCCCCCGTGTCATGTTAAAAACACGTGGGTTAGATATGTTGCGAACAACCGCTGGTGGTTATCGGTTCGCCACGTCTATTTGCGGGCCATTAACTGGTTTTGGTGGGGACTGGATAATCATAGACGATCCCTTAAAAGCGGGTGATGGCTGTTCCGACACAGTAAGAGAAAAAGTAAATAATTGGTATACCAATACATTGTATTCACGTCTAAATAACAAAAACACAGGTCGTATTTTAGTTGTTATGCAACGTTTGCATGAAATGGATTTAACAGGATATTTATTATCAAAAACACTTGGATTCAAACAAATTCGAATACCAATAATTGCAGAAGATGACGAGAATTGGTCTTTTACAGATAAATTTAATCGTAACCATAATATAAAACGCAAAAAAGATGAACTACTGCACCCCGCACGTGAAAATTTTGACGCGGTCACCGGTATGCGTAATATGATGGGAGAATTTGCTTTTGCCGGGCAATATCAACAACGCCCCGTTCCACAAGATGGTGGCATAGTAAAAAGGGGATGGTTGCATTATTATAATCAAGTGCCTAAAATATGGTGCATCATCATTTCTTGGGATACTGCCGCAAAAGCTGGTTCTGCAAATGCTTATTCGGCATGTTCGATTTTTGGAATATGTGACGGTGACAAGCCTGGTAAATACAACCGAAAAATCATATTATTGGAAGTTCGCAGAATGAAGTTAGAATTTCCGGCTCTAGTGAACTTTATTGAAAGATTTCCAGAAGAAATTCGTGATAAATATCGACAATATTTTACCAACGATTGCGTCCAAGTTGAGACTATCATAGAAGATGCGTCATCTGGAACCGCCATAATACAATTTTTACAATCAAAAGGTATACGTGTCAGACCAATAAAGTCCGAAACAGATAAAGAGACCAGATTGACTGGCATCACGCATCTTTTAGAAAACGGAACCGTATTATTACCAAATCAACAAAACGGTGACTTAGTTGATTTCTTTGATGAATTGTTTAAATTTCCAAATTCTACATTCAAAGACATGGTCGATTCTTTTTCTCAGGGCGTTCGATACATAGATGACTCCTACATCTCCGGATCACGCGGGTATTTCTGATGCCTACAATTATTAAAAAACCATTGAATGTGCAAAATTCTCTATCTGAATCCTATTTTATGTAAAATCTTTCTGGGACCCCATCGGGTCCACGTATATCTATTACTCTGCCAAATAAATTTAGCAATGATCTATGATGGTGTAATTGCCACTAAACATTAGGTTTATTTTAAGCAATCCATTTTGACTGTTTATCCATATATAGTGGTTCAAGATTGCGCCTAAATTCTTCAACAATATTACGGATTTCTTTATTGATCTTATCATCATGATTGATTTTATCAGCTTTCGTTTCGCAAAATATTAAATCATATAACGGTTTGTATTCAGGAGTGTCCTTACCATAATATAAATTTTTGGAAGCTTGCATAATCACCGAGTTATAATTAGTCAATTTAAGCATAGCCGCCATGATTCCGTTGCCCCAATACATATAAGCATTGTTTTGTAAAGAACGCAATCTATCTATAATATCTTGCTGTGTTATCAATCGGTGATGCGGGACAAGATAGTTTATCCTTTCTGGATGTATATCTACCTTGCCAGGATTTGTAATTGCTTCTGATTTAATCCACTCTAGAGTCTCATCATGCTCTGTTTGGGCTATCATTGGCATTCTAACATGTATGTATAAATCCTGGATATCGTACACAGCTCGCATAATTTCAGCAGCAAGTTCAATTTTCTTTTTACCAATAAATTCCCGCTTCCAAGTATATAAAGCAACCACGGCGAGAATGGGTGTAATAACAGAAGCAATTGCAGAAATAATACTATAAATATTGCAAGTCATCGATATCACCCGTCGTTTATTTTAAACGATCAAACACATAATCAACAGGAGATTGGTATTTATTTGGCATCATAGATGATACAAATCTTCTAACTTCCGGACGAGAATTTAACATATTCTCTATGATATGACGTTGCAAATCAGGAAACGCCCTGTGTGGTGCTAAAGCTCTGTGACATACTGGACATAATTTTACCAAATTATCCAGTACATCAACCGCATCAGAATCATTAGCATATGCAATAACATGATTGACCTCAAAATAATATCTATTGTTTCGTGGCATCAGGAATGAACGATCTTTGATATCATACCGATCACCACAACCAACGCATACATCCGCGAAAGTTTCTCTTGCGAATGCAACAATTTTTTGATTTCTGATAGAAAATTTATTTTCTGGCACCACATCAATTGGTTCACGAAATTCAAGATCTTGTCTTAAGGCGTTTATTTCATTTGGCGTCAACTCTCTGCCAAGAATCTTTTGACGATAAAAAATCAGACGTTCTTCAAACATGTGGTACGCATGAACTTCGCCCAAATTTCTTATATTTACTCTTAAGACATCTGTTTTATATTTATTTATATTCGGGTATCTAGTTATTACGTTTTCGTAAAACCATTTCAAATTTATTCTAATTTGAGTATTTCTCTCCCTTTCTCCTGTGGCAAACTGCGGTTGTAATTCTCTAAAGTTTAGGTTCAAACGTTCTATCAAATTATTTGAAGATAATAACAGTTTGAAAATATTGTCTACATATCGTGGAGTAGGATTTTTAAGATCCAACGCATATAAGCCACGATTAAAATCTGCGCTTCCACGCAACAAAAACATTGCCAGAGCAACTTCTTCATCTAGTGGGTAATTAACTGGCAATTTATTCAATAATACGATGATTTTTTCATAAATAGCATTCAGAAAATCATCCAATGATATGCGTTTGTCATTGACGACAGTTGCAGCTATGGTTGTTGCGTTTATTTGAACAAAATCAATTCCATATTTACGAGTCAGCGCTTGAGCTGTTTTCTTATGTGAATCCGCTGGCAAAGGTAAAAACTTCGTTATTCTGTACCTGGATTGAATTTCAAAATTTCCGTTTTTTTCATCGGCAGCATTGAAAAACGCTACGAAAAGAGTTTCTATCGGCATTTGTAATAATTGACCTATATTCATAACAATCCCCACTAAATATCATTAAAAATTCTTTTATATGACATGTTGTAGAATTTTTCATCCAATTCTACACCAATAAAGTGTCTGTTTTGACGCACACATGCAATACCTGTACTGCCACTACCCATAAATGGGTCTAACACCAAATCTCCGGGGTTTGTTAAGGTTTTTACAAGAAATTCCATCAAACATACAGGCTTCTGGGTTGGGTGCCCCAATCTTTCTTTTCCATTTGGCGATGGACATTTGATCTCTGGTCTTAAATATGAGCCACTAGTATTATTAAATGTCCATTTCTTTTTGCCTTTGACACACCATATTGCCAATTCATAATCAGCAACGAACCGACTGGACATATTACGTGGCATTGGATTTGGTTTAATCCACCTTATCAAGTCTTTTACAGAGTATCCATGTTGCTCTAACGTTTTTGCTATGGTTCCGATATTCAAAAAACTATTAAATATAACGATATTACCGCCGTCTTTTAATAATGTATCAGCAACATCTAACCAAGATAATAAGTCAAAGCCTTTATCCCATTCACCAAAATCCACCCCCTGTCTTTTAGCAGATTTCATTGTTCCAAAATTATTGCTCTTAGATATGTTATATGGTGGATCTGTAATAATAGCATCAACTTTTATGCCTTTCTTAGCTAAATCGGTCATAGCAATCAAACAGTCTCCGTGTATAAGTTGAACGGATTCTTTGTTTAGTAAGCCATTAAAATCCATCTGACTATTATTCATCTTCAGCTTTTATTATCTCTTGTGCTATTGCGTTGGCTAATCTAGGCGGCACAGCATTGCCAATCTGTTTTATTATAGACGATTTATTGCCATAAAAGACAAACTCATCTGGAAATGATTGGATACGCGCTGCCTCTCGCGGCGTTATAGACCTGTTCAAAAACGGGTGATTATTACGACCATTTGATGGCGTATCAAATCTGGTAACGATGGTAGGTGACGGTTTGTCTTTTTCAAGACGCCCCCATGTTCCACCAAATGTAGATTTAGTCAAATGCTCTTTTGGTAAAAACTCTTTGCCTTTTTCTGGTGGAATTAAAGATAACCTGTATATGGCTACATCTGAATGCTTTGTCGCCACATGATTATACAATTTCTTGCTGTTTTTGCGAAGCTCTTTTTGATAATCACTTTGTGCAGCATTTCTATATTCTGAAATAAAATCTCCTTCACCAGATTCTAGATAAGCTAAATCTGAAATGGCGTCCCAAACCGAAACCTGTCTTGCTTGTAAATTTTGAACAGGTAGTTTGATTTCGCCCCTTTTTGTACCTATAAATACAGCTCTTCTTCTGGTTTGTGGTACGCCAAAGTATCGGGCATCCAATACCCCATAATTAACAGTATACCCTTGTCTGTGCGCTTCCTTCAAAATAAGTTTCAGGAAATAACCATTTTCTGTACCAAGTATACTTGCAACGTTTTCAATGACAAAATATTTTGGATTAAAGAACTTAGTATATCTAAAAAATTCTTTAAACAAAAAGTTTCTCTCATCTTCTCTGCCAAGACATTTACCACGTGTTGAAAAACCCTGACATGGGGGCCCACCAACGATGATATCAATTTTCGCGTCTATTTGTTTTGCGATATCTTTTATATCTAACTTACAAATATCGCCTATAAATACCTTTGCATTTGGATTGTTTTTAGCATATGAAGCCGCTATCGTTGGGTCCCACTCCAACCCAGCGACAACATTAAAACGACCAGTCTGTTCAAAACCAAGACTCAAACCGCCAACACCGCAAAACAATTCAAACAAATTGAGTTTTTTCATTATTCCTTCCGATAGAAAAACTATACAAGAATTTTACAAACAAAATCAAGGCGATTTACAACTTTCTATAAGCCCCATTTTTACCCAATGTTACTATTCGGAACACTTTAAGGTACAATAAATCACAAAATCTGTGAATGTTATCCAAATAGGAGCGGATAGTCATTTCTTTTATATATCAGACATTTTGTGTAATAGAGTTTTATCAACTTGACTTTCTGCGCTTTGTAAGCAGTAATGGCACAACCTTAAAAGGATGTGATCATGGCAAAAATTGAATTACCAACGACATTGGATGAATTACGTGCGATGTCGTTCGCAGATCGGGTGGCATTATGGGCAAAATACTCACAATATCCGTTTAAACGGCAAATGCGGTCGCTTTGGTATTATATTCAATGTGACCGCCTAAACCTGCGAATTGAGCATAAATATCTAGTAAAAATCCGCAAATACAAAGATGAACCAGAAAAATGCTTAACCAGTGTTCAAAAAAACAAATATAACTTTGTTCCTGGCACAATTCTGACCAGATATTTCAAAGGCATAAAACACACCATCTTAGTCAATGATGATGGCAGTTTTTCTTATAACGGCAATAAATATTCCACATTGTCGGGTGTAGCAACTAAAATTGCTGGTATGAAAATGTCTGGCGCCTTCTTCTTTGGTATAAACAAAAGGTACAAACATGACAATTAAGTGTGCTATTTATACGCGTAAATCAACAGAACACGGACTTGAGCAAGAATTTAACTCCCTGCAAAATCAGGAAGAATCCTGTAAAGCATATATTGCATCGCAATCCTTCAACGGCTGGCAATATTATAAAACATACAGCGATGCGGCGATATCTGGTGGGACTATGGAACGCCCGGGTCTGCAAGAAATGCTGTCCGATATTGCCAATGGCATAATAAACACAGTTATCGTGTACAAAGTCGACCGACTGTCGCGTTCAATCTTGGATTTCCATAATATGATGAAATATTTTGAAAAATACGGTGCGAACTTTGTATCCATTACTCAGTCATTTGATACCAGTACATCAATGGGGAAACTGACACTGAATATGTTGCTGTCATTCGCCCAGTTTGAACGCGAAGTGTCATCGGAACGTGTGCGTGATAAAATTCGCGCTAGCAAAGCCAAAGGTCTATGGATGGGCGGTAATCCGCCACTGGGGTATGATGTGATAGATAAGAAACTGGTTCCGAACGCGGTTGAGGCCACAAATGTTCGGAAACTTTTTGAAAAGTATCTGGAACTGCAATCTGTAAATGCATTAACAGAATATGCCGTGGCGCACAAAATATATGCCAAACAATGGGTAACCGCCAAAGGTATTATCAAAGGCGGTCGCCCCATTGCAAAAATGAGTATGCACCGTATCCTGCGGGATAAGATTTACATCGGTCAAATTGAAAACAAAAAAGAAGGCACTTTTGCCAAAGGTGAACACGAACCAATAATTCCCGAAGAACTGTTTAATCGTGTTCAGGTTGCGCTGGCTAATAATTCCAACAACAAATCATCCAGCACGCGTGCACCGAATATACTAACTGGCAAACTGTTTAATCATAATGGTGTTAAATTTATAAATCAAAGCACCTGTGGTAAAGGCAAAAAGGCCGCGTATTATTATGCAACCAAAGGCTTCTATCTGACCGCGCCACGCGTGGATGAAATCGCCATAAAAACAATAACGGATTTTCTGAATAGCGATATGTCGAATTTGCCTATAAACTTGGCCATCACATTAAAACGCATAGATATAACAAATATGACGTATATGCAAAAACAAGATTTGATTCAATCGCTGATTGAGAAAGTTGTATATTCGCAAGAACAATTGGTTTATACGCTTACGACCGATGCCACAAAATTGCAACAATTTGTATCTGAAAATTATGTAAATCAAAATACAGATAAAATGGAATACATAATTAGTGACAGTAGCATAACAATTACCGAACAAGTATTTCTTCGTAAATATGTGAATACAGTATACGACTGTGGCAAAAATGGTGTATTAAATGTTACCGACAACAACCATCTGATTCTAAAAGCCTTTGCCACCGCATGGAAATATCGTGAATTATACGAACGCGATGGCAATGTAGATGAGATTATACGCTGCCTGCACACTTCGCCACGCCAATTTTACCGTTATCTGGACATCACATACATGAACCCAGGCAAGATCAACGAAATCTTGTCTGGGAAATTAAAAATTAACGTTAATGATTTGTTCCGGATTGCGAAAAAACATTTAATCTGATCGACCAACAATCCGAACTGGTCTTTCATACATTTGCTCTGCTGGGAAAGGGCTTACAGCGATGTCCGCTAGCGACCCCAAATATAAGTGCTGTGGGACCACTTTATTTGGACAATTTACTGCAAGTCGCCATTCTTGTTGATAACTATATGCATTAAACTTTTTAAAGCAACCAATTTCACCAGAATAATTTTCAGCATTTATGTATTCAATAGGTCTCGCTTCGCATGCTCCAAATCCCTGCTGCGCAATTGCTAACTTTAACCGTCTGTTAAATTCAGGAATATTCTGAACAATCAACATCCAATCTTTACCAGGAGCTATATTCCTGTGGTCTAAAATGGTGCCATTTTTAGTTATCCAATCTTTATCAATTAAAGACATGCAAAACAGATGTGAATACCTTTTTTCCAAACAGTTCATAACTATGCTTTTAACTCCACTGGATCTTGATAATGGGATCTTAATGACTTCACCTGTATTTAATACGGCAGTCAATACAAACTTTAATGGATCCATTGCTTCGCCTGCATGATATTTTGTTATATATTCATAAGGATCCGCTCTTCCGTCATCATTAACTTCAGCTATTCTGAAATATTCAAAAGTATTCAAATAAACATGCCCGTTCTCATACAGGTCAAACATATGCTCTTTCGCACCCAATTTAATAAGTCCCAAGTAAATTTTCGACATATTATTCAAGTAATCATATAGCGTTTTAAATCACAAATTCAACCCTAAACTGGCATCGGGATTTTGGGCAGGGTATATAGTTGTGGGAAGTTTGGGCGGCTTTGTCATAACCGGCGATATACACTGGTAATATCGTTGTCAAAAAACGCCGGAAACGGGGCGAAAAAGAACATCCCGTGTGATTACCACGGGATGTGTCATATTCCTGGCGGATGGGGAGGGATTCGAACCCCCGGTGGAGTTGCCCCCACAACGGTTTTCAAGACCGTCGCAATCGACCGCTCTGCCACCCATCCTAAACTTCATCATACCGCCGGTCTTTCAAACCTGCGGTTTTGTTCGCTGGCCGCACCTGGCGGTGCTGCTCACCACTCGTTCGCACTCGACTGCGCTGACGCTTGTCTCGCTGACTCGTATGCAAGACCGTCGCAATCGACCGCGGCTACCACCCATCCTGAACTTCATCGTACCGCCGGTCTTTCAAACCTGCGGCGTGGGTTGAAAACTTTGGCTATTATACAGTGTCTGGAACGGATTGTCAATTTATCTGTTATGCTGATTATTATACTTGCTAACCCGGACGCACGTGTTATCATTATCACCGGAGAGGCAACATAAAAAGGCATCATATTATGGCAAAATCAATTCTTGTCACTGGGGGCGCTGGATTTATCGGTTCTAATTTCGTCCCATATTTCGCAAAAAAATACCCAACATACAACGTAATCGTATTGGACAAGTTGACATATGCAGCGAATCCGGAAAATTTAGCAGAATGCAATAAAATGCGTAACTATCGCTTCTTTCAGGGCGACATATGCGACGCAAATTTGGTTGATGCTATCTTTCGCGATTGTGATATTCGTGGCGTTATTCACTTTGCCGCCGAAAGTCACGTTGACAATTCTATAACCGGACCGCGCGCATTTATAAACACAAATATTGTCGGCACTGCTAATTTATTAGAAGCCGCGCGCAACAACTGGATGGATGCGCCGGGCCGTGTAAAGACGGGTCACGAAACAGACCGTTTTCATCATATTTCCACTGATGAAGTTTACGGTGCCTTGGGGGCGACCGGATTGTTCAGCGAAACAACCCCGTATGACCCCAGCAGTCCATATTCCGCATCCAAAGCATCATCAGATCATCTGGTCAGTGCCTGGCATCGTACTTTTGGGTTAAACACAACTATTTCCAACTGTTCCAACAACTATGGCCCGAAACAGCATCCGGAAAAACTGATTCCAAAAATTATTCAGAACTGTGTGAACTGGCAACCGATTCCGATTTACGGACGCGGGGAAAACGTGCGCGACTGGCTGTACGTTATGGATCACGTGCACGCGATAGATTTAATTTTCCACAACGGACGTGCGGGGCAAACCTATAACATCGGCGGGCACAACGAACGCACAAATATGCAGATTGTGAATACTATATGTAAAATAATGGATCAGCGTATGCCACGTAAATCGGGTCAGTATTCCGACCTGATAACGTTTGTGGCCGACCGACCGGGTCACGATTTACGCTATGCCATTGACGCGGGCAAGATTGAACGCGAACTGGGGTGGCGCGCGGCGGAAACGTTTGACCGCGGAATTATAAAAACCGTCGATTGGTATTTGCAAAAAATGCGCTAAATAAAAATGCCGGTTTTTTCCGGCATTTTTATTTTGTTTTTTTTCTGAACGCAGCGGCAAATATTATCGCGCCTGCAATAAACATTAGTGCGGACAGCAACTGTCCCATTGTCAATCCCCACGACGTTAAAAATCCAATCTGGATATCAGGGGCACGAAACTGTTCACATAATATGCGAAATACAGCATACAACATCCCCAACATTCCGCCCAACGCACCAGGATAACGGCGCAGGTTCGTGAACCTATACAGGCAATACATTATAATGAACAACAATATGCCTTCGGTTGCGGCTTCGTACAAAGGACTGGGGTGACGTGGAATATTTGTTTGCCCTGCAAACACCACTGCCCAAGGTACATCTGTGGGGCGCCCCATAACTTCCATATTTATAAAATTGGCAATGCGACCAAAGAACAATCCAATCGGTGTAACAACCGCCAGAATATCCAATATTCTAAATCCCGCGTCGTACGTTGTGCCGGACAAATCACCACGCCGGGTCTGATGCCGCGCGAACAACAGTACTGCCGCAATCACACCAATCAGGCCGCCGTGGAAGCTCATTCCGCCGTGCCAAACGGCAAAGATTTCCAATGGGTGCGCTAAAAAGAACGGCAGGTTGTACAACAAAACGTATCCCAACCGACCGCCGATTATAACCCCGAATATCACCGCCGTCAGTAAATCGTCCAGTTGACGCCGCGACAAAGTAATCTGGGCGTCAGGACGCCGCATCAGGTAACGAAACATAAAGTACCCGATAATAAACGCCGCAACATATGCCAACGCGTACCAGCGCACATCCAAACCAAATACTGAAAACGCAACTGGTGAAATCGGATTTATCGTTATTGCCATTTTACAATGCACCCCACCCCGTTATTTACTGGCAACCGTATGTTGCAGATTTGAAATTATTTGCTGCAAACGTGCCCGCGTTTTTTCATCGGTTTCGACCGCCAGTTGTTGTTGCGCCCGCAACAATTCATCCCGCAGTTGGGCTATAACCTCTGACCGATTTTGCCGGCCAAATGACGGCTTTTGTCCGATTTGTCTGGTGCGATCACGGCGAAGTGTTTCATTTTTTGATGGCATAAAAATCCCCCTTTTGGTTTCACTTGAATTAGCACGTTTATTGTATTATATAATATGTTATCTAACAAGGAGAAAAAAATGGCAATAAGAAATGTTGCATTGAAAACAAAATCGCCCGACGCGCCGTCACGCGGTGGTGCCGGCGGTGGCATAGAACTGTATCTGAAGCGGATTTTTGCCCTGATGTTCGGTGCGGTTGCAGTAACGGCACTGGCGTCGTATATAACAATGGCTACACCGCTGTGGACAATGTTGTTCACCCAGACGGGGTTATCCGCGCTGTATTACATTTTGCTGTTCGGCGGACTGGCGCTGGCAATATGGGCACAGGTACGCGCTTTTAGTTTCAAACCGTCAACTGGCGGGCTGATGCTGTTTCTGTATGCAATATTGACGGGAATTGTAATGACGCCACTGCTGTTGGTGGCAATAACTAGCAATCCGTACACTATTCTGTCAGCGTTTGTAATCGCGGCGGTAATGTTTGCGTGTATGGCTTTGTTTGGTTACAAAACGGTCAAAGATTTATCATTTTTGGGCATATTCCTGTTTATGGGTATGATTGGCCTGATACTGGTCGGACTGGCGTCGTTCATATGGCCGGCAATCGTGGGCGGAACATTTGGAACAATAGTATGCTTTATCGGTGTTCTGGTGTTTGCACTGTTCACGGCGTATGATATGCAAAACCTGAAACGTGCGTATGCGGTTATGGGCGACGGGATGCAGAAAAATCAACTGGCTGTGCTGGGTGCGTTGCATCTGTACATATCCTTTATCGCGATGTTCCAATATCTGTTGAGTTTGCTGAACAGAAATTAAAATAAAAACAAAAAAAACGGAGTAGTAAAAATGGCTTATAAAATAGACCCCGCAAAATGTATCGGATGTCACACCTGTATGGGTGCGTGCCCGGTTATGGCAATTTCAACCGCCCCGGACGGCAAGTGTGTAATCGATCCGACAAAATGCATTTCGTGCGGTACGTGCGCAGCGGTATGCCCGGTTGCGGCGATTGCCCCAGACGTAAAATAATATACGTCTGTGCATTACGGGGGCATCGCCCCCGTTTCTTTTTTAATAAACAGTTGCAAATACACAAATTCTGTATAACAATAAACCGGTAAAATTTAGGGGATAAAAATGCCAGCAAAAACAGTAAATGATATTGTCGCATTATGCAAGCGACGTGGTTTTATTTTCACGGGTTCTGAAATCTATGGTGGATTGGGCGGCGCATACGATTATGGTCCGTATGGTGTCGAACTGATGCGAAATATTCGCAATGCCTGGTGGAATGCAATGGTTTATTCCCGCAATGATATCGAAGGACTAGATGCCGCCCTGATAAGCAATCGGTTGATGTGGAAATATTCTGGTCACGAAGCCAGTTTTTCCGACCCGTTGGTCGAATGTAAAAAGTGCGGTGCCCGTATGCGCCAGGATAAAATGCGCGACCAGACAAAGTGTGATAATTGTGGCAGCACAGATTTAACCCCGCCACGCGCATACCAGTTGATGATGGGACTGTCCATCGGTGCGACGGCGGACGGTGCAATAAATGCATATCTGCGTCCAGAAACTGCAACAACAACGTATGTGAATTTCAAAAACGTGCTGGATGCACGTCCGCATAAACTGCCGTTCGGAATTGCCCAGATTGGAAAAGCGTTCCGCAATGAAATTTCCCCGCGTGGATTCGTTTTCCGTATGCGTGAATTTGAACAGGCGGAAATGCAATACTTTGTCAATCCGGCCGACGATGAAAAGTATTTCGAAATGTGGAAGAAAATCCGTATGGATTGGTGGATAAACACACTGGGAATACCAGCGGAAAAACTGCGCTTTACCCCGCACGAAAAACTGGCCCACTATGCCAAGGCCGCGGGCGACATCGAATATGAATTTCCCGACGGATTTGACGAAGTCGAAGGTATTCATAACCGCCAGGATTTTGATTTGGGTTCCCACACAAAATCACAGGACGAATTCAAAATTCAGGCACACGTTCTGGAAAACAAGGACAGCACCACAAAACTGGCGTACAGCGATGCACAAACAGGCGACAGTTTTATCCCGTTTGTAATTGAAACCGCAATGGGGGTAAATCGCGCTATGCTGGCCGTAATGCTGGACGCATACACGGAAGAAGATCTGCCCGACGGCAAATCGCGCGTGGTGTTAAAACTGAAACCAGCCCTGGCACCGGTAAAGGCCGCGGTTATCCCGTTGGCGCGTAACGTTCCAGAATTATTGACAATCGCGAACAATATTGAAAACGATTTGCGTAAATTGAATATTGGCCGCATAGAATTGGAAAATTCGGGCAACATTGGTAAAAACTATCGCCGTCACGATGAAATCGGCACACCGGTTTGCATAACTGTTGACCACCAAACAATGGAAGACAATACAGTAACCCTGCGCTATCGTGATTCAATGGCTCAGGAACGCGTTGCAATATCTGATGTGCCACAACGTGTTATGGAAATAATTACCAAAAACGAAAAGTAAAAAACGGGGCAAATGCCCCGCTTTTTTTACGCGTTCATTTTACGCGTTCATATTAGAACGCACAAAATCCCAATTTACCATATGCGCCAAAAACGCGTCTATGAAATCCGCGCGGCGGTTCTGGTAATCCAGATAATACGCGTGTTCCCACACGTCCAATGCCAGCAGTGGTGTAATACCGTGCGCCACCGGTGTGTCCGCGTTTGCGGTTGTCATAATCCGTATCGCATCGCCGTCACGCACAACCCAGGCCCAGCCACTGCCAAACACGCCGGCGGCCGCGGTCTTAAATTCTGTGACAAAATGGTCAGCACCACCGAACACATCGGTAATTTCACGCGGGATTTCACCCCCGCCATTTGGTGTCAGGCATTTGAAAAAGAAATCGTGATTGAACACCTGGGCCGCGTTATTAAATATCTTTTTGGCGGCGTCATCACGAGCGGATTCGGTTATTATTTCCATCAGTGGCATATCCGCATACCGCGTGCCAGCGGACAGGTCGTTCAAGTTCTTGATATATGTCGCCAAATGTTTTCCGTGGTGGCAATTTAATGTCTGAGCCGACATATAAGGCGCCAAGGCGTCTTCGGCGAACTGCAACGGAAATTGATTCAAAGCAAACATAATTTTCCCCCTTGGTTTTATTTTATCAATATATGATTCTGCATATCGCAATACAAAAACACAACAGAAAAATTTTCCGGGTGACGTGTTAAAAATACCTTGCACCACGACGCGCGTATTTTTATAATCCAAATCAAGACAAAGGAGAAATGTATGAAAAAACTGTCAATTCTGTCGGCTTTGTTTGGCTTTATGGCGTTTGGTGCCGCAAATGCCGCTGATATTACACTGTATTATTCACCGACGTGTCCGCACTGTCATCACGCGCGCGAATTCTTTGTGAATAAAATGGTGTACGAATATCCGAAACTGCGTATTGTACAAATCAATGTTATGGATCAGGGCAACCTGCCTGCGTTCCAAGAAGCATTGAAAAAATGTGAATACGACAATGGCGGCGTTCCAGTTATCGTCGTTGGCGATAAATGTTTCCAGGGATATGCGGACTTTATGCAACAGGAACTGCGTGACGCGGTGGAAGCCGACCTGTCCGACGCAGACAAACGTGACGCTGCCGAAAGCAGAAAAGAATTTGAAGCGGACGAAGAAGCATTTCGCGCAAAGCACGCCGATCGTCAAAATGCAATAACCGAATATAATGCGGCCGCCGCTGCTGCAGCAGAAAAAATGGCTGCTGAAAAAAAAAGTAACAGCGCGTCGTCTGTCTGGTTTTATGCACTGCTGATTGTATTGGTCGCTGCATTGGGATTTGTGTTGGTCAGAAAAGATAAAAAGAAAAAATAATAACTTTTTATCAGTGCAACATAATATTGGAATTTGCCGATGCTTGATTTAACGACTTTGGATTATATATATGTGGGCGTTGTTGTGGCGTCCACAATATGGGCCAGTATTCGTGGTGGTATATTCGAAACTGTCGCAACCCTGTCGTGGGTAATTGCGGCGTTTGCAGCACGTTTTATATCGCCGTGGTTGGACAAACTGTTACAGGGTTGGTTTGATTTGTCCGCATCAACGGTCGGAACGCTGGTCGCATCGTATTTCATCGTATTCTTTGTGATATTGATGTTAGTTGGGTTCTTTAACCAGCGACTGCGCGAAAAAATCCAAAACAGTATTATGAAGGTTACAGACCGAACCCTGGGGATAATATTTGGTATTATCCGCGGTATTGTAATTATGGGCATCGTTTATTGGTGTGCACTGTGGTACTATTCCGATGCGCCGCGTCCCGCGCCGTGGGTTGAAAATGCACGCACACGGCCCATTATGCAACTGACGGCGGTAAAGCTGGACGAATGGTTCTTTCCCGGCCCGGGCAGCAAATTACTGGCACGCGATATGACTGGGACTCAGGCCAGTCGTGAAATATTCGAAAATCTGATAAATCCGGCAATATCTGATGCCAAATCCGTGGATACCGATGACACGGCGGAAACTGGGTATAAATCTTCCGAACGTTCGGCGTTGGAAAAGCAACTGTTGCAAATTGAAAACGCCGCACGCGCCGAAGAAGAACGTGCCGCCGCCCAAGCAGAAGCAGATGCCGCCGCGGTTGAATCTGCAACAGATGCAGACGCTGCTGCAACAGCGGCAATGGAAAACGCGGCCGATGATTTCGGCACAACGGACGACGCCCCGCAATACGGCAGTGAAGATGCCCCGGTAACGTCGGACTAAATAAAATGTTCCAAAGTACACCCCGCCGCAAACGCGGCGGTTTTTGTTCCTGGTGATTTTTATACGCAATCGTATAACAATTACGGGTATGAAGAAAATAATACTTCCAATTCTGGCAATGATTTTGTCTGCCGCGCCAAATGCATACGCGGCCGACAATGCCGCACGCGGCGTGAACCCAGCGGATAATTTAACAAAAATTGAACTGTTGCCGCAATTACGCGCGGTGGCGGGCGATGCGTCTATTACCAGTTTAACACTGAAAGTCGATCGCGCAATTCGTCGCGTGTTCGGGGTAAATATGGAATTGCCGTTGGCGCGTGCATCTGGGCCACGTGGTTCGGACACTGGAATTGGCGATTTGAATCTGCGCGCACGGGCACAGCACACCTGGGGGCAAAATACAATAATAGGCGCAGTGGAATTTGTATTGCCAACCGCAACAGAACTGACACTGGGGACGGATCAGTTCACTTTTGACCCGGTCGTTGGATATGTATATGCGTTTGGAAAAAATCTGTTCGGTGCGGTTGTTGCAAAACAATTCATATCTCTGCACAACACAAATCCAGATAATATCCCAGACATCAATCAGGGACAGTACAGAATCCTGGTGGGATACGCATCAAACAACGGTTGGTGGGCCGTTGCCGATCCACAGGTTTGGATAAACTATGAAACTGGACGCCAAGAATTTCTGGGCGAAATAGAAATCGGAACTATGCTAAATCAAACAACCGGCGTATGGATTCGTGGCGGACACCGACTGGGCGGAAATTGGCGGCGCGGTGATTGGACGGTTATGATGGGAATACGATTTATACGGTTCTGATAATGCGCGGGATTCGTTCCTGGTGACACGCGGGTGGCAAATCGGCAAAAATAATATTACACCAAAGGAGAGAGAAATGTTTCTGAAAGCAAAAATATGTTTAACCGTTCTGACAATATATGAAATCATCGCAGTAATATTGATGCACTGTGCCCGCACGTGCGATGCGATGTTCGGCACTATGTTCTGTGACGATCACGTATTTAAGTATTTTATCATATGCTTTGCGGTGCCGGCGTTGGTATTTCTGATAGTGATGTGGATTATGGAAATCGTGGACGGCGTGCGACATCGGCATTCTTTGTTTTATCGGGCAAAGCGCGCAATGAAAAATATGGCGTCAAACATACACGACCGTGTATCCGAAAGCGTATCAAACGGCGATATGGAAAAACTGATAAGCGCGGCACTGGTGGTTGGATTAAAAAAATATTCTGACCGCAATCCGCGTGCGAAAAGATTCCTGGACGAAATAATGGACGGTCGCTATGGCAACATAGACGTTGAATACGACGAATATGGTGATGAGGACGATGACGAATACGACACAGATGACGAAGACATCACCCCACGTGTCAAACGTTCGCATCAAACGAAACAAACAAAGAAAAATAAAAAGAAAAAATAAAGAATATGCGGTTTTCGACACCCAAAAATACACCGCCCAAACGGGCGGTGTGTTACAGCGATACAGTTTGAATAACATTCATATCTTTTTGGCAATACATTATAGGTAACTTGACCTTATTATTTCTGTCATAACATATAGTCATATCGCCATCTTTCATTTCAACTAAATGAACGGGCTTGGGCATCTGAGCTAAACAATAAGAATAAGATACAACTTGTTTTTCTAAAACATCACACAAACGCTCGCTTTCTTCATATTTACCAGGAACTTCAAATTCATTACCACATTGGTCTATTGCAATAAATGGAGCGGCTTTTTGAATTACCCTTTTAGGAGTATTAACACACACAGGAACTTCTGAATCATTAAATTGTTCCAAGGAGTAATTGTTTAAGACCACATAATTTTTGGCGCACCCACATAATAAGAAAGTAATACAAGAATAAATAATATATTTTTTCATACCGTCCTCCTTAGAAAAAAACGCCCGAACGGGCGGTGTGTTTATTCTGGTGCCGGATGTCGGACTTGAACCAACGACCCTCTGATTACAAATCAGATGCTCTACCAGCTGAGCTAATCCGGCAATGTTCTCTACTATACATTGTCGTATATAAAATTTCAAGTCCAAAAATTCATAAAAAACTTGCATTATTCAAATAACAGTAAAAAATATAATCACTATGATTAAATTACCAGAATTATTAGCGCCAGCCGGTACGCTGGATGCGTTCAAAACCGCTATTTTATACGGGGCGGACGCCATTTATGCCGGACTGCCCGGGTTTTCTATGCGCGCACGCGCAAAAATCACCACCGACCAAGTGCGGGCCGGAATTGATTTAGCGCACGCCGCCGGACGTAAAGTATATCTGGCGTTCAATCTGTTCGCGCACGAACGCGACTTTATCGATATGCCGCGCGTTGCGGAAACAATTAAATATCTGCGGCCGGACGCGCTGATTGTGGCAGATGCGGGTGTTATGATGTGGGTACGTGAACATTTTCCAGATATGCCGATACATATATCGACCCAGGCAAATATTTGTTCGGCCGCATCTGTAAAATTCTGGCAAAATGCGGGCGCAAAATTATGTGTCCTGTCGCGCGAGGTATCACACAACGAATTCAAAATCATTCGTGAAAAGTGTCCGGATATAGGTCTGGAAATCTTTGTACACGGCGCAATGTGTATGAGTTATTCGGGACGTTGCCTGTTATCAAACTTTATTACCGGCCGGCCGGCCAATCGCGGGGCGTGCGCGCAACTGTGCCGGTGGAAATACGACGTCATTTTGCGCGAACACGAATCCGGCATAGAAATGCCAATCGAAGAAGACGCACGTGGCGCATATATTATGAACGCAAAGGATTTGTGTTTGATGCCGCGCCTGGGCGAAGTATTGGAATCACGACCGGATTCATTAAAAATAGAGGGCCGCAACCGCAGCGAATATTACGTTGGCAGCGTTGTTCACGCATACCGCTGTGCAATGGATGCATATGCGCAAAATCCCGACAATTTTAATCCGGCACCATTTATGGCGGAATTAAACAGATTGGAAACACGCGGCTATACAACGGCGTTCTTTGATGGGCCGGCGGGGGCGGATGCACACAATTATGAAACGACGCGTTCAACATCTGACTGGCACGCGGCGGGAGTAATTGTTTCGGCGACGGGGGATAAAATAATCCTGGAACTGCGGAACGAAATTAAATCCGGCGACGCGATAACATTTATTCTGCCCGGACGTACGGACGGCCTAACAATCACCCTGCCCCGTGTTATAAATGCAAAAACGGGCGAAACACAACCCAAAATGTCCGCGGGCCAGAATAACAGTTTGGTAATTCCACGCGACTGGTTCGGGACAAATGATACGGATGCGCTTAGCCCCTGTATTTTGGCGTACAAGCATAAATAATAACGGCGGGATTTAATCCCGCCGAATTTGTATCAGATTCCCACAGATACACTGCCACTGCTGCCAACATTGGAATAATAGCAATTTTGCGTAAAATTGTATTCACCAGTTGTATCATCCAATTTAGTGTTGGGTCCCATAAAACACTGTGTAATACTGGTGGATCCAGCCACAGATTCACCACTGATAGATGAACCCGATGTCAATCTGATAGACGGACAGAGGTTGCATCTATCTGAGGCGTCACGTGGCGTACCATAGTATTTATAAGCACACTGATAATCATATTCACCAGATCTGACCCATTTGCCGGTTCCACTGGACGTGTCGCATATGTATCGGGCTTTGCGCATTACCCCATAGTTATTAGCACTTTCCCACCTGTTTGGTGGGCTACCTGTACAGGTTACTTTGACACATATGTCGTGTGGCACCGAATTTGTACACCAACGTATGGTCGTGGTACTTTCTTGTCTGGTATACCCGTCATCGCATTGTCTGCAATATAATGTCTGCCCCATATATTGGCCGTCACTATTGATATAAACCTCGTACGAACCATCGGCACAATGAAGAACCTCCTTATCATTAGCATCTAGTTCCTTGGTGTCAAAATATGAACAACTGGTACTGCCCGGGGTGGTTCTTTGACACTCGTTCACCGTCACCGCGTTATTACAGGGGGATATTGTTTTTCTTACCGCAACAAATTCATAGCCGTATTTACACCCTGTGCTGCACTCTTTGACGCCGGCAACAATATTTGTTTGAGACGTACCGAAACATACTTCGTCGGGTTCCAGTTCATTGCCGTAAGTGTCTGTTGCGCAATTTGTTGGTTCGCCGCCACTGAAATTTGAAAAGTTTCGGCACGCATATCGCCCGGTATCACAGGTAATCGCATACGCCACACCATTTGACAGGCACGTAAGCATCAATAATGCCGTAATAAAATGACCGATTGGATTCGGCAAAAATGGGGAGTAAAAAATGCAGAAATTCGGGACTATTTCAAAAATAAAAACACCGATTTTAATCGGTGGTTTGTTTTCGGCATTTGTTTGAATCTATTATATCAATCAAAGTGCATTACGTGCAAGGGGATTTTAATAATTTGATAAAAAATCGCCCAAATGGGCGATTTTATTCACTTGTTACCGTCATCGTCGGAATAAACACCGTGTCATTATATGCACTTAAATATCTGTTTCCGGTGGCACAATATACCTTGGACAGGGAATCTTCGTATTCACGCACCGCCGTAACCCAACGATTTTGTACATCCAACTGCGCCCCCTGGTATCCGGACAATCCGCCCAATGCACCACCGACACCCGCGCCAATTAGGGTACTTTTCAAACGCGCCTTGTTTCCAAAGTCAATTAAACTGCCGTCCGATGCATCAACCTTTAACGGATAGAAATTTTGTATTCTGGCATCAGTGCCTTCTGGCAATACATAGGCATCACCATTTGTACTGCGCCCATAAATTGTTATGCCGGCGCTGTTGCTGCGTCGCCAGTCGCGCCAATCAGATTGACTCATACCAAATGCCTTGTCACGCATTTCAATCATCGCAGAAATCTGGCGGTCGATACGGCCAGCCGATTTAATTTTTGTCCAAATACCCCGGCTGGTGTCAACACCGCTGGTTGACGCGGAACCACTTGCCGAAACCATACTAATATTACTGCTATTCGTCGCCATATAGTATTGCAGCGATGAATCACTGCGTACCTTGTTTTGCATTTCGGCCTTGTCAACGTCATCAATATTTGTATCTGCAAACGCGTCCAGATAAACGGAAACCAAGCGTTCGGACTTGCAGTTCTGCATCTGTGCATTACAGACATACGTTTCGTCCGTATCGATGTTATAGAATGCAACCTCGTCCCCGGATAATGTTGTGCTGGTAATCAATGCACCCCACAGGCACGATGTTTTACGCCCCTCTATATTACAATCTTCTATCCGCAGAACAGAATCACCCGTTCCCGACATATTGCCGACAACACTGCCCGCGGCGGCATTGACACCCGCCGACATAATTGTATCACCGGCAACCTTGCCGGCATAGGTGCTGCCCGCGGCAATGCCACCACCGACCAATGCACCAACAACTGTATTTTGCATTTTGCCCTTGTCCGTGCCCAGCAAACTGTCATTTCCGCGATCATTCGCACCGGTCATATTTCCACCCAGACCACCAATCAGAACACCAGCCGCAATTTTTAATCCGGCGTTTTGTTTTTGTTCCTGGTTCATCTGTTTAACAACATCGTCCATTGTCGGAGCGGCGTCAGCCGGAAATACAAAACTTTCGACGGCGGAAACGTTCATCGTTGCTTCTGGAAATTCGGAAATGTTACACGTCATTGTATCGCCCGCGGCCAATGTCGCACGCGCCAATACCAAATCAGAACCGTCGGGCGCCGCCTGGTACCCGCGCAATTCAACAACCGCAACACACGTATCAGCACCACCCGCACCATTGCCCAATGTCGGATTATCCCACGCAAATTCACCATTGGGATAAATCATAGAACACTGTTCCAACTGGTTAAACGCAACAGGCGTGTTTGTCGCACCGGACGCAATTTGCTGCGCCAGGTTTTCATCCGCAACGCGGACGGGTAAATTATTTTCAGTATCCGTTGACGGCGTTGTAACAACAGGCGTTTCAACCGTGGCGGCAGAATTACGTAAGGCATTGACCTGTTGATACGCTTCGGCATAACTGCGCGAATGATTTCCAACGCGTAATGCGGCATCCGCACCCGCCGGCATCAGCCCAACCAATGCCGCAAACAAAGAATAATGGATTATCGCACGATTTGCCTTCATTTTCTCTCGTCCCGCGTTAGCGCCTTTTATTGCGCGACCCCCCCATACGCAAATGCGTCATCAGAACTGCAATCTTAAACGCAGCCCCAGGTCAATTGTGCTTAAACGACCACTTTCATACCAGTTTGTATAATGATACACACTGTCATAGGCCGCCGGGTATTCACCACCCGCACCGTCGCCCAGCCATTCCGTCTGTGATACGATAATACTGCCCGATGTTCTAACCTTGCCCAGGTTGGTGTATCTGACAAAGAAGTCAATTTTTATTCCGCCGTCCAATTCTGTGGTTAAACCACCTTCGAACATAAATGCCAATTCTTCGGACGTGCCACCATTATGATACGCATAAACATCGGATATACCGGTTAAATCACCCGGGCCAGCAACGCTGGGTTCCATTTCCGAATAGAACGTATTGTCATATACGACATAGTCCGCAATAGTATTTAATGAAATACCAACACCAACACCGACATATGGCCGCAGCATACCGCCCGCCAAATACCCAGTATAAGAATCAATATTGTAATACAGGTTTAACATTGTGGCGTTTGCCGTAATGGCACCGCCGTCAACCGTCGCATCAACATATCCACCAACACCGTCGGCCGATTTAACCATACTGGGGTATGCCATACCGGAATAGCGCAAATATCCAAAATCCACACGAAAATCATTGTTGATTGACGCACCGACAGACAACTGTAACGGTATCACAGTATCCGTGTCAAAGTCAGTTTCCTGGAACGCACCGGGAACGAACTGGCCATATTCTTCGTTCATATAGTCGGATAAAATAGAGCCACTAACACTTGCAGAATATCCGACAGATAACCCGACGTACAGCCCACTGTCCGCCAAGCGATCAAAGTCAGACGGCTGATAATACTGTCGCCCGGCCGTTGTCGTTGTATTTGACCCAACGCGCGGCAAAGTCCCCGTAACGCGTGTTGGTGTTGTCGCGGTTGTATTCGTTGTCGAAATAACAGTTCCGCTGGTTGTTGGCAGCATTACGACCTGGCCCGCGGCATTGGTACCCTGGTATCCAGTATAAACCGGGTACGTGGCAGCACCAGCAACATCCGCGCCGAACAAAATTCCCGTCATTGCCGCAAGAAAGCCGACTTTTTTCATTGCCTTTCCATTTTCCTTTTTGGTTATTATATCACAAAAATCGCCACGATAAAAGTATTTAGTATAATTCAAAAAAGCACCCCGTAATTATACGGGGTGTTTGTCCAATATATGTTAAATTTGCGTATCAAACGCATTAGAACGCCAAGTTCAGGCGAACGCCAACCTCTGCCTTGACATCGGTTCCGTTCTGGGAATTTGCGTGCGCGGTGTCAAATGTGTATTCACCGTACAACGCAACCTGGACATAGTCGTTTAACTGGTTCGCAACCGACAATGACACGATGTATTCATCAAACCCATCGTTCATATCGGACAAACCAGCAATCAATCTATCAACCGCCGGTTTTGCCAGTGCTTCAACTGCAGGATTATAGTTGATGTCTGTTGACAAGCTTTTTACACCGTTATCAGCGTGGTGGTTATATTTGAAACCAGCACCCCAAGACCAACGGTCATTTATCTGATAGAACGCGTTCAAACCAAAGTTGATTTCGGTCGTGGATTTCAAATCAACAGAAATTTCATCCGGAACACCAGCCATAGAGACAGGAACCATACCCATACCAGTAATTGGAACGGATAATCCAGAAACATCGATAACGTTGTTATCACTGCCAAATGTCTTCAGAACTTCAACAAACGCGCTGGTGGTCAGTTTGCTCCACGTTTTACCGAAGCGAACCCCAACATCCGCACCCCAACGACCGTTGGAATAGTTGTCATACTGGAAACCGGTCGCGGTATATGAGCCACGCATTTTGTTTATTCCGCCCAGGTGCGCATCCGCATAGATGTCCAAAACAACATTGTCGGATGTTTCAATCGCACGCCAAATCAGACCCAAACGGCCGTGATTCATACCCTTGCGGTCAATATCGGCGTCGTGAGTGTACGCAAATGCACCACGGATTGCGATACGGTCTGTGATACCGATACCCAAATCTTCCTGGATACGCCAAATCGGAAATTCAATATCACCGTCGTGACCCTTTAACTTATGGGCGTCCGAACTGTCGGCAACCTTCAGCATCAGGCCCGCGCCCGTTTTCGAATAGAATTCGCCGGACGTCGGCATATACAACGGATTTTCCAAATTAGCCGCCATTGCCGGCGTTGCCAAAACAGACGCCGCGACTGCTAATTTCAAACTTTTTTTCATCATTTACTCCTTGTTTGCGATGAAATTTCACGGCCCCCATTATTGGCAAGACCGCGGGCTATATCCGCCCCGCCCATTATTGGCAACAGTGCGTTTTTGTGATATAACCATTGTTTAGGGTGCTATATTATGTGAATAAAGTCAAAACAAAAATGCCGACGGGTCAAAAACTTGTAAAATGCGTATCTGGCACTATAATTAAACAGAAAGATATAAACTGACAGCCACAGGAGTCGCGATATGATAGATGCTTTTGATAAAAATATGATGATAATCGCGGGCGAAAATCCAAAATCAACGCAAGAAAAGCAACTGAACGCCACAGACAAAAAGAAAATATCAGACGAATATTTCAAACTGTTTTTCAACCTGACATATTCAAACTGGCTGCGTGGCGGAAATCTTGGGGCGGCGTGGTACAGTGCGATTGAACAAATGAAGCAGTTCGTCACAGCAAAAAATGCAAATAATCCCGCATCAATGTATATGCGCCAGATATTTGCTGCACATAACGCCCGCTGGGCTCAGGTTATGATGACTAACCGTCACCGTAACGATGTAATTGACGCGCCGGCGGCACAAAAACAATCCTGGCGTGAACGTGCCGCGAAAAACACCACTGCTGCGCTAAAGGCACTGAACGACACAGTTGCGGCATATACACCGCGCGCGCAAGCCAAAGCCAATGCAACTAATGCACAACCGGCACAGGTTGACGTATTGCGGTCGGCCGCGCAAAAAATGCAAATGCTGATAATGATGCAAATGCGCCAACGCCACGTGAACAGTAACTAGTAACGAATAACCAGCTACTAGTTACTATTTCACATACCGGTCATAGATTACCGGTGTTTTATTTATTGTATAAATACGTTCGTCCGCATCGCGGTTGTACCATACGTATAAAATATTCGCCACATCATTACTTGACCAGGGATTGGCGTATCCGATTACCTGGCGTTGGTTGTTTTGTGGGAATACCGTGTGGAACGTGTTGTCAAATACCTGGGAATATTTATCCTGGTACGACTGGCTGGCAATGACATTCATTATCAATATGCCGTTCGGCGCAACACGAGATTTTACACGCTGCATAAATTCGGCGGTTATAAAACCTTCGGGTACCTGGAACGAATTTGAATATACGTCCACCAATATCAAGTCATATTGGGTGTCCGTGTTTTTCAAATACTGGCTGGCGTCCTGGACAATGAACTGTTTATTATCCGGCAATTTTTCACCCAGAAAATATTTTTCCGATATTTCCTGTAACGTATGTTCAATATCCACAAACGTGTATTCGTTATATGTGTCCTTTAATCCGGCGGTAAATCCGCCCGCCCCCAAAACCAAAATTTTACGACGTCTGTCACCCGGCATAGTATAAATAAAATGATTGTTCAAATAATCTATGTATTCCGCATTTTGACCGGTGTTTGTATTATGTATCGACATCGGCAGACCGTTCATATACAAAATACGCATACCGTCCTGGAACTGTGATACTGAAATGGTGGAATTTGCATTATTCACCAAAATACCAAACCGATTTCGTTGAACATAATCGCTGTTCACAAATACTGTCGGCACCAACACCACCACGCACAGCAGTACAACCCACCATTTCGGTCGCGTTATAATCGCTGCAAACATAGACAGTGCAACTATCAACATAACCGTGTAATTTACACCAATAAACGGCATCAAAATCAATGTAGTCAATAATGACCCCAATACCGAACCAATCGTATCCCACGCCATAATATTGCCGGTATAGTTGGTATTGTACCGATGCAGACACCGTGACAACAGCGTTGTGTTGAACCCAAACAAAAACGGCCCAACAGACAACAGCAAAAAAGAAAATATAAACGTCTGAATAACACTGGACGTTATGCCCCAGCGGTACAGATGCACAAAATATTCCGTAACCAATGGGAAACTGGCCGCCAAAAAAGCAAACAATGCTATCACAATAAAACTGACCGACAAAACAGTTCTGATTCGTTTATTGGCAATGCGCGGGGACGATCCCATAAAATATCCCAGTGACATAAATCCCAAGAACGTGCCCATAATAATACTGGTGATAACCGCGCTGGATCCGACCCAGAAAGCCAACTGACGCAGGACAACCAATTCCAATGACAAACTGACATATCCGTTCAGGAAAATCAAAAATATCAGCCAAATACGCAATTTACGTGACATACACAATCCCCCTTTGCCTGTGGGCAATACTAGTAAAAAACAAAATATCGTTCAAGTATGAAATGTTCAACGCGCGTTCAAAAAACGAACATCATCAAATTCTGGGTATCGGCTGAACATCGCTTTGGCAAACGGGCACAGTGTTATGACTTTGCGATGCTGGCTGCGTGCCAGGTCGGCTGCACACCGCACCAGATTTAATCCAACCTGGGCATTTCTGTATTTTTCAGTAACAGCGGTATAATCGATTATCATCTTGTCCGCGCCGACACGAACAAATGTTATTTCACCAACGTGATGTCCGTCACAGTTTGCGTAAAAGCCCAATCCGTCGGGAAAAATATCATATGTTATATTATCATCCGCCATATTGTACGCCCCCGTGTCCGGATTATATCACGCGCGATGCACAATTATAAATCGGATTGTTATCCGCAACATAAAACGCGTGCCTGGGCACGATGTTTGTGGTATAATTTATTGTTAAAGATAACAAAGGAATTAAAATATGAAAATCGCAATAATTGGTGTCGGCACGGTTGGATCCGCCGTCGCAACCGCGGTAAAAAACACTGGTTTCGTACACGAAATCGTACTGTTTGACCGCGATGGCGTGCGCGCACGCGCCGCGGCCGACGATTTAGGACACGCGGCCAGTTTCGGATTTGACGTAAAAATAACCGCGGTCAGTAATTACCGCGCAATTCGCGGCAGTGATATTGTCATTATCGCCGCTGGCGCAAACCAACGCCCCGACGAAACACGCACTGATTTATTGACCAAAAACGCCGCCGTTATCGCAGACATAATCCCGCGCGTTATGGCCAACGTCGATGCAAAAACTGTAAAGATTATGATTCTGACCAATCCGCTGGACGTTATGGTAATGCTGGCACACAAACTGTCACGCTTGCCAGCCGGACGGGTAATAGGTACGGGAACGATGCTGGACACTGCACGCCTGCGCACAATATTGTCACGACAACTGGGGGTATCAACACAATCAATAAACGCATATGTTGTCGGTGAACACGGCGACAGCAGCGTTGTAGATTGGACATCGGCAACAGTCGGCGCACTGGGGTTAGATGATTTTTGTCGGCAAATGAAGATTTCTTTGCCCGCGACAACACGCAATACTATTGCACACCGTGTACGAAATGCGGCATATGAAATCATACGCGGCCGCGGTGCAACGTGGGATGGAATTGGTGCAGCCGCAGCAGATTTGTTACGTTGCATAATAAACGACGAACACAGAATTTTGACCGTCAGTGCAGTTGCCGGTACCGGCGCGGATATGGTGGCAATGTCGCTGCCCCGCATAGTTGGTGCAAACGGCGTTGTTGCAACACTGCGCCCCAAACTGTCTGCGCCCGAGGCCGCCGCACTGCGACGCAGCGGTAAAATTATACGCAAAAATTATGATGAAATCGCATAAAGAAAAATCGCCCAAACGGGCGATTTTTTAATATGACTTTGCAACATAGACATACGTCGGGTCATTGTCATCCAGGCAGCGACGTGATATCTTGTACGTTTCCATCAATTCATCGAACTTTTCATTTTGCGTCAAATCGTATTTGATACGGAAAAATCCGATTGTGCCACCGGCCAGCGCATTTTCCAACGCAGACAAATCATCCACATCGTGAATCATTGTTTTGTTACGACGCACGACCGCATCATACATATCGCGTTGAATTGTATCCAGCATATTGCGTACATCGGCAACAAATGCGTCCACTGCCATTGTTTGTTTTGACGATTTGCCCAAATCACGACGCGTGACGGTCACGTTGTTTTCATCCATTTCACGCGCGCCGATTTCCACGCGCAGCGGCACACCGCGCTTTATCCATTTCCACATTTTATCTGGTGCACGCATATCAGACGTATCAACCAATACGCGAATACCAGCATCACGCAGTTGCGCCCCCATTTTTTCCGCGTACGCGTTCAATGCGTCCGCCGTATCATCACGCGTGATAGGTATAATCACAACCTGGTACGGCGCAACCGCGGGCGGCAAAACCAAACCGTCATCATCAGAATGAGACATAAACAAACTGCCCATCATACGGGTAGATACCCCCCAGGACGTCGTCCAGGCATACTTTAACTGACCGTCCGTATCCAGATACTGAATACCAAACGATTTGGAAAAATGCTGGCCTAAATCGTGGGACGTTCCGGCCTGTAACGCTTTACCGTCCTGCATAATATGTTCCAGGGTGTACGTATGATCGGCACCGGCAAAGCGTTCTTCTGGTGTTTTTTCACCCATTATCGACGGTATGGCCAACACTTCACGCATATAGTCGCCATAGACACGATGCATTTTACGCGCATCAGCGTTCGCGTCATCGTGTGTGGCAAATGCGTTATGACCTTCCTGCCAGTAAAATTCGGACGTACGCAAAAACAGACGTGGCCGCATTTCCCAGCGCATAACATTTACCCACTGGTTCAGTTTCAGTGGCAAATCACGATACGATTGAACCCAGCGTGACATCGCGTCCCCGATAATCGTTTCAGACGTCGGACGAATTATATACGGTTCGGTCAGTTTGGAATCTGGGTCGGGCTGTAACGTGCCATCAATCATTTTCAGACGGTAATGAGTTACGACGGCAGCTTCCTTGGCAAAACCGGCAACGTGTTCGGCTTCGCGATTAAAAAAGTTGATCGGAATAAGCAATGGGAATTGAGCATTTTGCACGCCACAGGCCTTTATACGTCGATCCATTTCATCGCGCATCAGTTCCCATATCGCCCAGCCGTACGGCTTTATCGTCATACATCCGCGCACGGGTGCGTTTTCCGCCAAATCCGCCGCTGTTATCAAGTTTTGATACCATTCGCTGAAATTTTCAGCACGCGTTGGTGTAATTGCAGTTTTCATAATAAATCTCTCTTTTTTACTTTGCAGTTTTATTTTTCAATTCCATATATTTTTCGGAAACTATTTTTTGCAGTGTTTCCGCAATCTGCTTTCTATCCATACCCGCCAACGGCGGTGGCGGCAAAACGGTCAACTCAACCAAGAATCCCCCCAGAACCATTATGTGAAAAACCTGGCCAAATGCACTGCGTTCACGCGAACATCGCGGGCCGGTGTCCTGGTTGGAATTATTAAAGTACGCAAAATGTTCCGCCAAATCCGCATCGCTGATTACGCCACCGTCACGAAAGCGATAGTTCATAACCATCGGCTGCACCAAGACGTCAGAATTTTCAACGAAATTGAACAATGTGCTTTTGAACGGTTTTACATATGCGCCGTTTGTTGTTGTTCCTTCGGGGAATAAAAATATAGGGTATGAAACATCACGCAAAGTTTGCTGAACCTGGGTCAGCGCATCCATTGCGTGCGACGGACGGCGGTCGATAAATACAACACCGAATTTACGCGCAACCCAACCGACCAATGGCCACGATTCCATTTCCTTTTTAGCAATAAAACTGCCGCCAAATGCAACCGGGAACGTCGCGATTTCAAAAATGGATATGTGATTTGATATCACCAGCAATGGCCGGTGCGCCACCAGTTTGCCGTGCACACGTACACGCACGCCAACAACATACAGCAATATACGCATAAAAAAGCGCATATAACGCACCGATGCGCGACCACGCGGTAAAAACAGTATTATCGGCAACTGTATCGCAACCAATATCCAAAACAGTGCGAATTTCAGAACCGCACCGAACGTGTTGAAAAAATTCTGGCGTCTGACGCGTCCCATTACTCTTTATCCCCGTTTTCATCCCTAGAATCATCAATATATTCAACATCGGCCGCGTCTTCACGCAACAGAAATTCAAAGAACGCACGAAAAACCTTGTACGAACCAGTTACCGGCAACAGCATTATCTTGCCCACGGTCTTTAACGTACCGTCACGCACATCCAAATGTTCCAGCGCGTTTTCACGCCCCAGGAAATGTTTCTGATACGCCGCGTCAATTTTTTTGGTCTGAACCATAACAAATACATCGTATGTGTTAAACGGCTTGTCAATAAACACACCACGACCAAATGTCGCACCCAGTCGCAAATAGCCCTTTATCAACGGGGTCATTTGACGACGGGCGTCAGCTTCGTCCACAAATTCGCGCGGCAATATATTCATACGTGACAATTTTGGATTCACATCCGGCGCGAAATTTTCACTCAACACCGTGGCGCGCAGTCCCAACGGAGACAAGTGATTGTAGTACAGGTATGATATCGCCTGGGCTGATTCAACCGGCTTTGTCCCGACCCAGGACGCCACCCCAAACAAAATTGCAATCTTGCGGCGGACAATATATTCACCCAATCCCGCCCACAATAATCGCATAACCAATGCATTGTCCCGATATTCACGGTTCACACACGCACGCGACATTTCGGCGATATTGCCATCAACTTTTTTAATTTTGGAAATATTAAATTCAGATTCAGTATAAAAACCGTCCATTTTTTCGGCCGCATTACGGTCGATTATACGATATGTACCAACAATCTTACCATTATGAAATACCGCCAGGTATTCTGCATACCGGTCAAAAGAATCATATTCTTCGCGCAGATTTCTTTGTTCTTCGGTTGCGGATGCGCCCTCTTCTTCGACAAAAACGTCATAGCGCAGTTGACGAACCTGACGACGTTCGTCCTTGTTTCGTGTCAGACGGACTTCGTAATCACGAACCTTGATAGCCATAAATGTTTCCTTTTATATTTATATGCTATCAAGATTATCAAAGAAATCCGCCGTTTTCAATTATTTTATTGCTTTAATTCATCGGCCAGTGTTGCAATCGCAATCGCATACCAATTAGAACTGTTCCACTTTTTTATGCGGTAAAAATTAGGATATGTCAGATATGCGTATATAACTGGTTGGGGCGCGACATCGGTATCAATGGCATTCGGGTCCGGTATCGCGTTCGGATTTGACGCTGCCGCGATTGCCGCCGCACGCTGTTCCTGGATTAAATTTACATCTGCAACCAATCCGGCCGTCATATCAGCCAACGGTATCGGCGTACCGTCCGGATTCGTCACACCCATTGCCGCCCAATATGTCAACGGCTGCTTGGTTTTGCCGTCCAGTAACGATATATCAAAATTTCCCGGCAATGCAACACGCCGAACAATACGCTCGTTCGGATTCCACCCCAGTTTGTTCAAATAGTTGCCGGCGCTGAACATCGCATCACCGACGCTATGAATTATATCAATTTTACCGTCGCCGTTTCCGTCGGCACCATATTGCTGCAATGTCGTTGGTATAAATTGAAAATGCCCCATTGCACCGGCCCAACTGCCGCGTATATCATTTATGTCCAGATTGTTATCATCCGCTATTTTCATCAGTGCCAGCAACTGATTACCAAAAAACGTTTCACGGCGCCCTTCATACATCAATGTTAAAAACGCGTCAGTCAATTTATGCGCTGCGCGATATTGACCATAGTTTGATTCCAGTCCCCAAAACGCCAAAATAACGTGCGGCTGAATATTATATTTCTGTTCCACCCGTGACAGCATTGTCGGATACGTCGTGCGCATTTCCCGGCCAATGTTGATACGACGTGAATTTACCGTGCGCGCCAGATAATCATCCAATGTCAATTTGAATTCCGCCTGATTCTTGTCACTTTTGACAATCGACGGAATAAACGCCGGATATTTCAGTGTCGCGTCAATCGTATCGCGCGAAATACCGGCCGAAGTCGCACGCGTGCGAACATTATCCAAAATTTCATACCAACGATCTATATCAAATGCACCGCGTTCAGCATATGCCGTTATCGGTAACACTGATACCATCACAACGCCCACCAGGCGTGCGATAAACGTGCGCGTTATCATAATTGCACCCCTTAAAAAGAGTATTTCAGACCAATGTGCAGACCAAATGACTGCCACGTTGCGTGTTCTAACTGGTCACTGATATAAACCGTTTCGGGCGGAACCGTTTCCAATATAGGCAGCCCATTGTCGTCCAGTATATAATATCCGTTTTCATCAACCAACCACTGGGTATATTCCGCCAGGTACAATTCCCCGCCAATTTTGCCAACGTGGAACAGGTTGGTGTCAACCTTTATTGCCAACTGCATACGGTCGGATATTCTGTAATTATATTCCATTTCCGCCGCATATGAATAGGAACCATTGCTACCCTCGTCAATAAAGCTGGGATTTTGCTGCCAATCCGTACGGTTTGGCCAGGTACCTTCGGATGAATACTTGGGCAATCCAACCTGGAAATAAAAGCGCAACTTATCCGCCAGGGTCATTTGCTTTTCAATTTCCAATCCAATATAAAATCCAGACCAGGTGGTGTTATAAATATGGGTTGTTCCTTCTACAATAACGGGACCGTCGCCACCAATAACAACGCATTCGCCCGCGTCAACACCCCACGGTATATAGCCCATATTCGGATCATAATCACCCGTTACCAATGATGTTCCGATTTCCCAAATTCCACCAGACGCCGTTGTTTGGACCAGTTTAATATCTTCGGGGGACATACAGACCTGGTACCAATCTTCTGGTGGTGTGACATTGATTGGCACGGAATAATACGTTCCGTTCAAATCGCCATACACATAATCACCGTTGCTGGTCATCAGCGGCAGGAATATGCCCGGATTAGGATAATAATGATCGGACATTTCCAGATTATGGTTGAATATTTCATACCCAAATGACGGCGACAGTTTCCATCCGCCAATATCCCAAACGTGATGGGCACCAATGGCAACCTTTAGATGATTTGTACGCCCTGTCTGGTCACCGACGGAAATTGTAAATATTCCGTCATAGGGATTAGCCGCATCGTACGGTTCCAAATCATAGTCCATCGACATACCACCGTGCGACATAAATCCCATACTGTATTCAGCAGTTGCAAACATATCAAAACTGCGAATACTGAAATTGTGTTGCAGTCCGACGCCAATTTCGTCGAACACCATATCATCCCATTCCAAAACGGAATTTACGCCCGTCTTGAATTCAAAGTCCGCAAAACGACGAGTATATCCCGCCCACAGTGTTGTATTATTTTCAACCGGCATTGCGATGCCGTTTGCCGTCATCGTTCCAGCAATAGTCGGAACAGTTTGACGTGGCACCTGGTATGAAGTAGTTTGACTGCCAACAATTTGCTTGTTACCGGACTGGCCGACGTATTGGGTATAACCCTGGCTAGCATATTTACCGTATGCGGCCTGGTTCACGGTGGTGGTGTTATTGGTCTGATAGTATGACGGCACCCCTTCGTTCGACGCAATCGCCGCAAAGGGAACCAAGATTCCGCATAAAAACGCTATCCTTCCTGTATTCATACCTACATTGTTATGCTTATTTTAACATAAAATTTATTTATATGAAAAGTACTTTTTTTACAACGCCAATCAAATACTGGATTTCGGGCATTTTTTGTATAAAATGTCGACTATGACACATCCGCATAACATTTATATTCACGTACCCTTTTGCATATCAAAGTGCAATTACTGTGCGTTTTTTTCTCGGGCTGTGCGGGCGCCGGACTGGGATACATATGCACGTGGCGTTATGGATGAGCTGGATTACTGGGCACGCACACTGGGGCGCGTACGTGTGCCGACAATATTTTTTGGGGGCGGAACGCCGTCGTTGATGCCAGTGGCGGTATTTGAACAAATTATCTCAAAAATAAATTCCGTGTTTGATATTGATGCGAAATGCGAAATAACACTGGAATCCAATCCGGGCACCATTGACAATAAAAAACTGGACGCGTTTATCAATGCTGGCGTCAACAGATTATCGGTCGGGGTACAATCACTGGACGACAATAAATTAAAATTCCTGGGACGACGCCACAGCACCCACGACGCAATAAATTTATTAAACGCCGCCAACGCGCGTGGCATACGGGTCAGTGCCGATTTTATATATGGCCTGCCGGGGGATAGTGTGGACGACGTTGTCAGGTTATGTCGCAATATAAACAAACTGGGATTGCAACACTGTTCGATGTATGAATTGACCATAGAGGCGGGAACCCCGTTCGCCACAATGAATCTGAATATGCCGTCAAACGACGAAATGGCGGATATGTATGACGCCATAGAAAATACACTGAATATTCCACGATATGAAGTATCAAACTATGCTGCACCCGGGAACGAGTGTCGCCATAATCAAAACGTATGGGACGGTGATGCATATATCGGCATCGGTTGTGGCGCAGCGGGCCGTATTTTAATGGACGACCAATGGTATGAACAGCGTGGTGCGGGCGAACAATTTGAAAAACTATCTGATACGGTGCGGGCGGCGGAACGTGTGATAACGGGGCTGCGTACGATGCGTGGTGTTGCCCTTGACAATACGGTCAGAAAAATACTAAATATGTCATACCTGCGGAAAAATCCCGAATTGGTACAAATCAATTCGGCGTCGCGAATTGTCGCGACGCGTGACGGTATGCGACTTCTGGACGATGTAATATTCAACTTGTTGGGGGAAATAAATGCAACATAAACTGTTAAACATAATCGGAATAATCGCCGTAATAATCGCAATTTTGTTGGCGTGGTACGTTACTAATTCAAGGGGGAAAAATATGAACATTGGTATAAAGACAGAAAATATGGACACAACCGTAAATCCGGGCGATGACTTTTTTGATTATGCAACGTTGGGTTGGCGACGTGAAAATCCGATTCCAGACGACTATACGCGATACGGCGCGTTTGAAATACTGCACGATAAAAATTTGGCGCGCGTACGTGAAATCGCCGAAACAGATACTGGAAAAATCGGCACACTGTACGCGGTCGCAATGAACGCGGACAAACTGAACACCGAAAAGACCGCACCGGTGGCACCATATCTGGCCGAAATAGACAAAATAAAATCCGCGGATGATTTGCCGGCATACCTGGGACATATGCATAAATTCGCATCAGCATTTTGGGGCGATGGCGTTGCGCTGGATGAAAAAAACAGTGAATACTATCTGTATAATATTGGCCAGGGCGGAATCGGCTTGTCACGTGACTATTATTTTGACGAAGATGAAAAATCCGTTGAAATCAGAACAAAGTATCGCGATTTCATCGCAAAGCAACTGAAAAACTTCGGAATAAATGCCGACGCAGAAAAAATATACAAACTGGAAGAACGTATGGCACGTTCATTTTACCCCAAAGAAAAATTGCGTGATCCAAATGCGAACTATCACAAAATGACGGTTGCAGACGTACGCGCGCGCTTTGCAAACTTTGATTGGGACACATATCTGCGCGAACGCGGGGCGAACGCCGCAACAGATATAAACATCAACCAGCCAGAGGCAATCAGTGAATCCATCGCAATTATGAACGATACAGATATCGGTTTAATCCGCGACTATCTGAAATATCGTATTATCAGTGCGGCGGACACATTGTTGGACGATACAACATATGAAATATCATTTGATTTTTACAACCGTACTATGGCGGGGCAAATGGAACAAAAGCCACGTTGGAAACGTGCGGTATCGTTGCTGGACGGGGCGCTGGGCGAAGAAATTGGGCACCTGTATGTTGATAAATATTTTTCACCCGCGGCCAAGGAACGTATGCAGCAACTGGTCAAAAATCTGCAGCGCGCGTTGGGTATGCGAATTGAAAACCTGGACTGGATGTCCGATGAAACAAAAAAACGCGCACTGGAAAAACTGAACACCTTTCACGCAAAAATCGGATACCCAGACAAATGGCGCGACTATTCGGATTTGAGCATCAGTGCGGACGCGTCACTGTGGGAAAACGTTGTGCGCGTCGCCGCATTCGAAGACGGTTTCTGGTTGGCAAAAATCGGTCAGAAAAAAGACCCGACCATCTGGTATATGAACGCACACGAAATAAATGCGTACTATGATCCCAGCACAAACGAAATTTGTTTTCCGGCCGGAATTTTGCAATATCCGTTCTTTGATATGGACGCGGATGATGCGTTCAACTATGGCGCAATCGGCAGCATAATCGGTCACGAAATGACACACGGATTCGACGATTCCGGACGCCAGTTTGACGCGGACGGCAACCTGCGCGATTGGTGGACGGCGGCCGATGCAGATGCGTTTAATGCACGCGCACGCGTTATGCGGGATTTCTTTGACAATATTCAGGTCGCACCCGGCGTTCACGCAAACGGCGAATTTACACTGGGGGAAAATCTGGCGGATTACGGCGGACTGACGGTATCGTACACGGCATATAAAAACTTTGGCAATGCAAGTGACACGATTGAAAATTTGACCCCTGATATGCGATTCTTTATCGCATATGCCGGCGCGTGGGCGCAAAATATTCGTGACGCCGAAGCATTACGTCTGACCAAAATGGACGAACATTCACTGGCACGGTGGCGTGTGAACGGAATATTGCCGCACATAGACGCCTGGTACGATGCATTTAATGTAACAGACGCAGACAAGATGTATGTTTCACCAGAAAAGCGTGTAAAGTTATGGTAAAGAAAACACCGGCATTTGCCGGTGTTTTTTTATAAATTTTAATGATGCGCAATTAAATGTAAAATTATACTTATAATAAAGATAGCAGTTATAACACCAAGAATTATTTTCTGGGGTCGATGGCTGTGTCCGTGCGCATCATCACAATGTTCACAATGGCAATGACAATCGCGAACAACCAAAAACCACGACAACGCCAACATCAACGCCGAAAACACAAACAACCACGGTTCAACCCAATGCGGGATAAATTCCGCGTGGGCAAATTCCGGCGCAAACAACCCGACAATCGATAATACTATCGGTAACACGCAGCAAAACAGATGCGGCAAAATGCTGGCAATTATTCCAATCTTTACGGCTTTATTTTTCATACATAAAACTCCAACTGGCGTCCCCAACAGGAATACTTCGTCACCTGGCAAAATTGCGCTGCGCGCAACCGGCGTACGCCCGTCCGCCTTTTTGCGGCGGTTCGAACCTTTGCCACAGGTTCAATTCCTGTTGGCGTCCCCAACAGGAATCGAACCTGTATCAAGGGTTTAGGAAACCCCCGTTCTATCCAGTTGAACTATGGGGACAATGCACTATATTTTATTCACGCTTTTTTAATATTGCAAGTTGTAATCACCGCTTGTATAATACCCCGAACAAAAATAAAGGAAAGGTATAAATGGGTAGCAGATTGATTGGATACGGGTCTTATTTGCCCGAAAAAGTCGTGACCAATTTTGACCTGGAAAAAATGGTTGATACGTCCGACGAATGGATTGTCCAGCGTACCGGTATGCGTGAACGCCATTTTGCCCGCGATGATGAAACTGTCGTCGATATGGCCACAACCGCGGCACAGCGCGCATTGGAAAACGCCGGTATTTCAATAAATGATATAGATATGGTTATCGTGGCGACAACGTCACCTGAATTGGACTTTCCGTCTGTCGGTGTTCAGGTGTTGGGACGCCTGGGGGCAACAAACAACGCACCGGCATTTGACGTACGCGGTGCGTGCACGGGATATATTTACGCACTGCACACGGCGCGGGCGTTCTTTACCGCCGGCATACACAAGCGCATTATGATTATTGGTGCGGAAAAAATGTCACGCTTTATAGATTGGTCAGACCGCAGTACGGCGGTACTGTTTGGTGACGGCGCGGGCGCGTTGATATTCGAACATTCATCGTCCAGTTATTCGGGTATTATCGACACAGTTGTTATGTCTGACGGAACCGAAATGGGTATGTTATACGGGACACCCGATCATCATATTATGATGAATGGCCCAGAAACATATAAAAAGGCCGTAACCCTGATGCCAGAAGCCGCCAGCTACATTATGGAACACGCGGGCATCACGGCGGATAACGTCGATTGGATTGTTCCGCACCAGGCCAACCTGCGCATTATTCAAAGTGGCGCACAACGTTTGGGCTTTCCGTTGGAAAAAATCTTGGTGACGGTGGACAAACACGCAAATACCAGCGGTGCGTCCGGCGTACTTGCAATGTCGTATGCTTTTGATAATAATATTATCAAAAAGGGTCAACTTGTCCTGTATCCCGCGTTTGGCAGTGGCCTGACCTGGGGTGCGGCACTAATCAGGGTGTAAAAAATGGCAACAATAACCAGAAGTGATTTTGCAAATCGATTGCGTGAACGCTTTGGCGTGACCACGTCGGATGCGTTTAAGTTGGTGGATATCATATTTGATGAAATCCGCGAATCCTTGATTCACGGCGAAGAAGTGAAATTTGCCGGATTTGGCAGTTTCAAAATTCTGACCAAGCCACAGCGTATGGGACGCAACCCCAAAACGGGTGCTCCGGCAATAATATCTGCACGACGCGTGGCATCATTTCGCCCCAGCAGTGAATTTAGAAAACGTGTTGCAAAAAAGTAAAAAAACACCGGCAAATGCCGGTGTTTTTTTATTAAAATCGTGCCGAAAATAAACGTTCCTTTTATTTCGGCTTTGTATGATGATTGTAATTTTACACATTTGCTGGGTATTGTCAAAAGAAAAATATGCCGAAATAAAAGGAACGTTTTATGCTAAAAAGTATCAAAATTATAAATAAATTATTAGCATCATTTTTGACTGTGTTATTTTCGTGGCAATACGGGGCAAATGCGTTTCATTATAGTAAAACATATGGCGTAGATTGCAACAACAACCGATTTTGTGCCCAATACGGAGAACAAAGTGCCGCTGCTGCTGGATTAGTGGGCAATGCAATGTACAATTACGATTATGGCACATTCGGCAGTTGTCATTGCTTTACAACAAGTGAAATAAATATTATCAGAAACTGCGCTAACAAGGCCTGTGGGATAAATATGACCGGTACAGTACGCGCATATATCAATTCAACAAATTCCAGTATGTGGTGCAGTATGGGAAATGAAGACGTTGTTACAAACTGTAAATGCAATTCTGGTTATTACAATTTCTTTCAATCATTTGGCCAGGGGTTGACCTGCATAGAATGTCCCGGCGGTTATTATTGTACTGGCGGCAAACAGTATATGTGCACCAGTGGTACATACAGTGGCAAACGCGCATCCAGCTGCACAAAATGTCCACAAAATCCGCCAGCAACCAGCAATGCTGCTTCGACCAAAATAACCGACTGTTATTACCCGGCCAACCGTGAAATCAGCGATTCCACTGGTGATTATTTATTCACGCAAAATTGTTTCTTTGTTTCATAAAATAGCGATGCCAAAAGTAAGCGTAATTATTGCAAATTATAATAATGCAAAATACTTATCGGACTGTCTGCGCAGTGTTGCAACACAATCTTTTACTGATTTTGAATGCATTGTTGTGGACGATGGCTCAACAGATAATTCAGCACGAATAATTCGCAAATTTTCACGTAACGATAAACGATTTATTCCAGTATTTCAAAAAAATGTCGGCACATCTGCGGCGCGTAATCGTGGACTGGATATGGCACGCGGAGAATACATTGCTTTTCTGGATTCAGATGATTGCTTTTGTCCAGATGCATTACTAATGATGTATAATTTAATTACGCAAAATAATGCGGATATGGTTGGTGGCGGCGGTGCAATGGTTATGGAAGATTTCAGCTTATCAAATGCCAAAACGCAAAACTTTGTAAATCCGCCATTCAAAGTTTATCCCAATACTATTCCCGCGTTAAAACACATCGCAACACTTGGGAATATTTACAGATTTGTTTGGGTGTGGCGACGTATGTTCCGGCGTTCCGTTATTGGCAACATTCGTTTTGATACAAACTTATACCCAGGCGAAGACACTTGCTTTATATTAGAAATATTTCCACACGCACAACGATTAGTTGAAACACCTGCAATGGTTGTTTTTCATCGTATGTCATCAACCGCTATATCGGCCGCAACATTTAATCAAAAATCTTTTTCATATATAGCCCCAACGATGCAGCGAATACGAATAATAATGGATAATTTATATCCGGCCAGTTTTCATAAATGGTTCTATAAATATTATATGGATTTAGTTATGGAAGAAACTGTTTGCCGTGCAATGAAGTTCGGTCGACTGCATCATCAGGTTGCAGATCATCTGCGCCCTATATATGGAACGCGAATTTTGCCAACCAAATATTTGCCCTGGCTAAAGCGTTTGATTTTCTGGCTGTTCATAAAGGTATACTAGTATGAAATTATCTGTTATTGTTCCCTGTTACAACGTTGCACCGTATTTGGAACGCGGATTACGCAGTTTATCAAACCAAACGCTGCGTGATTTTGAAATTATTTGTATTGATGATGCATCAAAAGATGAAACTTTAGAAATTCTGCGGGTGTGGGAAAAACGGGACTTACGCATACGCGTTTTAACAAATAAAAAAAATATGGGTGTTGCGGCATCGCGCAACCGCGGAATAGCAAACGCTAATGGCGAATACATCGGCTTTATGGATCCAGATGATTATGTAGACAATGATTTTTTTGAACGATTAGTAAATACAGCCGACTCACATAAAACCCAAGCTGCCTGTGGACAGCTGTGTGTCATAGAAGTTACCGGGAAAAAACACAAAGACCCGTACCGCAGCGTAACTGATCTGCAAAAAACACTGCATAATTTCAAATATCATTATACTGCTATATATCGCCGTGATTTTATAAAAACGCACAATATACTGTATCCAAAACTATCCATTAATGAAGACAGCGTGTTTGAAACAATGGTAAAGTGCGCAATGACAACAAATTTACCACTGGTTCGCGGAACATACTATTATTATTGCAGACGACTGGAATCATTAAATGCTGATTTTTGGCCAGAAAACAAGATACGCGAATCCATTATCGGAATTGAGATGATAATTGATATTTATAATAATACACGTGTCAATATGCGCGACTATATATGCGGTGCATATGGATACTTTAATTATTTACGCGATGTGACACTGATTAAAAATACAAAAACAAAATTATTTGTTGCAGAAAATATGTGCCGCATATTCAAAAAAATGAAATACAAACAAAAATTAGGGACAGAAAACACACCTTTATACAAGGCATTACTAAACGATGACCCCAATGGAGTAATTGACGTGATAAATGCGCAAAAATGGTATAGTCGCACATATAAATTATTTGGATTTATTAAATTTTTAACAGTTGCCTTTACACGTACACGTCGTGATATTCGTATTTTTGGAATATTGATATATCGTATGAATTTAACCTAAAAAACACCGGCATTTGCCGGTGTTTTTTATGAATCATAATAACAGTTCCTGGTGATAACAGCAGAACCCGTATCATCACGAAAATAGTATCCTGCGGTTACCTGGTTATACGGTATATAGCAATCACTGACACTGTCGGCACCACGTCCCGCCGTTACACCATATCCTGTTTGGACCCAGCTAGATGGGCCATTTGTATATGAATATGACGGACAACGATTACAGGAATATTGTTTTCCACCAATTACCGTCAAAGACCATAAATAATATCCCGAATCACACGAGGGCTTTGACAAACCACCCACGCACAAACCATTATCTGGGCATCGTACGCATTTGGTTGCAGATTGCACAGTGCCAGAAGATGTTTCAATATTTTCTGTCCCTTGCGCATAATAACCGATGCTGCATTGCATTTGACACGCCCGCGTTTTACCGTTTGATAAAGTTACACATTTGGCCTGAAATTCAGGTTTATCACTCACAGTAGTGAATTCTGTCGTGCTCAGACATCCTACAGGACAAAGTGGCTCTATTGTTGTTGAAGAACACAAGGAGACACATAGGGCCGCACTTGGTGCACAACAGGTCGCTTGTGCCCCTGCGCACGCAATAGGATTTGATGCGTTACACGTGGCAGAAAACGACGGCGTAACAAACACAACTGATATTGACGCAACCAAATGACCGATTGGATTCGGCAAAAATGGGGAGTAAAAAAATGCAGAAATTCTGGACTATTTCAAAAATAAAAACACCGATTTTAATCGGTGGTTTGTTTTCGACATTTATTTTAATTATAACAATCGATACACAACGGACGCAAGTGGATTTTTTACAATTTCAAACGAACGAAAAAACACCGGCATTTGCCGGTGTTTTTTATACAAATTTTTCAGGAACCAGGTTCGTTATTATTTTCCACGCACGGCGGAATATTGATGTATCCGGACTGTGATGATAAACACGCGGTTCTTTGTCGCCAGGACGGCTGCCCGTCCAGACAGGTTCGCCATCTTCGTCCAATGTCACGTGCCACGATGTTTTGGTATCGCGAATAATCATTTCACGCAATTTGTCGGCGAAATCGCGGCTTTCAAAAATTGCCACGTTTTCCGTATTATAATACGCACTGCGCGGATCCAGATTAAAACTGCCTATCCAGGAAATATCGTCGTCAAAAACAATCGTTTTACTGTGCAAAACAGAAAAACTGGACTGCTTGCGTTCACGGTCGTGTTCCTGACCGCGCAGATTTTCCGCAGACAGCATAAATTCATATACGTCCGCACCAGATTCTATCAGTTGTGTTCTGTACTTTTCCCATTTGGCGTACACCGTCGGCGCGTTCGTTGATGCCAGTGAATTTGTAACTATCGTCATATGAACACCGGAATTTTCTTCGCGTAACATATGATCTAAACCGCCCTGGCCCGGAACAAAATATGCCGCCGACATATAAACGGAATCCGTTGTCTGATCCCACAGTTTTTGCAACGCGGTTATAATGTCACCACGATATTCCTCTTTTTCAGCCATAGACATTTCCACCTTTTCCGGCGGATCGGCCAAGAACTTTCCGTGTCCCCAACTGAAATCAAATTTCTTGTTTTTATATTCGTTCTGTGCCAACGAAATAATTTTATTATATTCACGAATTGCATCGGCACTGGATTTTTCTATTTCCTGGAATTTCTTTTCCAACTTACGCATTGCGCGTTCGGATTTCGCCTTTGGGAAAACAGATGCCGGTATCGACAGGTGGTAATTCCAGTACTCATCAAAACTGGCCGTGGCATACTTTGTCATATCACCGATAAACAACACGTCGGTATCAGAAAAATTAGATGCCGTTTCCGGATAGAAATAATTACTGCCGACATTGCGGCCACCCGTTATGTATGCAACATTGTCAACAATAAACAACTTGTTATGCATACGTGAATTCAAACGGTTAAAGTCCAATAAAAACTGTGGATAATACAATAATCTGGCGCGGTTAGCGACGGGATTAAAAACCTTGACCTCTATATTCGGGTGCTGGTTCAGCAGCATTACGTCCACAATATCGGATTTAGTCCCGTAATCGTCCAACAATATACGAATTTTAACACCGCGATCAGCCGCACGTTTCAGTTCACCAATTAAAACCTTGGACGAAAAGTCATTACTATAGATATATGTCTGCAGGTCAATCGTCTTGGTTGCCATACGCGCAAACGCGGCACGAATTACAAACGCGGACAGCCCGTCTTCAATCAACGTCGCACCACTGATTTCTGGGTCGCGCGCCAATTCAGACGCATAACACTGCGCCAGCGGGGTCTGCATAGGATCATAGTCAAAATCCGCGGCTGTAACCTTTGGCGTATAGTTCGCCAAACGCTCATCCGTGGTTGATGTTGGTATGGTTGTACATCCCATAAAGGGCAAAGTAAATATAAACAAAGATACCTTTTTCAATATGGACAATTATGCAAAACCTTTTGCGTGGAATTATAATATATACCATAACAAACCCGCAAGTCAAATTCATTATATTTTTTAATAATCCGAAAAAATACCTTTACCGATTACAGGCCCGTGTTATAATTCTTGTGACACACAGGAAAGGAGATTTTATGTCCAACCAAAAAATTATCGTAACTGGTGGCTGTGGATATATAGGTTCGCATACCACGGTGGCATTGCAAAACGCCGGATATAATGTTGTGATATTTGACAACTTGGCCAATTCAACCCCGGAAACACTGGACAGAATTACCGAAATTACCGGTGTGCGGCCAATGTTCGAAAAAATAGATTGCACTGATATCGATGCTGTGCGTGACGCGTTTGACCGTCACGGTGATGCAACCGGGGTTATACATTTTGCCGCGCTAAAGGCCGTTGGTGAATCTGTATCTTATCCACTGATGTATTACAAAAATAACTTGGTTTCATTGATAAATGTGTTGGAAATGATGACCGCATTTAATATTGAAAACATAGTGTTTTCATCCAGTGCAACTGTATATGGCGCACCAGACACACTGCCGGCAACCGAAGACACCCCGACACGTGCGGCCACATCGCCATACGGGCAAACAAAAATTATGGCAGAAACAATAATTCGTGACACAGTCGCGGCAAATCCGAAAATGCACGCCGTGCTGTTGCGATATTTTAATCCTATTGGCGCCCACCCGTCTGGTAAAATAGGCGAACTGCCACGCGGTGTGCCAAACAACCTGATGCCATATATAACCCAGGTCGCCTGTGGACAGCGCGAAAAACTGAACGTGTTCGGCGACGATTATCCGACCCCGGACGGTTTTTGTGTGCGCGACTATATAGACGTCAATGATTTGGCGGACGCACATATTGCGGCACTGCGTCATATGATTGACAGCGGCGATGACATAGATGTATTTAACATAGGTACCGGACGCGGTCTGTCAGTTATGGAAATAATCCGCACATTTGAACGCGCAACGGGTGTAAAAATAAACTATACAATAACAGCCAGACGCCCAGGCGACGTACCGGCAATTTGGGCCTGTGCGGACAAAGCGGCAACAGTGCTGGGTTGGCGGGCAAAAACACCACTGGACGATACTATGCGCGCCGCCTGGTTGTGGCAACAAAACATATCAAAAAACTAAATTGATATTTTTCCCATCAGGTGCATAAAACGCACCTGATTTTTCTATTTTTTGTTTGCGCGGATTTGCGTAATATGATAAAATCATATGTAATAGAAGGGAAGATTTCGAATGAAAAGATTGATTGCCGTGCTTAGTGGATTGCTGGTTTTGCCCGCATTTGCGGAGATTGCGCCCCAGTATTATTACGAAGAATTGATGGCGCAGTATGCCGACGAAATGCCGGATTCAGAATTCATTATGGATGAATCTGATACCGTTGTTGAAGAAGAACCGGCCGCTGACAAAGTTGTCACACCCGTTGTTCCGACCGCGGTCAGCCCACGTAACACAAACGGTCGTGCGGCCACATCACGCGCAATTACATCTGCAACAACATCATCGGGACGCGCGGTTGCGGCACGCAATGTTTCCAACGCAACAACGGCGCGCACGGTAACAACACGCCCGTCAACAACAACGACGGCAAATACCGCAACAACCAATACTTCACGCGGTGCAAATACTGCGACTGTATCGCGCAGTGCGACTGCACGCAACACTGGCACATCGCGTACATCACGCGCAACGGCAACAACAACGGTTGCAAATCGCCCGACAACAACGGTGCGTTCAACCGGCACAGCCGCATCGGCCACCACGTCACAACCGGGGCTGACAACACGCGCATCTTCTAATAAATCAAACGCAAATACGTCACGTGCATCTATTGTACAGACGGATACGGTCAATTCGCCTTTATATATCAGCAGTCGTGTCGGCGTAACAAACACATCCAATGTTACAACGCGTGTTCCGACAATACGTGTTGGTTCTGCGGCAACAAGCACAAACGCAACAACAACATCATCGGAATCAACATCGTCAACAACATCTATTGATGAACTGGCACAGTTGACTGATTACTGCAAGGCACAGTATGTCGCGTGTATGGATAATTTCTGTAACGTTTTGGACGATAATCAGGGTCGTTGCAGCTGCAGTGCGAACTTGTCCAACTATGCCGAAACAGAAGACGCATTGAAACAGGCAACTGAAGATTTACAAGAAGTCGCCCTGCAAATCCAGTATATTGGCTTGACCGCGGATGAGGTTGAAACATTATTCACCCAGACCGAAGCCGAATTGGAAATGCAGACGTCAACAGATAACAGTCAATTAAAGAACGATTTGGACAAAATTAAAAATATGATTATTGATGTCCAGTCGGGCAAGGCATCTACTACGTCCAGTGGTATGAGTTTCGATTTGTCTGGATTGTTGGACTTTACAATAGACAGCACTGGATTTGATTTGACATCGCTGTTGGGCAGTATGTCTGGCAACAACGACAGCATCAGCAACCAGCGTGGTCAGCAGTTGTACGAAACGGCCGCATCACGTTGCAAGGCCGCTGTATTGAACAGCTGTGCCGCACAGGGTGTTGATACAACTATTATAACAAACTCGTACGATTTGGAAATTGACAAGGCCTGTATCCAATATGAACGTTCACTGACCGAATCAAACGACCAGATGACGTCCACGGTTCGCAATGCGAAAAGCGTTCTGCAGCGTGCACGTCTGTTGGTGGCACAGCAAAAGAATCAATATGACCTGCGCGGGTGTGTCAATGCACTGGATGAATGTATGCAGGATGATTTCGTATGCGGCGACGATTATGAAAACTGTCTGGATCCGACGGGCAAATACATCGTCAATGGCGAAGTCGTTGTCGGCAGCAAGCCCGGTGCCCCTGGTTATGCTGATGCCGCGATATACGACACCTGGGAATATGGCGAAGGCAAAAATGCCTGGGATATGGAAACCGGTGGTACATTAAGTGATTATATAACCACAACTGTAACGGAAACGTCCGCACAGCAAACATCAACCAGTATGTCCGAATTCCTGCAGAATAAAATCGGATATCACGATGACGACGACGGCAAGAACTATGGTATGTGTATGGCGGTGCTGAACAGATGTCAATCCGTAACATACAGTGGCAGCGGCCAGAACCTGAAATATGAACCGACAAACAATGTTATCAAGGAATTCTTGAACCGCACACTGGTACAAATAAAATCGTCCCAGGATACAATTCTGGCGGACTATGCGGAAAACTGCATAACGGATGTTGCATCCTGTCTGGCGCAAAACAACTATGATGCGGACGATAATACCGGTGACACATTGTCCAACGGTAATAAGCTGGCCATCAAGGCGTGTAATCCGATTATCACCACGTGTATGAGTGTCAATGACATTGATGGTGAAGCGTCCACAGCAGATTTAACTGCCGACGAATGGATTATGCAAATTATGGACTAACAAATATAACCCAATAAAAATCCCCCATTTCCGGGGGATTTTTATTATTGGTAAAACAGGCAATCTGTTATCCAATTAGTCGCCAAATACGGTATTCAGTTGCGTATTTACACGGTAAAACGTTGTGCACTTTGACACATCTTTTAACCGGCGTGCGCCGATATATGTCATATAAGAACGCAGCCCACCCAAAATATCCTGGTTCATTTTATCAATGGAATCTTTTAATGGAACCTGGACGACGCGACCCTCGCTGGCGCGATATTTTGGCATTCCGTGATAGTGCTTGTTCTGGGCATATTCGGATGACATACCGTAAAATACCTTGAACCGTTTGGTTTCAACAATGCGTTCGCCGGTCTGTTCATCGATTTGGTCGGTGATAAAGCGCTTTTCAATAATGTCACCGGCGGCTTCGGGACAGCCGGCATAAAACCCGCCCATCATAACAAAGTCCGCACCGGCACCAAACGCCTTGCAGATATCACCTATATAGACGACACCACCGTCACTGCAAATCATACCACCGATACCGTGTGCTGTATCCGCGCATTCAAATATCGTGGACAGTTGCGGCCGCCCCACCCCGGTTATACGGCGCGTGATACAGGCACTGCCACTGCCGATGCCGCATTTTACAATATCGGCCCCAGACAAAATTAAATCTTCGACCAATTCAGCGGTTACGGCATTGCCGACCATCAACAAAATATCCGGAAATTTTTCACGCATTTTTATAACCAATTCCTTGACCCGTGGAATATATGCGTTCGGGACATCAATACAAATATTGCGGCACTTGTCCGGATATTCGGTCAGGATTTTTTCAATCTTGGCATAATCTTCATCACGCAGTCCCATTGATAAAAAAACATAATCGCGACAGTCATTTTCCGTTATGAATTTAATCAAATCATCGGTGGCATAGTGCTTATGCAGGCAGCAAAACATTTTATTTTGCATCATATGTTTTGCCACTTCAAACGTGCCGACGGTCGCCATATTCGCAGAAATAATGCCAGTACCAACAATACGACGCGGGCACCATTTGAATTTGTATTCACGGGTTACTTCAACCTCTGACCGGGAATTGATGAAAGAACGCTTTGGTTTTACCAGAACGTCCCGAAAATCCAGTTCCGTCTGTTCGTAAATTTTCATATTCCTATCCTTTTGTTCTTTTTTGCAATTTATATTAAAACGTCACGTTGCGGTCTGCAATAAATAAAAATGGTCGGGTTTCCCGACCACTTTTATTTACTATTTTCCGGCGCATCTGCAAAAAAGTCGGGCATTTTTATTTTTTTTCCATCATATATAGACATTGTGCCCGCCCGCAAAGCACGCGCATAATACTTTATCTTGAAATCAACCACGGCCAATGTACGCTGAATATCACGCAGTTGTTGTTCCACCGCGGCACGACGCTGTAAAAACATATCATAACGCTGCTGAATTGTTTTATCGCCCTGATTGTTCCAATCCAGATACTGTTTGATTTCTGCCAAACTCATACCCGTTTTTTTCAGGCATTCTATCATCCCCAATCGACGCAGGTCCGCATCACAATAATCACGTATGCCGCCACGACGCTTGACCACGTTGGATAATAAACCTTCTTTCTCGTAAAAGCGCAGGGTATGTTCCGATAATCCCGTTTTTTTTGAAATTTCACCGATTCTCATAATTTTCCTCTTGACCTAGAGTCAAATCTAGGATTTATAATCATCAAAGTCAAGGGAAAAATCCCTGGCCGTAAAGACAAAAATAGAAGGGGAAACAAAAATGAAATCACTGCTATACATTGGTCTTGCGGTGGTCGTACTGGCTGCCGCGGGGTTCGGGGGTTACAGTATATACAAGCATTACAACGCAAAGGAGAACGAAGTGCCAAAAGTATATTTCACACGTGATATATCACCGGCCGGATTGATGCGGGTCTATAAGGCAATGGGTTGGACGCCACACGGTCGCGTTGCCGTTAAAATGAGTACGGGCGAGCCGCCGCGCAGTAATTATCTGCGTCCGGAATTGATTAAAGAATTGGTTCAGTCCGTCAATGGAACTATCGTGGAATGCAATACCGCGTATGACGGCGCACGCGCACAAAGCACCGAACACTGGAAAGTCATCAAAGAGCACGGTTTCTTTGATGTTGCACCAGTTGATATCCAGGACGAAGACGGCGATATGGCTTTGCCCGTAAACGGCGGAAATGTTCTGACGGAAAATTATGTCGGATCACATTTTGATAATTATGATTCGTATCTGGTACTGTCGCATTTCAAGGGCCACGCAATGGCCGGATTTGGCGGTGCGATTAAAAACATCTCTATCGGACTGGGCAGTCGTATGGGCAAATGTTGGATTCACAGTGGTGGCACCAGCAAAACCAATCCGTGGGGTGGCGAACAAATCGCGTTCTTGGAATCTATGGCTGATGCAGGCAAGTCGGTTGTGGAACATCTGGGGCGTGAAAATATTGCGTTTATCAATGTTCTGAACCGCATAAGTATTGATTGTGACTGCAACGGCAATCCAGCTGAGCCAGATATTCACGATATCGGTATATTGGCGTCAACCGATCCGGTTGCCGTTGACCAGGCCGGCATTGATATGCTGTCCGTCGCCGACGGTAACGAAGCGCTGATGAACCGTATTGCAGAACGTCAGGGTCTGCACACGCTGGAAGCCGCCGAACAAATCGGACTGGGCAGCCGCACATACGAACTGGTTGATTTGGATAAATAACCACAATCGAAAGAAAAGGAAAGGAAATGAAAAAGTTATTTGCAGCACTGTTTGCCGTATTGGCGGTTGCCGGCACGGCGGACGCAAAAACACTGGTTGCGTATTATTCGCGCAGTGGCAACACCGCCGCGGTGGCAAATCAAATTGTGGCGGCAACTGGTGCGGATGTGTATCGCATTGAAACCGCTGATCCAAACCACTATCCCGCAGAATACCAACCCACCACCGTCCAGGCGCAACAGGAAATCAATGATGGAATCTTGCCAGAAATAAACACTATTCCTGATTTGACCGAATACGATACCGTATTTGTCGGTACGCCGTGCTGGTGGGGCACAATGGCGTCACCAGTGCGCACGTTTTTAACAAACGCCGACCTGGCGGGAAAAACTGTCGTACCATTTAACACTCACGAAGGCAGCGGTGCTGGCAGTGTTCATACAGACATAGCCGCACTGACGCCGAATTCCGAACATCTGAACGGAATTGCAATCCGTGGCAGTGCATCGGCCAATTCCACTGATACAATAAATGCGTGGTTGACCGAAATTGGTATAATCGAATAAAAAAACGGGGCATATGCCCCGTTTTTGTTACTCGTAACTCGTTACTAGTTATTCGTTACTCGTATTCCATTTGTCACCCCGTGGCTTGACCCCGGAATGACAAGATATGAGTATAAATACGAATTACGAGTCACGAGTATCGAGTAACTAGCAACCAGTAACAACTATGAAATTATCAGATTTGGACGCGCGGCGCGCAAATTATTTAATGATTTCTGTTGCGCGTCCCTGAACGCGTCCGGATTCCAAATTTGAAAACTGTTGCCACGCCCAACAAATACAGCCCGATCAGTTATACCCGCGTGCGCCAATAAATCCGCCGGTATTATAATACGCCCCGTTACATCAAACGCCAATGGCCGCGCATCCGCAAACAACATCGCCGATAAATCGTCCAGCTCACTGTCAAACACGCCCATTTTATCCGTGGCAGACGCCAACTGTTCCATACGGGACATTGACAGCCCCTCGATACAATTATTGGTAAATGAACGATACAAAACAACACCCGGAAATTTTTCAGATGCAACCGAAGCCCGGAAAGACGCCGGGACAGATATACGCCCCTTGGTATCCAAACGATTTTCATAAGATGAGAGAAACAATGACATTTTTCGGTCTTTGTTTTGGGCACCTGCCCGGTTCCTTTCCTTGGCTTCAATGGAAATTTAGCACGGCGTTTTATGGTTGTCAATGACATTTTATAATTATTTTATGGGATTTTATGGTTTTATAAATAAAATCAGATTAAATTAAAATAAAATTAAAATAATTGTATTTTATGCTTGACCTGCGATTCGTTTTTGTTCTAAGATGTTTGTATAGACAAGGAGAAAAGAGTTAAAAGCCCCAGAATTCCGCGAAAAATCCGGATTTCTGGCAAAAACAAAAGTTCAACCGAAAATAAAAATCTGATTTTTGTAAATACACGTTGTACATACAAAATCTGATTGAATTTTCACAAAAAACACCCGAAAGGAGGGAACGCACAATGTCAAAATCAATAAAAGAAATTATGATCGCCCTGAACCAAGTTTTAACCACAACCGTATGGGTGAACGAAGACAGACAGATTATTTCACTGGCTGACGAACTGCAAATCGGTCACAACAATGCGCCCCGCTCTATCGAAGATTTATCACGTCCGTCGTTGGTTGGTGCGTATGTATCATTGCAAATCCGTACTGATAATTTTGATGTTGCGGCGGAAACATTGGAAACTAAAACACTGGCGTTGCGCGTAAAGGAAATGGTCTTTGCCGAAGCGAAAAAGTTGATGGACGCCGCCGACGGTAGTCAATCCGCCCGCGTTGCCCGCGCCGCATAATGCGGTCGACACGTGCGATTCCAATGGATTAAAACAGTTTCTGGTCTAACCAGAAGGAGGGGAGAAATCACCGGCAAGTAATTGCCGGTGATTTTTATTCAGATTAAAAGCGCAGTATTCCACGCAAGTGCGCCATATAATTATTATAATCGCGACGCAATTCCACACCTGCCCCAAATTCCAATTCAGTAATCGGACTAAATACAGCACGTAATTTTAATTCGGAATTAAATGCCCAGCGCGGTAAATGCACCCCTGTTATTAAATATGACGTGCCATTTATTGACACGCGCGTATTGTCGGTGTCACTGCGTAAATCATACGACGCGCCCGCCGTCAATTCTGGAATCAGATTTATATTACCCAGCATAATATTAGCACGTGCAACCGACACGTCCGCATACGCGGTCAAGAAATGCAGATTTTTTGATTCTGTTGTTTGGTCTGCATCGTCTGTGACAGCACCGCGGTGCATCAATGTATATCGTGCGCCTGCGCGCGGTGTGGCGTGCCAATTTAATCCAGCAATGCGATATCCTATATCCGTCCAGGCACCGTATGTATATATCGACGGATTATTATCAACCGCAAATCCCGCAACGTTTTTTGTTTCGTTCATATCTGTATAGAACATTGTTGCCGCACCACGCCAAACAATATTATACGGCGAATAAATCGCGTACAGGCCGCCACCGTGTGTCGGCGCGTGAATTGTGCGCGCCCAACTTTTCAGACGATCGTACTGGTACATATATGATGCGCCAAACGTCCAATCGTTATGACTGTATTCCGCACCGACCGCACCGCCAAAGCCATACATATCAAAGTCCGCATATTGCCGCCCGTCACCACGCAAATGACCGCCACCACCAAATCCAGACGCCCACAACTTGCCGTTGGCGATATAGTATCTGTCCGTTGAATCCGAATCCAACAACGATGAAAAACGTGACACATACGATGTACCCATAATCTGCATCAGCGGTGCTGGCGACGGCGCCAGTGCAGTCAGTGCACGAATATATTCAACCGCATCCGTTTGTAACAATTCGTTCATACGAACATATATTTCGTGTTCCAGGCCTTTTGTTGCTGGGGGCTCTACAATCCATACCGCCGCAGTATTCAGGTTGTTCTGGGTTCCGCCTGCGTCGTTTATTACATCGGTATAATCGTTTTGCTGTGCTATTTCATACCAACCGTCACCAATCTGGGTGAACATATAGATATTGTTATCTATTGTTGGCGCAAATGCATCATCAACTGGCGCATTGCCACGCAGCAGCTGCACCCGCATAGTTGCGTCATCACCCATTGCATCTGGGGCCAGAATAACACTTAAATTTGCACCATCCGATATATTAAAACCGTTTGCAGAAACAGAACCATATGTGTCCGCATTATTTATATTCAGCCGCAGTGTTGACGATGCGCCGAATGTGGCCGTGTTGGCTGAAATCGCCGATGTGCCTATATCCAATGTACCACCAGATATATTCAGGTTATCCGCACTAAAAAATGTGCCACCGTCCGCAATTTGCAGAACGCCGTCATACATCGTTACATTGCCCGAAAATCCCGACATATCCGCCCCCAGCACCACCGTGCCGCCGGTCGGTACATTTTGATTATCATATATATACGCACGATTTATTATTATTTCGCCATCGCCGTTGATTGCATCGTTAAAAACTATTGATTTATCAGGTGCCGCGTTCATAAAAAATGTTCCAGACGAATAAATCGCATTTGATACGCCGGCGGCGGTATTATTGCTGAATGTCACATCGGTGTCTGTCGCAATCAAATATAATTCGCCCAGGTTAAAAATCGCACCGCCACCGTCGGTTGCACTGTTATTTGCAAACGTACTGTCCACAATATAAATATCGTCCCAGTTATAAATTGCGCCACCGTATGTTGCGCTGTTGCCGTTAAATTGGGAATTACGCACAACCGAAAATAATCCGTCCCCAATTATTCCATAGTTACCTATGGCACCACCAGTCGCCCCAGAATTATTTTCAAACACCCCACCAGTTAAATCCATATTACCAGTTGTATAAATAGCCCCAACATCCGACGTGCCGGTATTTCCAATAAATCGCACATTACGCAGTGTCATTAAATTTGAATTATACAGTGCGCCACCACTGTCCGCGGCATTTGATGCAAAGGTGCTGTTTGATATATTCAATGTACCGTCGTTAAATATCACACCACCATAATCACGCACAGAATTATTCTGGAACACTGTATTATCAAACGTCGCGGATGCACCATACTCATTATATAAAACACCGCCGTCGCCACGGGTTACACGATTACCATCAAATACTGAATCAGACACACTCATCGTGGCGCCGTCGCCCTGGTACAGTACACCACCACCGACGGTTGCACTGTTGGATGCGAACGCACTGTTACCGATTGTCAAATTACCGCCCAGATTTGCAATTACCGCGCCCTGGGTTCGTGCAAAGTTATTGTATGATTTCGTAATCGTTGCCGCGTCACCGGACACGCTGAACACGCCGCCATTTGACAGGTTAAATGTATAATCTCGCGAAATGACAAAGCCATTTAATCCGCCGCCATTAAACGCATATCCGCCACCGTTTATCATTGTTGTTTCGCCGCCCGCAACGGTTAAAATACGCGTTGCTGTTAAATCCGCGCCAACGGTAATGTCATTTTGCGGTGTGGCGGTTTTATATAAACTGTAAAAAGTATCAAAATCCGGCGCATCAGCCGCAAATGCCGACGTAGTGCAACAAATACAGATTATAACAAGCATAGATGTTCTGAAATGCATTTTATTTTCCCCGCTTTTTGTTATATATACAGGGTCATCAAAAGCGCATCAGATATCAATACGGACGTTTTCCCAATGAATATAAGTCAATTTAACTGCTTGTTTTTATTTTTTGTATAAATTATACTGAATAATGAAGCCAACTGAATATTGGTTTCGGGACTTAGAAAATCCCATAACATAACGGCAAAAATTTTGCCGATATTCATAGCAGGCGAACCTGCAATTCCTGGCATAAATGTCGGGAAGCCGTCGGTTATACAACAGGATATTCGTATCCAAAGGCCGATGGGATCATTTTATGTTATGATTTTTCTAACTTCCCGACCACCAAAAACAATGGTGGTTTTTGTTTAACACAAGGAAGGGAATAAGAAAAATGAACAAAATATTTTTAATCACCGTCGCAATCGGAATAATTGCAACAGTAAATCCAGCCAGCGCTGTGACAAAATGCGTCAGATTGTCGGCTGTAACCAGTTGCACTGCATCACCAACAACATATAAAAACCGCGCATATTGGAACGCAACCTGTGGCGGTGTCAGCGTCCAGGGTGTCGCAGTATGCTCATCAACAGCAAGCACAACTATTGGTTCCAGTTCAACAAGCCCGTCTGTATCATCAACAACGTCATCAAATAAATATTGCAAGTGCAAAATGGTATCACCCGCGGTATCCAGATGGATAGTCCCCGGTACGTGTACAGATTCTATGTGTATTGCACCAAGCTCAATGACCGCCGCACAATGCGCGGAATATTGTGGTCTGATGTGTGCCAGTGCGATTGCGGGTATGTACGGAAACGGTGGGGTCAATGAAAACACAACAACATTTCGTTCCGCAATGTTTTCAAATCTGTCCGATTAAAAGGATAAAAAATGAAAAAAATAATTATATTTATGCTGCTGATTATGCCGATTTGTGCGAATGCCGCAGAACCATCAACATCGTGCCCGGCGAGATATATTTCTATAAACGAAGATGTTATGACCATTGCTGATTCCACGTGCCCCAGCGGCTATGTATCGGCCGGAACGGCCGCGTCCTGTCTGGTATCGTCGCCGGCGGGCAGTTGTATTATGTACGCGCCAACCGGCACAACATACACCGATGACAGTGGCAGTTATGAATTCACATCCGCCTGTCCATTGGAATAAAAAAAATCCCGCCGTGGCGGGATTTTTTATTGTTTTTATACCGTTATTATTCCTGGTTGGCAATTTCATCACGGATTTTTGATACCGCCGCCGCACGTGCGGCAATAACATCGTTCAAATTCGCTGCCGTCAAATCAGACGCATATTTAATTGAATTTGCAAATGCCAGCGCATCGCTGTTCCCGTGGGTTTTTACGGCAAATCCCTTTAGCCCCAGGAATGTCGCACCAGCATACGAACGTGGATCAATTTTGTTTTTCAGACGCTTGAACACGTGAACCAGGAAAAATGCCCCAATAATCGCCAGAACAGATTTCTTTAGATTATCCACCAAAACACGTTTAATCAGTTTTGCCGTGCCCTCGACCGTTTTCAAAACAATGTTGCCGGTAAATCCATCGGTTACGACAACCTGGACATTACCGCCGCCGATATCGTTACCCTCAACAAATCCGATGTATTCATACGGCAATTCATCTTTGTGTTCAGTCAGCAGCTTATTTAATCTTTGCAGTGTTTCATTGCCCTTGGTTTCTTCGGCACCGATGTTCAAAACACCAACCTTTGGCCGTGACATATGGCCGATAACTTCGGCATAAACACTGCCCAAAATAGAAAAATCAAACAGATCGCGTTCATCACACTGTACATTTGCACCCAAATCCAGCACAACCACACGCGAATCCCCGCCGCCCGACGGCAACATCGTCGTAATCGCCGGACGCGATATACCATCAACCGTCTTCAGCGCCAGTTTCGACAGCGACATCAAAATACCAGTATTCCCCGCACTGACCACAGCGGCGGATTTACCTTCGCGTACGTCCTTTATTGCCATATACATAGACGTATCCTGGGCGTGACGAATAACATCACGAACCTTGTCGGTGCCCTTGATTGCGTTGGGGGCATCAATAACCTCGCAATTACGGGCGACACGCGGGTACTTTGCCAGCAATGGGTTCAAAACCTTGGTATTACCAAACAGGCGAAAGAACACCTTGTCTTCACCATTTTGGTACAGGAACTGGTTCATACCGCCCAGTACGGCGTTCGGACCTTTGTCCCCGCCCATTGCATCAATAGCTATGATTTTCTTTTCTGCTGACATAGTGGCATAAAAAATGCAGAACGGCACAATATAAACCACGCGCCAGGTTCTGCGTTTATATTTTTTTTATTATTATTTCGCACCGCACGCCGGGCATACGTGATGCGGGCGCTTTTTTTCACCACAGGTCTTGCATACTGTGCACGGCATTACAGCCAGTGCATCGTGGGAACGACGCTGTGCGGAACGTGCTTTACTTGTTTTACTTTTTGGCGTTGCCATTTTGTTATCCTTTTATTTACAGTTAGACATTTTATTAAAATCTATTGCATTTGCAAGGAAAAGTTTACTCTGATATAACCCGTGCCACAAACATACCGTGATTATGCAGTAATCCGATAACAGCACTGTGGTCATCCAGTCCCAAATAAAACCGATATCCCTGAGCTTCCAGTTCGGTAACCGTCGCCAGTTTGTATTCCGCCGTTGTACCTGGATAATCGTGCGGTTTGCAAAATACGCGCTTTTTTATATTGGGTAACAGGTTATGTATATGTTGTTCAACCTTTTCCTGGCCAATGGCCCAGCGTCCCGTGATAAACACAATCGTGAAATCGCGTCCCAATGTTTCCAGAACACGTATCATATTTTCATTTGGTTCACCAAACCGGTCATAGTTCGCAACTGCGAACTTTTTATTCACGACACCGTCAATATCACAAAAAATCGCGGGGATTTCGGTCATTTTACATATCTGCGCCCGGTGTGCCGTATGACACGCCGGGCGTTTTGTTATTATGCGTGATGGTTAAATATCCAACAACTGCTGTTGCGCATTACCATCGCGCGCCAGTTTTTCGGCCTTTTCTTCTTCGCGGGCAATTTCGCGAACACGACGTACATATGCACCCGTTCCAACCGGAATCAGTCGACCCACAATCAGGTTTTCATTGATACCGACCAATTTATCGGTCGCGCCACTGATTGCCGCATCAACCAGAACCTTGGTTGTCTGCTGGAACGACGCGTTCGATATGAACGAACGGCTGGTCAATGATGCACGTGTCAATCCGACCAGAACCTGGGACGCTTCGGCCGGTTTGCCACCATCGTGTACAACGCGCGCGTTTTCTTCTTCGAAATCGACACGGTCAACAACCTGGCCCATCAGGAATCCGGTATCACCCGGGTTCGTGATTTCAACACGACGCGTCATTTCACGTATCAGAATTTCAATGTGCTTGTCGTTGATTGACACACCCTGCAGGCGATAAACCTGTTGAATCTGTTCAACCATAAACGTCGCCAACGCCTTTTGACCCAAGATGCGCAAAATATCTTGCGGAACCGGATCACCGTCGACCAGTTTATCGGCCTTCTTTACGGCATCACCACTGCGAACCAACAGGTTTGTACCCTTTGGCACGGCGTATTCAACCGGCGCGGTTCCGTCATCTGGCATAATGCGGATGATGATTTTGGATTTCGCATCTTCCAGTTCAATGGTACCGTCAACTTCGGCCAACAAAGCCGGATTAGCAGGACGACGAACTTCCAACAGTTCGTTCACACGCGGCAGACCGCCGGTAATATCGCCCGTACGCTTGGTCTGAACCGGGATTCGCGCCAGAACGTCACCCGCCGACACGGTTGCGCCATTGGAAACGTTCAGAATCGAATACATCGGCAACAGGTATTCGGCAATCTTTTTGCCGCCCAGGGATATTACCTGACCCTTGTCATCAACCAATGTAATGGCCGGGTTCAACGCCTTTTTGGTGTTTGCTTTCCAGTTTATAACCTTGCGCGAAACGATACCAGTGGTGGAATCGACTTCTTCCTGGTACGATACGTTTTCAATCAAGTCCTGGAACTGGACGATACCGTCCTTTTCCGCGATGATTGTGTTCGCATACGGATCCCATTCGGCAACCTTGGCGCCCTTTTCAACCTTGTCACCGTCGCTGACAATCATCATCGCCGCATACGGCAGTTTTGTTGTGAACAGCTTTTCGCCCTTGTCGTCAACCACGGCCAATTCGCCGTTACGCGACAGGACAACAATGCGTCCCGCAGAATTTTTAATTGTGTTCACACCAGTCAGTTTGATTGTGCCGGCAACGGGAACCTCGATATAATGGCTTTCAGCACCGCCGGACGCAACACCACCAATGTGGAACGTACGCAATGTCAACTGAGTACCAGGTTCACCAATGGATTGACCAGCGATAACACCAACCGCTTCGCCAACGTGAACCAACGCCTGACGCGACAAATCCATACCATAGCATTTGGCGCACAGCCCGTCGCTGCAACAGGTCAAAACACTGCGCACATCAACAGACGGCAGACCAGATTCGTTTATCTTTCGCGCGGCAACCTTGGTAACCAATTCGCCAGCCGGGACTATAACTTCTTTGGTAATCGGATGCACGATATCGTGCGCGGCCGTACGTCCCAAAACAACATCGCCCAATGGTACGGACAAAGTGCTGCCCTGGTACACCGGCTTTGCCGTAATGTATTCAGTCGTGCCACAGTCGTGTTCGGTAATAACCGTATTCTGTGCCAATTCAACCAAACGACGTGTCAGGTAACCAGCGTCCGCAGTTTTCAACGCAGTGTCCGACATACCTTTGCGCGCACCGTGGGTGGACGTAAAGTATTCCGCCATTGTCAAACCTTCCTTAAAGTTTGAAATAATCGGAACTTCGATAATCGAACCGTCGGGCTTCTGCATCATACCACGCATACCAGCAACCTGCTGAATCTGACGCTTGGAACCACGTGCACCAGACAACGCCATCATCAGAACAGAATTCCAATGATCGCCGGTCGTTTTACCCAGCGCAGCATACGCCAAGTCACCGATTTTATCGGTTGTGTTCTGCCACAAGTCAATCAGTTTATTATGCTTTTCACCACCGGACAGCAAACCATTTTGATACTGTTCGTTGATTTCTTCGGCCGCCTTTTCGGTTTCATCGATAATAGCTTTCTTTTCTTCAGGAATAACAATATCGTCATAGCCGATTGAAATACCACTGCGCGCGGCCTGTTCAAATCCAGTGTCCTTTAACGCGTCGGCCAACAGGATTGTCGCCTTGTCCCCGCAACGTTCATATGTTGTCGCCAATAATGCCTTGATTTCACCAACAGGCATAACCTTGTTCACCAAGTCGAACGGCATATTTTCAGATTTCGGCAGCAATTCGCCCAAAATCATACGACCGGCAGTTGTTTTGTAAACTTTGCCATTAATGCGCGCGACAATTGGCGTGTGCAACGTAATGGACTTGTTTTCCAACGCCATTTTAACTTCGTCCATATTGGCAAAACGTGGCGATTTGTCGGTATGTTCGCCGTTTATCAGCGAAATATAGTACACACCCAAAACCATATCTTGGGACGGAACAATCATTGGTTCACCGTTTGCAGGCGACAAAATGTTGTTCGATGACAGCATCAATGTACGTGCCTCTAATTGCGCTTCCAATGAAATCGGAACGTGCACGGCCATCTGGTCACCGTCAAAGTCAGCATTGAATCCCTTGCAGACCAATGGGTGCAGACGTATGGCCTTACCTTCAATCAAAACCGGTTCAAACGCCAGCATAGACAGACGGTGCAGCGTCGGTTGACGATTCAGCAAAACCGGATGCTGGTGAATAACCTTTTCCAGAATTTCCCAGACGACATCTTCGCCGTTTTCAACCATTTTGCGCGCGGTCTTTAACGTGTTCGCATAATCACCCGCCATCAGACGCGCATATACGAACGGTTTGAACAATTCCAACGCCATTGTTTTCGGCAAGCCCACCTGATGCAGTTTCAATGATGGTCCCGACACAATAACGGAACGACCGGAATAATCGACACGCTTACCCAACATATTCATACGGAAACGTCCCGACTTACCACGCAAAGAATCAGACAATGATTTCAGCGGACGACGGTTCTGTGACACCATCGGACGTGCCTTGTGTCCATTATCGAACAGGGAATCAACCGCTTCCTGTAACATACGCTTTTCATTGCGAACAATGATTTCCGGCGCGTGCATTTCAATAAATCTTTTCAGGCGGTTGTTACGGATAATAACACGACGATACAAATCGTTCAGGTCAGATGCCGCAACGTGTCCCGCATCCAATGTCACCAACGGACGCATATCCGGCGGAATAACCGGAATAACATCCGGCAACATCCAGGCCGGATCTGTTTTTGAATCCAAAAACGCTTCGACCAGTTTTAATTGTTTAATCAGCCCCTTGCGCTTGGCATCGGATTTTGTTTCCGCCAATTCCGCGCGCAGACGTGTACGTTCGTCACCCATATCCAGGTTGGCAATAATGCTGCGTACACCTTCGGCGCCGATACCAACGCGAAACGCGTCCGCACCAAATTCTTCAACGGCCTTTTGATATTCATCTTCGCTGATAACATCATACTGTTTCAAACTGGTCAAGCCCGGTTCGATAACAATGTATGCATCGTATGAAATAACCTGTTCCAGTTTTTTCTGGGGCAGATTGTTCAACAGCGTTGCAATCTTGCCTTCACGCAGGAACCAGGTATGTGCAACCGGCATCGCCAATTTAATATGTCCCATACGTTCGCGACGGACGGTGGATGAACCAACCTCTACCCCACAGCGTTCGCAGACAACGCCACGGAACTTGATTCTTTTATATTTTCCGCACGCACATTCATAGTCCTTGACCGGGCCGAAAATCTGTTGGCAGAACAATCCCTCCGGCTCTGGTTTCAGGGAATGATAGTTTATTGTTTCCGGCTTTTTAACCTCGCCGTGGGACCAGGACAGTATTTCTTCGGGTGACGCAATGGTGATGCGCAGCGCGTCAAACTGTTCCTTGGTTTCGATTTGTCCAAATATTTTCTGCAACATATTGGTCATTATATTTTGCTCCTTTCAGTCGCTGTAACTTGTTGCCCGGGTGCGCCGGAAAATCCGACGCCACCCCGACAAATCTAGTCAATTTTCTTTGGTGTCAACGCCAAACCCAATCCACGCAGTTCGCGAACGAATACGTTAAATGCTTCTGGCGTGCCGGTCTGGAAATCGTTGCTGCCGGAAATAATCGCTTCGTACATTTTGGTACGGCCAACGATATCGTCCGACTTTACGGTCAGCATTTCGCGCAGCAGGTGGGCGGCACCGTGTGCTTCCAGTGCCCAAACCTCCATTTCACCCAAACGCTGGCCACCCATATGGGCCTTACCCGACAACGGTTGCTGGGTCACCAAAGAGTAATTTCCGATTGAACGTGCGTGAATCTTTTCATCAACCAAGTGATGCAGTTTCAGCATATACATAACGCCAACCGTAACCGGACGTGCAAACTTTTCACCCGTCATACCGTCGTACAACGTGAATTGCCCCGTTTCCGGCAGTTTTGCCAATTTCAGCATACGTCTGATGTCTTCGGATGTGGCACCGTCAAATGTCGGTGTCGCCATCGGCACACCATCGCGCAACAATGCCGCTTCGGCGCGAACGTCCGTATCGGTCATTTTTTCCAGTTTTTCAGCCGTTTCTTTGCCATAAACCTTGCCCATAACGGCACGCAAATCATCCGTTACCGCACGTTTTTGTTTTACTTCTTCCAGAACGGCACCAATCTGCTGGCCCAATGTGCGCGCAGCCATACCCAGGTGAGTTTCCAAAATCTGCCCCAGGTTCATACGCGACGGCACACCCAACGGATTCAGCACCAGGTCAACCGGCGTACCGTCTTCCATATACGGCATATCTTCAATCGGGACAACCTTGGACACGATACCCTTGTTACCGTGACGTCCGGCCATCTTGTCACCCGGCTGCAGTTTCATCTTGTGCGCGATATAGACCTTGACCTCTTTCAGAACGCCGGCACCCAAAGAGTTTGTTTCGGTTGCCTTGGCGACTTCGGCATCGGCCTTGTCATTCAGTGCCTTTAACTTAGCAACGTGTTGTTCACGCAGTTCGTCGATTTTTGCCTGGGCTTCCTTGTTACGGACAACCAGTTTTTTAACATCGGACGGTTTAATGCCTTCGAACACTTCCTGGGTCAACTTTTTACCAATGAACGGCTTTAAGCTGCCAGTGCCTGCATCGATAATCTGACCTTCGGCAATTTGGAATATCTGGTCGGCAAAACCACGTTCCATAATTGTCGTTTCTTCTTCACGATCACGATTTATCTTTTCAATCTTCTGCAGTTCAATCATCTGGGTGCGTTCGTCTTTCTTGACACCGTGACGGGTCAAAACGTTTACACCGATAACTGTACCTTCTTCGTTCGGGCCAACACGCAGTGATGTATCCTTTACATTTAACGCCTTTTCACCAAAGATGTTGCGCAACAACGCTTCTTCTGGTGTCAGCAATGTTTCAGATTTCGGCGATACGCGGCCAACCAAGATGTCGCCCTGCTTCACGCGCGCGCCAACGTAAATAATACCGGATTCGTCCAGATTCTTTAACGCTTCTTCGCTGACGTTCGGGATATCGCGGGTCAAACTTTCCGGCCCCAACTGTGTATCACGAACCTTGAATTCTTTTTCAACGATTTTCACGGACGTGAACACGTCGTCGCGCGAAATGCGTTCGGAAATAACGATGGAATCTTCATAGTTATATCCACGCCACGGAACGAACGCCACCAATACGTTGCGCCCCAGTGCCAATTCGCCATAATTCATAGACGAACCGTCCGCAATGATGTCGCCCGCGGAAACACGGTCGCCAACCTTGACCAACGGTTTTTGGTGAATCAGGGTTTCACTGTTGCTGCGTTCAAATTTTTCCAGGTTGTAAATATCTACACCGGTCACGACATTGCGGCTGTTCATACATTTTACCACAATGCGGTTCGCATCGACGGATTCAACAACACCGCTGTGCTTTGCCGCAACGCCGGTGCGGGAATCACGCGCCACTTCGCGTTCAATACCGGTACCGACCAACGGCGCCTGGACGCGCAGTAACGGAATCGCCTGGCGTTGCATATTAGATCCCATCAACGCACGGTTCGCGTCGTCGTTTTCAACGAACGGTATCAATCCCGTCGCGATAGACACCACCTGGCGCGGTTCCACGTCGATTAAATCAATTTCTTCCTTGGGCACCATTGTAAATTCGCCGTCAACACGCGCGGTCACGACATCTTCGGCCAGAACACCGGATGCGGTTGTCGGGGTGTTACCCTGGGCAATTTTGTGACCCAATTCTTCATCTGCAGTCAGATACACCATTTTATCGGTAATCTTGCTGTTTTCGACAACATAGTACGGCGTTTCAATGAATCCATACGGATTTACACGCGCATACGTCGCCAAATGGTTTATCAGACCGATGTTTGCACCTTCGGGTGTGTTGATGGGGCACAAACGACCATAGTGTGTCGGATGAACGTCGCGCACGTCAATGCCCGCACGGTCACGGTTCAAACCACCCGGCCCCAATGCGGAAATACGACGCTTGTGTTCCAGTTCGGACAGCGGGTTGTACGCATCCATAAACTGTGACAACTGGGACGTACCCAAAAATTCGTTCACCAGTGACATCAACGGTTTTACGTTGATAACATCCTGGGGTTGCATATTTGCAATGTTCGGCGATGACAAACTTTCACGAACCAGACGTTCAATACGAACCATACCGGTGCGGAAATTCTGTTCCAGCAATTCGCCAACCGTACGAACACGACGGTTCGACAAATTATCAATATCATCAACCGTATCCTTGTGATCAATAATATTTGTCAGCGTCTTTAACACCGCCAAGAAATCAGATTTTGTCAGCAAGCGTTCATCTTCTGGCTTTTTGCCGGAATCAATTTTCAAACGCTTGTTCATCTTAAAGCGACCAACCGCGGACAAATCATAGTATGCCGCATCAAATCCCTGGCGCATAAACAGGTTGATTGCCGCTTCTAATGTCGGACGTTCACCCGGACGGATAATGTTATAGATTTCAATCAGCGCTTCTTCGCGATTGACGGTTTTATCCGCCATCAGCGTATTGCGCATATGTGCCGTAATGGTCGTATTGTCAATGGAAATCAGGGATATTTCCTTGATATTCATTTTTTCCAAATCGGCCATAACGTCCGGTGTAATTTCCGTACCAGCACGATAAACAATATTGCCCGCACCGTCCAAAATCGGGTCAAACAGATATTCGCCAATCAAAGAATCTGGAACAATGCCAAATTCCTTGGACGCATCCATAACACGCTTCAGGCGTTTTGCGTTCATACGATCGCCCTTGGACGCCATCGGCTTTTTATCTTTTGGATTTATCAAATCATAATTCAGGCGGTATTTGTCCAAACCTTCAAACGCGGATGTCTGGCCAATCCACATATTGCCGTCAAACTTTAACGGTATGCGCTTATAGAATACCCCCAGAATTTCCGTATCGTCCATACCACGAATTGTCGGCTTGCGCGGATCGGCCTGCCACTTCTTTTCGTCTTCGGCAGATGGCAGACAGCGCAACAGAACGGTGGCCGGAATTTTACGACGACGGTCGATACGAACGTAAATAACACCCTTGGATTCTTCGAAATCAATCCAGGAACCGTGTTCAGGGATAATACGCGCGGTATAAGTAATCGGATTGCCGGCAATTTTCGCTTCCTTGGTTGTGGCGAACACGACACCCTGGGCACGATGCATTTGCGACACGATGACACGTTCAACACCGGCGGCAATAAAACTGCCCCGTTCGGTCATCAATGGCACATCGCCCATAAATATTTCCTGTTCCTTGATATCGCGCAGCGTTTTTTTGCCGTCTTCGGCGATATCCCACAAAATCAATCTCAGCTTCAGCTTCAACTTGCTGGAATAAGTCAAGTTGCGCATCATACATTCTTTCACATTATAGACGGGCTTGTCCAATGTGTATTCAACAAATTCAAGGTCGGCAATACCCGCATAATCCTTGATTGGGAACATAGATGTAAAAACATTTTGCAGACCGATATTTTTTCTGCTTTGCGGGTCTACATCTGCCTGTAAGAAATCTTTGTATGAATTATATTGAATCTCTACTAAATCGGGAAGCGGAGTTTGCAAAAAACTTTTTCCAAAAGATTTTCTGAATTTCTGGATAACTGCCATTGGTATCAATCCTTTATTTTTTGCGTTTTGCAAACGAAACAATATTGTATGTTTTATACGCCTTTGTGCCCACCTGGGGATTTTTCCCCAGATGGGCGGCGTTTGCGTGGCGTATTACCACGACTTTTTAGTTTTGTCGAACCACACGGTTCGTGGCGAATTATTTCAATTCAACCTTGGCACCCGCCGCTTCCAATGTTGCCTTCATTTTTTCGGCTTCATCTTTGGCAACGGCTTCTTTTACTGCCTTGGGCGCGGATTCAACCAACGCCTTTGCTTCGCCCAGTCCCAGACCGGTGATGTCCTTGACCGCCTTGATAACGGCCAATTTGTTTGCACCAGCTTCGGCCAGAACGACGTCAAATTCGCTCTTTTCTTCTGCGGCGGCGGCTGCCGGGCCGGCTGCAACAGCAACCGCGGCGGCGGCACTGACGCCCCAGGTTTCTTCCAACGCCTTGGACAGTTCAACTGCTTCCAAAACGGTCAATTTTGACAATTCTTCAACCAATTTTTGAATGTCTGCCATTTTTTTGCTCCTATATAATCAGAACATTGATGTTCTGGTTTTGTTTTAATTCTTTTTTCCATACTCTGCGGAAACGCGGGCCAAGCGCGATGCCGGTTCGACCAGAATACGCGCGATTTGTCCACGAATTTCCAACAGGGACGGCAGTTTGGATAATTGCACAATATCGTCTTTGCTTAAAACGTCCGCATCCATTTTACCGCCGACAATGGTCAGGTTCGGATGTTCATCCGCAAACTTGGCCAAAACCTTGGTAACGGCCAGTCCATCGGTCGCAACAGCAACCGCCGTCGGACGTGCCATCATTTCGGATACGGGTTCGAAATCGGTGCCCTGCAGCGCCAATTTCATCAAACGGTTTTTGACGACCTTGAACACGGAAACCAACGGACGCAGTTCATTGCGCAGGGTTTCGAATTCTTTTACCGTCAAACCGTGGTTTTCAATAACGAAAACACCGTTTGCTTCTTTCAAGGACGATTGCAACGCTGAAATCAAATCTGATTTTTCTTCGCGTCTCATATCTTTACCCTTATCTGCAAGATTTCAGGACATATCCCAAAATCCCTGTTTTGTTAAACTTTCCATCCGACGTTGCCGCCGGGTGGGGCCTGAATTCTGCCCCAAAGAATCTTTTCTTTGTCTATGATGGCAATTAAGTCCAGAATGCTGGGCACCATCAGTCTCGGACAGAAATCTGTACGTGCCCGGGAAATTTTCCCGGACACGATTTATTATTTAATGTCAACCTTTAATCCCGGGCCCTGGGTTGTGGCAATCGCCGCACCCAAAATATACTGACCCTTGACAGATGCAGGTTTAACCTTTTTCAACTGGTCAACCAGCGCATTTACGTTTTCAACCAGTTTGTCAGTCGTAAATGACATTTTGCCAACACCGGCGTGAATAATACCCTTCTTTTCCGCACGGTATTCAATCTGACCCGCCTTGGCGGTGGCAACCGCTTCGGCAACGTTGTTCGTAACCGTACCCAATTTCGGATTCGGCATCAGACCCTTTGGCCCCAGAACACGTGCAATTTTCGACATCTTCGGCATCATATCCGGTGTCGCGATAACACGGTCAAAATTGATTTCACCGGCTGCAACCTTTTCAATCAGGTCTTCACCACCGACAATATCGGCACCGGCTTTTTTGGCTTCATCCGCACTGTTGACAGTGAAAACCGCAACGCGAACAGTTTTACCCGTGCCGTTTGGCAAAGATACCATACCACGGATATTCTGATCGGCCTTGGTCACATCAACACCCAGGCGGATAGCAATTTCTAAACTTTCATCAAATTTCTTGGACGCATATTCACGCAGCGCGTCAATCGCATCGGCCAGGGAATAAACCCGTTCCTTGTCCAACTTTGCCCAAGTTTGCTGTCTTTTTGTCAGTTTCATAACTTATTCCTCCACCTTTACGCCCATTGAACGGCACTGACCCGCAACAATGTTCATCGCGGATTCAATGGTAGAGCAATTCAAGTCCGGCATTTTGTTTTCGGCAATTTCACGGATTTGCGCCTTGGTAATAGTACCGACAAAATCACGACCCGGCTTATGAGAACCGATTTTCAGCTTTAACGCCTTTTTGATATAGTACGATACCGGCGGCAGTTTCATAATAAATTCAAAACTGCGATCCGTATAAACGGTGATAATGCACGGAATCGGCATACCCGGTTCTTTGTCAGATGTTTTGTCGTTAAACTGTTTGCAGAATTCTGCAATGTTCACACCAGCCGCACCCAACGCCGGCCCAATCGGTGGCGCAGGATTCGCCTGTTTCGCGGGAACGACCAATTTGACCACTCCCTTGACTTCTTTTTTTGCTGCCATTTTATTCACTCCATTTTTGGTTAGTGTTCGTGGTTCGATGTGGCGCATCTACCACGTTTGTTTATGCGCGCCTTGCACACGCCCGTCGGATTACCCGATTAAACTCTTTCCACCTGTTCAAAATCTAATTCGACACTGGTTTCACGGCCAAATACCAAAATAGTAACGGTCATTTTTTGCTTTACATTATCAACTTCAGATATAACACCATTAAATCCAGCAAACGGCCCGTCAATTACGTGAACTTCCTGGCCAACTTCATATGTAATATCTTCGGTAATGGTGCTGCCCTCTTCCACCTGTTTCAACAAACGGCGTGCTTCTTCTTCACTGACGGCAATCGGCTTGTTTTTCGCGCCCAAGAACATAACAACCTGGGGCATCAGTTTTACCAATGAAAACGTTTCATTGTTCATAACCATTTGAACAACAATATAGCCAGGGAAAAACTTCTTTTCAGATTTTACACGCTTGCCGGCCTTGATTTCCGTAACCTCACGCGTGGGAACCAGAATTTCACCAAAGTACGCGTTCAGGCGACGCTTGTCAATCTGTTCACGCAGTCCACGCGCAACCTTGTCTTCGCACCCGGTATGAACGTTCACAACGAACCACTGCATTTTGTCTTCCATCTCAACACCCTTTGCCCGTTTAGAAAATCCAGCCCATCAGCGCGTTCAGAACACTGTCAACCACAAAAAAGAACAACGCCGCCAATCCGGAAAATACCAGAATCATAATAGTTGCACGAATAACACTGTCGCGCGACGGCCATACGATTTTGAACCACTCGCTGCGCACCGATTTGATATAATCCAGTATTTTTTTCATAAAAACAATCCCAAATATCTCGCAATCGCCCACCTTCGCGAAACGCTTCGTTGGGCACTGAAATTTCTTAATTGGCGTTGCCAATAACGAAATTTCGTGGCAGGGGCAGAAGGAATGTTCGGTTTCACCTCACCACTCGTACGGATTTCGCTGCGTTACACTTGCAAAATCCAACTCGTATGCGAACCCAACATTATATTTATTCGGGTTCAATTCCATCCGCCCACGCTATGACCTTAAAATTCCCCAAAATATGGCAAGCATATTTTGGTGAATTTTCTGGCAGGGGCAGAAGGAATCGAACCCTCATCCGCGGTTTTGGAGACCGATATTCTACCGTTGAACTATGCCCCTGTACGTCTGTAGACCACCTGTCTGTTACGCCGTCTGACCCCGCAGTCCGGGTAAAGATAGCACAACAATACAGAAAATCAAGCGGAAATTATTATACTTTTTTAATTTATACACTGCAAGCAAAAACTGCAAAATACATTTTATTAAATTATGTTTTTAGCACACTTTTTACTTGCGTACGGGACGTAATTTTGTCTACAATCCACTTATAATAAGGGGGAGAAAACCGTTGCAAAACCGCGTAGAACCGCCAATTTTACTGTCTAGATTATTGACATTTGTCTTTGCCGCAATGTTGGTGGTGCTTGGTGTGCTGGGCGTGACGCTGTACAATATGTACCCGCTGGATCGGCCGCAGGTGTTCTTTTTAATGTCCACCCCGCGTAATGATATAAATGTCGTTTTGGCTGAACTGCCACTGGACGATGCCTATATCGACTCGTTCAAGCGTACCTTTATACGCGAATACATACGGGCGCGCAACGAAATTGTGCCGAACGCGCGTGAAATGCGTACTAAATGGGGCAACGATGTTGACGGCGTCGTGTACACTTGGTCCACACCGGAAATATATAATGCATTTGCACAAACTGATATGTACAACGCTTGGATGGGCGGGGTGCCTGATTTTGATTTTTCTTGCTCGGTTGAATTTGATACCAAGGAAGCGCCCGCGATTGAACCGCGCAATACCAACGAATACGCTGTAACTTTTCAGTACTTTTGTGCAGATAGTAATAGACAGATGCCAACAAAAGAGTATAAAATAAGAATAAAGTTAGATATGGCTGACGATGCGACAATAAAATGGTCGGATCGTTTGAATAATCCACTGGGGGTGCGTGTTTCCGAATACGTTGTTGAATCAGGAAACGGCGACCCATTGGATACGGGATATTTGGCGGCGGACGCCCAATAACCCCAACCCGCGAAATGGAAGGAATAGGTATGACATTTGCAAAGGCGATAAAGTTAAACATATCCGTATTATGCGTGGCAATGCTGTGTGGTGGCGCGATTGCAGCAACTGGCACAAATTATGGCGTTCAGGCGGCGTGGGATAATCCAACCGCAAATATGGCATCGGGCAGTTTGAAACCTGGATACGCACAGTTGTCCTGGTCCAAGGGCAGTGTTTTGCCCGTCAAATTGCGTAACGGTATGACAACGTTGATAACCCTGCCAAACGGTGAAAAAATTGCAGATGCAGTTGTTGGTAATGACGGCCTGTTCAGCATTGATGCGACCCAGGGTGGAAATACTATGTTTATTACCCCTGTATCCAGCAACCAGGGTTCCGACACAAACCTGATTGTTATGGGTGAATCTGGAAATCAGTATGTTTTCTATCTGCGCAGTGAACCGTCTAATTCCAGCGAAATTACGTATTCCCAGGTTGACATAACACTGGACGGAAACGCGGCATTACCAAACGCCTCGGGGGCAACCAATGCGGTCGGCGGTTCTTCATCCATATTCAAAAAGGTGTCTAACGCGTCCAGTACCGTTGGCGTTGACGGTGAAGATTACGGTTGGATTAAATCAATGAAAATTGATCCGTCCGAATTCCGATTTGATTTGGATATATTCGTACCAAATCCGGACGATTATGTAATCGCCCCCGAACGCGTATGGCGCGACCAGATATTCACGTATATTGATTTCGGGGACAAGGTTATTTCTATGACCCAGCGTCCGGTCGTATCCCTGCTGATAGAAGGTGGCGAATCCCCGGTTGGATTCCGCACAGATGGTGAAGACGGCCGTCTGCTGATTGTTGAAGCCGTTGGCGATATGGTTCTGCGCAGTGGGCAACGTCTGGTGTGTATCAAAAAACGTGAAAAGCCGTTCCTGATTGCGGATACTGCATCGGTTATGGCACTGGCCGAAGCAAACGTCGCACAATCCATTATGTCGGGTCAGTCATTAAATAATATCGCGTACAGTGCGGATATGAACGCAATCAATGCGTCTGTCAACGGATACACGACAACACCGATGATGATTGGCAATATGCCAATGGGTACAACATCTGGAACATATGCACCTGCGGGCTATGCATTACCGGCGGCGACATACGGCACGTCAACCGGCGGCGGCAGTGGTGTCACAATGATTCCAACAGAACGCCTGACCGCGGGTTCATATCTGCCGCAATCGAATATCCCGTTGATTACCAGCAATCAAACAGGCGTTGCAGTTGAACTGAAATCCGATACATCGGTCAAGGCACTGGATGATTACTGGGCAAATCTGTTGGCCAAGTTCAGTGGCGAAGACGGTCAGGGTATTTTAACCCCGTACAAGGATATGGTGTTCTTTGCGGTTGACGAACAGGGGGTCGGCGATTTGGGTTCTGATTCATCGGCGGCACGTCTGTATCGCTTGCGTATCGGGCCATTATCCGATGTTGCGACGGCGCAAAGTTTGTGCAACAAACTGTTGGAATTCAGCGGCACCAGCTGCAGCGTTGTACGCGTGCAATAAACTGGTGACTAGTTACTAGTAACGAGCAACGAGTAACATATATGAACAAGTTAAAAAAGCAATTTTCTGATTTGCGCAAAAACACGCCTAAACATATCCAGTGGCTGTTGCTGGCCGCGGCGTTTGTTGTCGTGCTGATATTGCTGACGTTGTTGATGACGCGACGCGATACGGAAGAATTGACCACTGTGGAAGATGTCGCAATACAGTTAAATATTGAACCAGATACTATTGATTGGACAAATGTTACGGTTGGCGAAACCAAAACCGCAACAATTAAACTGTCGGCCAGTGCACCAGTAAAAATTATGGATGTACGCTTGTCGGAAAACGCAACTGGTATATCGGAACCACAGCAAACCTGTACGCCGTTGACCATAGATACGCAAATCGTATGTCAAATTGTTCTGACATATCGGCCAATGACCACTGCAGATATGCACGCCGCCGCGGTATATATCGATTGGCGCGGTGCAAATGAACCAGACAGTATGAAGCAAACTGCGCGCATAAATCTGGCACTGGGGGCTGAGAAAATCCAATTACCTGAACCAGAACCTGTTCCCGTTGCAGAACCCGAACCTGTTGCAACGCCAGAACCTGAACCTATTGCGGAACCAGAACCGATTAAAACCCCGGATGCGACGCCCACATATAAACAGGAAATAAAGCGCGATTTGGAATCAATCGCACCGTCGGCACCGTTGACGTTTAACGATACCGCATCCGCCACGCCAAGTGCGCCAGTTGAAGACACTGAACCAGAATATGTACGTCCGTCTGAGGCGTGTTCTGACTTCGCAATGCCGGGGTATAATTTGTCTGGTGTGCAAAGTGGCTGGATTCGTCCCAGCGGTGGTGCATACTATTTCCATCCGTTTTCTGACAAAGAATGTAAAAATCCGACTGGTGTGTACAATCCGGATAATGGAATTATTACGGACATAAACAATCCGGCACAAAAAATTGGAACCGACGCCGAACATATCGGATACACAACAATTCAAAACGGTACTTTGCCGCAACTGTCAAATCCAGCAACAACAAAAACTGTGAATAAGGCAGTTCAGCTGACCACTGATCAACTAATTGGCGCAAACGCAACCGCCCCCAGCGGTAACGGTTTTAAGCGACTGGTGGAACCGGCGCCAACCGATGATGTGATTATTGGCACCAGTGGTACTGCGGTATTTTCATCCGACCCGTTTGACAGAAAATTTGTTCTGCGTCAGTATAAACCAATTCCGGCAACAATAGTATCAGAAGTACGCGCCGATCCATCATTATATGGTTGTAACAGCGCAGGTGTATGTTCTGGCCAAACATTACCAGTGCGCGCAACCGTTGACCGTAATGTTTATGCGGATGATGGCCGCACCGTTGTAATACCAACTGGTACATTGATGTTGGGATATGTTACCGGTGAATTACCGGGGCCATATAAATCAATCGGACGTATGCAAATAAATTGGTATCAATTTATATTGCCCAGTGGTGTAGAATTTAATTTTAATGTCGACAATGCACCGTTTTCCGGCGATTCCCAGGGACGTGCCGGTGTACCCGGTCACGGCAGTACCGATTATGTTGAACAACTGGTTATGCCGATGCTGACGGCCATTGTTCCGGCGGCGGTAAATATGATTGCACCGATTGCGGATACGTTTATCAATCAAATTGATTTGGATAATAACACCGTTGTACAAAGCGGTACGGTTCGTTCGTCCGAATTAGCCAAGCAAGAGGTTATTACCGCCTGGAACCAGGTGGCGCAAAAACTGATTGTTGATGCATTGGATAATACAGTACCACCGTTCTCTATTGCCGCCGGTACACGTATAACCGTATATTCACCACAGGATTTAGTTATTACCTGTGGTACTGATAATAGCAAGGAATGTTCTGTTGAAACGGTTACTGCGGCAACAAAACTTGCCGACAGCAGCCGCAACCAACGTCAAGACGATTGGCGATCCAGTGCACGTCCAAAAGTTAATTATTCAGACGGCTCCTGGACTGGTCAGGTACGTTCGTTCAATCTGGATAACTATTGTACTAATCAAACGGATGATGGTATGTGGGATATAAATCCAGATCTGACTGCAAAGGTTATTGCGGAATCCGGATATGATTACAGAACCGTGTTGGCATACTGTCAATCACTGAATTATCAGGCAATCAGCAATGCCCAACAAGATGCACTGTATCAAAACCAACAAGAACAATTCCAAGCCAATTATGGAACGGGTTCATCGTTCAATACAGGTACGGGTTTAACCGGCATCAGCGGCAGCCAATCGTATAACGAAGATATCCTGGGGCTGACATATGATGATGGCGCAATACAAAATCCGTTTGTAGATACCACAACCGAAGAAACCGTTACCGAACAGGTTATAACCTGTGACGGTGGTGCGTTGCCCGACGAATATGGTTGCTGTCCGGGTGAAATATATACCGATATGGGCGAACAGGGATTCAACTGCTGCCCAGAGGCCGGTGGCGATTGCTTCCCGCCGATACTGTAACAATAAAACCCGCCAAATGGCGGGTTTATTTATAACCTGTATATTGAAAACAATGGGGGGTGAAATATAATAAACATAAGATAAACACATACACTACAATTTAACAGATGCGCCATTACGGCGCATTTTTATTTATCATAATCGATAATTTTACTTGAAATTATCGATTCGCGGATAAAAGAAAAAAACTGAAAGCGAATCGATTTTCTGATTCGCATTTCAACCAACGGTTGTAACATTTTACAGGTTGCAATTATTGGTTTATATATCCAAAACATAAAATCAACCAAAGGAGACGAGAATATGACATCACAAAATACTCAAAACATATACACCGCCGACAAATTTCAAAATGCTGAACAATTATGGTTCTGGTTTTTGTATTCTAAATCTGTGCAAAACGGTTTCGCACGTAATCGCGGAACATCTATGCGCCGCGTGTGCGAAGTGCTGGACGTGGAAACCCTGATTACAAAACTATATTTGTCGGGTGAATTGACTGATGCTCAACTGGACGTTATGAAGCGATTTGGCGATCGGCGCCGCGCACCGCATCAATATATTTGGGCCGAAAACCGCGCCGCCGCTTTGTGGGACAGTGCAATGAAAACTTTGAATAATGCCGCTGTTGCACGTGGCTGGATTGAATAAAGTAAGTTTTGATTACAAATAAGGAATAACTATGCTGATTATTGGATTTTCATCAAATACATCAAAAATAATTCCTCGCATATTTTGCCGGACGCCACGACACTGTGCACCAATTATATCCGTGGGTGGCACCAGTTTCATAATGTACCAATTTGTACGCCGCGGATATATTGCACAAATATATCTAAATCAACGTGCAATACGATTACTACGCGCAAATGGTTGGTGCTTCATTGTTGTGAATATGTCGCCACCGCGCGACATATTACGATACACTAAATCTGCAATTTCGTGCGTTGACGTGTGCAAGCGCGCTATTCAAATACACGCCCCGTTGATACAAACACCGCGTGCACTGTACCGGTTGCTGGCGTGTAGTAATAAATTCCAATAATAAAAAACCGCCCCATTTGGGGCGGTTTTTATTTATTTAGTTTCTTGATATAATACATCTGACCGATACCAAATATATTTGACACCGTCCAATACAAAACCAATCCCGCGGGCATCCACGCAAACATAACTGTGAACAACAACGGCATCCATTTCATCATCTTTTGCGTTTGAGCAACGGCATCATTTGTCTGGGCACCATTTGACGCGGTTTGCAAATGCTGTTGCAGCCACATTGTAAGGCCCATCAATATTGGCAATATAAAGTAAGGATCCATTGACGCCAAATCAGATATCCACAGAAAATGTGCACTGCGCATCTGGACGGAAATCAGCAACGCTTTGTACAATGCAAAGAATATCGGAATCTGAATCAGCATCGGCAGACATCCCGACATCGGTGATGTCTTGTGCGTCTGGTACAGGCGCATTATTTCCATTTGCATACGCGCCTTGTCATTGGCGTACAGTTTTTGTATGCGCGCCATTTCGGGCTGCATTTTCTGCATCGCCATCATAGATACATACGATTTACGTGTCAGCGGCCACATTGCCAAACGCAGCAACAGCGTCATCAATATAATCGCCACACCATAATTCATCACAAATGAGTTTAATACGTACAGCAACCATAAAATCGGACGTACAAAGAACCAGAACCAACCATAATCGACCGTTTGGTCTATGCCGGCAATCATTGCATCGGCGGTCTGTAAAATCCGGTGATCACGCGGGCCCATATACAAATTTGTGGTTATTGTCTGGGTCGCGCCAGGTGCAATCGATACCGCGGCGGCAGCGGCATCTGCCTGGAACATATCGCCCAATGGTCGAACGCGCATTGTCTGATCGGGACTGGCCACGGACAAGACCGTTTCCCAATACTGGTCAACAAAACCGATAAAGCCGTTTGTTGTCGAATATGCAAACGACTTATCAGCGATACGCGACCAATCTTCACGTTCCAAGTCGGAATTTACAAACGCAACTGAACCAGTATAAACGCCCGCTGATGATTTTGCATCGTTTGGACGAACTATACGCGCATACGGCGCGACGGAAATTTCATCTTTACCCGCGTTTTTAATTGTATCGGCCACGGATATAACATAGCCATCAATCTTTATAGTACGCGAAAATTCAACCCCGTCAGAATTGCGCCAGTTATATGTATCGCCGTTTTGTGTCCATACGGTCGTGGCCGTTGGTGCCGTTGTGCCAGTGGACAGAACCCCAACCTCGGCAAAGGCGCCGTCCGTCCCCAATAATTTTACCGGCGCAGATTCATCATTTGCAGCATCAGACGCGTATTTCAACAGTTCTATGTTCGATATACGCAGTCCCTGAACATCGGCAGTCAGGTTATCAGACGAAATCCGTTCCATAGGCACGGCGGACAGGTCAACCGTCTCTATTGCAGGTGAGGTGTCGTTCTGGGTCTGTGGCTTAGTTGGCGACATCCACCAAGATATCAGCCACCACGACGCCAAAAACAATATAAACCACCATAAAATTCCGCCCAGGCGCGATTTCTTTGCATTTGCATCACGCGCAGCATTCCACTGACGAAATCCTGAATTACTGTTATCCATATACTTTACCATAACTATTTTCCATTTTTATCAGATTCAACCGAACGCACGCAACGACGCCGCGCCAGCACAAAGTTTAATATAAGCCACGCAACGCCAATTACAATGCACATATCGGCAACATTAAACGATGGATAATGCCATCCACCGATATGAAAGTCCAGAAAATCAATCACTGCGCCAAAACGCACGCGATCGATTAAATTGCCAATCGCCCCACCAACAACCAATGCCAATGGTGCGCGTTCATATTTTGGTGCACGCGCAAACAGATAATATGCGATAAAACCAATAATAAAACCAGTGCCTATTATTATAATCAGGGGTGCCGCTTCGCCCAAACCACGCAACATAGAAAACGATGCACCCGGATTCCACGTAAATACTATGTTAAAGAAATTGCACACCTGGGTCATCAAATACGGCACCGGCACAACGTCCCACGCCGCACCAAACAAGGGCACCGTGCCCGTTATCAGATACAGCAATATTCCCTTGGTTATCTGATCCGCTAAAATTGCGGCGACAATTATTGCAATATATTTCCAAATACTTTTCATTATTTTCCCCATTGAACGAAATATAACAATACCAGCGCACAAAATCAAATAAAATGTCCCCCGTTCGGGGGACTTTTACGCAAAAATACAAATATCAATTCTTGTCCGAAATTGTTTTACCAACGCCCGCATAATTATCAGTTCGTAATTCAGTCAACAAGTTTCTTATCTTTGATTCAGATACCCCCAAATGTGATAAAATGCCAGTTCCCAACATAAACGATGATTCTATTGTTTCGGGCAATGCCTGGGTAACACCTTCCTTTAACAACTCTTCTGTATCTGCCAAGTTACGGGCCCGCGCAAAGATTTTTACACGTGGCGCAATATTACGAACAGCGTGTATTGTATCGCGCGCCGTCGCAACATTATCCAACGCAATCACAACCGCACGCGTACGACGTGGTGCTAATCCGAAATCACGCAAAACAGCATCCGTCGATGTATTTCCGTACACGACATTAAAGCCGCGTTCGCGCCCAATCATAACAGCGTTCACATCCAAATCTATCGCAACATATGGTATGTTTTCCGCAGCAAGCATTTCAGCAATAATTTGACCAACACGTCCAAATCCACAAATTATTACGGCTGGCTTTATGCTTTTGTCACGTTCGTCAATTGAACGCAACGGATATGCAGACAATATTTTACCCCGTCTGCGCAGATAATCGAATACCGCCAACAATATCGGCGTCAACATTATAGAAACAATTATTATCGCAGTTAAAATTTCTTGATGCGACTGTGGCAATGCATCTATGCCAGCGGTTTTCATCGTCTGCAACATCAATAAACCAAATTCACCGCCCTGAGCCAAAATCAATGCAATCATAGCAGAATCAGGCACAGAAACGTGACGTACACGCGCAACAATGAATATCGCGGCAAACTTTATAAATACCAATCCGATTACTCCGGCCAGAACTATATACCAGTTCTGTCCCAGTAATGACAAATTCAGTCCCATCCCCAATGCAATGAAAAAGAACGCCAAAAACAACATCGAATACGGTGTTATTTCCGCGCTGATTTGATGACGATAAATTGTTTCAGACAATAACATACCCGCCAAAAACGCCCCCAACCCGGTCGGCAATCCGATTAAATCCATTACGATTGCCCCGCCAATAATCGTCAACATTATGGTTAGTAAAAACGCCTCTTTGGATTTTAATTTGGCAACCAGATGCATCAGCGGATTCAATATAAAGCGCCCCACAACAACAACACCCAAAATCAATGCAACAGACAAAACAACTATATCTATTGCCGTTGCGCCAAGATTAAAACTTTTACCCGCAAACACCGGCAACATCGCCAGCAGCGGTATTGATAATAAATCCTGAAACAACAATATGGAAAACGTCTGACGTCCCATATTTGTATTTAACTGATTACGATCAACCAGCAGTTGCATATCCGCAGACGTACTGGACATCGCCAGTAACAATGCGACCATTATACACCCCAGCATAGACCACGGCGTTATCCCCGCCAATATGGGAAACAGCATAAATGCAACCATTAAAACCTGGGCTGCACCAAATCCGAATATAGTCCGCCGCATATCCCACAGGCGGCGCATATTTATCCCCAACCCCAGGTTAAACCACAAAAACAGCATTCCCAGGTCACCCAAAAACGCCCAGGTTTCTGATAACTGGAATAAATTCAACACATAGGGTCCCGATACAATTCCAGCCAACAAAAACGCCACCAGTGTGCCAATGCGCGCAACACGCAAAATACACACCAATACAAATAATATTGCAAAAAATATCAAAATTGCTGGCGTCATTTACTCTCCCCCCCTGCCCTGAACAAATATAATTATACCAAATCGCGCGCCAATAACGCAAATGTTTCAGGTGTCAATTCTTCGGCGCGTTCGGTACCGGTCAGTCCGTATTTTTCCCAATCAACATTTGGAATTATTCCACGTATCATCTTGCGACGCTGGCCAAATAATTTTGCGGTAATTTTTTCTATTGCAGTAATATCATCAATGGCGCAGATTTTTTTCGCGTTTGGTATAACAGACACAACCGCACTTTGCACACGCGGACGTGGCACAAACGCGGTATTAGGCACATTGAACAATATATGCGCGTCTGCCACCAATGACGTCAAGACACCCAGACGCCCATACTGCGCATCACCAACAGTTGCGGTGATACGTTCGGCAACCTCGCGCTGGAACATCAATGTCATAGATTTTATATTTTCACCACGCGCCGCGCGCAACAGCCAACGCGTAAACAATTCCGTCCCCACATTATACGGCAGATTTGCACATATCGCATAACCGTCTATCCCCAGTGCCGAAAAATCCACACGCAATGCATCATCATAAATAACGGTCAATCGCCCGTCCGATGCATCAACAATTCTGTCCAATATCGGTGACGTGGTTTTATCTTTTTCTATGGCGATAACGCGTGGCGCGCCGGTCAACAGCAATGCACGCGTCAGCCCACCGGGTCCGGGACCAATTTCCACAACCGGAATATGTTCTATATCCGGCACGGCGCGCGCAATACGTCCCGTCAAATTCAAATCAAACAGGAAATTCTGTCCGAACTGCTTTTTCGGTTCCAATCCCGCATCGCGCATCATTTCGGACACCGGCGGCAAAGATTCAATTTTATCGGCCATAGTTCATAATTCCTTGCGACCACCAAACGCCAGCGACAGCGTTCCGTCGTCCAAATAGTCCAAATCACCACCCAGCGGCACCCCGGACGCCAGTTCTGAAAAACGCGCGCCCGAATCCGTGCCAATTATAGACATAACATAGTGTTGTGTTGTTTTACCCTCAACCGTGTTGGGCAGTGCAAAAATGACCTCTGAAATATTTTCATTATGTATGCGGTCAGGCAGTGTTGCAATATTCAAATCTTCGGGCATAGTACCCGCAACACCGGACAGCAATCCGCCCAAAATATGATAGCGCCCGTGAAACACCGCGGATTTTTCCAAAGTCCAAACATCGGCCAGGTCGCGAACAATACACAACTGACCATTTGCGCGCGCGCTGTCACGACAAAACTCGCACGATGCGGCTGCGGCATCGGTTAGTACCCCGCACACAGGACACGGACGGATTGTCGTTGCCGCATCAATCAGTGCATTTGCCAAACTTTCCGCACGCCCGGTTTTATCCTGTAATAATGCCAGAACTATACGCTGGGCCGCACGCGACCCCAGACGCGGCAAACGTGCAAACTGTTTAATCAACTTTTCTATTTTCGGATTCATAATCAACCTGGCCGTAAATCAATGAAAGACATAACAATCTATGCCGGCGTTTTGTGCGCGACTGCGAATATTCTGAGCCGCGGATTCAGACAAATTATTCGCACGCACACGGAACATTCCGTTCGGCGCGTTTTCTATTACCGCCGTAACCCCTATTTTGTTTTTAACATTGTTCACCTGGGTTGTGGCGGCATCACGCGAAGAAAACGCCCCAAACTGCACCCCCGCATTGCCAGGCGCATTACCAGACACATCGGCAACTGGCGCAGATTGCGCCGTGGCGGCAGCATACGCCCCACCAAATGTAGTAACAGACGCGTTTGTCGGCGCTGGCGCGGTATATGTAGCCGCCGGCGTCGGTGACGGTGTTGTGGCAACCGGCTGCGCCGTTGTATATGTAACAACTGTTTCTGCTGGCAATCCTGCAACTTTTTCAAATCCACGATTTAACAGATTTGTCGCGACACTGGCCCGAACATCTTTATTTTCAGCACCCAGAACAACCGCAATTAAATGGTGATTGTCGCGCTTTGCCGTTGCAACCAATGAATAGCGCGACTTGTTCGTGTACCCAGTTTTCATCCCGTCACACCCGGGATATGTGCCCAACAGACGGTTCCCGTTTGTGTACGTTTTGCCATTATATGTCCAGGTCTTGATTGAAAAATATTTCCAATATTGCGGAAAATGTTTATACACCGCCATTGACAACAATGCAATATCACGCGCGGTTGACATATGATCGTCGTCCGGCAATCCAGACGAATTTTCAAAATTAGTTCCAGACAATCCAATTTCCCGCGCAACACGCGTCATCAGTTCGGCAAAGTTACCCTCCATACCGCCCTTTAAGTTTTCGGCCAAAACGCGCGCGACATCATTTGCACTTAAAACGGTCAGTGCCTTTATCGCGTCTTCGACCTTTATCTTGCTGCCGGCGGCAACGCCCAGTTTTACCGGCGATGCGGACGCCGCGGACTTTGACACAATCAAATAATCATCCAGGCGCAACCGTCCGTGTTCCAACGCATCAAACGTCAGATACAGCGTCATAATCTTAGTCAAACTGGCGGGATAGTTCTGTTTGGTTGAATTTTCTTCGTATAAAACGCGACCACTGTCCATATCCGCAACCAGCGCGGCGCGGTACTGTGCGGCGTGAGCCGGCACCACAAACATAACCCAGGCCAAAAGTATCCCCAACAATCCTTTCATTTCAAAAATTATTCTAGTAAAAAATCACGGCGCCGGTCAATACAAATTGCCGACGCCATAATCTAAAGTTTGATTATTGTAATGTATCAGTCCAATGTGCGCAAACTGATTTTTTCTTCGTCTACAATAACCAATTTGCCGGACGTCACGCCAAAGCGACGCGCCGCGTTGAACCCGTCGCGATGCGCAAACAGTTCGTCACTGAACACCGGAAACACCCCGCGCAACAGGCACAACTGGTTTGCAATAACGCGTTCGTTGCATACTGCGACGATTGGAATATCCGGCTTGCGACAAGAAATTTGCATCGCCGCGTCCGTATCGCGCGCAAACACAACTATCGCAGACGCACGATTCAGGTATGCCATAGACGCCACACTGCGCGACCAATCGTTTTCCGGAATATTTTCCACACGTGACCAATCGTACGGATTTGCAATCGCGTCCGCGTCGGCGTATGTCAGAATCTTGGACATAGTGTCAATCACATTGACCGGATTGATTCCGATGGTGGTTTCTTCGGACGTCATTGTTGAATCTGCACGCAGGTATGCCGCATTCGCAACGTCGGTAATTTCCGCACGGGTCGGAAATTCACTGTTCACCATCGTGCCCAGCATCTGGGTCGCCATAATAACTGGCTTGTTCATTTTGCGGCATTCACGAATAATACGACGCGAAATTGCGGGAACTTCTTCGAACGGAACCTCAACCGCCAGGTCGCCGCGCGCTATCATTATACCGTCAGCCACAGACGCAATTTCACTGATTCTTTCAACCGCGTTGGGGCGTTCAATCTTTGCAATAATTTTTATCGGGTGCGATGTGCGTGCGGTGATGAAATCGCGAACCTCGGCAACGTCTTCTGGTTTTTGAACAAACGAAATCGCAACCCAATCAGGATTTTTTGTAATCGCGTATTCCAAATCGGCACGATCCTTGTCCGTCAGGACGGATGTCGCTATTTCCGTATCCGGCAGATTAAACCCACGGCGTGACCATATTTCGGTACCACGAACAACCGTTGCAACAATCTTATCCGGCGCAACAGAATCAACCGTCATTTCAATCTTGCCATCATTCAACAAAATTCTGTCGCCAACATTTAACGATTTCATAACATCCGCATCCGGCAGTTGTACGCGTGTGCCGTCGCCAGGTGTTGAATCTGAATCAAATATAAACTTCTGGCCAATGGTCAATGGATATTTATCTTCGGTTGCGAAGTTTCCAATACGATGCTTTGGCCCCTGCAAGTCAATCATAACAGCAACCGGAGTATTTAATTCAGACGATATTTCACGAATTAAATCAATCTTTTTTCCCTGGACATCGCCAGTATCGTGACTGAAGTTCAAGCGGCACATATTCACACCCGCCGCAATCATTTTTGTTAAAGTTTCCCTGTCTTCACATTTCGGCCCAATAGATGCCGTAATTTTTGTAAATCTCATACTTAAACCTTGATTTTTGTACTTTTGTTTTTCTTGATTTTTGCGATTTATGATATATCATATAGTTCATCAAAAAACAAGGGGAAATCTGCAATGAAAAACGCAAATCACGGCGCAATCGACAACCAGCAGTTGTTGAGCATTATTGAACGCATCGAAAAACTGAACGAAGACGCGGCCGCCATCGCCGCTGATATTAAAGAGATTTATAGCGAGGCCAAATCCGCCGGATTTGACCCAAAATATATACGCCAGATGATACGCCTGCGCAAATTGGATCCGGACGAACTGGACGAAGCGGACGAACTGACCCAGATGTATCGCAGCGCGTTGGGGTTATAATGAAAAAATTCACCCGCCGGGTCGAAGATTTTACCTGTGCGCACTGTGGCGTGCGCGTTCGGGGCAATGGGTACACAAACCATTGCCCGAATTGTTTATGGTCGCGCCACGTGGACAACAATCCCGGCGACCGCGCCGCAACGTGTGGCGGTATGATGCGCCCGGTTGGCGTGGAAAAGTCCGGTGACGGTTTTATCATCACGCACAAATGCGAACAGTGTGGCAAAACAATACGCCAGCACGCCGATGATGGCGATAATATGGACGCTATTATCGCACTGTCCGTCGATAATTCTTTTATTTTTGGAAAATAAACGGGGCGACGCCCCCGTTTTACTTTTTTATGTGCCGTGCGGCCGCCGCAATAAATGCATTAAACATTGGGTGGCCGGTGTACGGACTGGATTGAAACTCCGGATGAAATTGACCCGCAATAAAAAACGGATGATTTTTTAATTCCACTATTTCCGGCAGGCGCCCGTCCGGGCTGCGTCCTGATATTATCATACCAGCGCGTTCAAATTTGTCGGCAAATGAAATATCCATTTCATATCGGTGACGATGACGTTCAGATATTTGTGTCGCGCCGTACACTCGATATGCCAATGTATCTGGCGCAATGACGCACGGATACGCCCCCAGGCGCAATGTTCCGCCCATATCCGCCGCATCGTGATCGGGCATTATATTTATAACTGGGGTGCAGTTTTTGGAAAACTCAGTCGAATCTGCATCTGCAATACCCAAAACATTACGTGCGAAATCTATGACCGCAACCTGCATCCCCAGGCATATCCCCATATACGGCGTATTCGTTTCACGTGCATATGTAGCCGCAGCAATTTTACCCGACACACCACGTGTGCCAAATCCACCAGGTACCAAGATACCGTCGCAACCAGCCGCCGCATCGGGTGAAAAATGTTCCGCATTTATCTTTTCAATATCTACGTGAACATTGTTTTGTATGCCGGCGTGGAACAATGCCTCGTTCAATGACTTGTACGCGTCGGGCACATCAAAGTATTTTCCAACAACGCCGATTTTAACGTGTGGCAAATCTGCGGACAGATAGTGTTCTATGCGTTGAAATTTGTCCATATTGCCGGCGGCATTTGGCAAGTCAAAGTAATCGGCAATTATATCAAATACGTGCTGAGCATCATACGCCAACGGAATTTTATATATGTTATCAACGTCAATCCCGCTGATTACATTTTTCGCCGGCAGATTACAGAACATACCGATTTTTGCACGCTCGTCCGGTGTCAGCATACGCGGCGTGCGCACAATCAGCATATCCGCCTGAATCCCGTTTTCCAACAGTTCACGCACAGACATTTGTGTCGGCTTGGTTTTTAATTCGCCGCTTTTTTCCAAATATGGCGCCAATGTCAAATGCACAAACATAACGTTTTTACGTCCGACATCATTTGCAAACTGTCGTATGGATTCCAGGAATATTTTGCCCTCGATATCGCCGACGGTGCCACCAATTTCACATACAACAAAATCTGTATCTGTGGGTGCAGCGATGTATTCCTTTATCTTATTACTGACGTGCGGAATCATTTGAACCGTCGCACCCAAATAGTCACCGTGCCGTTCCGCATTTAGCACATCCCAATAAATACGCCCGCCCGATACAGAATCGTTTCGCGTCAGACGCACCCCCAGAAAACGTTCGTAGTATCCCAAATCTAAATCCGTTTCAAACCCGTCGTTGGTAACATAAACTTCGCCGTGCTGAAACGGTGACATTGTGCCGGGATCTATGTTCAAATACGGATCAAACTTTCGCGCGTGAACCGTGTACCCGCGCGATTGAAGAAGGGCGCCACAACTTGCCGCCGCGACGCCCTTGCCCAAACTGGAAACCACACCACCGGTGATGAAAATATACTTTGCCATAAGAATGCCCCCTTATGGAATTCCATCATACGAAATTTTTCATTGCGGCGCAATCAAATAAATTCCTATACTTTTTATATGCAACAATTGTGGCAAAATCAATCGGGTAATGTGTTTTTATGGACTCCATTTTTAATGGCTTTCGGAGCCGGTCTGTATTTTAATCTGATGACTGAACCCAATTTGACGCTGTGCATATTTTGCGGAGCCATCGCAATACTGTGCGCGTGTATCAAAATCCCCGCATTGATACGTGCAGTGGCACTGTTTGTGTTTGGATTTTGCTATGCGTGCGTGTTCACGCATATTATAGACACCCCACAAATTTCAAGAAATATGCACGGGCTGAATATAAGTGGTACGGTGCAACATATTGACTATACCGCCGAAAAATCCAGAATTTATATCAGAACAGACGACGGGTTCGTTATACGTGTATCAATGAACGCCGACCTAACCCCGCCAAACATCGGTGATAAAATCAGCGCAAATGTCGGTCTGTTTTGCCCCAGCGGTGCAGATGCACCAGAAGCCTTTGATTATTCCCGCTGGGCATATTTTAATGGTTTAAGTGCAACCGGATACATAAACGAATTTACAATCACATCACCAGGAAACGCGTTCAATATCGCAACTTTGCGCGACACATTGCACAGGCGTGCAAATTCATTTCTGGTCGATACACTGGTATTAGGATATAAAAATGCGGTTCCACTGACTGACGCTGATATATGGACCGCCACCGGCGTCGGACACGTTTGGTCAATCAGCGGATTTCATATAACGCTGGTATCGGCGTGGTTGTTTGCAATATTTTATTTGCTGTTTCGCGCAATAGCACCAATTACACGGCGCATCCCCGCACGTATTCCGGCCCTGTGTTGCGCGTGGGCGGGGCTGCTGTTTTATGTGATTTTGTCTGGCGCAGATGTTGCCACAATACGGGCTTTTGTTATGGCGACACTGGTATTTATTGCGTTTCTGGTTGGACGAAGTGCAATTTCTATGCGCAACGTTTGTATTGCTTTTTGCATAATATTTCTGATGAATCCGCACTTCGTTATGCAGGCGGGATTTCAGTTATCATTTGCCGCAATATTTGGATTGGTGTGGTTGTGGAAAGATGTACAGCCACGTATGCCACACAATAAAATACTAAAAGTTATTTATACGGCGGTGCTGACATCCATTGTCGCAACCGTGTTCACCGCGCCGTTCGTAATTGCGCACTTTTACAGTTTGCCGATTTACGGCCTGATTGGCAATCTGATATTGCTGCCGATATTTTCGGTGGTGATTATGCCACTGGTGTGCATTGGTGTTATAACAATAATGTTCGGTTGGATGCTTCCGATTGACGCGGCCACCAAAACATACGAACTGCTGCTGTCGGTGGCAACGAAAATCGCCACACTGCCGGGTGCGACAATAACACTACCGCATATATCAAACGCGGCGTTGGTGTGTATTATACTGGGACTGATGTGCGTGATGTTTATCAGGCCACTGCGTATAAAAATAAATTACATTTTGGGCGCGGTATTTATCTGTATCGGCGTAACTATTGTTATCACCACGCCACGGCCGGTGTTTTATGTAACACCAGACCACGAACTGGCTGCGTTTGTCGACGAAAATAAAAAACTGGAATTTACAAAGTCACGTGCGTCAAATCATTACTTTACATTTGACACGTGGCGCCAGATGAACGGAGAATCAATCGGCATTAAAAATATTCGCCGCAAACCAGTTGATGGTGTATGGATATATAAAACACAAAATTTTACACTGGCATATATTCAGAAGTATGTTCCATTGAGTAAACACATTGCACGGATGTGCCGTGATGAAAACATAGATTACATAGTTTCATATTTTCAGATTGATGCGCCACAGTGCGACCATAAAATTCTGCGCGGCGGATTTGTGATTTATCCGTCTGGGAAAATCAGATATGTTCCGACACGGCGTCCGTGGCATAGTCCGCACTGACAAAATACAACCCCGCCGCCGGCGCCGTCGCCCCCGCGGCCGCGCGGTTACGTGCGGCGAAAATATCATCTATATCATATGGCTTGCCCAGGCCGACTTCAACCAATGTGCCAACCATATTACGAACCTGGTGGTGTAAAAAAGACCGCGCGGAAAATTCAAATATAACATAATCACCACGACGGGTTATACGACACGTATCCAGTGTTTTTATCGGACTTTTTGCCTGGCACTGGGTTGCGCGAAAACTGGTAAAATCGTGCGTACCAATCAGTCGCGCTGCCGCACGACGCATTGCGGCAACGTTCAGTTTGCGCGGCACCCACCACACGCGATTTTTTTCCAATACCGGATGCGCCCCACGATTTAGCACAACATATCTGTAATTACGCCGCACACAGGAAAAACGTGCATTAAAATCATCGGACACTATTTCACAGTTCAGCACCGCAACTGGTTCTGCCCCCAGATAAAAATTCATCGCACGCATAACGGTCTGTGGTTCTGGCGCGGTCGGCAAATCAAAATGTGCAATCATCGCGATTGCGTGAACCCCGGCGTCGGTACGGCCGGCCGCAACAATATCCGGGCGCAGACCGCAAAACTGTTCCAGCGCATCACGCAACAATGACTGTACGGACGGACCCTGGCGATTCTGTTGCCAGCCGATTAGATTTGTACCGTCATATTCAACCGTTATTTTATAACGCGCCATTGTTTATTTACTGTTTTGAATTTGATTGCTGATTGCCAGGCATATGCGACAGGTGCGTGCCTTGTTAAATTTATATTCTGGATCTATTTTAGTCGCGATATATTCCTGGCACGTGGAATATGTATAATTTACACCGTCGTCACGGCGCGTCATACACGCGTCATTTGTACAGGATGCACATACGCACATCACACTGCATTCGTTCAATACGACCGCCCGTTTTTTGAATTTGCAATATTTTTCAACATACATAACTTATTCCCCAAATTTTATTTCCGCCCCGCGCAGGCCATTACAAAAACTTTTCCAATCCATCGGCTTTTTGCCAGCGGGCTGAATACGCAGTATTTTTAACAAGCCATCTTCAACACGGGTTTCCAAAATCTTTACATCCACACCGTTTATACGTGTGCGCCCCGCCCCCAACGCGCGCACAAGATTATGAATTTCGCGCGGTGAACGCGTCCAATCTATTATTTCGTCCGCACCCGTAAATTTACGCGTGAACGTCGGTGTTCCTGATTGCGGCACCGGATGATATTCCGATGGATTTGCCAAATATTTAACCAGCATATCCGCACCGATTTCAGAAACACGATGCTCCACATCCGCATTTGTATCATTTTCACCGATATCAAATTCGCGGCGCATATATACGTCCCCCGCATCCATTTCAGCCGTTATCTGCATCAAACACACCGCAGATGTTGTATCGCCGTTGTAAATAGCGGTACGAATTGGCGACGGTCCGCGATATTTTGGCAAATCACTGGGGTGAATATTCACACACGGCGCGGAATCCAAAACATTATCGCGCAATATAACACCATATGAGACCACAACTATCATATCTGGTGAAAAATTATAATCGCGTATGTTCGTATAAACCGGCAATCCGTGCATATCCGCCCAGGTATGCACCGGTGACGGGGTCAAAACCTGTTTGCGTCCCACCGGTTTCGGTGCACGCGTGAACACCGCCACTATTTCGTGACCAGCGTTTAATACAGCGTCAAAAATCGGCACAACAAAATCATTTGTGCCCATTAAAACCAGTTTCATTTGCGTTTCTTTACCTTGCGCATCAGCATTTCACGACGAACCGGCGACAGATAGTCGATAAACAACACGCCGTCCAAATGGTCTGTTTCGTGCTGAACAATACGGGCGGGCAGCCCAGACATATGTGCGGACAGGTTTTGTCCCGTTTCATCCGTCCATTGAACATCAACCGACGCGGGGCGCGTAACATTTGCATAAACCGGCAAATCATCGTTGCCCAGTACGGACAGGCACCCTTCTTCCAACGTGCATACATCGGCACTGCGCGTCAATATAGTTGGATTTATCATTTTGAAAACGGTTTCTGTATCAGGATCCATCATAACCAGAAATCGTTTCAGTTGCCCCACCTGGGGCGCGGCCAGTCCGACGCCATTTTGGTCGCGCATCATACCGACCATTTCATCTAATATATCCAATACATCGGGGGTTATTTCCGTTACGGGTTCGCACTTTTCCCGCAAAATCAAATCCCCACAAAGTTTCATTTGCAACATCTATAAATCCCTTTATAATGGATTTTAGCAAAGGATTGGGAAATGACAACTTATATTTTCGTGCTGCTGTTTATCATTATAGTTTTATTGATTGTGTTGCTGATGCGGCGGCCGACGGTTGATATTTCCGGCCTGCGCGAAGATAATGCGCGCCTGCGTGAACGGTTGGCGGAACGACTGGGCGCACTAAGCCAGAACGCAATCGAGTTAAAAAACATCAGTGCCGACATTGCTAATTTCAAAAATATTCTGATGGGTAATAAACAGGCACGCGGAACATTCGGTGAACGCCAACTGGAAGATTTAGTGGCAGACATTATGCCCCCGGAATCGTATGCGTTTCAGTGTGTTATGGATACTGGTGTACGTCCGGATTGTATAATACGCCTGCCATATCCGCCGGGCGATATGATTATTGACAGTAAATTTCCACTGGAAAGTTACAACCGTATGACGGCGCAAAACGATGACGGTGCGCGCAAGCAATTCGAACTGGATGTGCGCAAGCATATTGACGCCATTGCCGAAAAGTATATAATTCCGGGCAAAACAGCCGAATCCGCAATGATGTTTATCGCATCAGAATCAATATTTGAAACACTGCACCGCGAATTTCCGGGCGCGGTTGACTATGCCGCACGACGCAAAGTATTTATCGTATCGCCATCAACACTGTGGGCAACACTGAATACCATACGGGCGGTTTTATCCGACATCAAAATCAAACGCGTTGCTGATAAAATAAAGCGCGAATTGGATTTACTGCTGGCGGATCTGTCACGTCTGGCCGACCGTGCGGGCAAGGTACAGCAACATTTTGCCCAGGCGTCCACCGACATAGAACAATTACAAACATCTATTGGAAAAATCGCGCCGCGTGCGGAAAAACTGCGTGAAATGAATTTTGGCGAAGAAGAATAACTACTTCTTCTTTTTCAAAATTTGTTTTTGCAAGTCCAGGATTTGGTTTTCGCGGTCTTTGATAGTTTCTATCAGTCGATTATTTTCCAGGCGCAGGTTTTCCAAATCACGACGATTGACCATAATTTCATCAGACAGACGACGATTCTTTTTACTGGTGAACATCAACATTATCAACGCACCCAACAGCGCGCCCGCGACACCAACCGTCAAATCATATAAAACATCCGTTATAACCATATTCTGATTATAACGGATGACTGTTTTTATTGCACTAGGCAGATTTTCTTAAACCCGTTTTGCGGTCAACCCAGACCTGTTCGCCGGCAATTTCCATTATCGGCATATCAGACCGGCTGTCTGAATAAGCACGCACGACACGCGGAACGATTTTATTTTTCTTGGCCCATTCGTCCATTGCAACAACCTTGTTCGGTCCCCAGCATAAAAATTCATACTTCCAGGGACGTGACGGGTCCATACGTGAACATAAAACCGCGTCGAATTTCATATCACGCACCAGGTGCGGTATCATATAATCAGCGCTGGCCGAAACCAAAATAACACGACGACCGTCGGCGTGTTCCTTGGCCACCTGGTCGCGCGCCCAACCAAAACGTTCACGTTTATGCTGTTTAATAAAATCAGGGGCAAATTTTTTCACCATATCCGCCGTCAAAAAGCGACGCATATTTTGCCGCCACCATACGCCGCCCGGATTAAACAGGCGCACAATCGCCGCCACACCCATCAGCGGCAGATACAGCCACGGACGCGCCGAGTGACGAAAACAATACTTTGCAAATTCAACGCTCGTGTCGCACGCGGACAGCGTGCCGTCAAAATCAAAAACAACAACATCTTGTTTATTCAACATTTATAATCCTTTTGATACGCGTGGGATTATAGCAATGTTTTTTTATATTTGCACAAAAAAATGGGGCAACGCCCCATTTTATCAACGATGTTTGCGTTTCAGTTTTTCACGCGCGCGTTCCACCAGGAAGAATATCGCCGGCGTCAGTACGAACGTGAATATCATACTGGCAAACATACCACCAATCATAACCGCGGCCATTGCAACCTTCATACCGTCAGTTGACCATAACTGTGGCACCATACCGGTCATAACCGCAATGGACGTCATCAGAATCATACCCTGTTTATCCTTTAATTCCGTCCACAGCGCATCATATGGTTTTTCACCGTTGGCAATGCGTCCTATTGTCGGTTCCAGAACCAGAATATTATTATTCACCACCAGGCCGACCAGCATAACGAACGCCAACATCGCACCAACGTTCATCGATGCACCCGACAGGAACATCAGCGCAAACACGCCCGCAAAACTGGTGACGATTGATGTTGCAATCGTGAACGGATGTGCCAGTGAATTCATAATCGCCGCCAGCAACATATACGTCAATATAATCGCCAGCATAAACGCGTTCCCGATTTCGGTCGTCGTTTCACCCTGGATTTCGGACATACCGCCAAATTCGGTGCCGTATCCGCTTTCCCAATCAATTTTGGCCAGGGCGGCTTCTATCTTCTTTTGAACTGGTCCCATTGTCGATTTACCAATATTGACATCGATTTCGGTTATACGGTTTTTATCAATACGGCTGATATCCGGGGTTGCGGGCACAACCTGGACACTGCCCAATTCAGACAGGGGCACCATACCTTTTTGCGAATTTACAAATACATTGTCGAACATTCCCATATTCTTGAACGGTTCGGCAAATTCCAAAATAATCGGATATTCTTCACCGTTTTCCTTGTACTTGTAATCGTCATTTCCGTACAGTGCGGTACGCAGGGTCGCGCCAGCATACGAATTATTTATTCCCCAGAAATTCATCTTGTCCTGATCTGGAACAAAGCGCGTTTCATTCCCCGGCTTTTGTTGAGCCAGAACAGCGGACTGAACTTCTGGTATATCATTTATCATATCCAGAATTTGGTTCGCGTACGCTTCACGCTTTGCGTCATCGGCCCCGTACACGTTCAGAACAATATCCGCAGATACTGCACCGCTTGATATCGCCTGGCCCGCACGGATTTGGATTTCCACATCTGGAATCTGTGCCAACACTGGCATAATTTCACGTGCGATTTCCTTGTCCGATTTTTCACGGTCGGCAACATCTTTCAGTGTCAGTTTTATCGCAATGTTTTGCAATCCGCGGTCACCGATTTTCACAGACACGGCCGTGACATCATCAAACGCCTGTAACTTTTCTTCTATCTGTTTGGCGATGTCCGCCGACTTTTCATATGTAGCACCCATTGGTGCACGCGCGGTTATGCTGATTTCATTTGCATCTGTTGACGGTGCAAATTCATTTCCAACAAAACGCATCAGCATCGCAGAGCCCAACAAAACCACTACTGCCATAACAATCACACGCCACGGATGTGCGTGCTGATAATTATACCACCGGTGCAAACGCGATTCTTTTTTAACCGGCTGACCAACGTTTTTATCGTCAACAACGGTTGCGCGGACGGTCTTGGCATTTTGTGTTTTCTTGGACTTTTTGTTACCCGTCAGACGCAGGAACTTTGCAATCATCATCGGTGTCAGCGTGAACGAGAACAGCAATGACAGCAATGTCAGATACACAACCGTCAAACCGAACTGATTCATAAACTGGCCGGCAATACCACTCATAAACGCTAGCGGCAAAAACACCACGACGTTTGTTCCAACACCCGCCAGAACAGATACGGCCACCTTTTTAGTACCGTCGATTGCGGCAGTTTCTGGATCTTTGCCGGAACGCATTTCCTGCAATGCGGATTCAATCAGAATAATCGCATTAGACACCAATGTCCCCAGCGCAGACGAATACGCCAACAGTGTCATTGCATTGATTGTAAAGTTGCTGGCATCCATAAAGAAGAATCCGGCAATCAATGACGCAGGAATCACAACACCCGCAATAATCGTTGAACGCCAGTTACGCGTGAACGCCAACAAAACCAGAACAGTAAATATAACACCCAGAACAATTCCCCATATTGTGCCATATGTTTCATCAGCAACGGCAATGGACGAATCCGAAATTATTTCCATTGTGGCATCTGGGAAATGCGACTTCAGGTCGGCTTGCATTTCCGGCATCAGCGCACGCAAATCACGCGACACATTTATTGCGTTACCGTCGGACGCCTTTACCACGGACGCAATAATAACGTCTTTGCCGTTATAGCGCGCCCCGTTTTCAATATCACGGGCGGCATCGCTGATTGTCGCAATTTCACTCAATTTGAACCGTTGACCTTCGACGGTTGTCAACTGCAGATTGGCGATTTCATCCACATTAGTAAATTCACCGACAAAGCGAACGTTTGACGAATTTGTGCCAAATTCAATTTTTCCACCCGGTACGTTCAGGTTGTGCGCCCCCAATGCTGACACAACATCCATAACTGTCGCACCACGCGCCGCCAATAATTCAGGATTCATTTCAATACGAATTGCACGCGTTTCGCCACCAAATACATCAACACTGGCAACACCGGCAATTCCAGTTATCTTGTTGGATAAATCATCATCAACGTATTCCTGCAGGTCACGCAGGTTTGAACCACTGATTGCAATGTCAACGACAGATTCTTCCAACGGATTCAATTTTTCAACAATCGGCTGTTCCATATCGTCCGGAAATTCCGACAACAATGAATCCAGTTTTGTTTTAACCTCGGTCGCTTTATCGTTTACGTCCACCCCCAGGTTAAATTCCGCCATAACAAAGCCGCCGTTTTCAAACGCCTGGGACGTCAGTTTTTTTAGTTCTGAAACTTCGGATATAGCATCTTCGGCACGCTTGATAATCTGCGATTCTATTTCAGATGATGCGGCCCCCGGATACACAAACGTCGCAGTAACCATCGGAAAATCAACCGATGGCGTGCGTTCAATGTTCATCTTTGGAAATGATACAAATCCCAAAACGACCCAGAACAATACAAACATAACTGTTGTAACGGGTCTGCGAACGAAAAATTTTAACATTGCAAATACTCCCTGAAATCTATGCTGAAATTTTTATTCTTTTACCTGCACCTTGGTACCGGCGTCAATCTTGGACAAAATCACAACGTCACCGTCACGCAAGCCATCAACTAATGCGTTGTTTGCGTCCTGGCGAACAATAGTGACATCACGTGGTGTCGCAACACCGTCAACGTTTAACATAACAGTATCACCACTGATTGCATATAGCGGCACAAAGTAACCATCCGTCTGAAATTCCGCGTACTGCAGGCCGTCGTCCGTCCCACGCGTACGTACAATGTGCATTCCCGTATTCAAATCAACATCACGTGATACGGAAACAATTTCGCCGTCACCGACACGCTGGCCCGGGGCCAGTTTATCGACACGCGCGGTCGATACCAGGGCACGGTTTGATTTAACCTCTATGGGTTCACGCAGAACACCCGTCGTGCGCTGTGCCGTTATGGCATAGACCGGCGCGCCAACATCAACCGCATTACGCGACGCATTGAACACCGCACGTGCATTTTCCGCACCAATTGCCGTGAATCGAAACACGACCCAGCCAATCAGCAACGCTGCACATATACCAAACGTAATGTTCTTGAATTTCTTTGACGTAATTTTTTCCTTTAACTGTTCCATCTTTATTCACCCAATTTCTTTACAGATTCCGCAGACATTAAAATATTATACTTTGCGTTCAGCAGCGACATATCCAACTGGTACAAGCCGGCGGATACCTCTGACAATTCAACGGCGGACGTTTGACCAGACGCAAAACGTTCGCTGGAAAAATCATATGCCTTGGCCGCCAAGTCACGCGCATTTTCCAATGTTTTTAAGTTACCACGCAGATGATTATACTGGTCAATGGCGCGATTGTATTCTTCGGTTGTCATCTTTTTCGCCTTGTCCAGGTCTTGACGCGCCGCTTCGGCATTCATTGCCTCAACCGTGGCGTTGGCCATATTTACACCCCCGCTGAAAATCGGCACCTGTAACGCCAGCCCCCAATATCCCGACTGCATATCATTGCGACTGAACATATTGCTGATATTCGGCCCCATCGCGATGTAATTATATGATGCCGTCGCCGCCAGTGTCGGCAATGCGTTTGCACGCTGGGCACGGGCGTTGCGTTCATACATCTGAATCTGTTCGTTCAGCACATCCCACTGTGGTGTAGACGTCAATTCACCGGCGTTCAAATCCGGAAATGTATCCGGAAAATCATCCGTCAGATTCAATTCGGTATCCATATCAATACCAGCCAGAATTTTTAACATTCTGTGCGCAGTATCACGATTAAATTCCGCATTTGACAGGTTGATTTCCTTGGTCGCGATATCTGATTCAATTTTAACCAGATTACTGCGGTTCGCACGGCCCGCGGATGTCAAACTGCGACGTGCAGCACGCGCCGCATCCAAATCAGCACGCGAAATGTCAACGATTTCATCCGTCATTTTCGCCGTCCAATACATATCAACCGCGCTGTATCTGATTTCACGACGCGTCATTTCCTGGGACGCTTCGGCAACCTTGATTGCCGCCTTTACCCCCTTGACCGCGTTGCCGATTTTTCCAAACGTATATATCGGCTGAGTTATCGACACGCCCGCCATAAACATACTGTCGGGTATATCTATCTTGCTGGGCAGTTGAAAGTCCGGGCCAACATACTGTTGCAACATACCACCGATTTCCGGCGGAATACTGACACTGTATGACTTTGTCGGATTTTTGACATCAATCAGATTCATATATGTGGCCGTACCCTCTATTTGAAACCAACGGTTTGCATTTGCAACATCCAAAGACGCTTCGGCCTTTTTAACATTGGCTTCGGCTTTTTTCAAATCCTGGGATTCGGCCATAATCATATCAACGGCATCGTTCAGCGACAAATCCATAGCATACGCATCAGACACCGCCGCGACCGCACACAACACAAACGCGGCCAGTTTTGTTTTACGCATTAGTCAACTCCATCTTGGTTAAAATACTGTTTATCGTTTTTAATGATTTTGTCAGCGCATCTTCGTCTTCACGCGACAATTTGGCAAATAGCTTTTCTATTGCACCACGCATAGTTTCCATTGCCTGGGTCGCAATTTTTTCACCCGCGGCAGTAACCGAATACCAAGTGTTTCGACGATCGTCTTCATCAATGCGACGCAAAACCAAACCGTCACGTTCCAATTTTCTGAACGCCGCACACAAATTTGGCGCCGTTACCAGTTCACGACGTGCAATATCCTTTAACCGGGCCGGGCCCCCAATATGCAAACGTACCAAAATACTCAACTGCTGACGCGGATATCCAGACAAAACGGTCGGTTCGCGCTTAAATTTATCCGACAATTTATCCATAATCATTATGTTTGATTCTAGTATTTTTACAAACTCTTTACGTGCCATTTTATTATCCTTTTTATAACGGAGGCAGGTTTAATTATTAAAAACTTTAATGATTATATGTTTTAACAAATAAAATGCAAGTGGAAAAATAATATTTTTGAAAAAAATTTTCAATGAAAAAATACGATAACATAAAAATGTTATTGCAAAAATGCGAAAGATATTTATAATTGGGTTTGCTTTTGGGGTGTCGTCTAATGGTAGGACAAGAGATTTTGGTTCTCTTTATCATGGTTCGAATCCGTGCGCCCCAACCAAAATAAAAAACACCCCGTTGGGGTATTTTTTATTTGGTATTCGCACGGATTGTGCAAATCCGTTTCACATTTGCACCGCAAAACATTATTAATGTTTTGTAACCATTTCGGAAAATCACAGATTTCCCAAAATGGAAATGGGGGAACGCCCCCATTCCCCCGTGTGCGCCCCAACCAATAATTTAACCCGCCATTGTGCGGGTTTAATTATTGGTCCGTGGCCGCGGTTCGCAGCCCGCAACGAACGTTGCCGGTTCGAAAACAAGTAGGCGAGATAAGCGATAGCGCAATCAAGCCGTCACGGTTTCCCCGCGGCCGCCACGCGCCGCGGGAATTGAGTGCGCCCCAACCAAAATAAAAAACACCCCATTGGGGTATTTTTATTTACAATTTGCAAACAAAAAAATAAATGATAACATATGCGGCGTTGGTCCCATCGTCTAGCGGTTAGGACATCGGATTCTCATTCCGGTAACACGGGTTCGATTCCCGTTGGGACTGCCAAAATATTTATTTGCCATTATTACTATATCTTGACAAAATATTGTTTTTGTACTATATAATAAATCACAAAAAGGATTTTTATGTCACAAAACAAACACAAAAAATTTGAACATATATACTCAACAGCAATCGCTTTTACCTGCATTGCCGCTATTCCGGCCTTTTGTTTTTTGGGCACGATTATAAACTATAATGTCCCGGCTAACAACCACGTCGAACTTCAGCACCAGCGCGAAAATGTCTATTTCGCCGAAGAAAACTATTTTTATACTCGTGATAAAATAATAAACCAAAGTTATGATACGTTAAAACAAGACAAAGAATATCTGGCCCTGATGCGCAAATTGGATTCTGCGGCAACATATGATTACAACCAGTATGCAAAACTGGAATCACGGGCTGATTCACTGGCCGACTATCTGCGTGGCGCATATATTGACAAGAACGCGGAATTAAATGCCGCAGCCGACGGTATGTCATACAGCCGTGAAAAGCTGAACAATATGCAACGCGACAGCACAGTTCGTGATTCTTTGTTACAAATTCCGATGGAACGCCGCCTATCAGAGAACTGGCGTCAAATGCGTATTGACTGGCATTCGGCGTCTGTGCATCGGCATCAGCGCCAACTGCAAAAATTGCAACAATTCCAAAAATAAAAATCGCGCCATAAGGCGCGTTTTTTATACGTTTTTTAATAAATCCCGGGCACGTTCCAACGTCGCAATCGCCAAATCAATTTGTGACGCATCAACACGTGGCGTGGCCACAGGTGCGCCCACCGTCGCAGCTGGGGTCGCGGCAGCATTTGTTGTATGTGGCACGGCCACCGCCGCGGACTGAATAAATTCATCAGCGGACGCGGGAAAATTACCGTCACGCAGTAACTTTTTCACCCCCGCGATGGTCATCCCGTGTTTATACAGCAAATCGCGAATTACAACTAATCTATCAACCGTTTCCGCACGGTAATAGCGGCGCCCACCCGCACCGGTTGTTGGACGAATTGCAACAGGAAACTGCTTTTCCCAATAGCGCAAGGTATGCGCCGGTACGGACAGGCGTTTTGACACCTCGTTTATCGATGCAAAATATTCGTTATCCATACCGCGCCCCCTTTATTTATTCCGCTGTTTGCTGTTCCGCAACATCGTGTTCAACTTCGGCTTCTTCGCCTTCATCACTTAAAATGGATATTGCAGATACAACCTTTTCATTTTCGGCGGTGCGGAACAATGTCACACCGGCGGTTGCACGACCCGCGATACGGACGTCACGCACGGGCGTGCGAATTATCTTGCCACCGTCCGTCACCATAATGATATCGTTGTCATCGGCAACCGGGAACGAACCTGCAACAGCCGTATTCTTGCCCCCCAGTTTGATATTTGTGAACCCACCGCCACCACGATGCGTTGTGCGATATTCATAAGAACTGGTGCGTTTACCAAATCCATTTTCAGACACAGTCAAAATAAACTGTTCTGTTTCGGCCAACTTCGCCATTTGTTCATCGGTCAGCGTCAGATTTGTTGATTCTTCTTCATCATCTGATTCTTCTTCGATACCAGTGGCGGCGCGACGTGCGGCGCGGGATTGTTTGATATAGGCGGCACGAACGGCGGCATCTGATTCACCGTGATTCAGCATCGCCATACCAATAATTCTGTCATCGCCCGCCAATGTCATACCGCGAACACCGGTCGAATTACGTCCCGCAAACACACGAATTTCAGACACCGGGAATCGTATGCAACGACCACGGTATGTCGCCAAGAATACATCCTGGTTTTCGTTACAGGGCAGGACAGAAATCAAACTGTCGCCGTCATCCAGTTTCATTGCAATCTTGCCATTGGCGCGAATTGAATCAAAGTCCGACATACGATTGCGACGCACCGTACCAGACGCTGTTGCGAACATCAGATAGTGTTCTATGCCAGATGCACGAACGCGTTCGACGTCCTCTTCTGGTACCGGCAGAATTGCGGTTATTGTTTCACCGTTTTCCAATGGCAACAGGTTGACCAACGGACGTCCCTTGGCAGCGGCAGCGGCTTCGGGCAATTTATATGTTTTTAACTTATAGCACAGACCCTTGGAACTAAAGAACAACAGCGGCGTGTGCGTATTTGCGACGAATACCTGAACAACATAGTCATCGTCCTTGGTCGTCATAGCATTGCGACCCTTGCCACCGCGCTTTTGTGCACGATATGTGTCCAGCGATACACGCTTGATATATCCAGTATTGGATACGGTGATAACCATATCTTCACGTGCAATTAAATCTTCGACATCGATATCTATTTCAGCATCGGAAATTTCAGTGCGACGGTCGCTGGCCCAATTATCACGAACCATCGCGGTTTCGTCGCGAATAATTTGAACAATACGTTCGTGACTGCCCAGAATATCCAATAAATCCTTTATCTGAGCCCCCAGTTCAACCAAATCCGCGTGCAGTTTGTCACGTTCCAATCCCGTCAGGCGGTGCAGTTGCAATTCCAAAATCGCACGTGCCTGGTCGTCGGACATATAGAACATACCGTCCTTGTATTCCGTATTTGGGTCGTCAATCAGTTGTATATAGTTTTCAATATCGGACGCACGCCAACCGCGTGAAACCAATGCTTCACGCGCAGCATCCGGATTGGCACTGGATTTAATCAGTTCAATAACCTCGTCCAGATTGCCAACCGCCACCGACAACCCCAGCAATGTATGCGCACGATTACGCGCACGATTCAAATCAAATATTGTACGGCGACGTATAACTTCGCATCTGAAATCAATGAACGTATCCAGCACGCCACGGATATTAAACAGCATCGGACGGCCGCGATTCAGTGCCATCATATTTACCGGAAAACTGGTCTGCATTTCCGTGTACTGGAACAGATGATTTAATACAACGTCGGGTATGGCATCGCGTTTTAATTCAATAACGATACGCAAACCTTCCTTGGACGATTCATCGCGGATTTCGGAAATACCCTCGATACGTTTATCCTTGCTTAGTTCCGCGATTTTCATAATCAGTTGCGATTTATTCACCTGATACGGAATTTCATCAACAACAATCGCCGGATGATCGTGAAATGTTTCCATATGTGTCTTTGCACGAACAATTATCGAACCACGACCGGTGGTGTGCGCCTTGTACGCGCCAGCGCGCCCCATAATAACCGCACCAGTCGGAAAATCCGGCCCGGGAATAATAGTAAACAGTTCATCATCGGTCAGTTGCGGATTATCCAAAATCGCCAAAATACCGTTGCAAATTTCACCCAGATTGTATGTCGGAACATTAGTCGCCATACCAACCGCAATACCAGACCCACCATTGACCAAAAAATTCGGGAACTTGGTCGGCAAAACAACAGGTTCCTGTAACGTGCCGTCAAAATTCGGTTGCCAGTCAACGGTATCCTTGTCCATATCGTCCATCATAGACGCACCCAGTTTCGACAGGCGCGCTTCGGTGTAACGCATTGCGGCGGCCTTGTCCCCGTCGCGTGAACCAAAGTTACCCTGGCCCTGAACCAGCATTTCACCCATAGAAAAATCCTGGCCCATACGAACCATTGCCTCGTATATCGAACTGTCGCCGTGTGGGTGATACTTACCCATAACATCACCGACAATACGTGCAGATTTAACGGTCGGCTTAGTTGCAGGGGCAACATCGTTCATAACGTATAAAATACGCCGATGCACCGGTTTGCAACCGTCACGAACATCCGGCAACGCACGATCAACAATAACCGACATCGCATAGTCCAAAAAACTGGTCCGCATTTCGTGTTCCAGCGACGATTGCGGTATTTTCATTTCATTTATTTCATTGATTTCGTTTGTTTCTGACATACTGGAAAATCCCTTGTTTTTAACAAATAAAGAATAGCAAATTTTCCGAGTTTGGGTCAAGAAATAAACCCCAAAAATTACATTGACAAACACTAAATTTGTGATAATCTGAACACCACTATGACATTACTGAAAGAAACATTGACAGAAACCCATCGCGAACTGGATATGATGTTGATGAGATGTGACAAACACGACATATTTATGCGGGCTCAACTATTATTGATGCGTTGGAATATGTCACGGTTCATAGACGCGGTGAACACACACGACAAAATAAAACAATCGCTGCATCGGCGACGCCGCGACAGATAAATAACGGGGGATACACTGATGTTTTTACCATTTTGGCGACTGTTTGCGGCACTGTTTGTCTACTATTTGTTTCTGGAAGGGTTAAAAAAGACAGGATTGATAAAATCTAAATAAAAAGGTTGCGTTTTTACAAAACCTGTGATTAAATAGGGGCACAAAAGGATTTTATTATGGCAACAAAACGTACATATCAACCATCCAAGACACGCCGCGTGCGCACGCACGGGTTCCGTGAACGGATGGCGACCAAGGGCGGCCGCGATGTTTTGAACCGTCGCCGCGCAGCGGGTCGTAAAAGATTGGCTGTAACTGCAGCAAATTAAAAAAATCGCCGATTGGCGATTTTTTTTGTTACCACGCATCCGCGGTATTTACGCGACACTATTGCTTTTGATAGTTTGTAACCCCCAACCGCCCGTCGTCACGACGGTGTTTTTATTAAATAAAAACCAAAGGAGGACTAAATGCCATCAACTATATTGGCAGACAATGCATATTTTGCACGTTTATTACGTGACGCACGGCGCAGTGCTAAATTAAAACGTTATGATGCTGCAAAAATGTTTGGTATTGAACAAAAACAATTTGCGCGGTATGAACGTGGCAAACAATTACTACCCGCGCACATATTAGAAAAACTGTTTTATTACGGGTTTGTTATGATGTTTGCACGTTGGCGTAATAAATAAAAAAATGCCCGCAACACGGGCATTCATATTATAATTCTTCCCACGTACATACGACGGCGGCGTGTTCAATATCGCCGGTACGAATTTTATGATGACTGGTCAGACCGTCTATCGCAACATCTACCATAATTTCTGGTGTATCGGGACTGATTTCTTTTTTGAAATTTAATTCTATACGCTTTAATTTGTGCTGGTTACGATACACATAACCAACGCTTTCAGTCGCCCACACCGCATAAACCGCATTGTTTATATGCTGATTCACATCAATATCGTCAAAGCGGCATTTCATAGTATGCGTCTTGGTCGGCGCAAAATCAGGAAACTTTTCAAACGCCACATCCCACGCACGTTCTGGTATAATTTCCCAATGCGGCAAGTTTTCATCCAAACGCAGTGGCCGACGACGCGTCATATCAATCAAAATCCACTGAGACGTTGCACGCACCAACAGACGATTATCAGCACCGCGAACTTCGAAATCACGGGTGGCACGCAACACATCGTGCGCCGACGGCCACGTGATAAACGACAACTCTTCGCCTTCGCGTGGGATTTCCAAAATATCCACCAGGTAATGCGTAACCACCCACGCCATATTATGTTCCAACAGGTATGTACGCCCACACCCCAGGCGTTCTGCGTGCGTATCGGCAACGCCCTGTAATTCGTTCATCAAAATCAGCGGACGAACATAACCATACCGGTCGCATTGGTATGCCTGCAGAACACGCTTTTCAATCAGTTTTTGCGTCATTTATTCACCCTTGGTCGGCATTTGCGCAACAACAAAGTCAATCGCATCACCCAGCACAACGTTATTTGCACGCGCGGCAGATTTAATCAATCCGTGCAACGCCGCCGGTGTTTCGGCTGGTATGGTCAATGTTTCTAGTTTGGCACCATTGCCAACCTTGCGTTCAGTACGCAGACCACGAATATTTTTCAATATATCCAGTGCGATTTGCATTTGTGACACATCCGTATCACGCGCCGAATCCACCGCCGGATACGCCGTCAGGTGCAATGTTTGACCGCCTTCGTACGGTTTATAAATTTTCTGCCATAATTCTTCGGTCTGGAACGGAATAAACGGCGCGTACAGACCGATGACGGCACGCAAAACCTCAAACAAAGTCCATTGTGCGGCAATCTTGGACTGTGCACTGTATTTTTCCGGTGACCAGAATCTGTCCTTGATAAATTCCAAATACTGGTCACAGAACACATCGTAAAAGAACGTGTCTATGGCCGCGCGTGAATTATAATTATCATATTTGTCCAGGTGTCTGCGAACCTCGGCAATTGTTTTGTTTAATTCAGATAAAACCCAACGGTCTTCGATAAAACGATTTTCAATCGCAATCTGGGGCGCAGTGTCTGGTTCAAAATCCGTCAGATTCATCAAAACGTATTTAGCCGCATTCCATAACTTGGTCAACAGTTTGGAACCACGTTTAACTTCGTCATCGCTGTAACGCAAATCCGTTCCAATCGGCGCGGTTGCAACCCAATAGCGCAATGCGTCCGCCCCAAACTTGTCAACGGCCGTCAACGGATCTGTGCCATTGCCCTTGGTCTTGGACATTTTTTGCCCCTTGGAATCACGCACCAGGCCGTGGAAATTCACCGTTCTGAACGGAACGTCGCCCATAACGTACATTCCCATCATTATCATACGCGCAACCCAAAAGAATATTATGTCCGCACCAGTGTACAACAAATCTGTTGGATAATATTTTTTCAGTTCTGGTGTATCTTCCGGCCAACCCAATGTTGAAAACGGCCACAGCGCGGATGAAAACCACGTATCCAAAACGTCATTATCACGTGTCAGTTCTTTACCGCCGGCCTGCTTTATAGCATCGGCTTCTGTTTCGGCAACATATACATTGCCGTCGGCATCGTACCAGGCCGGAATCCGATGTCCCCACCACAACTGGCGCGAAATCGGCCACTGGCGGATATCGTGCATCCACGACATATACAAATTATAGCGGTGTTCCGGCATAAATTTTATCAACCCAGATTCAACAACACGAATTGCATCGGGCGCCAATTTCGACGTATCAACAAACCACTGGTCGGTCAGATACGGTTCAACAACCACCCCACCACGTTCAGAATATGGCGTCGGGATAACCTTGTCTTCTATTTTCACCAACAGCCCCGCCGCATCTATATCCCGTACTATTTCGGCACGTGCAGTGAATCTGTCCATACCACGATACTTTTCTGGAACAACAGGATTGTCGTTTAACTTGGCATCGGGGGTCAATATGCATACCGGTGTCAGATTGTGACGAACCCCAACCTCCCAGTCATCAAAATCGTGCGCCGGGGTAATTTTAACAGCACCAGTGCCCTTGTCCGGATCTGCGTGCTCGTCACCAATAATTGGTATTTCTATATCGGTCAGCGGTATTATCGCACGACGTCCAATCAGATGCTTTAACTTTTCATTTTCCGGATGAACGGCGATTGCCTGGTCGCCAAACAATGTTTCCGGACGCGTGGTTGCAATTTCAATAACACCACCATCAACCAACGGATAATTAAAGTAATAGAATTTGCCGTGCTCTTCGCGGGTTTCAACCTCTAAATCCGATACAGACGTTTGTTGTTTTGGGCACCAGTTGACTAAACGCTTGGCACGATAAATTATGCCTTCGTTATACATCTTTACAAACAGTTTTGTAACCGCGCGTGACAGACCTTCGTCCATTGTAAAACGTTCACGTCCCCACACCGGCGTCACGCCCAAGGTATGCAACTGGTGAACTATTTGTCCGCCCTTTTCCGCCTTCCACGCCCAGGCGGTTTTTAACAATTCTTCTTTGGACAGTGAACGCGGATTTATTCCACGCTTTGACAGGTCACGTTCCACCAACAACTGGGTCGCAATGGACGCGTGGTCGGTTCCCGGCTGCCACAAAACATCATAGCCACACATACGCTTGTACCGGCAAATAATGTCCGTCAAAACATTGTCCAACGCGTGCCCCATATGCAAATTGCCCGTCACGTTCGGTGGCGGCATCATTACACAAAATGGTTCCTTGCCCGATTTTACATCATTGTCCCAGAAATTATTAGAATCCCAAAATTCCTGAATCTTGGTTTCCATTTCACGCGTGTTTATGTTTTTACCCAGTTCTATATTCATCGCTTTATCCCATAAATTAAATACCGATAAATCGTACCAGATAAAAAACAAAATTCAAGGCATTGTTATACTTGTCTTGACAAAAGCAATATTTGTAATATGATAATTATCATTATGAATGATATTTTGTTTTATACGCTTTATACTTTAATTCCGACAAGTTTTGTTTCTGTTGAAAACAGTAAAACTATGTCAGTGTACAGTTTTACTATTCCCGATGAAAATGGCGAAGAAACATATATCAATTTATGCAGTTACTATTCGCACACCGACCCGAAAAACAGTTATGTTGCATATGAACTGTATATTGATGACGAAATGATTGCACGCGCAATAAAACCCATATTTGACCGCAAACCCGCGAACCCGCGCCAGAAAAAAATATCAACACTGACAATGGCAGAAAAACTGGAAATATTATTATCCCTGTGTTCCAAGAAAATAATTCAGCAGGAATATAACAGCCACAGCCAGCATATGCTGAAAACATTTATGAACGAACACAATCAGAACATAAACTAAACAACTTATATTGCGTGGGCAACGCGACAAAATGTAACACCATATACGGCCGCGGCACCCGCACGCATTAAAACACGGTGCAATTCCGCAAATGTCGCACCCGTTGTCATAACATCATCAACCAACAATATTTTACGTCCACGAATTTTGTCAGGACGCACTACTTGAAATACTCCACGTATATTTTCAGCACGTTGAGATGCGTTTTTATGCCCCATATCTGGACGATATATACGATGAACACTGTCCAAATCCATCGGCACACCAAGTGCACGTGCAATCGGACGCGCCAGTAATGTCGCCTGGTTATATCCGCGATGAAACAAACGTCTGTACGCCAGCGGTACTGGCATAACGACATCGGGCGAAATATTCGTATCACGCAACGCCCAAATCATTGCACGTGACATAAATGTCGAATAGCGGATTCGTCCGGCGTGCTTAAACGGCAATACGGCTGCCCGCGATGCGCCGTCATACACACACGCACTGCGAATTAAATCCAGCACACAATCACCACTGGCACAATTCGGACAAAGTGGTGCCGCACCCAAATCCAAATTTGCAGGAAACGGATATCCGCACTTGACACACCGTGGTGCACTAATCCAGTTAAATGCCGCCCAACAGTCGGCACATAATTCACCACTTGTTGAAACACGCGAACCACACAACGGGCACGATGCAGGAAATAAAAATTCAATAGAAAAACGCGCGGTACCCAAAATCATTTTTCCCGCGCGTTTTACAATCTGATTTACCAAGACATACTTCTATACGTTTTCTTGCTGACCGTATCGCCGAATATATCGCGCTGCTGCTTGGTCAGTGTTTCATACTGGTCCAGCGAAATCATACGCAAAACCAAACCTTCTTCGCCACGCTGGGACAGAACGGGCAAAATACGCTGTTCAGATATTCCGTTATCACGCAGCACCTGTTCTATTATCGCCAAACGGCGCGCCGCCAATTTGCGTGCATCGCTGTCAGTGGTGACATTTTGCGGTATAGAAACCTGAACCGCACGGGTCGGATTGCTTAAAACAATTCCCGCATATTCAGTCAACAAATTATAATTATCACGCGACAAGGCCGCATCTTCATTACGGAATTTTATCTTGATTTCCAATGGGCGGATTCCACCCGCTTCGGACAAATCACGGGCGGACGTGAACCCGGCCGCATTTGCGGTCATATCACTGGCCACGTCAAAACGGTCATCAATCTGAAATGTGGACAGATGCTTATTTTCCGACAAAAACGTTTTTCTAAACGCGCGACGCAGTTCACTGGGGCTCATTTGTGTCATATCATTACGTACGGTGGCAATCCGCGGCGATTCCGCACGCTGAACTGCACGCACAACAACATCGTCCGCCAGGTCATCCATCGGCACAACCATACGCGACAACTTTACATCTTCATCCGTTGTACTGCGCGCCGCAACAGCTGGCACATCATTTGCCGAACGCGCAACAGTGACAGGCCGCGAAACAACCCCACGTGTTTCAGACGCAACACGTGGCGCCGCCGGCGCAATCACATCATCACGAACACTTTCGTCCGCGCGACGCTGTAATTCATTAAGACGCGCAATCTGTGCATCTAATTCAGACAATGGCGCCGACGCCGTTTGTGCAACAGACGCCGAACGCGCACGAACATCAGATGCAGGCACCGAAACAGTTGATGCGACACGCGGCGACGCGTCACTTGGTTTAGAATCTAAACTTTCTTCGGGTAAAACACTGTCCGAACGAAACACAGCAAATTCATCAGGCGTTGGCAAACGCAACGGCACAATTTCATCAGACGTGTTTGACACACTGGATGTACGCGCCCATAAATCAGCACTGGGTCTGCGTGGTGATAAAATATCCGCCGACGCAATAATTTGTTCCCCACTGTCTGTTTGTACTGGCTTGGCAGTTACAACAGATGCACGTGGCGCAGCGGCACGCGCAACAACATTACGATTTGATTTTTCAGATTTTACAACGTCACCCGCCGAAGTACCCTGTGTATTAGATGCGACAACTGGCTGCACCTGCTTTGCGGATGCACTGGTTGATTTTTCGGTAACATCTTCACCAAATGCGGCACGTGCGGAAACCCCACCCGCCGCCAGATTCACAACCGGCAAACGCGCGGCCGCAGACGCCGGTAATACAATAAACAGCGATATTACAGAGATTGCAATATGACGCATTTTCCTTTCCTTCCTGATTACATCATAGAACAAATGACGAATCGCAGGCAAGCAGAAAAATGCATATATTGATTATTTTGTCACTTCATCACAAATTATTTCGACAGCATTGTTTGTAACCAATGACTTCTTTGCCATTTTTTCCAAACGCATTGGATTATCAAACAAATCCGTCAACGTTGCCGCCAACCATTTTGGTGTGAACTTTTCTTGAGGTACAGCAAATCCACCACCCAGTCGTGCAAAACTGTCCGCGTTTGCTGCCTGGTCTGGATTTATGTTTAGTGGTACCAGTATCGCGCCACGGCCGATTGTTTCTAATTCCACAACCGTGCTGGCGCCGCTGCGTCCTATAACTAAATCAGCATCAACTATTGCGCCCGCCATATCGTGAATAAATGATAACACATTTGCGCGAATTTTATTGTCGGCATACAGTTTTTGCAAACGCGCCACGTTTTCAGGACGCGTCTGATGTGTAACGAAAATCTTTTTATTTTTCATTTGTAAAATTGCAGCCGGCACAACATCGTCCAAAATCTGAGCCCCCAAAGACCCACCCGTCACCAGCAATTTTGACGCCCCCGGCAACGGCGCGCCAGCCGCGGCCAAAAATTCCCGCCGCACTGGCAGACCGGTATATACAACACGCGCGGATGTATTTTTTGGAACACCGTCAACCGTTGGAAAACTGGTCATCAATGTTTTGACCCAACGCATAGTGAACTTATTCGCACGACCAATAGCGGCATTTTGTTCGTGCAAGTATGTCGGAATCCGCCACAGATGCGCTGCGAACACCGGTGCCACGGACGCATATCCCCCAAACGCAACCACGCGTGCGGGACGCGAAAAACAAAAACGCAGGGTCAGCCACGCCGCAGACACTGCAATCTTGGACAGTGCCGCAATTTGTCGCGCACGACTTTTTGCGCCAACCCCCGACGCCCAAACACGCGCAACACGCGCGCCACGCGGCGCGCCGTCTGCAACCATTTTACGCACGCGTCCGTCCGTTGATATTATAATCTTGTGCCCGCGCGCGGCCAATGCAGTCGCAACACTCAACGCCGGAAAAACGTGACCACCAGTACCACCCGTTGCAATCCAAATTTTCATTTCTTACACCCCATAGATAAATTATATATTATTTCCATTTATCTTCACGCACAATCGCCATTATCATACCGAACAATAAACAGAACGACAACAACGAACTGCCCCCATACGAAATAAACGGCAGGGTCATACCCTTGGGCGCAAATAAATGCAGCGTTGACATCAGGTTTATGCACACCTGGGTTCCGAACAGCGCCGCTGCACCACCCGTTGCATAGAACACAAACTTATCCCGTGCGGCAGTTGCATTGACTATCAACCGACGCAATACCATCATTAAAAACACTATCAGAACACAGGCCAATATCGCCCCCATATCTTCGGCCACGGCCGCAAATATAAAGTCCGTGTGCGCATCGGGCAGCGACTGTTTTACAAAGGAACCGTCACCCTGACCAAACAAACCGCCGTTTTGAATCGATTGAATAGATTGTGTCACTTGGTACGTATCGCCGGTTCCGGTAAAGAACGAAATTATACGGTTATGAACGTGTGACATTGTGAAAAACGCTATTGTCAACAAACCCAACCCCGCCAGTGCGATTGCCGGTATAATCACCAGCGGCAATCCGGAAATAAACAGCATTGCACACAGCACCGCCAGATACAGCAATGCCGTTCCCAAATCAGGATGGGAAAAGATTATCAGCAACGCGGCCGAAAACACCCCCAGATATGGCCACCACGACAGCCACCGAAACCGCCACGCTTCACGATTAAAGAATATATCGTCACCATATGCGTCGCGCATTTTTGCCAGAAACCACGCCGTGATTATTATAAAACCCGGTTTCATAATATCCGCAGGCATAACATTGGCAAAACCCAGCGACACAAATCTGTCAGAACCATTTATAGTATGCGGCGCAACCAGCGTCACCAACAGCAACAGCAACCCAACCGCCACATTCAGCCACGATATGCGCATAACCCACTTTGTATTCAGCATACTGGCGCCCAACAGGGTTGCGACACCGATAAAATAGAACGGTATCGCCTTTACAATATAATAATTCCAGGGCTGACCGATACGTTCCGCCGCAACAGACCCGGCCGAAATCATACAAATTACGCTGATTACCATCATAACCAGCACATAGACCAACAGTTTGCGGTCTATTTCAAAATACCAACTGGTAAGTTTGCTTTCTTCGGTTCGTAGCATTTCGTGAATATTATACCATCTTTTTTAAGAAAATATACTGGCGAAAATATTTTTATAAAAAATCCCGACTGTGCGGGATTTTTTATTACGCAAACTTTAACAATACTAATGCCAATCCGGAAAATAGTATCGACATTATAAAGAATCGTTCGACAATCTTTGTTTCTGGCCACCCCAGTTCTTCGAAATGGTGGTGCAGTGGCGCACGCAGGAACACGCGACGACCGGTACCGGTAATTTTACGCGATACCTTGAAATACATTGTCTGGATAAATGACGACAGTAGTATCAGCACCATCATACCCGCCGCAATGGCCATAATGATTTCGGATTTCAACAGCATTGCGACCGTACCCATAAATCCACCCAATGCCAGTGATCCAACGTCACCCATAAATATCGACGCCGGCTTTGCATTAAACCACAAGAATCCCAGCACCGCGCCAAACGCTGCACCTAACACGGCATATAATCCACTGGCCGTGGGCAGGAACATAACCGTATCCATAAACCCGATACGTGTTGCGCCATACAGTGCGACCACCAATACAACCAAAACTGGCATATACAGTTTTGCCAACATACCGTCCAGACCGTCCGTTATGTTTGTGGCATTTGCACTGCCTGCGATTACAAAATATGCGAAAACATAATACCAAATCCCCAGCGGCAAAATTATTCCAAACGGCAACGCCAAAGACAATTCCGGAATATACAGTGGTATGGTACCATTTATCAAATACGCCAGAATAATTACACAAAGACCTTCCAGCAACAGGCGTGTTGCCGGCGACAGACCGTTTGCGGCCTTTTTGGATTGTGATTTAACCTTTCTGTAATCATCAACAAAACCGATTGCGCCAAACATAACCAGCGACAACAGTGCTATCCAGCCCGTCGGGTTTGACGGCGGCATAAATAAAATACTGGGAATTAAAATTGCGGTTACAACCAACAGACCACCCATTGTCGGGGTGCCGGCTTTTTTTCTGTGTTCGGCTGGCACATTTTCACTTATCGGCTGACCCTTTTTCTGGATTCTGTGCATCAAATTTATAAACGGACGCCCAAACAACAGCATTATCAAAAACGCTAATCCAAACGCGGCCGCAAACTGAGTCCAACCACTGGCAAAAAATGTCGCACCACGTTCTAAAAACAAAGATGTCAGCATAAGAATCTCCTTCACTTATGCTGACATTTTATCATATAAATCACAAAAATGAAATTATTTCGCGACGCAATCAATCGGTGCATCATCGTTCAAAAACATAGTCCAGGTTGTGCCCTGATTCCACAGCGTCACAATCGTATCGTTCAATTCACCGACATATCGCGCACCAGACGCAGAAATCGCGTGCACCAGTGTCATTTCATCACCATTGATTACCGCTGTCATAGATTCACCATCAGCCGCCATATTTATTGCGATATCGTATCCACCGCACGTAATAGACGTACCATCATTGGTATCACTACACGCAGCCAGCGCAAATGCCATCAATCCAAAAAGCATAAATTTTTTCATAACAGTCCCCCTTTCGTTTAACAAGATTATAACACATTTTGCCACAGCGTGTTATTAAAACACACCACCAACAACCGGCCCTGATTGCGCCTGGGATTTCTTTGGCGCGGGGTTCGGTTTTTGTCCGGGCTTAAATGCTTCTGTAATAATTGTACCGTTTGGATCGTCTGATGCGGACGCCCCAGACATACGATTCACACGCATAAAAGTCAATCCGTCAGGTACGGAAAACGGCTGGTTTGTTTCGTTCGCCAATGCAGTTTTCATAAAGTCCGCAAATACACGCGCAGCCATATGACTGCCCGCGCCACGCCCCAGGGGCGCCGGCATATCAAATCCCAGATATACGCCAGCAATCAAATTCTTGGAAAATCCAACGAACCATATATCCTTGACGTCGTTGGTCGTACCAGTTTTACCCGCAATTGTGTGACCCGGAACACGCGCCTGTTTCCCAGTACCACGTTCAACAACACCCTGTAAAATCGATACCATTTGATACAAACTCTGCGGGTCAGACAATGGCTGTTCATCAGATATCTTTTCTGGCGGTAACAGGTCTTCTTGCCATTTTACTAACTCAACACTATTTCCGTCCAGTGTGTGGCCATATCTGTCCTGGATATAATCAACCAGTTTGGGTTGAATCACATATCCGCCATTGACAAATGCAGAATATCCCAACACCAAACGTTGCAATGTCGTTTCCCCCGAACCCAACGCCATGGACAAATTTACATCAGACAAATTCTGGGGATATACGCCGAAACGTTGGGCAACCTCGATAGCGTTTTCAACACCCAAACTTTGCACCATGCGCACAGCCGGCACGTTGCGCGATGTTTCCAATGCATACCGCAAAGGAATATCCCCCAGGAATTTTTTATCATAATTTTCTGGTTTCCACAGCGTATTATCCGCGCGCCACCCAACAATCGGCGCGTCCAGAATTAATGCCTCGGGCGAGGTACCGCGTTCCAACGCCGCCAGGTATACAAATGGTTTTATCGTACTGCCGATTTGGCGCATGGCCTGGGTCGCACGATTAAATGAACTTTCCGCGAACGAACGCCCCCCAGACATAGCCAAAATGCGCCCTGTGTGCGGATTCATGGCGATAATTGCGCCCTGTAATTTTGGTTCGTGTTCATCACGAATGGAATTGTATCTGTCCAGTTCCTTGTTCAATGCGGCAGATGCAGCGTGTTGTAATTCTGGAACAATCGTGGTCTTTATATACAATCCCTGGTTATACAATGTTTCGCGCCCCAGACTGTTTAATAACTGACGACGAACATCTTCGGCAAAATATTGGAAATCAACGTCCATTTGTTCTGTAAAACCACTGTTGATATTTAACGGTTCCGCAGATGCGGCATCCGCCTGGGATTGGGTGATATATCCCTCGGCAACCATACGGCGCAAAACGTAATTGCGGCGTTGAATCGCATAGTCGCGATTATTTGGCGCTTTGAGTAATGCGGCCAAAAAGGCACACTCGGACAATGTCAGGTCAGACACAGGTTTATTAAAATACATCAAAGCAGCCGAACCAACACCATACGCACGCGCCCCAAGAAAAATCTGATTCATATACAGGGTTAAAATATGTTGTTTGGAAAAAGTACGTTCCAGTCGCATTGCCAAGATTGCTTCCTTTACCTTGCGCGATATGGTGCGTTCCGATGTTAAAAAGAAATTCTTGGCCACTTGTTGGGTTATTGTGGATGCGCCCGAAAAACGCGCGTCAAATCCCAACATCCGCAGACCATTATTTACCAATGCACGGGCAATGCCCTGGACGTCAATACCGGGATGTGTCCAAAAATTTTGATCTTCGGCCGCAACAAACGCGTTCACCAACTGGGCCGGCATATCGTCATAATCGATAAATACACGACGTTCTTCAGCATATTCTATCAACAAACTGCCGTCGGACGCATACAGTCGGGTTGCAACTGGTGGTGCATAAGTCGCCAATTTTTTATAATCCGGCAAATCGTTTCCGTAAATAAACACCAGTACCGCCAATGCAGCAATACCGATTGTAAATCCCCAAAACAGTATATTCAGAAAAATACGCAAAAATTTTTTGAATTTCATAGCTATCAAATTTTAGGATATTTGTTCGCCCTTTGCAAGTTTTGTATTCCACGTCACATCAGTAAAATAAAAAACCGCCAGTGGCGGCATTATTGACAATGCAACCGATTACAGTTCCACGTGTCCGTTTGTGGCAACCAAATCGGCCCCCATTTCGATTTTTCCACCCGCTTCGCGTACCAGCAAATCGCCCGCCGCAATTTCGGCATAATCCAACGCGTCTGACACAAACGCATCAAACTTGCCCGCGGCAACCCACGCCAAATCCAATGCCGGACAACCGGTACGGCGAACATCACCAATGGTTTTACGTTCGTCGGACGTATTATATGCAACGGTTAAATCCAATGGATCCGACAGATTTGAAACACGGATACGTGCGGAATGATACGCGGAAAACATATACGCCCCCCGCCCCAGTTCCGCATAAAACAGGCGTTCATCAATCGGCGCATATACCAACGCGATTTTTGTTTCATCGCCCGAACGCAACGCCAATGAAATTGCAAAATGCGAATTTGCACGAACAAAGTTCGCCGCACCTGATAACGCCAACACGAATTCATCACGCCCGTCACCCGTCTGGGTAACATTAGGCGTCAACAAACCCGCCGATGGACGCACCAACAACAGGTCAGACAAAATACTTTCTTCTATCCGGGCGGCGGCCTTTTTCACAAAATCGCGCGCCCCGTGCAGGGATTGTTGCAGGTTTTCAACTTCACCGAAATCGTGACGCAGGCCGGACGCAGTCCGCTGCAACGCCATAAACATTTTGTTTAATTCGGTTGAACCCTTTATCAACAGTTCCATTGCCCCGCCCCGTGGTGCTGTATTGTGTTATTAAAAATTGAAACCGGCAAACTTGCTTTTGAAACCAGCCGCACGCGCACCCTTTTCACCAGTGTTGCTGCGTTGACCCGTCCAGGCGGAATGATTCAGGTTATCTGTGGACAAAACCAAGTCCTTTTTAACCGAAGAATACATTTTAACGGTATTGCCGTCCGTCATTGTGACGTTGATTTCGTGATATTCCGGATGAATTCCTTTTTTCATCGTATTACCCTTTTATTTTCCATAAAGCCCGAAAATTATACAAGTATTTTTCCAGAAATCAAGCAATAATAGCATATTAGTAACGACCAATACACCCCAAATACGAATTTCCCGTCGATTCCAGGACATTTATGAACTGCGTCGGACTTTTCCCCGCAAACAATGCCAATATGGTTCCCGCATCAGTCGCCAGCATATCAGCCACCGTCGCAATGCCGGAATTCATTTTTTTAAAAAAACCGCTGGCTGGATAGATTTCCGCCGCCAACAGTTGATTTTTTCCACCACGTGCGGTATTTCCCGCGACTGTTTTTGATTCTATGACCATCAACTGGCATTCCGGTGATATAATCAGTTTGTCCGTAACAACGGCCGCACCACCCAACAATTCACCCCACCAACCGGTCGATTCACAAAACACCGGATAATATATCGTCGCATTAGGATTTTTTTCCAAAACACCAACAACATCTATATCACCAGTCATAACGTCCGGCATAACACCGGTCGCGTTATTTATAACCTTGCGCGCCAACTGATATTCTGGGTCGGCGTTTGTCTTGCGTGGCCAATAAAGAATCGGAAACTGCTTCATTGCTATGAATTATATCAGATTCGGAACATACAAAAAAGGGGTGCGGGTTAAATAAAGCACTTGATTTTTTATTTTTTTAGTGCGGCGTACCATTTTTTAAGGTTTCCCCACACAATATTTATGTTCTTTTTTGTCGTTTCATAGAAACTGTTGGGCACAGCCACATTGGCAAACAGCGTTTTTACCAGGGCTGGTATCATTGTCATAAACATTGCGACAAAAATTCCCATCAACAGAATCGTTATAATGCTGTCGTTGCGCATCATCAATCCGTCCATCAAAATTGTCGAATCGTTTTGCGCCAATGCGGTGGCCAATCTGTCCGCACCCTGCCACCGGCCGAACACCGCGTTCAAAAACATAACTGCAAATGTTACAAAAACACCAATCAGTGCAATCCCACCAGTTGCCTTGATAACATCGTCTATCATTGTTTTTATGTTGCGACCACCGTTTGGAAATATCGCCCACCCCTTAAACAGCCACGACATCAACATAAACGGCAACATCACCAAATCCATAGATAGTTTTATAAATACTTCTAAAAAATACAACGGAACTGGCAACAACGCAAAAAAGAACAGCGACAGTATCAGCAGTCCCGAAAAGAAAATCGGTATATTCGGAAAAATCGGTATATCCCACAGGATATGATGCATATATTCTTCGTTAAACGACATATTCAGCATAGTCCAGCCAACCGTCATCCCAAGTCCCGTCATCTGGTGGACATTTGCAACCTCGCACGCAAGGTTATGACGCAATCTTGGTGAAAACGCCCCGGCATTGGCGACATCCACACTGACCGCCGTTGGATCAGCAACAGCCGTTGCAACAACGCATTTGGCAAATTCATCATTTCCAGCAATAACCCTGTTTAATGACAGACCGACGTTAAAAATGGGTTCTATGACAATATTGGTCAGCAATCGCGGCAACGGCACTGCCAACAGCGCGCCCACAAACGCAAGTTTTATAAACTTTGTCCCAAAATCACTAACTATTGACCAGGGCTCTTCTATCTTTGCATTTATAAATCCAGAAAACAGTTTCCACGCAAACCAGACCGCCATCAATCCGGCAGAAAACGGCAATATTACCGACCCAATCGCACTGTACACCCGTGGCAACAGTCCCGACATAGTTGCCATAATTTCCGAAAACATTTGGCACGACCAGCAACTGGTGAAAAAATTCAATGCGTCAGCCATATTGACTGGTGCAGCCGTTCTGTAAATTGAAAATCCGGCAATAACACCAACGCCCGCAATCGCCCCAACGACAAACGGCGCCACCGCCCCCGCAGAAAACGGCAGGAACGATAAAAAAACAATCCAGAACTTTTTTAATCTGTTCATTGCTTTTAAGTATACCACATTTTGCCCCAAATGTGATATAATTGAAAAGATAAAATAATTATAGAGAGAATGAATTTATTCAAACGTGCGATTTTTTCGGCAACAGCGCGCATAATGGCAACGGCCGCGTGCGTGCTGTTTATGCCAGTGGCGGCCTTTGCCGCGGATCGCACGATTGTTGATGCACTGAATTTAGCCCCGCTGATTCCAACAATACTGGACGCGCTGATGACGGTTGCGACTGGCGGATATGATTTTTTTGTCGGCCGCGGCGACGGGATAATTTATATCCTGGTGTGGGGATTTCTGGCCGTATCAATGGCGCTGTACCTGCTGAAAATGTATTTCCCAAAAACCTGGGTATCATTTTTCGGTTTTTCGGGCGGTGGCGAAATGTCGGGCGGCATAGACGGTATGACGATTGCAACCAATATGCTAAAGCCCGCAATCCGCGCGATTATCGCCGTAACGGTATTGTTGCAACTAAAGCCAGTATATTTGACCGAATGGCTGATAAATCCATTTTTACAATTCGGTGCTATCTATACCGAAAGTATTTTGGGTACTATCAACGATGTGGGGGGCGCACCAAAAATCGAATGCCCCGAATCCGTCGTGCAACAGGGCTGGATAAGCCAGGAAAGCTGTGAATTTTTGGTACAGCCCGTATCGGAAATATCGCACGTCAACAACCAGGTTATCAAACGCGGATTTGATTTTATAAACAGTGGTCTGCGCGGACTGATGACATTGATACCGCACGGTGGCGAAAACCTGTTAAACATAGTAACCGGAATACTGTTGGTGTTCACGTTCGTGGCCAGCAATCTGTTTATGGCACTGCTGATAATCCAGGCAATATTTAACTTCGGTATGTCATTGGTTTTATACCCGTTCCAAGTTCTGGCGTATGTTGTAAAGCCCAGTGATAAATGGTTGGATATATGGCCGGCATTTGGCGGCATTACCAAGGCATTGCAAAAAATCGTTATTACAATGATTGCGTGCGCTTTTATACTGTGCGTGAATATTGCGGTAATCCGTGCAATGTTCCGGTGGAATTCATCGGTGTTTGTTGTGGCGGCGGGCGGGACGGCGACATCCAATGTGCCAACCGCCGTATCCGGCGCACTGGGATTTGGCCAGCATTCGATACTGTGGTTGTCGGCAATACTGACGTTCTATTTGATGTTCAGAATATTTAATATGACGCGCGAACAACTGGATTCCTATGTCGGCAAGGGTATGGATAATCTGTACAACCAGGTGACCGGCGATTCCAAAAAACTGGTTAAAAATGTAAAGAATTGGGGCACGTCACTGGGCAAGGCGTTTGGGTGGATTAAAAAGAAATGAACGGATTTATGAACTCTTTGGTGGATTCGTCCGTACAGTGTTGGGGCTGTCCGGTGTTTGACCGTTTGTTTCAAATCGTGTCCGACGCCGCGGCCGCCGTATATGACCAGTTTGTCATATTCTGTGCAATCTTATTCTGTGTGTTGTTTGCGTTCTATGTAATCAATGCAGTTTGGAAAAATATGAAGGGCGGCGTTACAGACCCGTTCTATCAAAAATCGTTAAAGCCGGTTTTGATAAATTCACTGGTGGCGTTGGCGTTTTTAAGTATGGGTATTGTTATGCCACGATTTGTAACAACTATCACATTTGAACCAGTGGCAAATATCGCACTGATTTATACGCAAAGTATGCTGAAAACAAATCCAGACACTGTAAATGAACGCGTAACCTATCAGCCGATGGAAATGTCAGATGACGGATTTTACCGGCCGCAACTGCGCGATACTATCATTATGCTGATGAAAACAACAATCACACAGTTTCAATCATATATGAAACTGGGCATCGCCGTTATGGACAAAGCGTTTTCACTGGACGCACTGTTGGGAATCGGCGCACTGATTAAACATATTATTCTGTTCTTTATCGGGCTGTATTTATTCTATGGATTTTTCAAATTATTTATACGGTTCTGTTTTTACTTTGCCGATATTATCGTCGCGATGACGTTCTTTGCATTTTTCTTTCCATTGTCGCTGATACTGGTTGCGTTCAAGGGTGGCGATGCGCCGGGTTGGCTGTCATCCCTGGGGAAAAACGTCGGAACGGGGCAATTCAAAAAACTGATAAATGCTATAATTGCTCTGGCGGCCGCGGTATTGACATATACGGTGATTATGGTCATTATAGCAAAATTCTTTTCCGCGCCGGGGCAAAGTGCCGCCGAAATTATGGATTTGATTACCAGTGGAAATATATTTGCAGGCGATTTATCGGGCGACAATCTGGCCGCGATGACAATCGGCGGATGTGTAATATTGGTTTATGTGCTAAACTATATTTACGGTCAAATACCAAACGTCACGTCAATGGTTCTGGATTCGTTTGGCGTATCACAGGAAAACAAATTGAGTGAACAGTTGGCCGATGACGCAATGAAACTGACCACCAATATTGTTGAAACGGTGAAAAAGGCCGGCGCAACAATTTTGTCCGGTGGCGAAAAAGGGGATAGCAAGGGCGGCAAATGAAAGCATCGCTGATTATGTTTGCCATTAAATTCATTATGGGCGCAATTGCGTTGGGTGTCGGTATATGGTACCTGTCATCATCAATCGGCGGGGCGGCCATAACATACACCAGTATGAACGGTTTTATGAACGCAATCGGCGTACAAAACGGCGACATTGCGTCTGCAAACGGATGTTTCCTGTGCGGGTATATCCAGGAACTATTTGCTGTTATCGGTAATGCAGCCGAAATGTTCTGGACAGCAATGGTGGATAATATTTGGATTTTGTTGGCCATTGGGTTTGGAATATTCCTGTTTGTGTACACGGGCCAGTATATATGGGACGCAACGAAAAAGACGGCGACGCTGGACGAAAAAGAAAAAAAGCTGGAACTGGCCGGCTGGTTTGACAAGGTTTGGCGCCAGGGTGCACGCGTACTGATTGTCGGCGCATTGATGGGCGCGCTGGGTATGGGTGGCGTCGCGGCACTAAAGACCGTTGCGAACATAACCATTACACCGGTACTGTTTGTCGGGGCAGAATTGTCTATGGCCGCAACCGGCGTATCTGACGCCGCGCAATGTGGCGCAATGGCAAGTATTGACGGCGCCACCACCGGCGATGTATTAAACCCGATACTGCAACCGTTTATGTGCGTTATGGGCAATATAAACAGTGTTATGCTGGCCGGGGCGGCGGGCGGTTTTTCACTGATGAATTATGCCTGGTTGGATTTGGGCGGGGGGCTGTTCACGTGGATTGCTGGTCTGACACTGGTGTTGATGTTTTTGATAATCGGATTTGATTTGGTGTTTCAAATACTGTCTGTGGTATTCAAACTGGTGTTTTTAATAATATTCCTGCCACTGATATTAGCGGCGGCGGCATTTGAACAAACGTGGTCGCTGGCATCGGGCGTAGTTAAAAATGCAATAAATATGCTGGTAAAATCTGCAATTCAAATCGTCGGCATAACGCTAAAGGTTCTGATAACCTATGCCGTCGTGGCGTATGCCGCCGATGCATATTTCCCCGGTCCGGTTGACGGGTACAGTGCAATTTTACCGCCTATGATGGGACGCGTCGCGGAAAACCCAGATGCCCAGACATTATCCGTAATAAATGTATTTTCCACGTGCGAAGCGGTCGCAACCGCCGACGGCGAAATGGACGCAGACAAATTCCGTGATTGCTTTACCGCCCAACGTGCCGCGGTGGAACGCGAATATCCGGGCGCGTTTGATTTTATGCGCGACGGTTGGGAATTTCTGTTGATGATGGGGTTGGTGTTCCTGTTGTATTTCTATGCCATAAAACCAAAGGTGGACGGAATCCTGACCGGCGGCGGCAAGGAGCAGTTTGACTTTGGTACCTGGGCCAAAGATTTGGGTAAAAAAATCTGGAACGCGCCCCAGCAAATATTTGGTGCTATATCCAAGGCGGTTGGTAAAAAATAATGACGGTGTTAAAACGCATCTTTACCAAAATCATTATCGCGGTGACTGCATTTATGCTGATTTCGCCGGTGGCGTTTGGTGCCGCGTCAAATCTGCCGATGAGTGAGATTGGCGACTATGGTAATTGGATGACACCGGAAAATATGGACGCGTTCAATACTGACATCGCCGGCGATATGACCGAATTCCAATCTGAATTTCAGACAAAACAACTGTTGCCCGACTATGTCCCGATTGAGGCGAAAATCGGCCTGGCACTGATGAACGGATTATCGTTGGTTGCGGATGTGCTGGATTCGTCACTGGTGCGATTTGCGGTAATATTTATGATTATCGCCTATATATTCTGGATTATGTTCGAAGCGTACAATATGATGACCCGTGGCTCCAGCGCAATGGAATTGGGTGTGAACCTGGTCAAAAAGGGCGCCGTTATCGCAATCTGGATTATCATATTAAACTTTGGCCCCGCCCAGATATTTATGTGGGTAATGGGCCCGATTATCAGTGTCGCAACATATATGTCCGATTTGATATTGGGCGCGGTCGCAAATTCTGCGGGGGCGGACCTGCCCGATACGTGTGCGGCTATACACGCATATACCGCGGCGAATATTTCCGAAAATATGATACTGGACGCAAACGCCGCCGCAAATATGCTGTGCGTACCGACACGTCTGTCTGGATTTTTTGCCACCGCCGTTGCTGCCGGATGGAAATGGATGATTGCAGGTATCGGCACCAGTGCATTTACAACACTGGTCGGCGCCGCATTTATTGTAATATTCATTTATAATGGATTTAAGTTCGCCTTGATGGGACTGGGGGTGATTGTAGATTTATTCCTGGGCGTGTTTATGTTGCCGTTCACGGCCATTGCCGAAACAATCAATAAAACTTCATATAAAGGCATCGTCGGCGATATATTCAACGGTTTTCTGGGACTGTTTAAGCCGGAATCCCTGCAAAGACAAATTGAACGCTTTATAAATGCGGCAATATATTTTGTATCACTGTCGATTGTGATTGCACTGTGCGCGGCACTGCTGTCGGGCACGATTGATGCGAATCTGGCGGCAACAGTACCGACACTGGAAAACAGCGGATTTATAATAACTCTGCTGACGGGGGCATTGGTTGCATATCTGGCAAATCGCGCGGACAAAATCGCAACTGACTTAGGCGGCAAAATTGACGACAGTTTTGGCAAGCAATTCGGTGGCGATGTTAAAAAATTATGGAACAATGTCAGTGGATGGGGCAAATCTGTTATTAAAACCGTGCGTGGTAAAAAATAAAAAATCCGCGAACTGCGGATTTTTTAATCTGCAAATTTAATATACTGACGCGCAACCTTTTTTATACCCTTGGTCTTGAACGCAACGGTCAAAATATCGCCATTATCTTCGATAACAACGCCGCCACCCATTTCATCGTGTGTAACCAGGCGCCCAACCGCCGATTTATGTTCAACCGGCGCACGACGTGGTTTTGACGCAGTGTATGACGCACCACGCGGACGATTTGATGTGTCAAATTGCTGATATGGCCGGTATGAATTATATGCACGCGGGGCGCCACCCTGGAAATCTAAAAAGTGATTATCCATTTCGGTAATAAAGCGACTGGGCGAATTATACTGGCGGTTGCCAAACACCATACGCGACATTGCATTTATTATAATCGCACGACGACGGGCACGCGTAATCGCAACATATGCCAAGCGGCGTTCTTCTTCCAGCCCGCCGGATTGAACGGCCATATCGTTGGGGAAAATCCCCTCTTCCCACGCGGGCAGAAAAACGGTGTCAAATTCCAATCCCTTGGCCGCGTGGATGGTCATCACACTAACCGCGTCAACGGGCGCGGCATCGTCGGAATCATTATCGTCCGTCATCATAAGCGCAGCGTGTTCCAAAAATTCCGGCAAAGTATCATACTTTGCAATAACGTTTGTTATCAGTTCGCGAATATTATCCAATCGGTCGGTGGCGTCCGCATCACGTGATTCACGCCACATTTGTATATAACCAGCATTATCCAATAATTTTTGCGCGGCATCCGTCGGTGGAACTGATTGCCAGTCAAAATCAAACGCAGATAAAAACGCATCAGCCGCGGCGCGCTGTTTTCCAGTCAGGGACGCTTTGCGCAGGCCGTCCATTAAATTAGCCCCCGCCGCGCGCAACTTTGCAATCGCAGACGGGCCAAAACCACGCCGTGGCTTGCCAATTATACGCAAGAAAGCCATATCATCAAACGGGTACACCAATAATCGCAGGTATGCAATGACGTCCTTTATTTCTTCCCTGTCATAGAACTTGGTCGCGCCAATCAGTTTATACGGAATACCGCGTGCGGTAAATTCTTCTTCGAACAATCGCGACAGTGAACCAGCCCGAATTAAAACGGCATAATTTGAATACGATTCATCGTCCGATTTTCTCATAATTATATCGGACACCAGGCGCGCTTCATCAAAATCACTTGGCACGGTCAGCACATAAACCGGTTCACCCGCCGGCGCATTTGGTGCGGTGTGCAAATCCTTGCCCAGGCGACCGGTATTGTGACGTATCAGAGAATTTGCCGCCCCCAATATATTTGGTGTACTGCGATAATTTGTTTCCAATCGAATTATTTGTGCATTTGGAAATGTACGTTCAAAGTTCAAAATATTTTTTATTTCCGCCCCACGCCAAGAATAAATCGACTGATCATCATCGCCAACACAACAAATATTCGGATTTTCAATTCCACGGGTCAGCATTTGCAAAAACTGCATCTGGGCGGCGTTGGTATCCTGAAACTCATCAACTAGTATATATTTGAATTGTCGTTGGTAACGCGCCAAAATGTCCGGAAATGCGTCAAACAACTGCAACACGCGCAATATTATATCGCCGAAATCAACCGCCCCCAGGCGTGCCAATTCCGCATTGTATGCGTTTAATATCTTCAGTGCTGTATCAGATGTATGTTCGGTGCTGTGCAGTCCCTTGTCCTTTATCGATGAAATACGTTCCACCCAATCAGACGGGCTAAAATCCTTGATATCCAAACTCATTTCGGCAAAAACATTTTTCAAAATCCGTTTCTGGTCGTCTTCGCCATATATTATAAAATCACGGCGCAGGCCGGCCGCATCCGCATTTGCGCGCAATATACGCAGGCAAATTGAATGAAACGTTCCACACCATACATCAGACGCATACCAGGACGCACCATTTGAAAACGTGGCCAGGCGTGCCTTCATTTCATTAGCGGCCTTGTTCGTAAATGTCAGGGCCAAAACCTGCCACGGTAATGCCAGCGCATTATTTAATATATACGCCACACGCGTGGTCAGCACGCGCGTTTTCCCAGTTCCAGCGCCGGATAACACCAACAACGGGCCGTCAGTTGCTTCAACAGCCAGTTTTTGTTCGGGATTAAGATTTTCTAGCATTAAATTCACCAACCCATTATAATACACAAAGCAAAAGTTACAAAAACATATTTTATTATAGGGCGGGAAAAATGGGGCGTGTTATTTGTTTTGATATTGAAACAACCGGACTTGAATATATGCGCGGCGACCGGTGTATTGAAATCGGCGCGGTTGAAATGATTGACGGCAATATAACTGATAACACTTTTCACGAATACATCAATCCGGACGGGAAAATAATTCCACCTGATTCGTATATGGTTCACAAAATTTCAAACGCTTTTTTGGAAGACAAACCCAAAATGGCCGCCGTGGCACCACGTTTTCTGGAATTTATCGGGGACAGTCCGATTGTTGCGCATAATGGATTGGATTTTGACTTTCCATTTATCAATCACGAATTGCAACTGGTGGGATTGCCCCAGATTCCGCGTGAACAGCAATTTGATTCCATTGTAATTGCACGCAATCGTGTATTTGGACCAAAAAGTTATTCACTGGATGCACTGGCCAAATGGTATGGAATATCATTGACCGCACGTGCGGACGCACACGGGGCGCTGATTGACGCGGAAATCCTGGCCAAGGTGTACAAGGAGCTAGAAAACACCGCACCCGCACCCGATGTTGCGGACATAATTGCAAAGCAGCACGCGGATTTTTTGGCACACCCGAAAATCGGTGCAAATTTTCCACATCGCCAATTTCCTGCACACGCGGATGAATTGGACGCGCATAACGCATTTATGGAAAAAATAACGGCCTGATTATGATTTGTTATCAAACGGGTAACACATAAAAAACGGGGCTTATTCCCCGTTTTTTCTAATCACCAGTTGAATTTGAAACACATACGCCGTTTTGCATTGTGTATCCGGAATTACACGTACACGAACCATACGTATTACGTGTTGATTCTTTTGGGCACTCCGTCAAGCACTGGGTGCCAAACTGTTCATAGCCACTATTGCACTTGCAGTGTTCATTTACATATCCGTTTTCGCCAGCAGTACCGGCAGTGACCTGGTATGTCGAATTATCTGGGCACAACAGTGACTGATAGAACATTTCCGATATGCTGTTTATACACGTATCATTTTGAGTGTCAGTTCTGTCGCCATTGGTCTGTTCCGGACAACTGGTCGCATCATTGTCAAACACCGCATAGGCACAGGTCAGCGCAACATTACGGCACGCACCACGCATAACGTTATAGATACTGTTCACGCTGGCACTGGATGACCAGGCATTTACCTGGGTCACCTGTTGGTTATAGCAATTTGCAACATCCAGCATACAATTCGACGCATAATCGGAAATAATCTGGCGCTGTTCGGCCTGGACATTTACCATTGCGCGCTGAATATAATTCACAACAACATCGTTATACGGCAGATAGTTTCCGCGATCGTCATATGTATATGCCTGGCATTTATCCAGAACAGCACGACACAAACCTTCGTCCGTGACACTTTGCTTGGTTCCTATTTTCTTTAACAGGTAACTGACGACACACGCGCCATTATTTCCAACGTCACCCGCATCCGTCGCATCTGCAATACAATTATCTGGGTTGATTGCCATACCGTACGAATTTTTCAAGAATTCGCTGTCTATAGCCGCATTGTTATAGCGTTCCATAAAGTCGGTTATATCGGTAATATCCTGCCCCAGGACAACATCGCCATTTTCATCAATATATTTCTTGGTCGGGTCAAGGCACTTTGTATAATCCGCGCCACAAACCATTTCATCCGTCATACACGTATCCAGTGCCGCAATGCAGCCCTTGGCATCATATTGATTCTTGTTCTGCATAACGGCCAAACGTGCCTTTTGCAGCATCAGGTTCGCACTGCGCACATTTGATACCAACGTTTCGTTCATTTTGGTCAGGCCCTGTTCGTATGCAATACAGTCCTTGTCTATGGCCAGGTCATAATTAGCAGAAATCTGGTCTATGTTGGCACCGGCGGCTTCACAACTGGTCAAAACGGTCTTGCAACGGTTCTTGGCCGCGTCATACAAGCTTTTACCGCGCAGGTTTGAAAAACTGGTTGTTCCCGTGTTCAAGAAATCTAAACTAAATATGTCCGCAATATCCGATGAAAAATCCAAGTCCATATCCAGCCCAAAAGATGTCGAACCAGAATATGACGAAGACGACACACTTGTCGGATCACTTATAAGTGCCTCGATTTCATCCAACATATTACGGGTTTCAGATGTATCCTTGGCCCCGGACAGAGCTTCTTCGGCCTCAGTTTCATTCATAATAGCACGAATTTCGTCCGCGGACAGGCCAACATAGCGAATACGCTGTGCCACATCGTTTAACTGGTTGTTGGCATCTGTGACGGCTTCTTCCACATCAGTATAATTCGACAAGTTCGCCGAGCACGAACAACGTCCCTGATTTGAATCAATAACATTACAGAACTGATCCATACAGTCGTTATACTGCTGCTGACACGATGTGTTCAAATCTGATGTAAGTTCCAGGCGTTCTTTTGCCTCGGCAATGGATTCGGTGGTTGGGGTGACAGCGGCGGCCCGCGACTGAACCCCGCGAACCTGTTCGTCTATATTAGACCCGGTCTGAATATTTGTACCCGCAATCGTAGCGCGACCGCCAACTTCGGCCGTGGATGGGCGCAACGTCAATCCCGCACGCTTTACCGCGGGATTGTTGTTTATACTGGCGGCCTCTACACGTGCATTACGACCGACGGTGTTGACGGTTGCTTCCAAATTTTCACGTGCACTGTTGGTATGCGTCTGGGATATTCCGGCACGGGAAATGCCGCCCGAATTTACGGTTGTGGATGAACCACGCGATGTCGCCGTGGCGGTGGCCGAAGTATTTTCCCCGCCCAGATTTAATACACGCGAACCAACGCGTACAACATTATTGTTACTGGCCGTGTTATTTGATGTGGCTGTACGACTGACCACCGTGCGCGTTGTTGTGTCACGCGCCGTTGCGGTTTCGGAATCGGCGGTCGATGCGGCCGGCGTTTGCGCAACAGATTGGGTCGCGGTCGTCGTGCGCGAAACACTGCCCCGTGAAACGGTGTTTGTGGCACCCCGCGTAGCAGACGTCGTGGACGATATGTTATTGTTTGCAGTCGTTGATGGAATTACACGCGACACGGTCGTGGTACCGTCGGCAAAGGCCAACGGCGCAGAAAACGCAATCAAGAAAAAGCACAGGGGCAATCTTCTCATATTATTACATAATTATAACACAACTATCGCGCGCATAAAAGACGAAAATGTTGTCTAGTTACTCGTAACTCGTTACTCGTGACCCGTATGTATTTTCTAATTGCAAGCATAGCGAAGCAATCTAGTTTTATTTATGTTCGTGTTAAAAATGCCCGCTGATTTAATTTTTGTCACCCACAGAATAACAAAATATTTACTATAACTACGAATAACGAGTTACAAGTAACAAGCAATAAAAAACGGGGCAATGCCCCGTTTTGATTTATTTTGCGTCGGCTTCTGGAATAACAGAAACTGTCTTTCTGTCGCCCAGTCCCTTTTTGAATTTCACAATGCCCGCAATTTTTGCAAACAGTGTGTGATCCTTGCCCATACCGACATTCAGGCCGGGATGAACCGATGTTCCACGCTGGCGAATAATGATATTGCCCGGGATAACACGGCTGCCGCCGGATTTTTTAACACCCAGTCGGCGTCCCGCTGAATCGCGTCCGTTGGTGGTTGCCGAACCCGCTTTCTTATGTGCCATAATTAAACTCCTTTGATTTCTGATTCAATATTTAACCAGAAATTTAGCCCTTGATTTCTGTGATTTTCAGTACGGTTATATGCTGGCGATGTCCGTGTGTACGACGATAGTTCTGGCGACGCTTTTTCTTGAACACCAGAATTTTATCCCCGCGTTTCTGTTCCAAAACCTGGGCAACGACGCGCGCACCATCAACGAACGGTGTGCCGACCTTGTCATCCAGCATCAAAACCTGGTCAAATTCGACCGTGCCGTCGGCGTTCAGTTTTTCAACCTTTACAATATCGCCAGTTTTTACGCGATACTGTTTGCCGCCGGTTTGAAAGATTGCAATGTTGCTCATATTCTTTCTCTTTTATATTGTTCTTGTTCTGTTTTGTTTAAAAGTTTCTACAAAAATAACATATTTGTTCAAAAAGTCAAGCGTTTTGCATAAAAGTTTCGACAAAATACGAAAGACAGCCAATATACGAATAACAAATTACAAGCAACCAGCAACAAAAAACGGGGCAAACGCCCCGTTTTTTATTTATTCACGGCTTGGTTCCCAATCACGGATTTCTTTTACCGCATTGTTTATCAAGCACTGTTCACGCAGGTTTGCCGAATTACACTTGTCGGCATCCGTGCCAATGCACAGCGGTGTTGACGGATCAGATACCGTCGCGCCGTTCACACCATTTAAGATTTCGTTCAGTGTCACGATATTGCGGCAGGTATTCTGTTCATAATCCTGGCTGTTATTGCACTGTTCACTATCCTGTTCATCGATAACCGCACGGAACTGCGATGTGGACGGATTGCAAATCATTGTCTCATAGCAATGCGGAACGTTTGCAATCTGGGCACAATATGTTTTGATACGTGCCGTTGTCCAATTTGGCTCTGCATCCGCCTGGGTTTCATAGCAATCGAATATCTCGCTTAAGCATTCGTTGAAATTCGTACCAGCAGTTGTCGCTTCGGTCAGGATAGTTTCCTGTTCTTCCTGATAGAATTCCAAACGCTTTTGCTGTAACGCCTGTTGCGCCGCAACCTTTTGATATCCGATATTCTGGGCAGTTGTACTCAACTGGTCGCCATATGCATCGCAATCCGCGTTTGCATCCAGTGCATATTTCTGCATAATGCTGCGACGTGCGTCGGCCACGGGCTTACGCAAATCGGCATACGGATCGCCGGACGCAGTTGTATATCCAAAGCAGGTCGCCGAATTAGACGCCGTATATCCAGTATCCGGTTCGATGAAGTTCAATTCATACGATCCCGTATTGGATACGGATATATAACTGTTATAGTTATACGGGCACTGTGAACGACCATTACCGCACTTGGTTCCACCAGACGGCGGTGTGCCGCACGCTTCATAAATCCCGTTAAAGCAGGAATCCAATACACGGTTGCAAACGTTGTTGTGTGCATATTCAAACAATTCATAGCCCCACGTTTCTGCCAAAGAATCCTTTAGATTTGCAGAATCTGCAAACGCACCGTCAATTCCAGCCAAACTGCCGACGACGTTGGTCAATTCTTCAAAAGCGGACGTCAAGCTGTCTGTATCGTCAGTAATAATGGTCAATGTTTGTTCCTTGGCATCGGCCCAAGATTGCAAAGACGCCAAAATATCACTGCTGCTGCCGTCAATATTATCAATGTTAAACCCAAAGTTATTTCCGGTTTCAGTACAATATGACGGTTTAGCACACGAAGACAGTGCCGCACCATTTGTACCATAGATTCCGTGGTTGTTGCACCATTCAATGGCCTCGTCTGAATTTGTGCCATATTGATTGGTAACTTCTTGCCAGGAAACGCAGTTCATAACCTTTTCTGCATCTGTCAACTGAAACGCCTGGCTGACATCTTTACCCTTGGTCGCAATCAGCAACGCCAATTCACCAGAAACCTTTATCAATTCTTCATTTGCCTGTTCCAGGGCGGCCTCGGCTTCGGCAAACGCCTTTACACGACCGGCACAGGCACAACGACGCTGCGCCGCGTTACGTGCGGTACAAATTTCGTCCATACACGCATAGTATGATTCCATACAGTTATTATATGCGTCCGCAGAAATCAGCCCAGTTGATGAATCAATGATGTTAGAATAGTTGCCCGTGTACAATCTGTTCTGCAGATATGTATATGTGCTGGAATTTGTTGCGGCTTTGCTGCCACGGATTGCACTGCCCGTCAGCGAAACACGCGCCGTCGTTCCCGCACGTGAAACAACACTGCGTGACGCGTTTGCAACATTTGACGATGTTGTGCGCGACACGACATTACGCGCAGAATTGCCACGCGATGCTGTTGCACGTCCCGTCGTCGTCGCTGCCGTTGTACGCGACGCGGTCGCACTTGGACGCCCGGGCGTGGTTGTTGTACGTGATGCAGTACCACTTGTCGTTGTTGTACGCGATGTTGTTGGCACGGCGGTCGCTGTACGCGATACAACGCCACGCGATATTGTTGCGCCACTGGTATTCGCGGTTCCACGCGAAACAACGTTCGATGATGTGCCACGCGCCGTCGCCGTTGACGGACGTGCAGTGGACGTGCGAACATTACCGGCCGCACGCGGCGACGCAACAGTTGACGACGTTGTTACGGTTGCAGTCGGCGCAATCGGATCAGCGAACACAGCGCGCATCGACAATAAAGTCGAACAAACAAAGAACGCACCGGCCAGTAAAAATACTGTCCCCATCGCATTTTTAACGTGTTCTGCGAAATTACGGCTTTTCATAAATACTCTCCTGTATTCCGGAAACGCCCGGAAAACCCGCTGTTTGATGGTATGACACCTGAAATATCATACACCTATTTTCTATAATTATAACATTTTTGACGGGGTCTGTAAATAAGAAAACCGGGCATTTACAACGCGGAATTTTTTATTATTTGTTCATTTGCTTTTATCGTGTATAATTGTTGGAAATGAAAAAGTACATCACAATTATCTTAGCAATAATTACTTTACCGGCGCTGGGTGCCGATAATAACCCTATGTTCGGAAAAAATGCGGATAATGCAATCGCGTTATACGTTTCACAGGGCACCGGGCCAGGATCGTTGTTCAAACTGGTTGATCCATTTTTATGGGAATTCGAACCGATGACAAATCTGATGGTTCAATACAGCCAACCGGCCAGCATATTCAGATTACCATCGCGTATAAATCTGGCGTTCGTACAGAATTTTGGATACGGACACGACCGTGGCCTGTCGTTTATGGCGGTTGGCGTTTCGTGGGACGTGGCATTGGTGCAGTGGCGCGGTTTTTATATCGGCGCAGGACTGGGGCCGTATATGCGCGATTCACGCGATCGTTATGTACAAAGCCGATTGGTGTTTGGTGAAAGATTCTTTATCGGAAAAAATATCGGTGATGCGTGGCGTATAGAATTTTTTACCCAACATTTTTCCAACGGTGATTTTACAGAAATAAACCGCGGATTTAATTTTACGGGACTGGCGGTGAACTACAGTTTCTAGAGAACAGAGTACAGATAACAGATAACAGATAACAGAGAACAGAGAACAAATGATGCGTAAATATCTGTACTCTGTTCTCTGTTATTTGTTCTCTAAAAAAAACGCCCCGACGGGGCGTTTTTTTATTTGCGTGGGAATTTGACCGCCGCCTGGGCCGCCGCAAGGCGTGCAATTGGCACGCGGAACGGACTGCACGATACGGAATCAAATCCCGTGCGGTGGAAATATTCAACCGATGCAGGATCACCACCGTGTTCACCACAAACCCCCAGGTGGATTTTATCACCCTTGGTCTTGCGGGCCTTGGCAACGGCATCTTCTATCAGGATGCCAACGCCGGCCTGGTCCACGGACGCGAACGGGTCTGCGACATAAATTCCGCGGGCACGGTATTCGTCCAGAATCTTGCCCGTGTCGTCACGCGACATACCCAACGTGGTTTGAGTCAAATCATTTGTGCCGAATTCAAAGAATTCGCAACTTTCCGCGATTTGGTCAGCCAAAACCGCCGCACGTGGCAATTCAATCATTGAACCAACCGTGTATTCAACACTGTCGCCCGTTTCGGCAAACAGCGACTGCGCGGTGGCATCAATTACTGACTTTACAATGTCAACTTCCTTCTTAGACCCGACCAATGGGACTTCGATTTCAGGAAATACGCGGATACCGGCGTTTTTGCATTCCAGCGCAGCCGACAAAATCGCACGCGTCTGCATTTCGCAGATTTCTGGATATGTAATCGCCAAACGGCAACCACGATGTCCCAACATCGGATTTTGTTCGTGCAACGCATCAGCACGCGCCTTTACAAATTCAACCGTCTTGCCAATATGTGCGGCCAATTCAGCAATTTCCGCTTCAGTATGTGGCAAGAATTCGTGTAACGGCGGGTCAATCAAACGAATTGTAACCGGCAAACCATCCATAATCTTGAACAGTTCAACAAAGTCGGCCTTTTGATACGGCAACAGTTTTGCCAGCGCCGCACGACGACCATCTTCGTCATCAGCCAAAATCATTTCTCTCATATCCTGGATACGGGCCGGATCAAAGAACATATGTTCCGTACGTGCCAGACCGATACCTTCGGCACCAAAGTCGCGCGCCTGTTTGGCGTCTTTTGGTGTTTCGGCGTTCGCCTTGACCTTTAATGATTTGATTTCATCAACCCATTTCATCAGCGTGCCAAAATTGCCCGTCAGTTCAACAGATACGGTCGGAACCTGGCCAGCGATAATTTCGCCCTTGGCACCGTCAATGGAAACCCAATCGCCTTCGTTGATTACAACGCCAGACGTTGTTTTCATCGTCTTGGATTCATAGTCAATCTTGATATCCGGCGAACCAGATACACACGGCGTACCCATACCGCGTGCAACCACCGCCGCGTGCGATGTCATACCACCACGTGCAGTGATAACACCCTGGGCTGCGTTCATACCGGCAATATCTTCGGGTGATGTTTCAACGCGAATCAACATAACCTTTTTACCGGCTGCTGCCCATTTTTCCGCGTCTTCGGCGTTAAAGACCGCCTGGCCAACCGCGGCACCCGGAGACGCCGGCAAACCAGTTGCGATAACCTTCTTTTCCGCCTTGGGATCCAGCATCGGATGCAGCAAGTGATCCAACTGATCCGCACCAACGCGCAGGATTGCCTCTTCCTTGGTCAACAGGCCTTCTTCGACCATTTCAACGGCCATACGAACGGCCGCGGCCGCAGTACGCTTGCCATTGCGGCACTGCAACATCCACAGTTTGCCGTGTTCAATGGTAAATTCCATATCCTGCATATCCTTGTAATGACGTTCCAGTTTTTCGCGAACATCACACAGTTCTTTGTAAACTTCCGGCATTGCTTCTTCCAATGACAGACGACCGGAATCGTCCTTGCTCATCGGTTGTGGTGTGCGAATACCAGCAACGACGTCTTCGCCCTGGGCGTTGATTAAATATTCGCCATAGTATCTGTTTTCACCGGTGGCTGGGTCACGGCTGAAGCATACACCCGTTGCAGAATCATCACCAGAATTACCAAACACCATTGCCTGGACGTTGACGGCAGTACCCCAATCGCCCGGGATATTATTTAACTTGCGGTATGTGATGGCTTTCTTGCTCATCCAGCTGCCGAATACGGCACCGATACCCAATTTCAACTGTTCCCACGGGTCTTGCGGGAATACTTTACCGATTTTTACGCCGATTTCTTTGAACTTTTCAACCAATTCCTTCAAATCATCTGCGGTCAGTTCGGTGTCAACCTTGTAACCCTTGTCTTCCTTCATACGTTCCAGGGTATGTTCAAACAAATCAATGTCCGCACCCAAAACAACGTCGCTGAACATCATAATAAAGCGACGATAAGAATCATACGCAAAGCGTTCATTGCCAGAATGTTTGGCCAGTGCTTTTACCGTTTCATCGTTCAAGCCCAAATTCAAAACTGTGTCCATCATTCCAGGCATAGAAACACGTGCCCCCGAACGCACAGAAACCAATAACGGGTTTTCCATATCGGCAAACTTTTTGCCCATAATATTTTCAATGTGCGCAATGCCGGCCCGAACCTGGTCCATCAGATCATCGGGGTATGTCTGGTTGTGGTCGTAATAGTATCTGCAAACATCGGTCGTGACAGTAAAACCGGCCGGCACAGGCAGACCAACCAAATTCATTTCGGCCAAGTTGGCACCCTTACCCCCCAGCAGGTTGCGCATATCGGCCTTGCCCTCTGCCGCACCATTGCCAAAGGTATATACCCATTTATTACTCATTATGGTTTCTCCTTAGTTAAAACGCCCAGTGATTGTGTGGGAAATACGTCGTAAATGCAAGGAGAAATGCGTTTATTTACATAAACTTTTAACTTTACAACACCTAAATTTAGGTTTATTTTGGGAAATATGACAAATCTAAATGATTCTGAATTTATTTCCAAATTAAACAATCATTTGAAATCAGGTGGCGTAATTGCGTTTCCAACAGATACGGTTTGGGGGCTGGGGGCACTGCCAACACGCGTTGGCGCGGACGCACTGTTTGAAATTAAACGTCGTCCCGCGAACAAGCACCTGATTATTATGTCCGACAACCTGGAACACATCACGCCATATATGACCGAATATCCGGCGCGTGCATTTGAACTGGCACAGAAATACTGGCCGGGCGCACTGACCATCGGTGTGCCGGTTGCGGGTACTGATTCAATGGTATTTGGCGGCGTGCGTGTACCGAATTACAAACCGTTTATGGAATTGTGCGGCGTAATTGACGGACATTGCCTGGCGACAACGTCGGCAAACATATCAGGCCAATCGACACTGACATCCGCCGATGAAATCAGAAAAACATTTCCAAATATTATTGTTATTGATAATGCAACCGCGCCAATGGGTGGCGCACCCAGCACGGTCGCCATATTGGACGGCGATAATATAAACATCGTCCGCGCCGGCGGTGTGGTGATTGAATAAAAATCATTTTATCGGTTTGCTGATGTATGGGCTGTCCGCGATTATAAAGCGGTATGGCAGCCCTGCATCCGTACCAGCATAATCAACACCAATGCGGGTGCCTGATTTTATTATCGGGGTTTTATCACGCTTCTCTATCCAGATTTTTTTGCCAACGGTTAAATCCAGTTTATTATCATCACGCGTAATATTTAATGTCTTGCATAATTTGCCGGGGCCGTTGCAATCATCGTATTCCAGCGCACGTATCAGAACCGCCGCCGGCGTGCCCGCTGGTCCCAGGACTATGTTCAACATATTATGTAATCCATAGCACAAATACACGTATGCGTGGCCGCCAGACATAAACATCGCGTCATTACGTGGTGTGCAACGTCCGCCAAATGCGTGACACGCACGATCGTTGTCCAGGTATAATTCCAATTCACATATACGCGCACGAATAACTTTGCCGTCTGGCATTTGCCGACACAGCCATGCACCAACTAATTCGTGTGCCGCATCCATTGGGCTTTGCAAATAAAAATCACGCTGCAGAATCATTATGATTTCATACCTGAATAAATATTATCACCATAATGATAAGATACCATTTATGACACGCAAGAATAATTTTTATTTCGCCGGTGCAATAGTATTGGGAATGCATGACGCGTTGGTATCACTGACCGGTTTGATTGCAGGACTAACATTTGCACAGGCAGACAGATATACAATTATCTTGACCAGTATTATCGCGTCCATCACCGCCAGTTTATCTATGGGTGCGTCTAATTATCTGGCGATGCGGGCAAACAACGTACCACGCGCCATACGCGGTGCAGTATATACTGGGGCGGCATATATGTTAACCTGTGTGACATTAATTACGCCATTTTTTATATTTATAAACACTTTTGCTGCAATGTGGACAACGTTGGGTGTGGCTGTTCTGGTGATATTTTTATTTAACTGGGGATTGGGAAAAATTCAGCACCAACCATATATTAAAAAATTTCTGGAAATGCTGGCCGTATGTACGATTGTATCTGTGGTTGCATTTTTTATTGGTTGGTGTGCAAATGTATGTTTGAACATAAGCGCATAAAAAACAAGGCATCCAACAGGATGCCATATTTATTTTTGATTTTGCATCATTGATAAAATGCAGTTGATAATTTTTTTATCATTATAAATCTTGTACACGGTATCAACGGCCAAACCTTCGGCTGCAGATTTTATATTAGAATACGGCAACCCACTGCAAATCCAACCTGTTTCACCGTTTTCAAATTTAACATTATACCATGCAACACGATTAGCATCTGCACGCGCAGATGATTTTGGTGTATCACGACGCTGGGCCGGTGAATTATATGGTATGGTACTGTTGGTTGCCATTTGTACCTGTAATTCGCGCAACATCAATGGTTGACCATTTAATGTCTGGTGTTTCCAAAATTCTTGGGCTAAATTAAAATAAACACGTGTCATTTCAATACGCGCCTGGCGATAGCCATAATAAAAACGGTTACCCAAAGAATCTTTAGTATGAACCCCATCTGAATTTATCGTTATGCACGCATCAGATGATGATTCTTTTGGTATAGCAAAGTTTGTCATAAGTATATCTCCAATTAAAATTCTCTGTATTCTATGTGATAATTCATATAAGTCAATAAAATCATTGTATTAGCGCGTATTTTGATGCTTTTTTTGTTCGGCCTTTATAGCGGGAGCGATTGTATCAGCATAAATCCCAAAAAATACAGCAGACGCACGATTGAACAAGTGCTGATTTGCGGTTTTATGGGAAATATCCAATATATCCTGGTTGTTAAATAACATTAAAAACTTTCTGTCTTTTTCGTCGGCTGGAATATGTGATAAGACAACGTCTCCGCAACGAATGTTATACATATATCCAACACGGTCTATGGTTATGCTTCTTGTATTATGTTCAATTTTATCCAATGCAAACCAGGCACGTATTTCCAAATCCGACATCTGTTCCAATTTATAGTTCGCAGTCAACTTATCAGATATTTTCTGAAACAGGCGTCGAATGCCACGCCGACGCGCATCAATATTATAAGCACGCTGTAAAAGTGAAATCGCACGCCGACGGTTGATATCATCCAGTGCCAAATTCACCGGCGCACCACGATATGTAAATTCAACGCTATCTTGGTGCAGCCCCGGCGCCAAAGTAATGTCGTTTAGAAAAACACGACCATCCTTTATAATGGCATTTTTAATATTATGCCCACCGGTTTTCAAAATATAACGAATTTGCTTTTTCGAGTATTGCATTGTAACCACCCCCAACTTATCTGGTTCTGTACGGGCAGGAACGGTGAAATATCTGCCAATATGCGGCGGCACCCAATTCGGCGGGACAATTTTTCGCCCGACAAGAACACTTGTTGTTTTCACCGGCAAATGCACAATTTCTGGACGGTTTGCCACCCTTGGCCAGGGTCACCATATATTCCAAAAACTCCAGCGCATTATCATAATTACAAGTCGAATACACTCGACAACGCCAAACACCTGGCGACATATACTTTTGTGCCCGGATTATAAAACGGTTTCCTTCGCGTTGAAAATAAATATCAGTGTTTCTATTACCGTATTCATATAAATAAATTGACATTATATGCACCCCGTTAGTCGTGCTAGATATTAGCACAAATAAAATATATGTCAATTATTTATAAATTCAAGGCACAAATTCCACAATTCTGGAAATTCGCGCATATCACCGGAAAAGTGGCTGCGGTCACTAAATTTATGAACACGCATATTTGGATATATGGACTGCAGTTTTTCGCAGCCCTGTATAATCATATCGCCAAAATGGTCATCGGTTGAATAAAACAGGTCCATTGTGCCAACGCGCGCGATCAATTCGGGGGCCGGTTCAAAATTATTAAAATACTGTGGAAACTGATGCTGAACATCTATCCACGGCGCCACCAATACCAAGTGCCCTATTTTAATATCTGGGTTTTCGGACAAATACTTTACCAACAAACCGCCACCACAAGAATGTCCTATCATAATTGTATCTGAATCAATTTGCTGACGCGATAAAATATCCACGTCCGCATTATAATTGCGCGCCGGCAGCCACGAATTTGTAAAAGACGGCACCTGGGTCGGAACACCCGATAAAATCAATTTCTGTTGCAGCCACGGATACCAATACGACGCACAAAACGGTATAACCATTTTATCAAAGTCATCTTTGAATTTAACACCGTGACAAATTATTGCGTTCGGCATTTGCGTCCCCCTTGGTTACTTTGTTCTGTACAGGCAAGATTCACGAAAGATTTGCCAAAACGCCGCGCCACCCAAATATTTCGGGCAATTATTCGCACTGCATTTGCAACGTGCCGCTGGATTTTCCGCGCACATACGTGCAGATGTGCGATTATTCAATTTATCAACACACGCACGATATTCATCAACGGCCACTTCAAAATCATAAAATGTACGTTGCCAAATATGACTGTTGCCCAATGGTGAAAATTTTTCCATCGCCACAGTAAAAGTATTATCCCCAGTTGGCTTAAACGTATTTGTGGCTGAATCATATATCTCATTCGGACGAAACATATATACTTCGCCATTTTGATTAAAATATTTTGCATAAATTTTCATATTATATACCCCTATTATCCCGAACAGGATAACAATTACGGTAAATATATCAATAAAAAACCGCCCAATTGGGCGGTTAAATTCGGTTTTATGTCGATAACTGGATTTATTCTGGCGACGACCTACTCTTCCGTGGCTGAAGCCAAAGTACCATCGGCGATACGGGGTTTCCCTGTCTGGTTCGGAATGGAACAGAGGGTGACTCCCGCTCTATAATCACCAGAATAAATCCAGCGAACAATCGTAAATTCTAATCAATCAACATGCTTTGAACTTACTCTTCAAGCATACGTCTGACTTATCAAAAAGTCAAACAAAAAGATAAAAAGTCAATGGTTCAATTAGTACTGTTAAGCTAAATCCCTCACAGGACTTACACATACAGCCTATCAATGTCCTCGTCTAGAACTGAACTCATGGGGATATCTTATCTTGCGACCAGCTTCCCGCTTAGATGCTTTCAGCGGTTATCTGTTCCGAACATAGCTACCCTGCGGTGCCGCTGGCGCGACAACAGGTACACCAGAGGTTCGTTCGACCCGGTCCTCTCGTACTAAGGTCAAGTTCGCTCAAATATCCAACGCCCACAGTAGATAGGGACCTAACTGTCTCACGACGTTATTAACCCAACTCACGTACCGCTTTAAATGGCGAACAGCCATACCCTTGGGACCTGCTCCAGCCCCAGGATGCGATGAGTCGACATCGAGGTGCCAAACACTACCGTCGCTATGGACGCTTGGGTAGCATCAGCCTGTTATCCCTAGAGTAGCTTTTATCCGTGTTCGATGGCCCTTCCATACGGAGCCACCGGGTCACTATGACCGACTTTCGTCTCTGCTCGGGGTGTCCCCCTTGCAGTCAGGCTTGCTTTTGCCATTGCACTCACCGGTTGATTTCCGACCAACCTGAGCAAACCTTCGCGCGCCTCCGGTACGATTTGGGAGGCGACCACCCCAGTCAAACTGCCCATCACGCACTGTCCCCCGCCCTGCTTCAAGAACGCGGGTTAGACACTAAAACACATCAGGGTGGTATTTCACCAACCGCTCCAAGCAAGCCAAAACCTGCTCTTCAAAGCGTCCCACCTATCCTACGCAAATGAGTCCTAGTGCCAGTACGAAACTGCAGTAAAGCTTCATAGGGTCTCTCCGTCTAGCTGCGGGTACCCGGCATTTTCACCGAGAATTCAATTTCGCTGAGTCTATGTTGGAGACAGTGTGGAGATCGTTACGCCATTCATGCGGGTCGGAACTTACCCGACAAGGAATTTCGCTACCTTAGGACCGTTAGAGTTACGGCCGCCGTTTACTGGGGCTTCACATCAATGCTTGCACACCTCTGCTTAACCTTCCAGCACTGGGCAGGCGTCAGTCCCTATACATCATCTTATACGATTTAGCAGAGACCTGGGTTTTAAGTAAACAGTCGCCCCCACCTGGTTTGTGTCACCTGATTAAAGTTGCCTTGAAACAGGTCATCCTTATCCCGAAGTTACGGATGCATTTTGCCTAGTTCCTTCAACATAGTTCTCTCAACCGCCTTAGTCTACTCGACTCGAGCACCTGTGTTGGTTCTGGGTACGATCTATACGCGTGGGCTATTTCCCGGAACTGTTTCACTGCATCACCAATCCAATAAGGCGACACAATTTACACAATTCGTCACTCTCACGCAGGTCACGGAATATTAGCCGTGTTCCCATCGACTACGCCTTTCGGCCTCGCCTTAGGGGTCGACTCACCCTACCCTGATTAACATTGGATAGGAACCCTTGCTCTTACGGCGTCAAGGTTTCTCACCTTGATTAGCTGCTACTCATGCCAACATTCGCGCTTCTGATACCTCCACCGTGGCTCACACCTTCGGCTTCACAGGCTTACAGAATGCTCCGCTACCGCACGTCTTACGACGCACCCGCAACTTCGGTAGATGATTTTAGCCCCGTTACATTTTCGTTGCCGAAACTCTAATAGACCAGTGAGCTATTACGCTTTCTTTAAACGATGGCTGCTTCCAAGCCAACATCCTGGTTGTTTTGGAATCTCGACTCACTTTCCCACTTAATCATCATTTTGGGACCTTAGTTGGCGGTCTGGGCTGTTGCCCTCTCGTCCACCGACCTTAGCACCGATGGACTGTTTCCCAAGCTATAATTTGTTGGTATTCAGAGTTTGATATGGGTTGGTAAGATTTTACTCCCCCTAGCCATTTCAGTGCTTTACCCCCAACAACGAACACTTGAGACACTACCTCTATAGTTTTCGCGGAGAACCAGCTATAACGGGGTTCGATTGGCTTTTCACCCCTAGACACAGGTCATCGCCCAATGTTGCCATATTGGTGCGTTCGGCCCTCCAGCGATTGTTACACCGCCTTCAGCCTGCCCATACCTAGATCACCCCGCTTCGGGTCTATTACTGCATACTCAAATCGCCCTATTCAGACTCGGTTTCCCTTCGCTTACACCTAGCGGCTTAGGCTTGCATGCAATAATAACTCGTTGGCTCATTATACAAAAGGTACGCCATCACCGGAAAACCGGCTCTGACAGCTTGTAGGTATTCAGTTTCAGTGTCTATTTCACTCCCCCTTCGGGGTTCTTTTCACCTTTCCCTCACGGTACTTGTTCACTATCGGTCAATCAGGAGTATTTAGCCTTGGGGGAAGGTCCCCCCATATTCGAACCGAATTTCACGTGTACGGCTCTACTCTTGGATTCGGAAACTAGCTTTCGCATACAGGGCTATCACCTATTATTGCTGTGTTTTCCACCACATTTTGCTAGCTAAAATCCAAACCACTGGGCTGGTCCCGTTTCGCTCGCCACTACTAAGGGAATCGCTGTTGCTTTCTTTTCCTGCGGATACTGAGATGTTTCACTTCTCCGCGTTTGCCTCTTTAACCTATGTATTCAGTCAAAGATAATCCATTAGGATTGGGTTTCCCCATTCGGAAATTCCGGGGTCAAAGCATATTGACGGCTCACCCGGACTTATCGCAGTCTTTCACGTCCTTCATCGCCTCTGATTGCCAAGGCATCCACTAAACACCCTTTGTTACTTTTTATCTTATGCTTGAAGAGAAAGTCCCCAAACACAATCAATAACAAATTTAATGAGTTTTTAAGCATTAGTTGATTCTTGTCTTCTATTGAATTATCACTTTCGTGATTATCCTTCAGAAAGATTTTTGAGATTACGATGTTCAACAAATCGAAATCTTATATTTCTATAAAATTCCAACTTGCGACATAAAACCGATTCACAATGTATTGCTATAAAAGCAGATTCCGACGATATTACTTGGAACATCTGGAATCAAAGATAACGATTATCTTTGATTCCAACCCCATCAAAAATTCGTGGTGGGTCAGGAAGAACTCGAATCTTCGACCTCCGCTGTATCAGAGCGGCATTCTAACCAACTGAACTACTGACCCAGATTTTCCGGTGTACGAAATTATCCGTTATCAAATAGTTCCGCTGATACCAGAATTACTTCAAAAAGAGATATTCAGACAGTCGTATTTGGATTGACCGTTTTCGTGTAAACGGTATTCTCTATAAAGGAGGTGATCCAGCCGCACCTTCCGGTACTGCTACCTTGTTATGACTTAACCCCAATCACCAACCCCACCGTAGGCGGCGTCCCCTTGCGTTAGACTACCGACTTCGGGTGAAATCGACTCTCATGGTTTGACAGGCGGTGTGTACAAGACCCGGGAACGTATTCACCGCTGCATTCTGATCAGCGATTACTAGCGATTCCAGCTTCATGCCCTCGAGTTGCAGAGGACAATCCGAACTGAGACGGCTTTTAAGGATTGGCTTTACCTTGCGGTATTGCGACCCATTGTTGCCGCCATTGTAGTACGTTTGTGGCCCGACCCGTAAGAACCATGATGACTTGACATCATCCACACCTTCCTCCCGCTTGACGCGGGCGGTCCCCTAAGAGTTCCCGGCATTACCCGCTGGCAACATAGGGCGTGGGTTGCGCTCGTTGCAGGACTTAACCTAACATCTCACGACACGAGCTGACGACAGCCATGCAGCATCTGTCTTTGGTCCAACCGAATTGAAGACAACCATCTCTGGAAGTCGCGACCAAGATGTCAAGGGTCGGTAAGGTTTCTCGCGTAGCATCGAATTAAACAACATACTCCACCGCTTGTGCGGGTCCCCGTCAATTCCTTTAAGTTTTAATCTTGCGATCGTACTCCCCAGGCGGCGTGCTTAACGCGTTAGCTACGTCACTGATATCCCGAAGGAAACCAACAACAAGCACGCATCGTTTAGGGCGTGGACTACCAGAGTATCTAATTCTGTTTGCTACCCACGCTTTCGTCCCTCAGTGTCAGCAATGATCCAGAAGACTGCCTTCGCCATTGGTGTTCTATCTGATATCTACGGATTTCACCCCTACACCAGATATTCCATCTTCCTCTATCACGCTCCAGCCTGCCAGTATCAAAGGCAGTTCCGGGGTTGGGCCCCGGGATTTCACCCCTGACTTAACAAACCACCTACGGACGCTTTACGCCCAGTAAATCCGAACAACGCTTGCACCCTTCGTATTACCGCGGCTGCTGGCACGAAGTTAGCCGGTGCTTTTTCTGTCGCTACTGTCATCATCTTCACGACTAAAAGAACTTTACAACCCGAAGGCCTTCTTCATTCACGCGGCATGGCTGGGTCAGAGTTGCCTCCATTGCCCAATATTCTTAGCTGCTGCCTCCCGTAGGAGTCTGGACCGTGTCTCAGTTCCAGCGTGGCTGATCGTCCTCTCAGACCAGCTATGGATCATTGCCTTGGTAGGCCATTACCCCACCAACAAGCTAATCCAACGCGGGCACATCCATCACCGATAAATCTTTCCCGTTTCCGGCGTATGCGGTATTAGCGTTCGTTTCCAAACGTTATTCCCCAGTAATGGGCAGTTTCCCACGCGTTACTCACTCGTGCGCCACTAGATCCACAGGGCAAGCCCTGCTTCACCCGTTCGACTTGCATGCCTAAGACCTGCCGCCAGCGTTCGTTCTGAGCCAGGATCAAACTCTCAAGTTTTAAAAAACCTGTTAGTAAGCCCTGTGCATAAACAAACCTGACATTATAATCAGTTCGTCTTTACATAACAATTATTCGCAAGACAAGTTTTAACGAGGTTTAATATGTAAACCTACTACCTGTCTAGGATATGCACATTGACTTAGTCAAAGTTTGGATATTCCAAATTCAACTGTCTGCATATCTCTTCTTGAACAGATTTTTGAATAATCAAAAATCGTTTTGATGAGCTGCTTTTATTCACAATGTTTGCGTGTTTTACAGAGAACCCTTTTCGTTGGTCGTTCCGTAAACCGCAGAAATTTCAGGGGTTGAGATTTGTTTTTAACTTGTTCCCAACTTGAAAGCCCGCATAGTATGCGCACATTTTCCAAAAAAGTCAAGCGATTTGTTGAAAATAATTTTGAAAAAATTTCAGAATAGGAAAAAATCGCCAGATTTCCGCCATTTTTTCAAATCTAATTTTTTTCTTTTTTCTGTTTGCCAAATCATTTTACGATTCGTTAAACGAAAAAATCTGATTCGTTTCGACCTGCTTTTGGTCACCGTGAAACGATTCGACACTTATTTTCTGAACAAAAATGCCTGATTGTGCGCCGTTGATTGATATATCTCAATTCGGCGGGAGTAATGTATATATAAGAAATTTATATCCATTTTCAAGCCCCACGTTAAAATGTGTCCTAAAAAACCGCAATAATACGTAAATTTGTATTCAAAACGGGCTTTTTTTGTGATATTATTCAATATATGAAAAACAGAATACTTATTTTTTCGTCCCTGCTGTGTTTGTGCGGGGCAAATCCTGTCCTGGCGTCCGAATGTGACGGGGACGGCTGCTGGTTTATTTCGGAAAGTGCCGTGGCAGAGGTTCAGCCAACTGCACAAACCGCCCCCGGACCAATGGTTTTGGAAATGGGGCCGGCGTATAGTGCACCGGAACAGATGCGCGCGCAAATGCCGCAACTGATTTATCCGCAACCAGAGCCAATGCGCCAGGTGAAACTGTTGTCTATTAAACCGGTGCCGACGGATACGCGCCCGCCCGTTTGGGACGGTACGGCCGGTGAATACGACCCACGCGGCTATGACAAAACCGTTGATTGGCGTGACGGGGTTCCAATTTGGGACGATTCAGTTTCCAGTTATAAGTACAAAGATTATACCGACTGGTTCCTGCAGCCGATGCCAGAACTGTATATCCGCGAATCGGAAAATCCAACACAGCCAGTTGCAACGGTTGTCGCACAAAACCCAATAAAGACGGACGAAATAAGTATTGTCGATTTGTATAAACAAAATATGGCGGATGCCGCCGCGACGCGTGCGCGCGTTGAAGAATTACTAAATCCGCAAAAGCCGTCTGAAAACCTGTGGGTATCTGATAACGTAACGGTTGATGAAACCGTCACAGACAGTGATGTAAAAACTGTCACAACCGAACAAAATGTCACGACGATTGATACCGCACCGGTACAGCATATAACTCTGCCTGCGCCGCGTCCAGAATACGTGGCCCAGGATTTAACCGAACTGGTGACCGTTACATTTGGCCGGGCCGACGGTTGCCCATTCGAATCGGACACAGAATGCGAAATATGGCGCAGAAAACCGATTATTCGCGAAACTGTTTCTCCGCGCAGCCCGCGCATACGCGCCGATAAAATGTCGGAATTTATTGCGGCCGCACGTTGTGACGAAAACATAACCGCAAACCATCCGTTGGCGGCACCACTGTTGGAACGCTATAAAATGCTGATGGGTTCGGCAAATGCCTGTTGCACGGACGGTATGGTATATTCGTTAAAACAGGCCGGCGCATCGGACGGACTGGTCTATAAATTTATGTCGGATGATGCCAATTTCTATGGATTTGGGGCGCGTTGCCTGATGATGACGGATACGGAACTGGACGAAAAATATCCGAACACCGCAACGGCGGCGGTCGCGGCCGATGTTCGCAATGGCTGCCTGTGTCGCGGTCGCCAATGGTTCCAGGCAATGCTGGCACCGTTTGAACAGGCATATCGCGAATTTCCGGAATTCAAAGATTATAAGTTCTATTACACATACACGGACGGTCTGCAGCGTCAAATCACCGTATCGGTGAATAACGATGTCCAAAATGTGTTAAAACAGTTGGCTGTATGTCCATAAGCGATTATGGACAGAGAGAGAAACATCACCATACAGTGATGTCAGGAACAGTCAAGAAACGCCCTGATTCAACCCCGGGGCGTTTTTTAGATAACAGGGTACAGATTACAGAGAACAGATTACAGAGAACAGAGAAAGGTGCTAGTTACTCGTGACTCGTTACTCGTAGCTTGTTATTCGTGACCAGGCACTCTTGACGTGTTTGTTCTGTGTTGCTTATATTTTGTCATCTCGTAGCCACGGGATTACGTGATTAAAATTAAATATCCACCAAAGTGGCTCGCAATGACAAAGGAAAATGCTGTAATATGATTCGACATAATGATGACAGGGTTATTCATCAATGATTACTGGGCGCTGGTATAGCAAAAAGAACCCCGTATAATGATATTCAGCACAAATAAAAACCGCCCAATTGGGCGTGATAAAAACTAGCGTGATTGTTGCGTATTTGTTCGTTGTTGCTGCTGTTGTAATAAATTTGTGGCGTTTCTGATGCCGGTATTCAATGCGTTTAGGCACGCCTGAAATTTATCACGATTGTTCAAATTATTGTACGCAGTGCAATCTAAATTATTACCGTTGACTGTAACCGCCTGAACGCTCATACCGCTGACACCGCCGGCATTTTGTTTCATAACATTATAATCATTTGCCAACTGACGGCGTAATTCTATAGTCAGATTAGTACCACCATTTGACATATTGTAAATCAAGTTATAATTATTACGCAGGCAGGTATAAACCTCTGCCGTGGTGGCCATATTGTTACAATTTGTTGTACCGGCCAAATAGATGTTCATATCACTGGCATTGGCGGCACTGCTGGACGTCGACGAAGACGCTGGTGTTGCGCCGGCGGCTTCTAGCTTGGTGGTTAAAATCTCGCGTTCCAGTTGCGTTTTTAACCGATTTAATGTGGATTCCAGATATTGATACTGCTTATACATCTGCTGCATCATAACCGTGGATTTTAACGCAACAACGTCACGCATAACCTGCTTGTTCGCCTCGTTATCCGGGTTTGTGACCCAACCTATGTTATATGCGTGTGTGGAACACAACGCCAATTCCGGCGTTATGAAGTTGTTATCCTCATCACTGCATCCGTTATCAGATGCCGCATACACAGATGCAACAGCACAAAACATAGTAAAAGCGCCAACCGCAAATGTACGCGTTACTGTTTTAATGGTTGATAAAAATACTTTTTTTGTATCCATTATTTCCTATATCGCAAATTTATAGCAATCAATCAGCTGTTGTCCAGATAAATGGGAACACGAACAATATCCAGTACCATCTTCAAAATCAATCTGCCAAATTCCCCCAACTGTGTTGCAGGTTTCACGTCGTCCTTGTTCGGCAATATCTGATAAATCTTGCTGTATTCCAAATGGGTCATCCATCCAAGATGGAAGTATACTACTACCAGATGTCGTAGCAGAAACAACCTTGGTCAAATCATCGGCATTATTTTGGGATTTGTCCACACATTCCAAAGTGCTATAGTCAAATGACTGGTCTGAAAAATAGCATACACATTGTTCTGTTTCTGCATCCCACGATTGCCATCCACCAGATTTTGCGTTACACAGACATTTTGCACGTTCCGCACCATTTACAGAACTACATTTTTGATAATATCCTGCAACAGATTCGCCATCTGTCTGCGTAATGGAAATACCATTATCAGCAATGCGCTTCATTTCAGTTTCTGTCACACAAACTTTGTCTGGCAAATCCTTTAACGACGCAATTTTTTGCAGGTCGCGGTACGTGGAATCAGTCAATTTGCAATATGGCAATCCATCTTTTTCGGGCGTTGTTGTACCACCAAAGACGCCATTTCTGCCGTATGCAGACGGGGCATCTTGTTCAATTATACGTTGCAGGGTTTCGATATCAATTGATGCCTGGGAACGACGATTGCGGAACAATGCAGAATTATCCAAAATTTCAGACGCACATCCAACACGAACTTGGACACCGCCGTCACCCGTTTCCGGATACAGCCAATTTCGTTGAACATCTGCATCATCTTGTAAGACCTGAATCAACTGGCATCCACCATCGGACATAGGCACAACCTGGCCAATTTTGCAATCTGCCCCACCAAACACCGTACCACCATTTGTTTCCACGGCAACGGATTTCCCATCAGGACAATTTGTTTTATTATAATGCATAACCTGCCCTTCGGCACACAAATACTGACCCCACGCGTTACACGTGCCGTTCAACATCATATAAATATCTGTGATATCAACCCCAACGGACTGTGCCAGAATCAAGGCATCATAAACCTCGTCCAGGACATCGTTGTACGGGTCAAAGAACTCCATTGCCTTGGTCTTGAACGTTTTTACACGTTTTGGTCCGGTGCAATTACTGCCCGTGGAATCACAGCCCGCATAATCAAACGCCGTCCGCATCGCCGCCTGGGCTGATTTTAATGCAACCTCGGCATTTTCTATTTTTGTCAGAATCTGACCCGCAATCTGTTCACGCGCCAGCAAATCTGCCGATATTCCGGATGCAGCGGCGACCTGTTGCGCGGCACTTAAATCAACCGCACCGGCGGACAGGTTGGCAGTATTGGTTGTTGTTGCCGCGGCAGAAGCAGTGTTCGTCGCCTGCATCTGGCCGGCAACATTGCTGATTGCCGCCTGGTTCGCAGATGCCGCATCGGCAATCGCCTGGGTTGTGGCGGCCTGTTGCTGAGCCAATGCCGCCTGAATCTGGGCGGCAGTATCAGCACTTTGTTGTTGCATTTGCTGCTGCATCTGACTCATTTGCTGTTGCATTGCGGCCATTTGTTGGGCACTTTGCTGTGCGGCGGCCTGAGCCGCGGCAACCTGAGCATCGGCGGCCGCCTGGTTCGCGGACGCGGTTGATGATGCAACCAGTTGTGCAGAAATATATTCAATTAAATCTGTTCCATACTGTTCACACGATGGATTTGACTGTACGCACCCAGATACAATCGGACGCGCTATTTCCATTGTGCTGCATCCCCCATTAGTACATTTTGGCTGGGCACAGCGTAAAATTATTGCATTACAATTACCAAAATCAGCCGTGGGGGCGGTGGCGGCACTGTTCGCGCGCGGATTGACATAACTGTTCCACATCGCGTTATTTATCGCGCCAGTATTATTGTTATATGCGGTCAAATTACTGCCCACAGTGGTGGCAACAGGCGACGCCGCGCGGGCACCCGCACCGCACAATGCCAGTGCAACCAATAAAAATCCGGATATACGTTTCATATTCTCTCTTGCCAATAATTCTAACATAAAAATTATAATCAGAAAAGATAAAAATCACGTCAACACCAGAACTTTATACAAAATTTGACAAAAATATATTTTTGTATAAAATATTAAATATGAATATAAGTAACGGGGTTCTTTTATCGGTATCGGCGGCGGATTTAGACGACACCGGTGCACTGCGCATACCGGACGGTGTAACGCAGATTGCGGGCGGCGTGGGCGATAATCTGTCGGGGGTGCGTATGGTTTATTTCCCCGATTCTGTTACTGAAATTGCACGACCGTGTTTTTGCAACAATCCTGCTCTGGATACCGTTTATTTTGGCGAAGGTATGAAAGTCCTGACCGCGCACGCGTTTGGTGCCTGTCCAAACATTAAAACAATACGTATTCCGCAATCCTGCACGCGATTAAATCCCTGGTTCGAAATGTCACAGGCAAAATTAAAAACTGTTATCAGACGTGACGAACACGGCAATTTACGGGAATATCCCGTACGACGCTATTATGGTCAATATTATTACGAAACCGCACCGCGACAAATCAACAATGTACGATTTGCAAAAATATGCCGACTGGAATTTGATGCGGACGGATTGATACAACGATATAAAATACGCATATCAACTGGCACACGTGGTGAAACATTTGTCGGTGACAATATTACCGCCGCCGTCAAAGATTGCCGCCAATATCATCTGATGCAGGAATTTGAACGCGCCGTTTGGGAATACAACGCTGCGCGGCGTGTAAATGATACACTGGAAAAATATCAATCCATACTGCGCGGTGCGATTAAACGAACGCTGTACCAAACGACACGACGTATCGGTGTGCCGGAACGCAATATGATACGCGAACACATTAAAAAACTGGGCGATTATATAAAATACCTGAACGCGTTTTATAAAAAATATGAAAATGCGGCGGGGACTATGGCAGAACTGGACGATATAAACATAGACGTACTGGCGCGGATAATAACACCAATACCACGCGGACACGCTGTCGGCATATCTTGTACACGATGGTTGCGTCGCCACCCTGTTTCAGCGCACGAAATGTATTCTATTGTGAACGCCGGATACCGCAATCCAGGTGCATTTCCATATTCTTGGCTGCGTGAAATACCCAAAGACAAACGCGGTGCGGTGACACGGCAGCTGCATAAACTGCTTCGCGCGGCAACAATAAAAATGTACGGCCCGGACGAAGCGCAAATTCAATCCCAGCGCTATGCGGCGGAAACAAAGGCACTGGCCGACAAAATATCAAATCTAATCGGCCAAAGTGTTGAAATAAAATATCTGTCGTCGGGAAATTTTTCCAAGACATACACTATACAAATCCCGGGCGATAAGAAGTATGTGTGGAAAATATATCACTGCGACAGAACGGCGCAAATTGTCAACGCATATCATCACGATACGGAACTGCAAAATTCTTTTCTGGTTGGTGGTAAAAAATATTATGGAAAAACGAAGTTTCGTAAAATATCCACTGCTGGTATTGGGCGTCAACGTGGTGAAATATACCTGATATACCCGTACACGGACGACGCACCCGCCCGGGACAGAATATACCGCCCGTTCGAAGAAATACGACCATATCGACTGATAGACAGAAACAGCGACAACTTTCTGGGACATACGGTGATAGATGTCGGGGCACTGCGCATAAATTATGACCGCTGGGCTCAACCACGGTATGTTTCAAAAATAATGAACACAGTTTTATACCAGTCGTGGAACGAACTGGGATACGTATTGAACAACTATACCGACGCCCAGATACATACCGCCCTGGATTTCATATCCGACCGCGTATCAAGAAACAGTTTAGAATTTGACCGGGTTCGCACAAAAATAGATTTTCTGAAACGTAAAACCCGTGCGCGATAAAAACGGGCGCTGATTACTAATAAAAAACGGGGCATATGCCCCGTTTTTTTATTCCATACTGACACTCAGTACGTCGCCGTATTCGCCGGCCTCGTCAGTGCCAATATAGCATTTAATATGTTGACCGACACTGTCCATCCATTCTTCGTACGCCGCTTTTTCGGCCGCACTTAAATTGGACGCCTGGATATCACGTGTTGCCTTGTTCAACAGGAATCCACCCGCCGCACCGGTCAACACCGCACCCAACGTTGGCCCCAACCACTGGTTCTTGGCCGTGGTTCCAGATGTGCCGTTTTCACATTCTGTTTTCAACAGTTCCAAATCTGTTTGCGCCTGGGTTTTCTGTGCAGCTATGTTAGCTTGAGCCGTTGTTGCAGCAGATTTCTGCGCGTCTGTTGCATTGGTGGCCGCACCAGCGTCTATAGCTTTTTGCGATGCAATCCAGCTATTTACAGAAGATACCGCACGTGATATTGCCTCACTGCTGGCACCGGCACTTTGTGCATATGTTTGCACACTGCCCACATAACTTTCTGCGCTGTTAGCATTGCCCGCATTGATTGCCGTATTTATCGAATCAATATAACGAACCGCTATAGTCGATGCATCACTATTGTCTTTTTCGCCCAAGCCCGTCAGACCGCCGAATACCGTGCCGTCCTGGATTCCGTCACCCAGGTATGCACCACCAATCGCACCACCGACTGTTCCCAGCAAGGTTGTCCAGAATTCTACCCTGCTCTGATTGGCACGCATATCTGCTGTTTCATCGGCAACAACCGCGTTGGCCAATTCTTCCAGTTCATCAGACGGTATCCAGCTGCCGCAGGTGAACGTATCACCAACCGCAAAGTATGTCGTCGCCCAGTCCGCACCGTTCATAATGTTCTGGATTTTCGTGTCGTCAGACACCAATCTAACCTGGACACTGCAGAACGAACCATACAATTCGTTGCTGGGGTTAAAGTCGTTGCGTTCCAGTCCCATTATAGAATAGTCATCCGGAACATTTTTGGACTTCAGTTTAACCCACATAAATGTGCCGCCCGTGTCGTTGGCCGTCATTATGCCGCCATTGTTGGACGCCAAGCACATATTTTGTTCCTGGGTCAATTTACTGTTGTAAATCGCCTGAGCTTCTTTTTCCAAATCATAAATCAGATCACGGAACAATGTTGACGCCGCCTGATTTTGAACGTATGTCGTGTACGATGTGTACACTGGGTCATCATAAATCTGGCCACTGGCATCAACAGAATAGCAAATGCCCTGTGATCCATCGTCGGCACTGCACAACAGGTTGCCATTACCGTCAGTTGCCTGAACCCGACTTTCATCTATACTTGTTGCACCACCGGCATCAATCCAACCTTCGCGTACATTGGTGGCCGCGCCCCACGATGATGTGCCAGCAGAATCCGCTATCTTTAACTTGTTCTGTTCAATGGCCAAGTGTTCCTGGCACACATCAGCACTTTTTACCGTATCCAGACACAATCCCAACACAACCGTGTAATCCAATACACCGCCAACCTTATTCATACTGCGGTCAAACGACGTACTGCCGGTGTTCGTCAACGAAGACGCGACGTCGGTACGATTGCGGTAGCAGTTTGTGTAATCTTCGCCGCACATAGAACGCACGCAGCTTTTCGCGACTGCTTCGCACTGAGTACGCATCTGGGCGATTGCCGCATCGCTGTAACTGGTGGCCAACGATGCATTCAGCGATGCAATCACGCCAATCGGATCGTCACTGTTAGAACTGTATTTCGGGAACAATGTGTCAAACGCATTGTTGTTGATATATGTATATGTGTATCCACCCGTATCGTTCGGATTTGCCGCCGCATATTTGCAGTATGCATCCGTATTTACGATATCAGAACATCCGGTCTTGATTTCTTCATAAGACACAGCATTGTTTATCGTCTTGTCGGTCGCACCGAACACCTGGGAATAGCACGCTGCACCGCTGCCACCACCACAAACGCGCATTGCGCACGATTTGATTGTGTTGGCACAGTTGGATTTAGCTTCGCTGTCAAACTGTTCAATCAGTTCCTGGATACGTGCACGCATAGACGAATTCATACGGGACGCATATGCTTCGGCAAAGACGTCTTCCTGGTTGTTGGCGTCACTCAACTGGGACGCGGACGGCATTGCGCCGTTACCCAAAAACGTTGCATAGCAATACTTGTTGGAACCAATTGTATCCAAACAGGCGTTTTTAATATATGACTGAACCGCGGAACTGGTGTTTGTATCAACAGACATCGCAATGGTGGCCGCATCAACTTCGGTTCCGTTATTGATTGCATCAACCAGGTTGATTGTGCTGACCGTGGACGCTTCATTACATTTGTACGGATTGGTCGCACACGCGTTCAGTATGCATTGGTCAGCAACCTTGTAACAGGTGGAAACCGCATTTACCGCGGCCAGGGCGGCACCTTCGGTAATCATAATGCCAACACGGCTGGTTGCGGACGGATTCGCCGTTGTGGTTGCGGAACCAAACAGTTCGATTTTACCCTCGCTCTGGCAGCGGGCCAGTGTGGAATCGCAATACACCATCTGCTTTCTGAATTCCGTGTTCGTGGTGCACAATTCAAAGTCAGCGCCGCATACATTATCACGCTGCAAACAAGTGGTATAACGGCGGACGCAATCGCTGGTGTTATACATATTGGAAATGGCCGCGCCGGTAATCAACTGTCCCAGAACACTGCCGTCGGTCGGATAAACATAATCGGTGATTTCGTTGTATGAATTTCTGGACGCAACATTATTCAGCGCCGTTGTCGATGATGTTCCGAACAACGCGTTCACGCCAGACGCAGTACATTGCGCCAAAGTGCTTAAACACTGGGGCATTTTGCCGTGGAACAAAACCTTGGTCGTGCATTCTTCGAAATTCGTGCCGCAAACGTCTGTACCCTTTAAGCAGGCGGTATATGCATCAATACATTCCGCATTGTCCAACAGGTTTGACGTCGTCGTTGTGGATCCGGACGTTACATAACCGTTCAGATACGCCGTCATCGTCGGCAGTCGTGACGACGCCGTACCAACAACACTGGGGCGTGCGGTCAGCGCAAATGCCGCCGGCACCACCGCGCAAACGGCCAGAAATCCAATCGATTTTTTCAGAAAGTTCATTCGACTCACTCCATACTTATTGCTTTAAGTATAACATAAAATCATAATCAGACAAAGGAAAAATGTACGAAATATTAAACCACTGGTAAAAAAATTCGGGGTGAAAAGACCCCGAAAATCAAATACTTTATCCGATTTCGTCCAATATCGCCCGCAATTCCAACATATCGTCGGGCATATGTGCCTTGAAATGCATTTTTTCGCCGGTCACGGGGTGAACAAAATCCAATATTTCGGCGTGCAGCATTTGACCGTTATGATTTTTCAAAAAATCCAGCAATTCCGTATTTTTAACACTGGCCAGACGGTTTGACATACGCCCGTACGTCGGATCACACAACACTGGAAATCCGTGCGCCGACAAATGAACACGTATCTGATGCGTACGTCCCGTCATCAGCGTGCACCGAAACAGCGACACACCCGCCCGCGTCCATACGTCTGCAACGTTCACGACCGTATGTGCGGGCTTGCCCCCTGTTTTGACCATTGTCATTTTCTGGCGATTGCGGGACGAACGCGCAATATTACCAGTTATATCCGCACTGTCCCAATTCGGCACGCCCCATACAAACGCAATGTATTTGCGCGTCAAATCGTGTGCGGAAAATATCTTTACCAATCCGCGAAATGCCGCATCCGATTTTGCAAACACCATAACACCACTGGTATCCTTGTCCAGACGATGAACCACACCGGGGCGCGTTGCGCCGCCCAGTGCGGACAGATGTGTGTGCGCCAATATGTTTTGAACCAGTGTTCCGGTCTTGTTCCCGGCAGACGGATACATAACAACGCCACGCGGTTTATTCACAACGATGATATCGTCGTCTTCGAATAAAATATCCAAATCAAAATCTGTTGATATGTTTTCCGACGCGACGTCGGTCTGTTGCGCGATGATTTCAATACGAACAATATCACCCACGCGCAGGCGTGTTGCAAACTTGGCCGCCGCACCGTTCAATGTTACGGGAAAACGCTGAATTTCACTGCGTGAAAATTCAGGCAATTTGACAACCAAAAACTTGTCCAATCTGATGCCTGCATCTGCATCGGTTGCAAAAAATTCACGAATATCAGACATAATCGTTTATTTATATTCGTCCCAATCGGGACCCTTTTCACAATTTCCTAAATCAATGGTCAAATCACGACCGGAACTGTCCACCGGACAAATCAAAATACCCGTACTTTCGGCCTGGTCGGCGTCACGCGTGGCGTTGCGCCAAGTAAACTTTATCTGTTCCGGTGCATACAGGCACGCAATGCGCAATTCACCATCGTGCTTATTATTGGGGCCGACCCAGACACGAACCCCTTCGCCCAGGCCATAGCACGGAAACCCGTCCAAATAATACAGAACCAATCCGCGCCCAACAATGCCGGACGATGGTATAAACTTGCCCCGATATTCGTGATAGCGCAGGCCGGTCAAACCCTCCCAATCCGTGCTGGTGGAAAAAATACTGACGCGTGGGGTCGGCGCGGGCGCATCATCACCACCCGCGGGCGGTGGCGTGGAATCCGCGGCAAATGCAACGGGCACGGCAATCAATGCGGCAAATATTGAAAATAAAATCTTTCTCATTCATCGTCCCCCAGTGTTTCCAGTTCAACAGATATCTTGTCCACATTGGCAGTCGGCACCGACAAAGTGTGCACAAAATCCGTATGATGTCCCGCGTCCAACAATGTCGCAGACGGCATAAAACGCTGACGCTCTATGACATTACCGTGCGCGTCGTATGAAATTACAACCAGTCCAGGAACACCGTAAATCTGATCCGAACGATTGACAACACGACCCGATACGACAAAACGCATAATGCCGTCATCATCAGTTGATGTTGTAACATCGCCAATTTCCGCAACCAGGGGGTGTGCCTGAATTTCTGTTACCTGGTGCTGATACAAAACAGCAACCGCAAACACCAACGCTGCCAACAGCGCGCACAGTGCCGCAATAAATACCAATATCGGACTGCGCCGTGGTGGGGTGCGCACAACCCAGGTATGCCCACACACCGCGCACTTTACCGGCCCGGTCGGCGCCGCGTCCAAAGAATATTCCGTCTTGCAAAAATCACATACTGTTTTCATAAAACGATTTATACCACAATTTATTCTAAATTCAACTGGCGATATTTGGCAGAAACTGCATTTTGAATCTGGTTTATCGCGTTCATATAGTCAGACGCAGTCGCGTTCTTGTTCGTAACAACTGCGTTGAATATACGACCTGAATCAGTGCTGGTGGCGTTTTCTGCATATACGGCCAGTGGCGCCATACGGTTTAATTCCTGCAATGTTACATCCGCCAGGTTTGCAACACCATATTCAGCATCCCAATAATAGTTGGGATTTGTCGAATCTTCTATCCGGTCATAGACAACCAAGCGCGGTGTTATAGAACCTGCAAAACCAACCGTTACAAACATAGCGTCAATGTTACCCCCCGTCATATCAACCGTTTTATTCACATTTAACACGGACGGCCCGTCATAGTCGGTCGAAATTGACAATCCGCCAAGTGTCATATTTGACACCCATAAATCACCGGTTGTAAAACTGGTGAATTTTGCGGTATCGGCCAAAGATATGTTTTTTGCAATCTCCATAGTGCGGGAATCGGACGACAAAATTCCGGCAACCGTGGCACTTTTAACATCCAATACCTGGTCCAAAGTTGTTCGCGACTGAAAAATTACATCTGTTGCAGCACCAACCCCAAGTGTCAGCGTTTCACCAAATTCCGCCGACGCCGTATCAAAGAACGCTGCATTTGTTATATCGTGCCCCCCCAGGTTCAACCCAGACAGCATTGTCGCATCAGACGCATTGTCCGTCGGCACACGATACAGGTAAAGTGCGTTATCACGGTTTACAGACGTCGTTTCAACTATGCCGTCTGTAACATTTAGCCCTAAATCGATTGCGTCAGCGTGCCACGCACCAAACGTGCCATATGCACGATTTCCTTCGATAAAGCCCATATTATCCCCACCCAGCGCAACAATTTCACGCGTGCGCATCGGTGTAATTTCATCAGATGAAAAAACTATTACCCCCTGTAAAGTTGCGCGGTCGTTTATATCATTTGATTTCAGTATTCGTAACTGATAATCATCAACCGCCGCCAACAAATCTGGATTTAATCCATAGTCAACCAAGTCGGCCATATTTACACGCGTTATGTTGCGACCAACCGTTTGTAGCAACTGTTCCCTGTTATCTACAATATAACGTTCCAGCGCCGTTTGAATACCCGTCATCTGTTCGGCAATCGCGATGTTTTCTGCACGCTGAACAACACTTTGCTGATAGCGGAATATAAACGGCATAATAATTGCAGCCAATGCGACACTCATCAACAATTCTATCAGCATAGAACCGCGTTCTTGGTGGCGATGTGTGTTGAAAATTCGTGTTATGGTTGACATTTACTGCACCTCTACAGGTATGACGGTCTGCCAGTCGGGTGACATTATCGCACTGAAATCAGACGCCCGCGGCATCGCGGGTATGGCCGCACGTTGCAGATTCAAAACAGAAAATCGCGGTGGCGTCAATGACGGAAACGTCCAACTGCCAATACGCAGCGGCGCAGTCGTTGAATACAACAATTCACCAGATATGGTCAGACCAAAGTTTTCGTAAAATACTATCTGATCTGTCGATAAATATGATGTCAGAACCGTATGCGCAATAATGCCAGTAAAACCGCTGATTGTTCGCGTGGAATCGGATTTCAATGTCAATGTGTTTGCCACATTGACTGAATTTACAACGGTTGCACGGTCGGCGATAATACGCCCGTTAGTTGTGTAATTCGTTCCATTTAATGTATTCGCATAAATATTTCTGAATCCGGAAACATCACCCGTCACACGAATTTCACCAAACGTCGCCTTGTCCCCGTCCAGATTTGCGCCCGATGAAAAATAAAGTGTATCAGCAGTCAATCCAGTGGCGTCTGTAAATTGTGTAACAGCGCTTTTTATTTTTGCAGATTTTGCAATAATACCGCCCGCATCATAAATACGGTTGCCGTTCATATTCAAATCGCGCAGCATAACGTTTAATTTTTCTTCGCCTGTTTCGGTCCGATGCAGATAGCGAGTTTTATCTTCGCCATCCAAATCACGCGATATGCGGTATATCAGATTTCCCGGCTTAAAATCCGGCGCCGCCACCGCCCAGGTACGCCCGTATGCAACACCGTCCACGCCAACAACCGCTGCATCCGTACCAATATGACGCGCAACCTGGGACGTCCGTAATTCCGTCTTTCCCAAATCAAATGCCAAATAAACATCCGTAATTGTTGCACCATTGACGGCATATTTGTCTATGAACCCAGCAGTCGGCACATCCGATATCTGGTCCAGTTCATCATCAGACAATTTTATCTGTGCCGTTGCCGGCCAATCATTTTGATTTAACCGCACAAAGTTCAACACCGGATCACGCAATTCAATTATCTTGTTCGCGGCAACCATATCACGCAGTGTGTCGTTTGTATCCGCAATCTGGCTGTACAAAAACGGGGTCGCCATTGCAACAATAGCCATCGCCAGCAGTACTTCTAACATACTGGCGCCACGATCTGTGTCGGCAAAAATTTTCGTTCTACATACAGTCACTGCGTCCTTCCAACAGGCAACGTTTTATATCAATTCTTTTTTCCAGTCGCTGCCAAAAAACATATTGGCATATTATGTACTGGGACAGCGATTTCGCGTTATAGCGCCCTTCTACATCCGCGATAATATCACGACAGGACGCCATCTTGTCATCATCAGATGATGCACGGTTTATTATTTCAAATGCATCATTATTGACAGAATCCAGTAAAACATCCGGCAGAACCGATGTTCCCGCCGGGCGGATATCCAAAACAACCGCGCCGGTTTCACCGTTATTCAACGCGTCCGATGTCTGGTCACGCATAGTTATATTTGATGCGATTATAGTTCCGGCCTCAATCCCGCTGCGTGAACTGTATTCCAAATCGTCTGGGTCTATGTACACGTCTTGGCCACGTGACGCGTCAATATATGAATTTATATCCAGTCGTTCAACACTGAAATTTATATTCTCGCTGACCACATCGCCGCCGACAGTCCAGTCCAGCGGTCCATAAAAACTGGTGCGGCCGGCGGTCATTGCAAAATCATATGCGGACGCCGCGTTTGATGTAAAATTACCCGTGTCACCGAACGCGGATATAGTACGCACCGACAACGAACCTGCATATAACGAACCACGCGTCAAAGACAATGCGGATTCGCCCAGCGCACTTTGAAACACCGCCCGGTTTGCCGCCATAGATTTTATTGTACTGCGAGTTTTACGACCGTCATCCACACCATATATCGACAGTGTTCCGAACTGCGCCGTATCAAATTCACCACGACGTGCAAAGACCGCACCACCATTGCGAAAAGAAAATTCGCCCATATCCAAATTTGTTAAAAAAGCACTGTTATCCAAATCCTGTTCATTACGGCGCACCACATCGGAATATGTTGCATCCAGCGCCAATCCAACTGTAATCACATTACCGGACACATCCGCATAAAAACCAATACGTCGTGCCAATTCCGCCAACTGAACAGCCGATAAATCACCCCCCGTCAGACGCAAGTATGCAGTAACGGCAACCGGCGTTTTATTTATTACCAATGATATATCCTGCCCCAGTGCAGTTTTCGGCACAAATCCCAGTGGCAATCCGTATGATTCCAACAAATCTGAAAATGTATCACCGGACACAACCGTCGTATTATACGGCAAATCATTTGCACGTTCGCGAATAAATATGCGTGCGGCAGTTTGTGCCACTTCCACCTTTTGAGTAGACGCATACATTTGTGCATCCATATCACGCGCAGCCAAGCGCTGGGCAAAAAATGGGATAAAAGAAAATATCAGCGTCAGCGCAAGTAATGCCTGTAATAAAAAATTTCCGTTTTGTCGCGACAAGTCAGGCATCCCTCCTACACCGGTGATATTAGCAGGCGAAAAAAAATATTGCAATCAGTTTTAAGATACATTATTATTTGCCTTGTTGAATAAGCGATAGTGATAACACACTATTAAATATTTTCCTGAAAAAACTAAAAAAACGAATATGCAAAACAAAAAAAATCAATCGTCTGTGGGGCTGATGATTCAGCGCTGTCATAAGTGGCGCCAGAAAAGAAAACAATATATGGACCAGGCGCGCCAAACATCCGATGAAATCGAACGCGAACGCCTGATGCAGGCCGCCGAACACTATGGTCGCATCGTCAATGCTGAACAGGGCAAAATTGATTCCACGCGTGACCCGCGGGATAAAACACCGGTTGTTGATACAACAGACGTAAATTCGGACAATGCCGAAACAAACGAATCCACCGATGAAGACGATACCGTATTCCCAGAATTTATAACGGGCGCAAAATAATTTTTAGATCCGCGAAATTTATACTTTAATCCTTGAATTTTAACTGTGTTTTGCTATGCTTTGCGCAAAGGAAAGATTTAGCAATGGACAGCAATTACACAGTTTTGGCGCGTAAATATCGCAGCCAGGATTTCAAATCTCTTATCGGCCAGGATGTGTTAGTCAAAACACTGACGACCGCAATCAATACCGGGCGCATTGCGCACGCGTATATTTTTACTGGAATACGCGGCACGGGTAAAACCAGTACCGCACGTATTCTGGCCAAGGCATTAAACTGCCTGTCGTCGGATGGGCCAACGGCAAATCCCTGTGGCGTGTGTGAAAATTGTCGCGCAATCGCCGCGGGTCAGCACATAGACGTTATGGAAATCGACGCCGCGTCGCATACTGGCGTTGACAATATGCGCGATATTTTGGACGCCGCGCAATATCGCCCAACCAACGGCCGGTACAAGGTTTATATAATCGACGAAGTTCATATGCTGTCCACCAGCGCGTTTAACGCGTTGCTGAAAACACTGGAAGAACCACCCGCACACGTCATATTCATTTTGGCAACAACCGAAATACGCAAGGTTCCCGTTACAATACTGTCACGGTGCCAGCGTTTTGATTTGGTGCGCGTGCCGGTTGAGACATTGAAAAAGCATTTTGCCTGGATTGCGGAACAGGAAAAAATAGAACTGTCCGATGCGGCAAACGAACTGCTGGCACGTGCGGCGGATGGTTCGGTGCGCGACGGATTGTCACTGTTGGATCAGGCGATTGCCCAAACCGGTGGCCACGTTGATGAACGCGCGGTATTGGATATGCTAAAACGTGCCGACCGCGGCGTCGTTGTTGATTTTATGGAAACTGTATTATCGGGGGATACCGCCGCCGCCCTGGCCAAGGTAGATGAAATATACACTAATGGCGCCGATTTGGCGATGCTGTTGACTGATATGATGGAATGGACGCACTGGGCAACACGTATGCATCCGGCAATACACGCGGGCGATGTCACAAATTCGCCATATACCGCGGACCAACGCGAACAAATTAAAAAAATCAATTCACGCGTCTCATTAAATACTTTGTCACGCATATGGCAGGTTATGGTCGCCGCTGTTCCGGAAATGCAGGCATCTGGCAATCAAAAGCAATGCTTTGATATGCTGATTGTGCGCCTGATGCACATTGCGGATATGCCGTCCGTGTCGGAAATATTGCAACGTAATTCCAATAATGCTCGCGCTGGGGCTGGTACAACAATATCGTCATCAAAGAACGAAACCGCGGCGCCCGCTGCACCAGAAACACAACGGCTTGAAATCAAAAACGCAACAGATTTGGCTGCAGCGTTGCAGGCATCCAAGGAAATATTACTGTATTCATACTATACCAGTAATATAGAGGTTGTAGAAATATCCGACGGTATAATGAAATACTTTGACCGGCGCGGTGACGCGGATTTTGCACACAAAATGGCCGCGTGGCTGAACGACAAAACGGGACGTACCTGGACATTGGAACGCGTCGCGGAATCACAGCACACGCACACCATAACCGAACAGAAAAAAGAAGAACTGGAATCCGACCCATTGGTCGCCAGCGCAATGAACCTGTTCGCGGACGCCGAAATTGTCGGTGTAAAATAAAATACGGGGGAAAATATGATTCAGGAACGTGGCGCATCTATGATTGAAATTATCGGTGTATTGGCCATTGCGGGAATAATGAGTGCGGCCGCAATCGCTATGTACCAGGTAATCAGGAACAACCAAACGCGCAAAATTGCGTCTATGGAACTGGAACAAATTGCACGGGACACAGAAATGCTGTTGGGGGTACGTGGGGATTATACGGGCGTATCGGTGAACTATCTGGTGTCCGCGGGCGCATTGGATAATGCATACGCGCCGATTGGTGGTGATGATTGGTCGGTAACCGCAACAACCGACGGGGCGGGATTTTCAATAAACCTGACCCAGTTGAGTGAAGGCGAATGTCAGTACTTTACCGCAACGCTACCCAAGTGGGCGACACGCGTGACCGTGAATAATGTGGAAATGACATCAACAACTTCTAATTGTTTTTCAACCGACACAAACAGGATATCTTTTATAGTGGAATAAGCGGGGTAAATGAAACGGCATAATTATGTCTTTTTGGCGGCGTTGGTTATGTTGGCGGGATGCGTGCAATATCACAGCCCGGCGCGAAGCACGTGGCCACAATACCTGCGCGGGGCCAGTTTTACCGATATGACCGAAACCGCACGAATTGCCAAGCGTCCTGTTTTTCTGGGTGCGGGCGGGAAATTGATAAGTTCCATTGACGCACCGGCGGCGCTGGATTACGGGGACAAAGTGCAAAACGACACCGCAATCAGCGTCAATTATATGGCAAACCTGGAATATGAATTATATGACGCATTGCGCAAACCCGGAATTTCCGTCCAACGCGCCGGAACGGATGTTGTTATAATTTTAGTCCGTGATGCGATTATGGAACTGAACGTCGGTGATATTTCCGCAGACGGTGCGGATACACTGAAAACTATTTCAAAAATTTTGAAAAAATACGACGCGACCTTTTTAGAAATCGCCGGATATACTGATGCAATGGCAACACGCCAGGCGGACGCACTGTCACTGGATATGGCACAGCGTGTTGGTGTTTATCTGTCGCAACACGGCGTGAATACCGCGCGTATGTTTATTGTCGGACGCGGTGCCGCACGTCCAATCGCCGGTCAGGACGACATAGGTCGCCTGACCAATCGGCGCGTTGAAATTCGCCTGGTTCCGGCACGGTAAAACTTTCCCTTTTACTTTCAAAGTTTTATTGTTATACTGCCAGCATAACAATAAAAAAGGATGGAAATTATGGCAAATAAAACACCGGCCAATCCGGCTGTAAAAAACTATGTTAAAATCGGCGTCATCGCCGCAATCGTGATTGTTGTTGCGGCACTGGGGGCGTGGGGTATCAGCGCACTGCGTGGTGGAAGCAGCGCCACCGTTGAAGAAGCGTTGGAAGTTGTAACCACAGATGCGGCAAATGCGGCGGATTTGCGTATCGCGGTAATCCGTATGGATGCAATTCAAAATGATGCAGCGGTGCTGAAAGACCTGGCGGCACAAAGAAAATCATATGAAGACCAACTGCGCAACGAACTGGAAAAAAAGCAAAAAGAATTGGAATCTGAAAAAGCAGAAATTGAAAAGTCCCAGGACGTTTTGTCACGTGATGCGTTGCAGCGTCGTATCGTTGACTATCAAAACCGTGTGACAGAATTGCAGCGTGACCTGACAGAACGCGCACAAAGCGTTGAAATTGCGTTTCAAAAGGCACTGAACGAAGTTCAGGAACAGCATCTGAACCCGATTATCGAAGGTGTAATTGCCAAGAAAAATCTGTCTATGGTAATTGACGGTCGCTTTACCCGCCTGGGCGCGAACGCGACAAACCTGGATATCACAGAAGAAGTGATTTCCGCACTGGATAAAAAAGTATCCAAGGTGAAAATGGACACCCCGCAGGGTTTCTAAACAAAATCACCAGTAAATAAAAAACGCCGTCCAATCGGGCGGTGTTTTTATATATAACATAATGCTTTTATTTTTCAAAAAAACGGATATAATCCCGGTATGTTAAACAAAATGAAATCTTGGTTTATGCCGGCGGCCACACAAACAACAGCCGGTGAACTGGCCGAAAAATTCGGTCTGGAACTGCGCGGGGACGCGTCAACCGTCGTGCGCGGCGTTGCGCCGATTGCTGATGCACGTCCCGGCCAACTGGCGTTCTATTCCACTGAACAAAACAGTGCGGCATTCAAAATACTGCCGATTGATGTATTAAAGAATACCCGCGCCAGCGTTATTTTGGTGCAACCAGAACAGGCCGAAAATGCCCCGCGGGGTGCGACACTGTTGATTACGGATACGCCGCGTGGAAATATTGTAAAAATTCTGGGTGAAATATACCGCGAACCACCACGCTTTGGTATCAGCCGGCGCGCAACAATCGAACGCGGGGTGTTCTTTCGCCGTCGTAAAACCGTCTATGTCGGTCAATATGCAACCATTGAACGTGGCGCGGTTATAGAAGAAAATGTAAAAATCTATCCCGGTGCATACATCGGACGCAATGTCACCATTGGTGCAAACACTGTTATCCAAACTGGCGCACATATAGAAAATGCAACAATCGGGGCGGACTGCGTTATAAATGCCGGCGCCGTAATTGGCAAGGACGGATTCGGCTATACCCGCCAAGACGGACACAATGTATTTATTCCGCACGTTGGCCGTGTTGTTATCGGTAATCGTGTATCGGTGGGCGCAAATACGTGCATTGACCGTGGCGCAATGACAGACACACGTATTGGCGACGGCACAAAAATCGACAATTTGTGCCAGATTGCACACGGCGTTGTTGTCGGTGCTGAATGCTTTTTGGCGTCTGGTGTTGGACTGGCGGGCGGCGTTGTTGTCGGTGACCGCGCACTGCTGGCCGGCCAGGTTGGCGTTGCAAACGGCGTGCATATTGGCAACGATGCCGAAGTTGGCGCCCACAGCGGTGTATTTAGAAACATCCCCGATGGTGCGCGCCATATGGGATATCCGGCCGGACCGGGAACGGAATTTATGCGTCACTATGCGTGGCTGCGCAGAAATGCAAAAAACTAAACCACAGGAGTATTATAGATGATAGATGCAAAAGGTATTGAAAAGGTTATACCACACCGTGGCGCAATGCGTCTGGTCGACGAAATTCGTGAATACAACGAAACCAGCGGTGTCGGCATCAAATATGTACGTGATGACGAATTTTGGTGCGCGGGTCATTTCCCAGGCAACCCGATTATGCCGGGTGTTCTGACGATTGAAGCGTTGGCGCAAACAGCGTGCTTTATCGCACTGGCCCGCCTGGGGGTAAATGACGGAAAAACACTGGGGTACTTTACCACAATGGAAAAAATTAAATTTTCACATATGGTAAAGCCGGGCGATGTGTTGGAACTGCACGTTGAACTGATTATGTCAAAAATGCGCCTGTACAAATTCCACGGTATTGCGATGGTCAGTGGTAAAAAAGTGTCCGAAGCCACATTTACCGCAATTATGGATTCACATAATCCGATGGAAAAAAACGTATAAATATAAACGCATAAACAAAAACCGCGATATTATCGCGGTTTTTATTTGTTATTACGAAATTACAACTATTGCTGTAATTCGGAAATCAGATTCTGGATTCTGTCCATACTGGTTGTGTCAACCAACGCCGCGGCAATAGTATATGCCGAATCCAAATCACTGCGCGCAGCAGCCGTATTGCCCAGTGCTAAATTCAAAGCAGCCGATTTTTCAAAATACGACATAGCATTGCTGGACAAACTTTCGCGTTCAGCGGTGGTTGTTGCACCCTGAATCTGTTCGGAAATAACACGGATTGCAGATGCATAATCATTTACTGCTTCGGTGTAATTGCCCAACTGAGTATATGCTTCGGCCCGGTCGGCATAGACGGTCGGATTCACCGCGCCGTCGGGACGTGCCAATGAATTGGTATAGTCGGCGATTGCACCCTCCCAATTCTTCAGCCACAGGTTCAACTGGCCACGTTTGGCATACAAATCACGCAGATTCAATACAGGTGACGGATTTGCCGTCTGTGATGCCAGCGCATTATTTATATCGGACAATGCCGTATTATAATCTTCCAGGCGCATATTCAGCAACGCACGGTCATAATACGCAACGGCATTTACAGCATCCATTTCCAACGCACTGTTAAAGTCCGCCAACGCACGTCTGTAATCCGCGGTCTGCATATATGCTTCGCCCCGCAGAATATACATATCTGCCGTCGCGTTACCCGCATCGATTGCAGCAGTCAAATCAACAATGGCGTCAGCGAAATTTCCCGCAACGATTTTTTCACGCGCAGACGCATAATAATCAGACGCCTGCATCAGTTTTTCTTCAGATATCGATTGGGTATCTTCGATAATTTCAACATTATTCACCGGCGCGTTCATATCGGTGCAGGTACTGTGGCTGCGCCCCAGAATATAGAACGTTGCCGCAATAAAGAACAAAATTATAAACCAATAAACATATATCGACAAAGACCACGGATTAAACGACGTTTGCTTTGTTGACGCAATTTTAGACGCCGACTTTGCCGCAGATTTCTTGGTTGTCTGACTTTTTCCGGTGGTATTTTTTTTCATTGATACTCCCTCTCTTCTTATACTCAGATTCTAGAGAGTTTTTATCAGCGCGTCAATCGTTTTCTGTGATTCTTCACGAATTTTACCAACGGACAGATTTCCCAATTTAATCGTTCCAAACGAAACACGATGCAGTTTGCGTACCGGACATCCGCACGAACGCAGAACTATGCGAACCTCGTTCTTTTTACCTTCGGTTACGCGAACACGCAAATTATTTGCGTCCATTATTTCTATTTCCATCGGGCGATACGATATCCCATCAACAGTTATGCCCGCACGCGCACGGCATAGACCCGCGTTATCAATCTTGTTCACGGTTGCGATATATTCACGCGCAATATGCGACGACGGCAATGTCAATCGACGCGCTAATTCCCCGTCGTTCGTCAATAATAACAGCCCGGTTGTTTTGAAATCCAAACGCCCCACATAGCGCAAATTCTTATATTCCGCCGGCAGACAATCATAAATCGTCCGTCGCCCCATTGGATCACGCACGGTTGTCATAACATTTATCGGCTTGTGAAAAGAATACAGCTTAGTCGCAACACGCGGGCGAACAGTCACACCATCAACAGTAACAACATCTGTGTCATCTACAAATTCAACGGGGCTATCTATAACCCGGCCATTTATCGCAACACGACCGTGGGAAATCATATCTTCGGCACCGCGACGCGACGCAATACCGGAATCTGATAAAAATTTTGCTATACGAACCGTCACAGCGCCACCCGACTGATTGCGATTGCCGCCGCCAATTCGGCGCGCAAAATTGTTTTACCCAATGATATGCCAACCGCGCCAGCCGCATCAAACGCCGCAAATTCCGTGTCGGAAAATCCGCCCTCGGGTCCGATGAACACAACTTTCTTATCGTGAACGCGTGTCGGCAAATCGGCACCATACGCCGCGCGTTCATCGGCAAAGACAACGCCTGATAAATCTATATCACTAAACTTTTTTATCGGCAAAATTTCGGGTACACTGTTACGGTTAGATTGTTCGGCGGCCTCTATCACTATTTTTTGCATACGTGTCCAGTTTATATGATTTGCAACCGTACGTTCAGTTACCACCGGCTGAAACGCGCGAACGCCCATTTGGGTCGCCATATTCAGCAAATCATCCGTGCGCTTTATCGGCGCAAATATCAATGTTATGTTATTTGATGGGTCAATATGCGGTGTTCTGTCACCAACAGTTATTGTTTTTCCATCATATGATAATGTTGCATTATATTCCGCCCCACCCCCAAACGCCAAAAAATCGTGTCGCCGCATTACACGCGACAAGTAATGTGCCGTATCCGACGATGCAGGAACTGTCACACCAGAACGAATTTCATTGCCAATAAATATTCGCGGGATATTTTTCATAAAGTTTTTTAATTCTGATTTATAATCGCCTAAAATTCTGATATAATCATAACACAATGGTCGAAAAGTTCAAGATTTTATCCGCCGGCGGTAAATCCAAGGGCCTGAACATATTCAAATCCAGCGCATACAAGGAAACTCTGCGCGGTCCAATGGCATCGCTGTTCTGGTCACTGCGGTGGGCGATTGGAATATGGCTGGTATGTGCGCTGGCGTTTGCACTGTCGTTTTGGATTGAACATATTTGGCGCTACGGTTGGTCACCAGCAACGGCGGATTGGACGGCACTGTATTTTCATAATATTTTAACCAGTGGGGGTATGTCCGTTCTGGCGGAAATTCCGGCCTGGTTTATGCGCACACTGTTGCGAACCGATATTATGTGCATAACGCCCCTGTTGCCGATTATCGCATACTTCTTTATGGCGGACAGCACATTGGTCAAGGAATTTAACCCGTACAGCAGTGATAAATTCGACGATAAATCATCTAACAAGGCGTCCAAGGAAGATATTGAAAAAATGGGCCTGTTAAAGGGCTTTATGATGGTATTGGGCTATTTTAAGAAAAAGCCATTAATGATGAACGAATGTCTGTCGGCGTTGTGTGTTGCCCCCCCGGGGACTGGTAAAACCCAGGGCGTTGTATTACCAACCATTTTTGAATGCAACAATGTATCAATGATTATCAACGACCCAAAGCCAGAATTGTATCAGAAATCTTCCGCATATCGTTCCACTATCGGGCCGGTGTTCATTATGAACTGGGCGGGTCAGGATGATCCCGAACGTGGAATATATTATCCGTCGTGGAACCCGTTGTCGCCGGAACACGTGCCGTTTAACCAGGAACAGCGCGACCTGTACGTTGATTCAATGTGTAATGTTTTGATTGCGGATAAAACATCATCGTCCGCCGACCCGCACTGGACAATTTCTGGGCGTGCGGCATTGTCTGGACTGATTCAATTTATGATATCCAAGGTTGAACGTGCCAAGGCCGACGATTACTTTTACGCGCGTATAACATCCGGCACATTTGATGACGAAGATGCCGCAGTATTGGGTGATTACTATCTGTCTATGATGAACGATCCAAATGCATATGCGGCGTATGCAATGCTGCAACGTGGCGAATTAAATACTATGAATTATGTTCATATCGGCACGTGGGATAAAATCCCAGACGCGTGGCGTGGACGCGAAGCGTCATTGTCTATGATTCTGGACTGGATAAATTCCAGCCAAATTAAAATGGCCCAGGAATTGGAAGAACGCCGTCGCCAGGGTGACCAAATGGTTATGATGGCCGATCCAATGCACGACCTATTTATGTCCGCCGTGGACGAAGCGCGCCAGTATGCATACGCACATCGCGCTGTTTTGGAATTGACCCAGCTGGCCAACACCCCGGACAAAGAACGCGGATCAATCATTTCCACCGTGATGGAAGGGCTGTCCATATTCCGCAACGCCGCCGTACGTAACAGAACCAGCCATTCGGACTTTCATTTTGCGGACTTGCGCGGTCTGCGCGACCCGCGTGATGGCAAAGTAAAACCAGTAACAGTATATCTGTCAATCAATATGGTCGATGCAGAAGCGTTAAATCCAATCACAGGCATATTTATTGAATTGATGACGAACTTTCTGTTGGCAAACCCGCCAGAGGCCGAACACGCCGGTGAAAAACTGGGGCCGTATCCAGTATTGTTCGTATTGGACGAAATGCCAAAAATGCAGAAATTACAGGCCGTGATTCAGGGACCTGACCTGGGGCGTGGACAAAAAATATCATATCTGATTATTGGCCAGGATATTCACCAGATTCAGGAAAAATACGGTGCAGATGCGGCGGCAACTATTATTTCGACCACCGCGGCAAAAATTGTTATGCGTCAAAACGACCCTGATACCGCCCGCAGATTTTCCGAAATGATGGGTTATAAAATGAAAATCAAAACTGTCAAGGGCCCCGATGGCAAGGATAAAGAAGAAAAATCCGAAGAATTACTGTACAGCCCAATGGATATTATGAAACTGGATGATAAAAAACAGTTGGTGATATATCAGGGCTGGTATCATCGCCCGATTGAGGCCGACAAGCAATACGCGTTCAGCGACCCACGATTGGCCGGATATATGGCGATGGGCGCGTGCAGTCCGCTGCCGGAATTTTTGATACCGTCGCATCACCTGGCACTGGGATATACTGGCAACCCACATATATATATTCCACAAACAAACGAAACGAAAGAATTGGAACCACTAAAAAAATAACACCAGAAATTCTGGTGTTATTTTTTTAGAACGTCAATCGCAATCCGACCGCCAAGAACGGTGTTTCGGTTGTTACACCCAACGACATCCAGCCATCAACATTTTCACTGTATTTATATCTGAACGATGCGATTGCCGTATGATCCATATAATCATCAACATCGCGGTTCCAAATGCCGGTGTCTGAAAAGATATACGTCAACGATATGCTGTAATTCAAAATATCGTAACTGACCCCAGTACCAACCGCCAACCCGTCCGATACGGGACCGACGGGATTTTCATCATAAATCAATCTGGCGGTTACACCCCACATCCAACTGTTATACTGTAAATTCATACCACCAGATACCTGGGCACGCCAATCGGCATAAACGCGCGGAGTATAGGCGTCCGTTCTGTAACCATCGGGACGTGACATAAAAGACGCGCCGAACGCATATGCGGCCTTTAGTTTGCCGGCGGGTTGACGGATTTTTAATCCCGCGTCTATCGCATAATCATAGTGATCGGTCAATCCCGCCACAGACAGGCCGTATTGCGTCCCGCCACGCGGCATTGTCGCCAGATTCAATCGTAATGCACCCCGCCCCGTGGTCAATGTTGTATCTGAAATAACGGGGCCGTTGGGGTGAATTTTTTTATAAAACAGCGGCTTATCATTTACACGCAATCCGCCAACATCAGGCAATCCAACCCCCAGTTTGCGCGCAATGGAATCTGTAAAACCGATTTCCGCACGGCCATAGTTACTGTTCTGCCAATATGTGAACGCTTCGCGAAAAAATTTATCTTCATCAACGGCGGCGGCGTCAATGGCATAAACCAGTCCCAGTTTATTACCGTCGGTTACCAAATAATCCATTTCGCCACGAACGCGCCAATCACCAACAAAATCAGGGGTTTCAAAATCAGGTTCCAATATCCCGGCCGTCCCATAGCCCGTCAGGCGTAATCCAAAGCGACCATTGTCATAACTGATTGCGGATGCCACAGATGGGGCAAAAGCTATCGCCGCAAAAGTTGGCAAAACAAGATATTTTGAAAAAAAACTCATATTTATGTTTCCTTGTATTCCTGCAGGATTGCATCACGCAGTTTATTATATGCGCGTTCTTCGATTTGGCGGACGCGTTCGCGCGATATGCCGTATTTCTGGGACAATGATTCCAGTGTCGCCACTGGGTCTGACAAACGGCGCGCACGCAGGATTTCCCGGTCGCGTTCCGGCAATTTTTCCAGATTTTTCTGTAACAGTTCATATCCGCGGCGCCGAAATTCCATTTGTTCCATATTTTCTTCGACACTGGCACGGTTATCCGACATATTCGACAATATATCACGGCCATCATCATCAGCGTGGGCGGGTGCGTTTAACGACACATCGCGCGCCGCAATACGCGTGGACATACGGCGAACATCATTTTCTGGTACATTTAGATATTCCGCAATCTGCTTTGTCTGGTCATCAGACAAATTACCGTCCATTATTCCCAGTGCACGACGTGCACGATTCAGATTAAAAAATACACGCTTTTGATTTGCAGATGTGCCAATTTTTACAATAGACCAATTTTGCAAAATCGTTTCATAAATTTCAGCCCGAATCCAAAACATTGCATATGTAGAAAACCGAAATCCGCGTTCTGGATCGAATTTTTGTAATGCCTGCATCAGGCCCATATTGCCACTGGCAATCAATTCAGCAAACGGCACGCCATAGTTGCGAAAATCATACGCAACCGACACCACCATACGCAGATGGCTGGCCACCAGCTTTTCAGCCGCGTCGGAATCCTTGTCCCGGGCCCAGCGGGTGGCGTATTCATATTCTTCTTCGGCAGACAGAATCGGGAACCGCTGTATATTTTGAATATACTGAGCCAAACTGGTTTCGTCGTTCACCCCGCGGGCAGCGACCAAACTTTGATTTTGTACAGCCGGTAAAGCGTTCTTGATTTGCTTTTTCATAACTTTTATAGTATAGCAATAAAATAAGATTTATCAAGCCACCATAATACAGGAGAAATTTCAAATGGCATCCATTTTGGAAAGAAACAAAAAATTAAAGCCGGCAAAAAAAACACGCGAAGAATACGCCGAAGACGCTTTGTACCGCGAAGTGTGGGAAGAAGTCAATAATGAAAAAACGCAGGCATTTATCAAGAAATATTCCCGCTATATAATCGCGGGCGTATTGATTATACTTATTGTTGCGACCGCCGTTGTTATCGGTGTGCGTACACATCGCGCACATAAAATGGCAATCGCAGAAAACTATGAGTTGGCAGTGCAAAAACTGGATGCAAATATGCTGGCCGCGGTGGCCGACAGTGCCGGCGGTGCAACGTCCGATTTAGCATTGTTCCAGGCATATTTGTTGGACGGCGACATCCAAAAACTGGAACAACTGGCGACAGACGGGCATTCGCGCGACTTTCGCGACCTGGCACGGTTGCACGTGGTGGGACTGCGCGGTGACGATATGACCGCGGCCGACGTGGAACAATATCTGGCGCCGCTGGATACGAAAAAATCACCGTATTATTATACAGGACGACTGACGGTGGCGAAAAAATATCTGGCTGATGGCGACCGCACAACGGCAAACAAATGGCTGGACGTGATTATAAATGACGCAGACGCGCCGGCGGTTATTTCCGCCAACGCACAGGCGTTAAGATAAAAAACACACGGGGAATTAAAACAAATGCGTAAATTTACCGCGGCGCTAATGTGTCTTGTAATACTGGGGGCGTGTTCCGAACACGACCCTATTTTACCGGGGGTACGCACCCCGGTGTTTGCAACACAAAGTGTTAAAAACCTGAACACAGAAATATCAAATCTGCCGGATACGGCTGATAATACCGTGGCGGCGGACTGTCCGTACACTCAGGACGCGTCTAATGTAATATGGAACGGCGATAAAAAGATATTCAGCGGCTTTCCAACAAACAACTCTGTGGCCAGTAATCAAAAACCCGTATGCGCGGGCGGATATGTATATGCGGGTCTGACAACGGGCGAAGTGGTCAAGGTTGCCCCGAAATCACGCAAAGTTATATGGATTGCCGACGTTTTCCGTCGCAGCAATATGACCGGCGGTGCATCCATTGTGGATATTGTCGCACCGATTGTCGTACACAACGGCGCAGTGTATGCGGGCGGACTGGGTGACGCGTTTTGTCGTATAAATGCCGAATCTGGTGCATCAAAATGGTGCACCCAAATTGGCACCGCCGTACCGTTTATAATTGCGGGCAACACTATATTTGTCGTGGCAACTGACGGTTATTTATATGCGCTGCGCACATCGGACGGGGCGGCATATTGGCGCACCCCTGTCGAAGAACAGGTATCGCCACAGTATGCCAATAAAATCATCACCGTTGGCGCGGAAAAAATAAATGCCGAAACGGGCGAAAAAATTTCCAAATAAAATTTGCAAACGCAGAAAATTTGGGCTAATTTTATCAGACCAATATACATATATTAAATAAGGACTGAAAATTGGCAAAAATTCTGTTTAATAGGGCTCCGTTTCTGGGCACCGAATTCAAATATATCCAAGATGCAATCGAATCCGCACATATCAGCGGTGACGGCAAATACACAAAACTGTGCAACGAATTGTTGGAACAGCGCACTGGGACGGCAAAATCGCTGTTGGTGCACAGTGGAACGGCCGCGTTGGAAATGTCGGCATTGCTGTTAAACATAAAACCCGGGGACGAAGTTATATGTCCGTCATACACGTTTGTATCAACCGCAAATGCATTTGTCCTGCGTGGTGCAAAAATTGTGTTTGTTGATATCCGCGATGATACACTGAATCTGGATGAACGCAAGTTGGCCGCGGCAATTACACCGAAAACACGTGCGATTGTTCCGGTGCACTATGCCGGTGTGGGGTGCGAAATGGATGAAATTATGGATATCGCGCACCGCAATAATCTGTACGTTGTCGAAGATGCCGCCCAGGCCGTTGGCAGTAAATACAAGGGTCGTCCCCTGGGGGCGATTGCGGATTTGGGTTGCTATTCGTTTCACGAAACAAAAAATATTTCCAGTGGCGAAGGTGGTGCAATTCTGGTCAACCGGCCAGATATGGTTGAAGATGCAGAAATTATCCGTGAAAAGGGCACAAACCGCAGTCGTTTCTTTCGCGGCCAGGTGGATAAATATACTTGGGTTGATGTTGGGTCGTCATATCTGCCCGGCGATATGAATGCGGCGTATTTATATCCACAACTGATGAAAATGGATGAAATAAACGCAAATCGTATGCGCACCTGGGAAAAATATGACGCGAATTTCAAGCAATTTGATTCTGTCAAAACGCCTTTTATTCCGAAATACTGCCAGCATAACGCGCATATGTACTATCTGCGCTTTCGCGATTTGGATACGCGTACAAACTTTATAAAGTATATGGCGGAAAACGATATTATGTGCGTATTTCACTATGTGCCGTTGCATTCGTCACCAGCGGGACGCAAATTCGGGCGCGTCGCAGGTGATATGAGTGTTACGAATAAAATCGGCGACACATTGGTCAGATTACCGATGTACTATAATATGCGGGTCGAAGATCAAAACCGCGTTATTACGGTCGCAAATAAGTTTCTGGAAAAAACGCGATGAAATTATTCGGCTGGGTTCGTAACAAATATCGCTTTATGGGCATACGCGTGTTACGCCGCCGATATTTTGGCGGCGGCGTTATGTATTATCTTCTATACGTATTGCCAATAATTTTTATCCCCAGCCGTATTCAGCAAATACAGAAACGTATCGACAACTGGGATAATCTGGACACCAGAAAACTGGACGAACAAATACGCCGCGCCACGCGCAAAATACGTGTCACGCCAATAACTGATACAACGGATACCCTGGTAATTTTGGCCAGCCAGATGTATGATATGGGCGGCCACACCGAATGTATAAAAAATATCGTTTCAGCGGCCGGCAAATATAAAACATATCTATTTTTAACCCGCACGGCAAAATCCAATCGGGACGCCAAACATAAAATGGCCGAAATCGAAAAATATACCACTATTTCTGGAATACAATACAACGGCGGATTATGGCGACACAAACTGCGCGACGCATTTGATGAAATCATATCACAACGACCAAGTGCCGTTTTATCGTTTATCCATATGGATGATGCATTTGGCGCCGCATTATTATGCCTGTTACAACGTGCAGGGGTACGTATATTATTCTATAACCACGGTTCACACTTTCCAACCCTGGGGATGAGTTTTGCAAATTTAATTCTGGAAGGAACACCTACCACCGCCCGCATTACAAACCAGCAACGCGGATTTGAAAACACGGTTGTCGTTGGATTGCCATACCTGTGCACAGACGCGTGCCCCGTATTTTCAGACGATGAAATTCAGCAGTTGCGCGCAAAATTCGGCATAACACCGGAAACACCCCTGACAATGAGTGGTGCATCCACTTATAAATTCTTTGATGTGACACACAACGCGTCGCCCTACTTTGAAATGATAAAACAACTGCTGATGCGCAATCCGGATTTACGGCACATAATGATTGTGCCTAAGATGTGTCCAAATGAACGCGAAATATTCGATAAAATATTTGCTGATTCAAACGTCGCCGACAGAATCCAATTTATCGCACCAAACCCAAACTACAAGGTTCTGTTCAAATGTGCGGACGTATTCATAGATTCATTTCCAATATCCAGTGCACTGACACAAATTGATTTAATCAGTTTGCGCGTGCCAAATGTTATAAAGATAAACCGTGAAAATCCAATTTGGACATTCCACGAATATATGCCAAAAAACTATCCGTTCGCATTTGACAATGCTGATGATATGATTGTTGGCATTGAAAAACTGATACGTGATAAAAATCTGCGTAAAAGCGTTGCTGATTCGAACTATGCGTTCTTTACGGATAATTATGCGGGCGAACGGTGGTTTAATAAACTGTTGGGATTGATAAATGGATAACAACGTACGATTGGTGAACTTTTTGAATATGCCGTATGACTTGCGACTGGAATCGTTCAAATGGCGCACCAGTCCACACGTGGATAAATATTTTCAGTTGCATAATCTGACACTGGACGGACACAGGCGGTGGTTAGCCACAATGATTGGCGCGCAACCGCGCACAGTTGCGTTTTTCATTATGTACGGCGACAGACCAGTGGGTGCAACGTTCTTTCAAAAAATTGATTGGGGCGCTGGTACGGCGGATTGGGGAATTTATATACACGATACGACAATGCGTGGTCACGGCATAGGATCACGTGCACTGGCGCAATCATTGCAATACGCGCGGGATGAAATGAAACTGCATCGCGTGTTTTTAGAAGTTCTGTCAACAAATTCGGCGGCACGTCGCATCTATGAAAATGCGGGATTCCAGAAAATCGCACAACGTCCAGATGGCGTGTTGCAATATGTTTTTGATATCAAAGGAAAGGAAAAATGCCATCTATGAAAAAGAACAACCAAATATGTCCAACCGTCAGCATAATTTGCCGGACATATAACCAGGAAAGATATATACGCCAAACTATACAATCGGTATTAAATCAAACCATTTCAAATTGGGAACTGATTGTTATTAACGATGCATCTACTGATAATACGGAATCAGAAATATTATCATTTGATGATGAACGAATAAAATATATTCGCAATGAAAAGAATCTGGGACCGTTGGCTGGACTGAATATCGGTATTGCTGCATCATCAGGTAAATATATTACTATTTTGGATGGAGATGATTTATTCTGTTCGGAAAAATTGGAAATCCAGTCGAAATTTCTGGACGACAATCCGAAATACGGTGCGGTATTTTCATATATAGATGTCATAGATGAAAACGGCAACCCATTGAATTCGGCGGACGCCCAAATAATCCGCAACCTAATAAACAACCCGGGCGGTACGCGCGAACAAATGTTGCGACGTGCATTTAATGAATATAACTTTCTGGCATTTCCAACAGAAATGTTTCGCAAAGATATCGCAATTCATTTTAATGCACACCTGTTATCGTGTGGCGACGGATGGTTCCATTTGAATACACTGATGCAAACACAAATTGCAGTTTTGGAAATACCGCTGACAAAATACAGAATTATTGGACATAATGTAAATGTATCAGGATGGGTATCAGGGTTGACCGATATTTCAGAAAAGTTTTTTATGCTAGATAAATTTCTAGAAATCAATTCAGCGACATTCTTCAAAAAAATATTTGCCGACGATATTGGTGACAGAAAGTTTTCAAAGTCAGATATTCCGTTCATTATGATTGAAATCGCCGGCGCATCAAATGATCCAATAAAAAAATTATGGGCAAATTATACATTTCACCGGTTGGTCAGCAATCCAGATACCTATACAGATTTTATAAAAAACAAAAAATATCCAGAATTTATGCAATATAAACTGGGCGATGTATCCGGACGTAATTTGCGCCTGGTGCCAAATATTGATGTAATCCGATCAAAACATAAAAAATACCGTCGCCTGTTTAACTGGACGGCGACGGCATTGGGGCTGTGTATTGTGGTAATTGTTATTCTGCTTGTGCGGCACGGCCTGTGACACGCCATATAAATCCCGGAATTGTGGCGGTTGTGGCAAATTTTACCTGGGACGTGCTGACTATAACAGTGCCATTACCATTATAATTGCCAACAACGGCATTTGCGGGGACTATATTCGACATCATTGGAAAATAATTAGTATCTGCCATTTTTACAGGCAGCGTTATCGTCACCGCACTATTATTTATTGCAGCGCCACGGCCACCCTGCTCTACCCAGCCGGACTTATATTTCCGATACCAGGTATAATTATTTGATGCCGATGGCAGTTGCGTCTTTACGACAACATCTGGTTCGTCGTTGTCATCAAAATCTATTGGAAATGATGAAGATGTGTCTATGTCATCTATTTCGTTTTGCAGCTGTGTCACCGCACTGTTCAATGCGGACGTGGTCGCATATGCCGACATATCGTGAGTGTGGTTTGCGGGGGCGAATGCAGACGTGTCGGGAATTTCATCCTTGGTGGCCAGGTTGCTGATATCGGGAATTTCGGACTTTGTGGCAAAATTACTGGTGTCGGGGATTTCATCCTTGGTTGCGAAATCATCAGTATCCGGGATTTCGGATTTTTTGGCATATTCTGTCAAATCTGGCAAATCACTTTTACGCGCCAGTTCACTAAAACCGCCCAGCGCATCAATCTGTGCACGAATTGAATCTAGAAATTGTATCGCATTTTCAATATTACCAACATCGCCGTCCAGTTCATACAGGTCACGCAAATATTCCAACATAAAATTAAAATCCGCGTTCAGGCAATCTGTATTTATCGGCAATGTCGGCTGATAATCTATGGTTCGCGATAAATCTATTTTACGCCAGATTCTGATTTCGGCGCCTATGTCTGGTGCCGTGGTTAAAACAACACGACCACCAGCATATTTTCCATCAACGTACGCACCGATTGGCACAACTGTGCACGCGCCCGCAGACAATACAACCGAATTTACAGAAACCCAGACATCAGAAATCTGGAAAAACGGAAATGAAAAATCATACTCTGTTGTTAGACCATCGCCGGTATATGTTATCAAATGCATTTGTGTATCCTTTTGGTTAAAAAAAACGGCGCGAACAACGCGCAGATAATAAAAATGGGTTCGCCAAAATCAGCGAACCCGTCAATTTGTTTTCTTGAACCCGATTATATCACAAAATGCGATAAAAATCAAGTCCCACGCGCCGTTACAACAGGCAGGCCAACGTCGCACTGGTGTTTTTCAACATAAACCACCCAATACGATAATCCGTTGCATATACCGTTATCAAGAATAACGCCAATATCGCAATTACAATGATAACATTGCTGCGTTTGCCACGCATACAATACAACGCGATATTATAAAACAGGAACAATACATATGCATCGACAATCAAACTGATTATCCACATAGACGTGCAATTAAACGCCAACGCATTTAACACCAATACCACTGGATAGATAAAGAATACCGACGCCAGCCCCTTTATCGCAATTTCCCAATCGCGTTCGCCCCCCGTTATTTCGGACACCAACATCATCAGTCCGCCAAACACGAACAGCAATGCCACCGCCAGAACTGGAACAATTATCAACGCCGTGAACACCGAACCGATTGTTATTGTCGCCCCGCCAATTAAACGCAACAACAGCACCAAGCAGCCGCCAATCAGACCATAGATAAAGGCCTTTAACATTGCTTCTTCCATATTGCCGTCGGCAACAATTTTCGTGAAATAGCGTTTCGGATTTATCAACAGGTCTTTGATGTGTTTCAAACCGTTTTTGATTTTTTTCATCATTTCACACCCCCAATTTGATTATTTATATTTTTGCTTTATAATTAAAAAAAATCAATGGAAAAAGTTATGCCAAAACTAATAATTGCAGGTCGCCCAAACACGGGCAAATCAACACTGTTTAATGCGCTGACGGGAACGCGTGACGCACTGGTTCACGACCGGCCCGGGGTTACGCGCGACGCAATCAGCGGTGATATGCGCGACCGTGCGTGGACGGTTGTGGACACGGCCGGACTGGAAAATGCAAAATCCGGTATCGCGGCAGATTCAACAATGATTGCACTGGACGCGATTGCGGATGCAGATGCGGTATTGTTTGTCGTGGACGGACGCGTCGGACTGACGGGGGCCGATATGGACTGGGCCCGTGCGGTACGCCGTAAAACGCGCGCGCCGGTACTGTTGCTGGCGAACAAGGCAGAATCTGGCAAACGTATGGCCGACGTGAACGATTTTTATAAACTGGGTTTTGGCGCACCGGTGCAAATTTCGGCCGAACATAAAACCGGACTTGATGCGATATATGAATTTATTGATAAAATCGCCCCTGACGCGCAAAACAACACAAGCAATACATCCACACCACAAAAATTAAAAGTCGCAATTATGGGTCAACCAAACGTTGGAAAATCAACATTGGTGAACCGTATTCTGGGGCAAAATCGTCAAATAGTGATGGATGCACCAGGTATAACACGCGATACGGTGAAAATACCGGCAAACTTTTATGGACGCGACATAATATTGATGGATACGGCCGGCCTGCGCCGCAAGGCGGGCGTTACAGACGATGTTGAAACGTTGTCTGCGCTGAAATCACTGGACGCGATTGACAAGGCGGACGTTGTCGTCCTGGTGGTGGATGCAACACGAAATATTGAAAACCAGGCATTGGGAATCGCGGCGCGTGTATTTGATGCCGGTAAAATCCTGTGCGTGGCATTAAATAAATGGGATTTGGTCGAACCAGAACTGCGTGATGACAAACTGTTGAAACTGAAACACCAATTTACAAATTCATTTCATCAGATTATTCGGCCGATGATATTGGCCATATCCGCGGAAACGGGAACAGGGGTAAAAAATATGTTCCGCCGAATTTACGAACAGTGGGACATTTCCAACACCGACGCCCCAACCAGTTTGATAAACCGTATTGTTGAAAAGTTGGTTGAGGCACGCCAGCCGCCTATGTCACGACTGAAACGCCCGATGAAAATCAAATTCGCCCGCCAGACGGGACGCCACCCGATGAAAATCACTATAAATGTCGGTGGCGCGTCCGACATACCGGAATCGTACACACGATATTTGCGGCGCGGGTTAGCATCGGCGTTGCATTGGGAACATCTGCCGATTGTGATTGAATATCAAAAAGACGAAAATCCGTTTGATGACAAATAAAAAATCACCGCCCGAATTTGGGCGGTGATTTTTGTTGTCACAGCGACGTTTGATTACAATTTAGCACGAACTTCTTCGACCTCATAGCATTCAACACGGTCGCCTTCCTTCAAATCGTTGTACTTATCAAACGACATACCAAATTCAACGCCGGCGCCAGATACTTCCTTTACTTCGTTCTTTTCACGGCGCAGTTCACCGATTTTGCCGTCATATATAACAACATTGTTACGCAACAGACGAACAAAGGCATCCTTCTTTATAACACCTTCGGATACGCGGCATCCGGCAACACGAATACCCTTGCCGACGGTGAACAATGCGATAACGTCGGCGTATCCGATAAAGTTTTCTTTGCGTTCCGGAGCCAATTTTCCAGACAAGATTTCCTTTATTTCATCGGTTATGCGGTATACAACACTGTGATAGCGGATATCTACGCCAGACGCGCGCGCCATATCGCGCACAGTTGCATCCGCACGAACGTTGAACGCGATTACAACTGCACCAGACGCGGATGCCAGACGGATGTCGCCTTCGGTAATCTGGCCAACGCCGGATGACAGAATTTCAACCGACGCCTTGTCCGAATTCAGGTCTTTCAGCATATCGGTAATCGCTTCCACGCTGCCCTGAACGTCGGCACGCAAAACAACCGGCAGAACCAACTTTTTATCCGCGTCACGTTTTGCAAACAGTTCCTGCAGCGATGAACGCTTTACCGCATTGGCGCGATCACGTGCCTTTTGTGCGCGATATTCGGCAACTTCACGGGTTTGTGCTTCGGTTTCCATAACGTGCAGTTCGTCACCAGCACTGGGTACTGCGTTCAGCCCCAGTACAACCGCCGGCTGCCCCGGCTTTACGGACTTTACACGTTCACCAGATGAACTTATCAGTCCGCGCACACGACCAAACGTTTCACCAACAACAAATACATCGCCGATTTTCAATGTACCCTGGCGCATCAAAATTGTTGCCGTTGCGCCCAGACCACGTTCCATTTTCGCTTCTACCACATATGCAACAGCGGGCATATCGGGATCCGCGCGCAGTTCCATAATACCGGCCTGAAGCAAAATTGCTTCTTCCAATTTTTCCAGACCGATATGCTTGGTCGCAGATATTTCAACACACTGAACATCACCGCCCAGGTCTTCGACTTGAACCTCTTGCTGCAGCAGGTCGGTTTTTACACGTGTCGGGTCGGCATCAGGCAAATCAATTTTATTGATTGCGACAATAAACGGAACCTTGGCTGCGCGAATATGGTTTATCGCTTCTATTGTCTGGGGCATAATGGAATCGTTCGCCGCAACAACCAAGACAACAATATCCGCCATTTGAGCGCCACGTGCACGCATAGCGGTAAATGTTTCGTGTCCCGGTGTATCCAGGAACGTTATCATCGCACCAGATTTTGTTTTAACTTCGTACGCGGAAACGTGCTGAGTTATACCGCCAGCTTCGCGTGCGGCAACGTTTGCGTGACGAAACGCGTCCAGCAATGATGTCTTACCGTGGTCAACGTGTCCCACAACGGTTACCACCGGCGGGCGCGGCTGTAAATTTTCCGGGTTCGGTTGACGTTCCAACTGGTCAGCGTACGGTTTTACATCAACACGCTTTACCTTGGCCCCAAATTCACCAGCAATCAATTCCGCCGTATCAGCATCAATCGACTGATTCTGGGATGCCATCATACCCATTTCCATCAATTTTTTAATTACATTGCCAACCTTTTCAGCCATTGCCGCGGCCAAATCTTTGACAGTGATTGTATCCCCCAGTGTGACGACGTGTTCCACCTTTTGCGGGGCGGTAAATATGGCGCGCGCCTTTTCACGGAAACGTTTCAACGACGCTTCCGACCGGCGGCGGTTTGCACCACGCAGACCGATTTCATCATCGTCATCACCATCACCACCAATCACAATGTCGTGCAATGAAATCTTGCCCGTTTTCTTAAATTCTTTTTTTGCATTGCTAAACTTGGACGGACGGCCCATATCCATATCGTCGTCATCACGGGATGTGCGACGCGGTGCGGGCGCGGGCTGCTGCTTTTTGGGTTGCACGGGCGCAGGTGCTTCGACTGGCGCAGCAGCTTCAGTGGCATTGGCAACATTTTCACGCGCGGCCAACTGTTCTTTGACCTGTTCATATTCACGGTTTTCACGTGCAATTTCCGCTTCACGCGCAGCAGTGGCGGCCGCTTCGGCAGCGGCGCGCTGTTTGCGTTCTTCTTCGCGGGCGCGGGCGGCCTCTAACACAGCACGCAACTTTTCATCGGCCGCGTTACGCGGTGTGGCCGGTGCAACAGGTTCTTCGCGTAATTCTTTGCTGCCGGGGGCAACAACGCGACGACGGCGTTCAACGAACACCGCATCGCCCTTTTTACTTTGCACCGCGTCAATAGTTACAGATTTTCCAAGTGTCAATGTCGCCATAAAACATACTCCGTTAGTGTTTAATCTTCGCCCTGGGTTATGCCGTACGCCAGTTCGCGCGCCTTCATAATAACGCGACCAGCCAAACGCGGGCTCATCGTGTCTTCACCCAGGATTTCAATCAATTCATCCGTGGACAAATCCGCCAAGTCATCCAATGATTTTATGCCTGCGTTACCCAACTGCATTATAATCGGACGTTTAATAAAATCGAAGTTCAACAAATCGTCTGTCATACCCAACTTGTGACCGTCTTCTTTATATTGCTGTTCCTGTTTTTCCAGGTATGCCTTGGCACGATTTTGCAATTCTGTCGCCAATTCCGCATTGAAACCTTCGATACTTTCCAGTTCGCCAATATCGACAAACGCGATTTCTTCAATCGTACGGAAACCTTCAGTAATCAGCAGATGAGCCAGCATTTCATCAACGTCCAGCGCAGAAATAAACAATTCTGTTTTTTCTTTGACTTCCTTGGCACGACGTTCTTGTTCCTGGGCTTCGTTCATAACGTCGATGTTCCAGCCCGTCAACTGTGACGCCAGGCGGACGTTTTGACCACGGCGCCCAATGGCCAGTGACTGTTGATCTTCGTTGACAACAACGGCCGCACTGCGCGTGTCTTCATCAACGATAATCTTGGCAACCTTGGCCGGCTGCATAGCGTTGACGATAAATACCGCCGGGTCGTCCGAATACAAAATAACGTCGATTTTTTCACCGTGGCATTCATTGATAACTGGCTGAATACGCGTCCCTTTGATACCGACGGTCATACCAACGGCGTCAATGGACGGATCCTGGGTTTCAACCGCGATTTTAGCGTGGCTGCCGGGGGCACGGGCAACGGATTTGATTTTGATTATGCCTTCGTATATTTCCGGAACTTCCTGAACAAACAGTTTTTCCATAAACATCGGATGCGTGCGGGTCAGGAAAATCTGGGGTCCGGTGTTGGAACGCGTCACGTCCATAATCAGCGCACGTACACGGTCACCAACCGCCAAACGTTCACCAGGAATCAGTTCGGTGCCCTTGATATATCCCTCGGCCTTGCCATTGATATCAACAAATACGTTTCCAAATTCAATACGCTTTACAACACCGCTGACGATGTCACCGATATTATCCTTGAATTCTTCGTACTGGCGACCCTTTTCAGCGTCACGTACACGCGCGGTCATAATCTGGCGTGCGGTTTGAAACGCCATACGGCCAAATTCCGGTTCCGGCAGCGGGTCTTCAACAATATCGCCAACCTGGGGATTTTTGGCATATTTTTTCGCCCCGTCCACAGTCAGCATAGTATTTGCATCATATTCATCACCCTTGGATTCAGGCGATGCAATAACTTCAAACAAACGCTTTACGTGGATTGCCCCGTTTTTACGGTCTATTTCAGCCGTGATATTAAATTCTTCGCCATACTTATGCTTGGCAATTTTGGCGATTGCTGCCTCTAACGATTCAATAACAATTTCGCGGTCGATTTGCTTTTCCTGGGCCAGCGAGTCAATAGCCAACAGCAAATCCTGGCGGGGCATAGAAACAAAAGACATTTGGTTTCTCCTTCTTGTTTTTTATGTCTCTTTTATTCATAAGGGCGGGGTCTTGCAACCCCGCCCTTAAAAAAACTTTTAAGAACATCTGTATTATTCAATCCGAATCGAACAAATGCAAGTAAAAACTGAACTTTTTACGCGGTTGCCACACAATATAATTGTAAATATAATTTGACGCTATGGGTTTTGGGCTTTATACTGCGAAATATGAAAATACTGAACAGATATTTCACGCGTCAACTGGTCGCGATTTTTATAATGCTGTTGCTGGTGCTGACTGGGTTGGCCTGGATGCTGCAGATTATGTCTATGATGAAGTTCCTGTTGAACTATGGCGTGGAACTGACCAGTTTTTTGGGACTGACCATACTGATGGTGCCGTTCATCGTGTCTATCATCATACCGTTTGTCACGTTTATCGCAATTATATTTGTTTATAATAAACTGATTTCAGACAACGAAATAACTGTTATGGCGGCAACCGGGCTGTCACCACGACAAATTGCACGGCCAGCACTGGCGTTGGCGTGCGTGTTGACGGTGCTGCACTTCATATTGAATATTTGGATTGTACCAACAACCCAGTCAATGTTCTATTCAACGCAATGGAATCTGCGTTATGGCCTGGCACATATGAAGTTACAGGAATCCGCCTTTACACAACTGGCTGATGGTCTGGTTGTCTATGTGGACAAGGTTTCTGGTCACGATTTAAGCCAGCTGATGTTGTCCGATATGCGGGACAGGGACGCGCCAGTTACAATATTTGCGGAAAAAGGAAAACTGGTGTCCACTGCGCGCGGTCTGTCCATAGTAATGACAAACGGGTCATTACAGGCCAGCGGTGATACACTGACCACCGGAACGTTTGATACATTTGATATGGATTTGAACGTTGCTGATAAGGAAGGTGAAAATTCATTTCGTGTGCGGCGCGTGCCGACAATGACACTGATAAAATCCGTACTGGATGCGCCAAATGAACGTCAGCATAAAATGGTTCTGTCGGAATTGAGCACGCGTCTGTTGGGTCCGATAATGAATCTTATACTGGCCGCACTATGCACGGCAATATTGTTACGTTCGTCTTTGCTGCGTCGTCGTGCCAGTTTTGCGCCGGCGGTTGCGGTTGCTGCAATGGCCGTCGTTATGTCTGGATTTATGTCAACGTCGAATATGATAAGCAGTGTTACAGAATTTGTTTTATTGGCGCTGGCGATTATCGTGGTGTTGGGCGGAATATTATTCGTATTATTTAGAAAATGAAAAGAACTAGTCCATTTTTAATATTTTGCCTGGTAACAGCCGCAGCCCGCGGCGCGTCGATTGACGTCGAAACGCCTAAAACCATCACAGCGGATAAAATCGAATATGATGTAAAGGCGGAAACAATAAAAACATCTGGCAACACGGAAATTGTGAATCAGTCAGGTCAGCGTATGACCCTGACCGATTCATACCTGTCACAGCAAGGCGACAGTTTGTCCGGCAACGATATAAAATTGTGGTTGGGCGACCACGTGTATATAGAATCCGACAACATAGTCCGCGAAGGTAACGAAACCATCGCGTACAAGGCGACATTTACCGCGTGCGATAATTGTGACGTGTATGGTGACGCCTGGAAAATTTCTACACGCAAAATTATCCACGATATGGAAGATCATATGTTGCGATTCTATAGCCCGGTGTTGAAAACGTATGATATTCCGGTTTTCTGGTTGCCCTTTTTTGAAATGCCCGACCCCAGCATTAAATACAAGACGGGATTTCTGATGCCGGATTTCGGTTCCACCAATAATATGGGGACGCAGATAAACCTGCCGCTGTATGTGAATTTTTCAGATACACACGATTTGACATTTACTGCGTCATACCTGACCCAGGAAAATCCTTTGTTCCAGTTGGAACACCGTCTGAATATGGCGCATTCGGAATTTCGTACAAACGGTGCATACACGCATAATCGCGCCGGCGAAAATCGTTGGTACATATTCAACAACGACGTAATCGAACTGGGTGAATACGCGCGGGCAACAGTATTTCTGGAACGCGCATCGGATAAAACGTTCCTGCAAAAATACGGATTTTATGATGATCAGCCGTATTTGGATTCAGGGGCAAAAATCGAACTGTTCGGTCAAAGCGGATACGTTGTCGCCGACGCCCACATATTCCAGGAACTGCGCAGTACATCAAACACACACGCTACACCGACTGGAAATATACTGCCCAATGTTCGTGCCACGTATCAAACTGCACCATTGTTCAAAGAAACATACCTGACACTGGACGCCGATGTTCTGGGGATATCCGGCGACGGCACATCGTCCCAGCGTCTGATTGGTGACGCACGTATCGTATCACCGTGGACACTGTGGGGCGGCAACAGAATCACGGCAAGTTTATCCGCGCGATATGACGTATATAATTTCCATAACAGTCAAATGGTTGACGCGTCCGAATTTTCAGGTCTGAAAGATCGATTCCTGCCAAGCGGATATGTAGAGTGGGGATTGCCGCTGTTTCGCGTTACACCACAATGGACCCAGGTTATAGAACCACGGGCGCGCCTGACCGTTATGCAGAAGACAGATGAAGACCAATTTACACTGAACAACGATTCTGCCGGAACATTTTTATCTGATACAACGCTGTTTTCAGACAACCGCTTTGCCGGGCTGGATTTATGGGAAAACGGAACATATGCGGACTATGGCGTGCGATATGCCGCTTTTAATGACAAAGGTCAAATGTTTGAAGCATTTTTGGGACAAACATATGATTTCTATGACCGCGGATATACAAACCCAAACAGTGGATTTCATAATGGCGCATCGGACTATGTGGGACGACTGTCGTACAACAATGCCGAATGGCTGCAATTTACAACGCGGTTCCGCCTGGCCCAGGATGATATGTCATTGCGCCATATTGAAACATCGGCATTTATTGGAAATTCTAAAAATTATATGAATATCGGACATATCTGGTCCCAGCAGTTTATTGATGAAAACACCGTTGATGAAAATATAAACGAAGTTACCGCCGGGATTGGCATCCAGTTGACAGAACGGTGGGCAGTGCGCTTTAATGCAGTGTACAACGTGACCGACAACCGGTTCCAGCGTCACACAGGCGGAATATTCTATACTCATCCGTGTTATTATCTGTCGTTGCAGTACCGTCGTGATAATGCGATTAAATACGACTATGTTGGTACCACGACGTTCCAATTCAAATTTGGTATGAGTATAAATGGCCAACAATATTGATGTAAACAATATGGGGGAATGAAACATATGAAAAAACTGATTGCAGCAATATTATTTGCGGTATGTGCGATGCCAGCAAATGCAGCATCGGTCGTTGCGTCGGTGAACGGCACACCGATAACGGATGCAGACGTAACCGCACGCGTCGCGCTGATGAACAAACAGGGCAAATCATCCACAGACAATCGCCGCGTGGCATTGCAAAACATTATTGATGACAGTGTTAAATTAGCATATGCCCAGAATTTTAATGCGGTGCCGGACGATGACACGGTTACAGCAGAACTGAAAAAAATGAACCTGGGCGAATTATCGGCAACTGAACACGCAATGGCGTTGTCTGCACTGCGGGCGGAAATCGCGTGGCAAATAATCGTTGCGCGAACAATTTTACCCACAGTTGACGTTACCGCCGCCGACATTGCCGCGGAACGCGCCGCCATCGCACGTGAACAGGGGCTGCCCATTGAAATGACTATTATACGTCTGGTTGATATTCCGGCGGACGTGGCGGCAAAACTGACACGCCCCGCCAGTTGTGATGACGCAATGCAAATGGCGCGCGATTTGGGTGGCGCACCGCAAAAATTTACCGCAATGCAATACGAGTTGGCCGCCGACATTCGTGACCGAGTGGCTACATTGGCACCACTGACCTGGTCACCAGTGGTTGACCGCAGTGTCTTGTTGGTATGCAGCACAAAAAAAACCGACGAATACGGAAAACTGGACGATATGATTGAACAAAACGCCACATTCAAACAGGCAATGTTCATTGCAGATCAACAATTAAAGCAACTGCGTCGCAAGGCGGTTGTTGTTATAAACGACGACAGATATAAGTTATAAAATATGAAGCCCGTATTATTTAATTTTACAGATGCGGAACTGGTCGATTTTGTAACTAAAATGGGCCAGCCAAAATTTCGCGCCACGCAAATCCGCGATTGGCTAAATCGTGGTGCGCCAGATTTTGAATCTATGAAAAATCTGCCTGAAAAACTGCGCCGGGAACTGGATGAATCTGCACAAACATTGCCGGTGCGGGTGGTAAAAAAACTGGAATCGTCGGACGGGCAAACGACAAAGTTTTTGCTGGAACTGGGCGACTGTGAACAAATTGAATGCGTTTTGATGCGCACCAGTTACGGCAACAGTGTATGCGTCAGTTCCCAGGCCGGCTGTGCAATGGGATGCAAATTCTGTGCCAGTACTTTATTGGGGCTGAAACGTAATTTGACCGTCAACGAAATTTATTCGCAAATACTGGTGGCACAATGGGAATTGCGCAGTGACAGATTTTCTGACCGTCCGGTGCGGCCAAACGGTGATGCAAACAATGGTGATGTGTCGCACATTGTCGTTATGGGAACTGGCGAACCGTTACAGAATACCGAAAACGTTATTGGTTTTATTGAACGCGCAAATTCCGATATGGGAATCGGGTGGCGGAAAATAACCGTGTCCACGTGCGGGGTTGTGCCTGGAATACGGGATTTGACCAAATGGGGACGACCGATAAACCTGGCCATATCTTTGCACGCGCCAACCGATGAATTGCGCAGTAAAATAATGCCGATAAACAATAAATATAAAATAGATGAAGTTTTATCCGCCGCATTTGAATTTTCCAACCTGCATAATCGCCAGTTGATGATAGAATACATATTGCTGGCCGTGCGCGATGACAATGGCGACGTGGAATTATTAAACTGCACACCAGAATATGCGGAAAAGTTATCTGATTTACTGCGCGGTAAAAATTGTATGGTGAATTTAATACCGTGGAACGCGGTGGATGAACGCGATTTTGTATCACCGTCCGGCAATGCAGTACACAGATTTCAGGATATTTTAATCAAAAATGGAATCCACACACGGATACGCCGGGAACGCGGCAATGATATCGGCAGTGCGTGTGGCCAATTACGATTAAAACATAAATCGGAACAATAAAAAAAACGCGCAAAACGCGCGTTTTTTATTTCAACGGTGGTCGTTTGGATTTTACCTTTTGCCGCACCCGCATAAATGGAATCAGTCCAAATAAATACAACCAACAACTGTTATTATCCGTATTGTATCGTGCCGTTAAAACCGGCAGTAATCCAAACAGACGATATGCCGTGAATTTATATTTCTTGCACGTCATACGTAAATCAAACGTTCCCATAAAAACATATACGTCCAGATTGGCACGATGATGAAACTTTGCCTGTAATTTTCGTGTTGATTTTGTGGTCAGCATTGAATTTTGACGATACTTGTACACATATTCCGCGCCAGGCACCAAAACAATACGATTTGCATAATAAACCATTTTAGTCATTATCAGTATATCTTCGCAATACTTCATATCAGTCGGAAAGGCAAAACGATTATGATTCCAAAAATCACGTCGTATTAAATATCGCCAACAATACCCGTGCATATCAACCTGGGTGGCGTCAATTTTATCCTGGGGCAGTGATAAAACCATTTCACGGTCAAAAACAATGCCATCACCGGGCCAACGTTCGTGAATAAATCCAGCAACCGCAACATCGGCATCAGTGCGGTGGGCGGCATCGTATAATTTCTGATAAAAATCAGTATTTATTACATCGTCCGCATCCATAAAATGAATATATTCACCACGTGCCGCGGCAACCGCAGTATTACGTCCGATGGACAGGCCCTGGTTTGCAGCGGCGCGAATAGCCCGCAGATTCATTTTAGGCCAATCGCGCGCGTACATTGCAACCGCGTCCGCGGTGGCGTCGGTACATCCGTCCAGATAGACGATAACCTCTATATCACGCGCCGGGAAAGTTTGCAAACGTATGCAATCCAGCGTCTGGCATATGTATTCCGCGCAATTATATGCCGGAATAATAACTGAAATTTTCATAATGTAATATCCCTGATAAAAAATTAAACCGCCACAGAAATGGCGGTCGGGCGTTTTCAAAATCATAACACGGATGATCCCGATGCTTTCGGATAAACCTGTTGTATAACATCGGACGCCCGACATTACGGCCGGGCATAACGATGCGAAATGCATCATTTGCAATATGGATTACGATGCATTCGCATCGCGTGTTATGGGTTTTGAAAGACCCGAACCCACATCCCTGTGGATTCAGTGCAATGATATACGATTTTTTTTATAACGCAAAATAAAAAATAACACCGCGTCATAATGATGCGGTGTTATTGTTCGATGATATAGATTATTTGTTGGGAATAATCTTGATTTCAACACGACGGTTTTGCTGGCGTCCGTCCGCAGTTGTGTTAGACGCAATTGGATTGGATGACCCCATACCCATAATTTCAAACCGCGATGATTTTACACCCTGGCCCTGCAGATATGCAGCAACCGCATTTGCACGCTGGGCTGACAAGGTCTGGTTGTATTCTGCGCTGCCAGTGCTGTCGGTATAGCCCAAAACCATAACTGTTGAATTGTCGTATTTATTCAAAACCTTGGCCACGGAATTCAATGTGGCATAAAATCCGGCGTTTATATCCGCAGAATCAGTGCGGAACGTGATATTACCCGGCATAACCAGGCGTATATTATCACCATCACGAATAACACTGACGCCGGTTGATGCCAATTCAGCGCGCAATTCGGCCTCTTGCGTGTCCATATAGTATCCAACGCCACCGCCAACCGCCGCGCCGGCCAATCCGCCAACCAATGCGCCCGCCCCACGGTTATTAGACACCAGCGCACCCGTCGCCGCACCAGTTGCCGCGCCAATGGCGGTTCCCCACACTGATTTAGCCGTTTGCGATTCGCCAGTATAAGGATTTACCGTTGTACACCCCGCAACAAAGGCACAAATTACAAGCAAAGAACAAAATTTTTTCATACTTTCCCCCTTGGATAAATAACACGTGTTCTATATTAAATAAAAAACGCCAAAATGGCAAAAAAAATCGCCCGTCGGGCGATTTATTTTGTGGTGGATGTTGAGGGACTCAAACCCCCGACCCTCTCGGTGTAAACGAGATGCTCTAATCAACTGAGCTAAACATCCAAAACGGTGGACAAATATTAGGGTATTTTTTTCCACTTGTCCAGTTTTTTTATTCCGGCATCGGAACACCGGCAGTTGCTTCGCCCATTACACGGTCTATCAGGGCGTCCGCCTTGGCCTTGGCATCAATATATGCCGCAGAAACCAGTTCCGCCACAGCCGACGCGCCACGCGACATAACGTCGTCACGTATAGTCAGATTTGCCAGGTCATATTTCCCCGTCATATCAATAATAACCGCACCACCGTCCGCAATACCCTTGACGTGCATAGACGCCAACTGTTCCTGGGCCGCGGTAACCTTGTCCTGCAGGGCACTGGCCTGGGCCATCAATGCTTCCATATCCATATCTTTTCCCCCGTTGGTTTTATAAATGCGCCCACACGGGCGCATTTATTCTAACACGATATTATTTTTTAATTTCCGCGCCTGTTTTCTGGTCGATTCCAACCATAGACATACGGGTTTTACCGCGCTTGTCCGCACCCAAATAGCGCACAAACACTTTGTCACCTTCCTTGATACCGGTGTCTTCTATCTTGGCGATTCTTTCGCCCGTAATTTCGGAAATGTGCACCATAGATTCAAAACCGTTCAGAATCTTTACAAACAGACCGAAATCTTTCACACCAGATACAACCCCCGGATAGATAACCCCAACTTCGGGTTCGGCAACAATGTCCTTTATCCGTGCGATTGCGACATCGGCGTCTTCCTTGGACGTGGCCATAATCTTTACAGTGCCGTCGTCTTCCAAATCAATCTGAGTGTTTGTGTCACGGGTCAGCGCCTGGATTACCGCCCCGCCCTTGCCAATAACATCACGAACCTTGTCAGGATTGATTTTCATCGTGTACAGTTGCGGTGCGTATTCGGACACGTGATCACGCGGCGATTTAATCGCCTTTTCAATCTTGCCCAAAATATGCATACGACCGTCACGTGCCTGAGCCAATGCGTGTTCCATAATTTCGAACGTAATGGACGTGATTTTGATATCCATCTGCAGTGCCGTAATACCACGGTCGGTACCCGTCACCTTAAAGTCCATATCGCCCAAATGGTCTTCGTCACCCAAAATATCGGTCAGAATTGCGTAATCGTCGCCCTCTTTTATCAAGCCCATTGCGATACCGGCAACCGGACGGGTCAGCGGTACACCGCCATCCATCATTGCCAATGTCGCGCCACAGGTTGTCGCCATAGAAGACGAACCGTTAGATTCCAAAATATCCGACACAACGCGAATCACATAGTCGAATTTTTCGCGGCTGGGTATCATTGGGTGCAATGCACGCCACGCCAGATTACCGTGACCGATTTCGCGACGTCCGGGGGACTTTAACCCCTTGCATTCGCCAACCGAATATCCAGGAAAGTTATAGTTCAATATGAAATCGCGTTCTTCGGCACCATCCAAACTTTCAATCGGCAGTGCATCTTTGCCGCCACCCAATGTCAATGAAACCAATGCCTGGGTTTCACCACGCGTGAACAGTGCGGAACCGTGTGCACGCGGCAAAACGCCCAATTCAATTTCAATCGGACGTACCGTTTTATTATCACGGCCGTCAATACGTGGCTTACCCGCCAAGATATTACCGCGCATAATGCGTGCCGTTATGTTTTCAACGACTTCATCCGCCTGGGATTCCAATGTGGACAGTGCAACCGTTGTATCCGGGAACAGTTCTGGGATACGCGCCTTGGCCGCGGCGTGAATCTGGGCCAGCGTATCCAGACGAACCAATTTTTCCTTTATCTGCAGTGCATTTTCTATATCACCAGCAAATGATTCAAAGTCATTTTCCATTGCAACATATTCGGTGGATTTTTCCGGTGTAGCCCAGCGTTCCTTGCCCGCCTTTTCCGTCAGTTCATTGATTGCACGGATAACATCCTGTTGCGCGTCAAAACCGAACTTTACCGCACCCAGAACCGTTGCTTCATCCAATTCGCCGATTTCCGATTCAACCATCAGAACACCGTCCTTGGTCGCGGCAACAACCAAATCCATTTCGGAATCTTCAACAAACTTCTTTGACGGATTCAGTACGTATTTGCCGTCCGCATATCCAACACGCGCCGCACCAATCGGCCCCGCAAACGGAACACCAGACAGCGACAACGCCGCCGACGCCGCAATCATAGACAAAATATCCGGCTGATTTTTCTTGTCATAAGAAAACACCTGAACAACAATTTGAACCTTGTTCTTGAATGTTTCTGGAAACAGCGGGCGGATAGGTCTGTCAATCAAGCGTGCCGTCAATGTTTCGGCGGTTGATGCCTTGCCTTCACGTCTATCGCGCGAACCTGGAATACGACCAGCGGACGCAAACTTTTCCTGATAATCAACTGTCAGGGGAAAGAAATCCTGACCTTCAACCGCGGTCTTTTCCGCGCAAACGGTTGCCAGAACCATCGTTTCGCCCATTGTCGCAAAAACGGCACCGTTTGCCTGCTTTGCCATACGACCCGTTTCCAGACGCAAAACTGCGTCGCCATAGGGTATTTCAACCGCAATCGGGTTGTTCAGATGTGTTTTTTCATCTTTGTTAAATAAACCAAATAACATATTTTTCTCCATATTTCTTACTTCTATAACACGCGAAGAAAAATTATTCGTTTTTGCATTCTATACAAAATGCAAGAATGAACAATTTATCCTTCGCACTATGCGATTATAAAGTATATTTACACAGATGCAAATGAAATTCGTGTCGAATTTTTACAGACATAATTATTCGTGATTGTTGAAAAATCGCGTATAAATGCTATAATTCAACGGGTAAAGAGAGAATCTAACTATGAAAAAAACGCAGAAAAAATCTGATAACGTTAAAATCATTTCTATGAATAAAATCTGCAAAAGTTTTCCCCTGGAAATGGGCGGCGAACAACAGGTTTTATTCGACATAACGTTTGACGTGAACCAGGGCGAATTTGTGTCCATTATGGGTCCGTCGGGCAGCGGAAAGTCCACCTGTATGAATATAATCGGCGCACTGGACACGCCAACCAGCGGCACTTATGAACTGTATGGCAAAGACGTAACACACCTGACATCGGACGAATTGGCGATTGTGCGAAACGAGTATATTGGCTTTGTTTTTCAGCAATTTAACCTGTTGTCAAAGCGCAGTGTTCTGGACAACGTTATGATGCCGCTGATGTACCGCGGGTTGCCTATGTCCGAACGCATAGACCGCGCACGTGAAATGCTGGCGCGCGTCGGATTGGAAAAATTTGAAACATACCTGCCAACACAGTTGTCGGGCGGTATGAAGCAGCGTGTTGCTATTGCGCGTGCGTTGGCGGGAAATCCGAAACTGATTCTGGCGGACGAACCGACCGGCGCATTGGACAGTAAAATGGGAAACGATATTTTGACGTTCTTTAAGAAATTAAACAACGAAATGGGCATAACAATAGTTATGATTACGCACGAATTTGAAATCGCCCAGTATTCCAGTCGACTGATTCATATATACGACGGACGCATAACCTATGATGGACGCGTGCCGCGCGATGAACGTATGTTGCAACAATAATGACAAACAAATAAAAACAGGCAATAAAATGACTTTTAATGACATAATGAAGGAATCCTGGTTGTCAATCAGCGGAAATAAAATCCGTTCGTTCTTGACCGTACTGGGTATTATTATCGGCGTTATGGCGGTGGTGATAATGGTCGCAGTCGGCGAAACGGTATCAAAGCAAATCAGCGATCAGTTTTCATCACTGGGGACAAATACAATTATGATTCGTGCCGGCGCGGCGCAAAGTGCGGGTGTACGTACCGGAAACCGCCAAACATTGACCATTGACGATGTTGAATTTATCGCGCAACTGCCCGATGTCGCTGCGGTCACCCCTGTGCAAAATGCCGCCGCCCAGGTTATTTATGGTAATCAAAACTGGGCAACATCAATGGTCGGCGCATATCCAGGATATGAACAAGTACAGAATATCGAAATGGAATATGGCACTTTCTTTAACCAGTCGGCCGTACGCAATGCTTCCACATACGCAATTATTGGCCCACAGACCGCAGAAGAACTAAATATGCCGACTAACCCTGTTGGTGAAATAATCCGCGTGCAGAATATGCCGTTCACAATTATCGGCGTAACCAAGGAACGCGGTGATTCAACTATGGGCAGCCAAGATGATATGGTCATCATCCCAATAACAACACTGAAAAAGCGCCTGCAGGGCAGCCGTTTTCCAAACTCTGTCAGTATGATTGCACTGAAATTGAACGAAGGCGCAGATAACGCACTGGCGATTGAACAGATAACCGCCCTGCTTCGCGACCGCCATAAACTGTCAGACGACGAAGCCGACGATTTCCAAATAATGGATATGAAACAGGTTATGGAAGCAATGGATACCGTCACTGGGTATATGACAATGCTGTTGGTGGCGATTGCGGCTGTATCACTGTTGGTCGGATCAATCGGTATTATGAATATGATGCTGGTATCTGTTGCGGAACGTACGCGCGAAATCGGCATACGCAAGGCCATCGGTGCCCGTGAACGTCACATAATAACCCAGTTCTTATCAGAAGCGATTTTGATTTCATTTATCGGTTCTATGGTCGGATTGATATTGGGCGTTGGCCTGTCCCAGGGTATCGGGCGATTTGTTATGGGATATAATGTCCCGTTCAGTGCTTGGCCCGTTGTGGTATCGGTGACGGTTGCGGTTGTTGTTGGTCTGGCGTCTGGCGTTATGCCCGCGATGAAGGCCGCAAAACTAAACCCGATTGACAGTTTGCGATACGAATAAAAAAACACCGGCATTTGCCGGTGTTTTTTTTTATTATTTTGTTGTCATTTTATCAACCAGTTCCTGCATCTGTGTACGGGTGGCGAATGATAATATTATCTGCCCCGCCCCGCCCCGTTTTTCACGCAATTTTACCGGCACCCCAAAATGCGCTGATATTTTTGATTCAATATCACGCACAACAGCCGCATCAATAGTTTTTGCAACATATGCACGGCTGGACGATTTTCGCGTGGTATCACGCACAATCTTTTCCGTTTCCGCAACCGATAAGTTATTGTCAATAATCTGATGCGCCAATGCACTGGGGTTTTCGGCAACCGCAATGGTACGCGCGTGTGACGCAGATAAATCGCCACGCGACACCATATCCTTGACATCATCCGGCAAAGAATCCAGACGCATAATATTTCGAATATAACTTTCCGATTTTCCAATCAGACGTGCAACATCGGCCAGGTCATATCCGCACTTGTCCATTATGTTTTTGTATGCGTTACCCTCCTCTATCGGGTTCAGATTTTCACGCTGGACATTTTCAATCAATGCGATTTCCATCGCGTTTTCCGGCGTAATTTGTTTCACCAACGCCGGTATTTCAGTCAGCCCCGCCAATTTACTGGCACGCCAACGACGTTCACCCGCAATGATTTCATACATATACGGGCGCCCCGACACCGCACGCAATAAAATCGGTTGCAAAACGCCCTTTTCCCGAATAGACGCCGCCAAATCTGCCAGTTCCGCTTCTGTAAACGTTTTGCGTGGCTGGTCGGGATTCGCACCAATTTGCGCCAATGGAATTTGTTTTACAACAACACGTTCGGCCCCGGTTAAAATAGATATGTCGGGAATATTTCCCATTTCCTGCCTTAAATCCGCCAAACCACGTCCCAATCCAAATTTAGACATATTTTATTCCCCCTTTTCCAGGCGTTGAACAACCTCGGTCGCGACACGCAAATATGCCTGGGCCCCGGCCGAATTAAAATCATAGAACAACGCCGGCTTGCCGTGACTGGGTGCTTCGGACACGCGGACGTTGCGCGGAATAACCGTTTTGAATACCGTATCACCAAATGTATTACGGACGTCGGCCTCGGCTTCGCGTGTTTGACCGTAACGCTTGTCATACATTGTCAGTAATACACCCAAAATTTCTAACTCAGGATTCCACTTTTCACGAATTCCACGAATATTGCTGACAAGATGGGAAGTACCCTCCAACGCGTAAAATTCACACTGCAACGGTATTATAACATTACTGGCCGTTGTCAATGCGTTCAGAGTTAAAAAACCCAACGCCGGCGGACAATCCAATAAAATATAATCATAATATTCATATAGTGGCATCAGTGCATCACGCAACCGATATTCGCGATTTTCCATATCTAACAAATCCACTTCGGCCCCAGACAATGCCATAGACGACGGCATAATATGCAACCCAGGCACCGCCGTGGACAATATATTATCCGCCGCACTTGCCGTACCCATAATAACACCATAAACACTTTGCGGATGCGATGCGCGCACAAACCCCAACCCCGTTCCGGCGTTACCCTGGGGATCCAAATCAACTAATAAAACGCGCTTTTTAATTGACGCCAGTGATGCGGCTATATTTATTGCAGTTGTGGTTTTGCCCACCCCGCCCTTTTGATTTGCAAATGCTATTATCTGTACCATCTATGTTCCGTTATAAATTAAACCTTTTTAACAATTTATAAATTACAATAAACGCTGCGATTCGGTCAAGACAATATATTTTTCAAATTAAAAAAATAACTAAAAACAATAAATTATATTTTATTTCATATGAAACAGAAACAATTTGACAACCGGCATTTTTTAATTATATTCATTTGTATGAAATTCAAAACACTGTATTCTTTGGCCGCAACAATGGCGATAACACTGGGGATTGGTATGTATTCATACGTCAAAACCGGTGATAAAAACATACAAAAACAACCGGCAAACACCGGTATAAAATATAACTGTTTACAAATCAGCACACGAACGGACACTATCGTCATAACCGAAGAAATGTTAAAAAACAGACAAATTATTGCCGCGGGTGTTTTTATGCCAAATAGCGGTGTTATAAAAATAAATTATATGACCACAAACAGTGAAAATAAAAACATCCAAGAATACTGTGATAGAAACAATCGCCAGGCGCGCTTGGTATTGCGACACGAAATGGAACACGCACGCAAAGCAAACCTGACAAAAAATACGTGGTGGTACCCGCCACATACCCGTGGCGAAATTGCGGCACAAAACGAAATAATAGCACCCGCCGCCGAAATCATAGAGGCAATAGATTATCGCAGTGAAACAAATCGGGCATATCCAACGAACCGTTCTTTCATACGACGTGCCGATATGCTGATAACCCAATATGCAAACCAAAACAAATTGGATTGGCCGCTGGATTTCAATAATCGTGAAATTGCGAACATAATTATACAATGCGCCACGGACCGTTTTGTATCCGAAATAAAGCGCGGAGTTTATAAAGCAACAATTATGCGCGCAATGCAGTTTGGCCGCCCCCAAGCATACGTAACCAATAACCTGTGCACCACACTTATACAAACTGCGTTTTTACCACAATGTGGTATATGGACCCCTATGTGGAATTTTGAATCCAGACGTGGCCAGGTAAATATATGGCAGGCATCCAGTTATGCGCAGCGCAAAAAATTGATAAACACGGTTGATTCTGTAATAAACGAAATTGCCGGCAAAAATTCACTTTTTATGTATTATACAAAAACACGCTGATATCAATGAATTATCACTTGTTTCACGTGAAATTACCGGTTGTTTTTAATAATTATAATAAAACCGTCGCCGGTCTTTGACGGAATCAATTCATAATCAAACTTATATTTTTTCATTGCCGTATCAATTTCTGCCGGTATTTCCCGGCCTTTTAATAAATATAGTGGACAATGTGTTTTTGCAACATAATCCAGAATTTTTACCAGTGGGGCAAATGCACGTGCAGTAAATACGACATCGGTGTTTTTTGGCATATCGGCAACATAGTTTTCCACCCGGCCGTGATATATAGTTAGATTATCCAGTCCCAGCGCATCGCGCACAGCGGTTAAAAATGCAACCTTTTTGCCAATTGATTCGATACACACAACCGGCCACCCCAAAATCGCCAGTACAACACCCGGAAAACCAGCGCCACTGCCCAAATCCACAATATGTGCATTTTTAGGCAAAACGTCCGCCAGCTGGGCACTGTCCGCGAAATGTCGTGTTTCAATATCCGCCAGTGTACTGGGGGCGACCAGGTTCATACGCGCCGACCATTCGCGCAGCATTTGTGCATATCGGTCAAATTTTCCTTTATTATTCATAAAGATTATTGTAGCATATTTTTAATATGAAAAAAGCAGAAACATTATTTATTGGTGTCGCACTGGTTGCCGTCATTGCAGTGGCGGGCGGTGCCTGGTGGTATCACGACCGGACTGGCGACACATCAGAAAATTATATATATCCGACAACACAATATGGCGCTTTTTTGGCGGCGCAACACGCGGTATATGTCAATGATTTTGAAAACGCTTCGAAATATTCCGCACAGCTGACGGATGTTGATTATTCTATTGTTCAGTCAACAAAATTCTTGTCCGAATTTTTAAGCGGACATATGCCCGACGGTGCCATTATTTTGGAAGAAGAAAAAAACGCCGCATCGCGCCTGATTTATGACGCATACCTGGTTCAGAACGACGACTGGGACGCGCTGTATGCACGTCATAAAAAGGATGAATCCGCACTGGCGGCGCCGCTGCGTATATGGGCGTCCGTTGCGACAGACCGGGCCAAAGACGCATTAAAATTTATAAAAACATTGCCAACAAACGAAGCGTGGCAAAACTTTGTCACTGGTCAGATTTATGCCGAAACCGGTAAAATAGAGCAGGCCGCCGATGCATTTGCCAAGGTGCGAATTGACTTTATGAACATAAACGATTATCTGTATGTAATGTCGTTTTATCATAATAATAATTTGATGGACGCAGCGCATAAATTGCACGACGAGTTTACTGCACGACCGGGCGGTATGTATATGTTGGACTACAACAAGATTCCCGACTGGTCTATGTTTTCGGGATACAAAAACGCACTGGCGTTCAGTTTGGTTCAAACCGTATCACATACACAGATAATGATGTATTCCGATTTGGCAATACTGCTGTTGCGGTTTGCACAAATTACGGGGCCTGATTTCGGTCAGAATAGTGACGCAATAAATTACTATCTGGGGCAATTCTTTTATAATAATGTCGGTGATTATGAACGCTATTTCGATAAAATCGCGACCGACAGTCCGTTTTATTTATTCGCAGTTTTACGCCAGGCGGAACGCAGTGGCGATGTCGAAGTTCTGCGCGATGCGATAGCGGAAAATCCGCTGTTCGTGCCGGCAATAAACAAACTGATTGCATATAATGTTCAAAACGGCAAACGCCGTGCGGCGCTGCGTGTGGTAAATATGGCGCTGGATGACGAAAATCTGAACGATGTCGGACGTGCATTTTTCCTGAAAAGCAGGGCACATATTTACTATATGTTCGGCGATTTGGATGCGGCTCAGGCGGATTTACACGATGCATCGCAAACGTTGCCACTGGACGGCGAAATACTGGCGCTGCAAGCGAAGATATGGGCGTCCCAGGGACGTGAAATTGAAAATGCGTATGACTATGCAATGACACTGGTCAAACAGGATCCAACCGATATTATGGCGTGGGACACACTTGCACGCGTAATCACCGTACGTGAAGGCATAGAACCGGCACTGGACGTTTTGGTTCGTGTTGGCGAGGTTTCAGCATCTTATTCGGCGCTGTTTGAACAGTTGGGCGATTTGTATGTCGCCGCGGGGGATAAAAAATTGGCGCGCGATGCGTATCAGCGTGCGATTGATTTATCTGATGACGGCCAGGTCATAGTCCCCCAGATTAAAAAGAAACTAAGGGAAATAAAATGAAAGTTGGTGTAATTGGCGCGGGCGCGTGGGGAACGGCGCTGGCGATAATATCCGCACGGGGCGGGGCAGATGTTGTTTTGTGGTCTTATGACGGCAACCACAAGGAATTTGACGGTGTTTCTATGCCGGCCACTGTTCATATCACATCAAATATGTCCGAAATGGCCGCGTGCGATGTATGGTTGATTGTTACACCGGCGGCGTATTTTCGTGAAACACTGCGCCAGGCGACGGCATATTATAACAACCAGCCAATTATAATCTGTACCAAGGGCGCAGAAAGCACAACCGGCGATTTTATGTCTGAAATTATGGCTGCCGAACTGCCAAGCGCAACCGATTACGGCGTACTGTCCGGCCCACAATTCGCGGCCGAAGTGGCACGTGGCATTCCGACTGGTTCCACACTGGCGGGTACACAACGCGCGTGTGACACGGGCAGGGCAGTATTGAACCAACTGTACATAACGCCCAGCGATGACGTTGTCGGTGCTGAAATTTGTGGTGTTGGTAAAAACGCAGTCGCACTGATATGTGGATATAACTCAATCGCGGCCAGTGGTGAAAATGAACGCGCAATGCTGTTCACACGCGCCTGGAACGAAGTTATGGAAATAGGCCTGCGCTGTGGCGCACAAATGCGTACTTTTTTAGGTTTATGCGGAATAGGGGATTTGTTTTTATCCGCAACATCCGCAACCAGCCGCAACTATGCGGGTGGTATGGCAATCGCCCAGGGTCAGCCGCCCGCCGGCACAGTCGAAGGTATTTTTGCCCTGCGTGGTCTGATTAGTCGTGCACAAAATTTGGGTGTACCGACACCGGTATTGATTGATATGCAGAAAAAAATGAATCTGGTATAACATTAAAAAAGGCCGGTAAATGCCGACCTTTTTACTATTTATGTGTATATAATAAAAAACACCGGCAAATGCCGGCGTTTTTCTAACAATTAAATCATAATTATTTAACTGTTGTTGTGGCGTTACGATTCCATTTCCAAACTTCTTCGCCGGAACCCTGTACCAACGGGCGTTCCTTGCCATAAGAGATTGTGGAAATACGTGCAGAATCGATGCCGTCATTGACCAATACTTCCTTGGCCGCGTTGGCACGACGTGCGCCCAGCGCCAGGTTGTATTCCGTGGAACCGCGTTCGTCGCAGTTACCAGCAATCTGGATTTTGACATCTTCGTGATTCTTCATATACAGCGCCTGACCCAACAGGTTATCACGTGCTTCGTCGGAAATTTCAGACGAATTGAACGCGAAGAATACGCGCTGATCGTTCAAATCAGCCGGTTCAACAATCGATGATCCGCCGCACGCGGCCAACAGACCAGCAACACCAGCCAACATAGCAAAGTTTTTTATTTTCATGAAAATACTCCCTTGAGTTTCTGTTACTCGTGGTCTATTTTAGAATAAAAGGTTTGAAAAATCAAGGAAAAAGGCGTTATGAACGATTGTGATTTAAGTGATTTGGTATTGGCCGGCGTACAATGGGAAATAACTGATATGCCAACGGCCGTTATGGCGGCCGCGCGCGCCGCAACGGTATCGTCTGCTAGTGCGAACACAACGGCACGCGCAGGGGCGGGGCACACGACCGCACGCACGGCAACATCTATTGTTCCACCCATCGCACCGCAACAGGCGATTTCCGTTGATACCGCCGTGGCGATGGCCGCACGACCCGCAGATATGGACGCGCTGTGCCGTATGATTTCAGAATTTAACCACCCGCTGCGCGCGGGCGCGACGAATGTTGTTCTGCCGCACGTGGCATCAAATCCAAACGGATTGCTGATCGTTACCGATATCCCCAGCGGCGATGACGACGCGTGTGGTAAAATACTGTCTGGTGCAGCGGGTGAACTGTTGGATAAAATGCTGGTGGCTATCGGTATGTCACGCGATACGGTATCAATTATCCCGCTGGTATTCTGGCGCACGCCGGGCGGGCGAACACCAACACGCGCGGAACTGGATTTGGCGCGTCCGTTTGTGAACAGGGCTATTGAACTGATGCAACCACGTTTTATTATGACGCTGGGGACACTGGCAGCGGCGGAAATCGCGAACGTGCAATTACCGCGCGGTCACGGTATGACGGCTCAGACGGCGGGGGGTATCACCGTTATGCCGATTTACCACCCGAATTATCTGATGCTGAAACCAGCGGCAAAGCGTGACGCCTGGACAGCGTTGCAAATAGTGCAAAATTTGTTGAAAACCGATGATAAATAGATAATAATTTTCAACATATATCAAAAGGAGCACACAATTAAACCGCAAATCAACCGTGATAATCGTCGGGATATGGGCCCGCGTATAAACAATCGGATTTTTGCAAAATCCGTTCAGGTAATCAGTTCAACTGGCCAGAATCTGGGTGTTATGCAAACGTCCCAGGCGTTACAGATGGCCGCAGACGAAGGGTTGGATTTGGTTGAAATCAGTTCCAACGGCGCTGTTCCTATTGTCAAAATTATGGATTACGGCAAATTCAAGTACGAGCAGAAAAAACGCGCGTCCGAGGCACGAAAAAACCAAAAAACAATCGAGATGAAGGAAGTATGGGTAAAACCCTTTATCGAAGAAAATGACCTGAATATAAAAATGAAAAAGGTTTTTGAATTTCTGGGTCAGGGTAACAAGGTCAAGGTTGCCGTTATGACACGCGGTTCAAAAAAAGTTTTGGCACGTGGCAAAGACGCGGTTCCGGAATTATTCGCCCGCATAATGGAAATGGTCGGCGACCGCGGAACATTGGAATCAAAATCCAAGCCAGATGAACGAACAAAGTCGATTATAATCGCACCGGCAAAATAAAAACCGCCCCGCTTGGGGCGTTTTTATTATATGCAATAAATCATTATTATTTTTTTCTGTTCTTTCTGAATTCGTCCAACGATACAACACGTCCAGTGTCGGGAACGGTCCCCGGCTTTTCATCCAGCGGCAGTTCCATATCGTTGTCCGCGGCGGGGCCGCCCTTTGGATGAAACGACAGCATAAAGTCAACGGACGGATCCTTAAATTCCACCAATGCTGAAAACGGCACGCGGATAAAGAACGGACGACCGTCAAACGTCAGTTGAACACCGAACTCCTTGTCCGAAACGTGCAGATTATTATACGAATACTGCAGCACTATCGTCATTATATCAGGATAGCGTATACGCAAAAAATCCGGTAAAACAACGCCCGGTGCACGCGTTTTGAACGTAATATAAAAATGCGTTCCGTCGCCCAGTCCATTAAATTGCGCGTGAATCAACGCTTCTTTCACCACGGATTTCAGCGCGTTATCTAATAATGTTTGATAATCAATCTTGCTCATCTGTATTCCCTGGCACCAGTATATTATTTATTTCCCCGTCCTTGCAAGCAACAAATACCGCATCTGGTACATCGACGAAAACATTGGCGTCCAGCCCGGTCGCCCAAACCTGGGCATCGGCGGCACCCAAATCACGAAACAGGCGTGCACGCGCATCTGCGTCCAGATGCGCCGCCGCTTCGTCCAGTAAAATCAGCGGGCGCCGATGTGTCTTGGTATGAATCAGTTTTGCGTGCGCCAAAATCAAATCTAGCAAAACTGTTTTTTGTTGCCCCGTGCTGGTCAATGCCGCGGGCAGGTTTAGCCGCTTGTTAAACACGCCGAAGTCAGATTTATGCGGCCCGTCAACAACCATCTTGTCACCAATCAATTCGCGTGCCCCGTGCAGATATTCCAAATAGCGCCGTTCGGCCGATGCCGCGCAATCGTCAATCAGCATTTGTTCCACCATACCCGATACTGTAACCGCACAATCAGTCAAAAAATAATTCAATTCACCCGCATACCGTACGCGCGCATCCGCAACAGATACCGCAACACCTGCAATCTGGGCGTCCAGTGCATCCAACCAGCGCACATCACGTCCGTTTTTTAACGCAAACGCACGTTCCGACATCAATTTTGACAATCGTGCACAGCGTCCGGCGTGGGCGGCATCAAAACTGGCGGCCAGGCGGTCAAAAAACGCGCGCCGTTCGGCGGCACCGTCAACAAACAGACGGTCTTCGCGCGGGGTCAACCATACCGTGCGCAAACGTGCCGACAAATCGGATAATGTTGCACTGTCACCGTCAATGCGTGCACGGCGGTTTGCGTCACCGGCCGTAAAATAAACGGATATTTCCGTATCGTCCCCAAGCAATGCAAACACCGAAAAACCACCATCGCCACCAAAACGCGCGATGTCCCCCATTGGTGCACCGCGCAGTCCACGATCGCCGGACAGCATTGATACAGCCTCCAACACGGCGGTTTTACCGGCGCCGTTTGGCCCGGTAATAATAACATTGCGTCGGCCGTGCGTTTGAATACGGCAGGACGTATGATTACGAAAATTAGTCAATGTAATCGAATTTATCATAGCCCGATAATACAACCATAACGCAAAAAATACAAGCACCACAACACGAACCGGGCCGGTTCGATAACATCCATATTTCCAAAATTAAACGCCCCAATCCTGGGGCGTTGAATTTTGGGGGCCTGGGTCGGAAAGTTCGCATTTCCAAACGTTTTACGTTTGAAAACCGTTGCTGACGCAACTTGACTCACCATTCGCACGGATTTTTCGGCGCAAGGCACGTTGCTTGAAAAATCCTGCTCTTATGCGAACCGGGCCGGTTCGATAACATCCATATTTCCAAAATTAAACGCCCCAATCCTGGGGCGTTGAATTTTGGAGGCCTGGGTCGGAATCGAACCGGCATACAAGGATTTGCAGTCCTCTGCATAACCACTCTGCCACCAGGCCGTAAAATTGTGTTACTATACTAGGCAAAAAAAAATTGTAATTCAACAGAAAAATTGTATTATGTATTATAATTGTATATTGGGAAGCGAGAGAGTTGTATTTATGAAAAAATTACTATTCCTGTTTTGTCTGCTGCCGGCCGGGGCATTGGCTGCAACAGACAACTGCCGTACGATGGAAACTGTGCCAGAAGGTGAACTGACCCTGCAACAGGTGATTGAATTGGGACTGTGTCGAAATCCGGAAACGGCGTCCGCTTATTTGTCATTGGAATCCGCGCGCTTTAATAAAAATGCCGGTTACTCGCAATACCTGCCCAGCGTCAGTGTTTCTGGTTCGGCCAGTTTGCCGTACCGAAATCGCGAATTTGATGACTGGTCATATGGCGCGTCAATTTCCGCATCGTATCTAATCTTTGATTTTGGCAAACGTCTGTCCGATGTGAACCAGTTGATTGATACCTGGCGTGCAACGGGGTTTGATTACAGTGAAAGCGTGCAAAACTATGTATATGGAATAATCGGCGCATATTATGCACTGTTAAATGCGGATGCGGACGTTATCACCGCCCAGGCATTAAAAGACGTTGCACAAACGGCCAAGGATACCGCCGACAAAAAGTACAAGGCCGGCGCCGTGGCAAAGGTTGACGTTCTGCGTGCCGACACCACATTGGCCAGTAATGTGTTGGAACTGGAACGCGCAAAAAATAATCGTGAAATAGCCAAGGGAAACCTGTTGGCGAAACTGTCTTTCCCGGCGGACCAGGATATACAGATTGCGGATATGTCGTCTGATTTTGGATCTGAATCCGAAAACAAAAGCATCGACGATTTAATTGCCGAGGCACGTGAAAAACGTCCAGACCTGTTGCGGGCAACCGCGAACAAGGACGCCGCCTGGCATCGCAGAAACAGTGCGTTTTTACAAAACCTGCCGTCGATTTCGGCCAGTGGCAGTTTGTCGTGGAACAATATTCCGTCCGATGTATATAACGCCGGCCAGGATGAATGGAGTGGCAGCATCGGCATCCGCGCGTCTATGCCTATATTCGCGGGATTTTCAAATATGTACAATGTGCGCAGTGCCCAGGCAAACTATGAACGTGCCAAGGAACAAGAACGTTTAACAGTCGATAACGCAATGTTAGACGTATTCACGGCATATCAGAATTATAAAACCGCACAAATGGTTTTAACCCAGACGGCGGCATTACTGGCGTCGGCCCAGGAATCTGAACGGGTTACCGCCGGTATGTATCGGGTTGGCAAGGCAACTATGCTGGATTGGCAAACGGCGCAATCGGACCTGGCCGACGCACACAAGCAAAACAATGCAGCAAAATATGATTTGTTCACAAAGCGCGCCGCATTGGCACTGTCCATCGGTGATATAAAGGAGGGTTTGATGCAGGAGGGAGAAGCAGATGAATAAAAACGAAACAAAGCAACGTAAATTCTGGCCGTGGGTACGTCGCCGTAAATGGTGGATTATTCTGTTTGCCATTATTGCCGGCATCACCATATACTTTTTAACCGCAACTGGCGGCAGTACCAACACCGGTTTTGCAACCGCAACTATTACGCGCGGTAATTTGCGCCAGGTTGTAACCGCCACCGGCGAAATTCAACCACTGAACACCATCAATGTCGGTTCACAAGTTAGCGGCACTATCGAGGCAATATATGTCGACTATAATTCCAAAGTTAAAAAGGGTGATGTGCTGTTGGAAATAGAACCGTCTGTATTACAGGCATCCGTGGACGAAGCGTACGCATCACTGGTCAGCGCCGAATCCCAACGTAACTACGCGAAAAGCGAGTATGAACGTAACAAAATCCTGTATTCTGACGGATTTATTCCGCGCGCGGAACTGGAACAATCCCAGACCACATACGAACAGGCCGAACAGTCGGTCAATCGTATGCAATCACAATATGATCGTGCAGTGACAAATCTGGGCTATGCGACGATTACGTCGCCCGTTGACGGAACCGTTATTTCACGCCAGGTTGACGTTGGCCAGACGGTCGCTGCATCTTTCCAGACGCCAGACCTGTTTGAAATCGCCGAAGATTTGTCAAAAATGCAAATTGAAACCGCCGTGTCCGAAGCAGACATCGGCGTTATTGAAGAAGGTCAAAGTGTTACGTTTACCGTTGACGCATATCCGACCCAGACGTTTGCGGGTTCTGTGCGTCAGGTGCGCTTGTCGCCGACAATCACATCAAACGTTGTTGTGTATACCGTGGTAATCGACGTGGATAATTCTGATTTACGCCTGAAACCAGGTATGACCGCGTTTGTAACAATCCTGATTTCCGAAAAAACAGATATATGGAAGGTTCAAAATTCCGCACTGATTCTGCGCAGTTTTGACGGCATAGTTGAAAATCCGGGCGACGCGACACCGTCAGACCACCTGGCGATACAGCGTATTGTAAACGGTGAACCAACTGTCGTGCTGGTTCCGTATGAAAAAGGATTGGTAACGGCGACGGAAACGGAAATTATTTCAGATGAAATTCAGGACGGTGACCGCGTAATATTTGGTCGATACGGCCAATCTTCATCTGGTACGTCCGGGGCACGTATGGGGCCGCCAATGTAATAAAAAACGGGGAAACACCCCGTTTTTTATTTGCCTTTTAATGATTATTTTTGTATCGTTGCCCTGTAATAACAGGGGTATTTTATGGACGACAAAAAATTATCTTTCGAAGATGCATACAAACAACTGACCGAACTGGTTAAAAAAATGGAATCAGGGGAATTGCCGTTGGCGGCGTCTGTTGCCGCATATGAACAGGGCATAAAGTTAAAGGCGTACTGTGAACAGTTGTTGAAAGAGGCCGAATTAAAAATCGAAACGTTAAAGGTTACCCCAACAACCACCCAGGCATAAATATAACGGATTCATCGTGGCGGATAAAAGCAAATTGACCCCGGTTATGCAGCAATATGTCGATATGAAGGGTGAAAACCCCGACGCGTTGCTGATGTTTCGCCTGGGCGATTTTTACGAAGCATTTTTTGATGACGCCAAAACAATCAGTCGTGCACTGGGGCTGGTGCTGACACAGCGTGGCACAGACGCAGACGGGGTGGACATTCCTATGTGCGGAATTCCGTGGCACGCGGCGGACAACTATTTTGGGCGTCTGGTGCGGGCCGGATACCGTGTCGCATTGGTTGAACAAATGGAAACCCCGGCCGAAGCCAAAGCCCGTGGCCACAAGTTCATAGACCGCAAAATCATACGCGTTTTAACACCGGGCACACTGACCGATGAAAACCTGTTGACGCCAAAAAATTCAAACTTTCTGATTGCATTGGCACTGAACGACGACGGATTTGAAATCGTCGGGTGCGATATATCAACTGGTGAATTTTTTGTCGGACGCACAGCAGACGTATTGGATGACTTAGTACGTATAAACCCCGCGGAAATCATTTATCCGGAAATACTGGCCGAAAATGAAACAGTTATGCATCTGCGCGATGTGTTCAAGACAACGCCGGTGTATGAAAAATTGTATCATCGTGCGGATATTGACAAGATTGTCGGAACGGTATTCGGTGGTGCCGTGGCGCCAGGTGATACGGTCGCACAAACGTACGACAGTGCGATAAAACTGTTGGCGGGATATTTATTTAATACCCAGCGTGGCGCCACGATAACGTTTCGTGCACCATACCTGTATAAATCCGGACGCCAGTTACTGATTGATTCAGCCACGTGGAAAAGTTTGGAAATAGACGCGCCAATAAATGACGGTGGGGTATGCCTGGTCGACGTATTAGATAACACAAAAACAGCGGCGGGTGCACGAAAACTGCGCGCATATTTGCGTACGCTGTCGGCGGATACAAATGAAATAAAACGTCGCCAGGAACATATCGGTCATCTGATGCTGAATATGGAAATTATGGGTGCGGTTGGGGCTGCACTGGGTGCAATTCCAGACGTCGGACGCAGTTTGTCACGTCTGTTGTCTGGGCGTGGCACGCCACGCGATATGCGTCATATTGCGGACTTTATATCCGGGTTGCCAAATGCAAAGGCAATGGGTGCACGTTTGGATGCAGATTTGGCTGCGCGCTTTGCAAATATAAATACTCACGATGAACTGTGCGCGGAATTAAATTCGGCACTGGCCGATACACTGCCGACGTTTTTCCGCGACGGCGATGTTATTCGTGCCGGTTTTGACGTATCACTGGATCATATGCGGGGACTGGCCCACGGGGCCAAGGAAACAATCGCCGGTATGCAATCTGAATACGCCGCCGCGACCGGTGTTCATAATCTGAAAATTAAATACAACAATATCCTGGGATATTTTATAGAGGTTCCATCCGCCCGCGCCGATGCATTGATGGCACCCGAATCGGGATTTATTCATCGTCAAACAATGGCCGGCAATATGCGATTTACAACCGCACGGCTGATTGATTTGGATAACGATGTGCGCAGTGCCGCGGAAAAATCCGCCGCCATAGAGGCGGAAATAATATCGCGTCTGATTGAAAAAATCCGTACGGTGGCGGACGATTTACTGGCAACGGCGGAATTGCTGGCAGAATTGGACGTATGGTATTCTTTGGCGACGTGTGCGGATATGTATTCGTGGGTGCGGCCCAATGTGACGGACGACGTCGCATTTGATATTGCCGGCGGACGGCATCCGGTAATTGATTTTGTATTACGCAGCCGTGGTGACAAATTTGTTCAAAACGACTGTAACCTGAACGCGCGTTCTGTTGCACTGCTGACCGGGCCGAATATGGCGGGAAAATCAACATACCTGCGCCAGAACGCACTGCTGGTTGTGTTGGCGCATCTGGGTTCGTTTGTACCAGCAGTGCGTGCGACTATTGGGATTTGCGACCAACTGTTCAGTCGTGTTGGCGCGTCAGACAATCTGGCGGCGGGGCAATCGACATTTATGGTGGAAATGAGTGAGACCGCAAACATCCTGCGCCGTGCAACCAAACAATCATTTATCATTTTTGACGAAATTGGGCGTGGCACATCGACGTATGACGGTATGGCAATCGCCCAGGCGGTATTGGAATACCTGAACGGTTTGCAGCCGCGTACACTGTTTGCAACGCACTATCACGAGCTGACCGCGCTGGTTGGGGATGCGCCTGGCAAGTTACAGAACGTGACCTGTCTGACCATTGATGTACGCGAACACAACAATGAAATAATCTTTATGCATAAAATCGTGCCGGGTGTTGCAAACCGTTCGTATGGAATCCAGGTTGCAAAAATGGCCGGTATGCCGGCGGCGGTTGTCGCACGTGCAGAGCAAGTTCTGGCCAATTTGGAATCCGACGCGGTTGCTTTATGTGATGACAAGCCGGCACCCGAAAAAACGCAACAGGCGGCAAAGACGACCCAAGACAAGGCATCACCTGACAAGTCACGTGTATCACAGCCAGAACAACACACAGTTCAATTAAATCTGTTCGGATAACAAAAGGATAAAAAATGTACGTTCGTCCGCTGATAGTATTCAAAACACCGTTCTATGAACCCAGATATAAACAATTCAGAAATCCGTCGGAATTGCAAAAGTTTCTGACGGTTTTTGATTTTATGCGACCGCATATGTGCAGTCGGCTGCAAACTGGTATGCCTGAATTTCAGTTGGGAACAAAACTGGAATTTACAATCGACGGGTATTTTTGTGAATCAGATGTAAAATGGGGGCCGCGTTTTATTGTGGCACGCGCCGTAACAAACAACCAGGGTCGAATCTTTGCAGACATACCAACGGATGCGCCGGGTGGCGACGGCGACAGTATGCTGGTTACGCGCGAATACAAATTGGTGCAAATACATCGCGATATGGCGGACGCAGTGATAGACATACATAATATGCGACAACTGTGGCCGGTATGCGAAGAAAGCCGTTCGGAATTTGTAAAATTCCTGACGTACCTGAATCGCCAAAAATATCAAATCAAACGGCGGTAACAATGACATCAGGGTGGATAATTTTAGATAAACCGACCGGTATGTTTTCGCGACGCGCCGCTGGCATTGTCGCCCGTATGTTTGGTACGCGCACGTTTGGGCACATTGGAACACTGGACGAAATGGCGACGGGCGTTCTGCCGATTGCCATTGGCGCGGCAACAAAAATGATTCCGTTTGTCGAAGATGTACGTCCGTCGGTCAAAGAATACCTGTTTTCCGTACAATTTGGGATTGAAACTGATACATTGGACGTATTTGGGCGCGAAATCGCACGTACCGACATTACGCCAACACACGACGCGGTTGTGCGGGCGTTGGGGCAACTGGTCGGCGACATAGACCAAATTCCCCCGGCATACAGCGCGGTACATATTGACGGACGACGTGCATATGATGTGGCACGACGCGGCGCAGTGGTTGATATTCCGCCACGACGTGTACACATTGATTTATTGGAATTATTGACCGTCCGTGACAATATATGGACGTTTCGCACGCGCTGTACGCGTGGAACATACGTGCGCGCGATTGCACGCGATATTGCGAAAATATGCGGCACGGTCGCAACTGTTACAATGATACGTCGCACCGAAAGTATTGGTTTTACAATAAAAGACACCGTAAAACTTGATTTTTTGGAAAATCTGTTTAATAATAGCGGGGATTTCGGGGCATACCTGAAACCGACAGATTTCGGACTGGGGGACATTCCGGTTCAGAATCTGGACGATAAATCGGCCGAATTGTATAAAAACGGTGGATTTATAACAACGGGTGGTGCGGATGGACTACGGCGCGTGTACAACGGTTCCGTTTTTATTGGTATCGGGCGCGTGACGGACGGTGTGCTGCACCCAAAACGAACAATTTAACGACAAAAGGAAAAATAATGTCCGTTACAAAAGAAAAGAAAAGCGAATTGATTCAGGCGTATAAAACGACTGAAAAGGATAACGGCGGTTCCGCCGCGTCCCAGGTTGCCGTTTTGACGGAACGCATTCGCAATCTGACCGAACATATGAAAAACAATCACAAAGACCAGCATTCAAAACGCGGTCTGTTGTTGATGGTCAACCGCCGTAAAAAATTGTTGGCGTATATTAAAAAGCGCAACGTGGCGGAATATGAAGATCTGATTAAAAAATTGGGTCTGCGCAAATAATAAACGGGGCACGCGCCCCGTTTTTATCATCATATAATCGCAATAATAAAAAACGCCCCGAAATGGGGCGTATCTTTTTAATACATTGTCTGCAGGATATGCTTATTCTTATCCAAACTGGACAGCATTTTCCCAGAACCGCACGCAACACAGGCCAGGGGATTATCCACCAAAAACGCCGGCAGTCCCGTCGCCGCACGTATTGCGGCATCCAGTCCGCGCAACAGCGACCCACCGCCAGTCATCGCGATACCCAAATCCGCAATGTCGGCCGACAATTCCGGCGGTGTCAGTTCCAATGCCTGGCGTACGGTATTGACGATTTTAGACACCGTTTGTGCCAATGCGGACGCAACCTGAGATTCGGTGATAACCGTTTCACGCGGCGTTCCGGACAGCAAATCGCGCCCCTTTATTTTCATTGTCAGTTCGTTTGCCTTGTCCTTGGGCGAAATGGCGGTGCCAATGCGCTTTTTAATATCTTCGGCCGTATTTTCACCAATCAGCAGATTCTTGTTCTTGCGCACGAAATCAATTATATCTAAATCCATTTGGTCACCAGCGGTACGGACGGCGTTCGAATAAACAATTCCGCCCAGGGACATAACCGCAACCTCGGTCGTGCCACCACCAATGTCCAAAACCATCGAGCCAACCGGCTTTTCCACCGGCAGACCCGCACCAATTGCAGCGGCGGTGGATTCTTCGACAATATAAACCTTGCGTGCGCCGGCGGCGTCTGCGGCCTCTTGTATAGCGCGGCGTTCCACCTGGGTTGCGCACGACGGCACGCAAATAATAATCAACGGCGCGGCCAGTGGATTTCGATGATGCACCTTGCGTATGAAATATTTTATCATTTCTTCGGCAACCTCAAAATCTGCGATAACACCGTCACGCAGGGGACGCACCGCAGTAATAGACCCCGGCGTACGACCAAACATTTGCTTTGCCTCGGTCCCGACGGCCAGAATTTCTTTGCGCCCCAACAGGCGATTTTCCGCCACCGCAACGACAGACGGTTCGTTTAACACAATTCCGCGTCCCTTGACATAAATCAATGTGTTCGCGGTGCCCAAATCTATGGCCATATCGGCGGAAAAAAATTTCATCAGCCAGTTGTACATTGTTTTCCCCTGCAAATAAATAATGATTTTTTTGCACTATAAAGCGTACCAGGCGAAAAATCAAGCGGCCATACATTAAATTTATGTTTTTTATTTGCTTATCCGTATATTTTGGTATTATATGCCGGATATGAGAGACACTATAAAAAATCATCAGGACTTTATTGTCCAAGAAGACGATTTGAACGCACGCTGTGCGATGTTCTTTGTGCGTGCCCGTCCGACTAAGTTTTCAGATGGTGCACGGTACGGTCTGATTGTGACAAAACGTCTGTTCCGGCACGCCGTTGACCGTAACCGGTCAAAGCGACTGTTGCGCGACTGGATTCGATTTAATGAAAAAAATATGCACCCGGATTTGGACTATATATTTATTGCACGCGCTGCAATACTGAACGCAACACGTACAGACGGACGCGTCGCAATGCGCAAGGCACTGGGGTATATAAAAAAACTTTATGCAGACAAAAAAACAGAAAAATAATTTAGCCCGTCGCGTTGCAATATCTATGGTGCGCGCGTACCAGGTGTGTATTTCGCCATTTATCGGCGGACGCGCCGCGTGTCGGTTTGTTCCAACCTGCAGTGAATACACACGCCAGGCCATTGAGAAATATGGCATCCTGCGTGGTACGATTATGGGAATGCGGCGGATATTGCGCTGTCGGCCGGGCGGCGGGTTCGGATATGACCCCGTCCCTTGACATCCGGCGTGATTATGGTAAAATTCCAGGCACATTGAACAGTTTAGTAAGTGTTCGTACAAGGTTTATATATAAAAGGATAGAAAATGTCATTTCGTGCAACCGTTGAATCTATGTCAAAGATAATGGATGAAATGGGGATTACTGAATTGGATTTGGAACGCCAGTTTTTGTTCGGCGTTTATCGCAAGCATATTCATCTGTCAAAACAACAGGGCACCACGGCCGTTGCTATGCCGAATTTCCCGGTGGCGACAGAATCTAAAAATACAAACAGTGAACCGGCCGCGGCCGATAACAATACAATCAGTGGATATGCATTGAAATCACCAATGGTTGGTGTTGCATATCTGGCACCAGAACCGGGGGCAAAGCCGTTCACATCAGTTGGTGCACAAATCAAGGCCGGCGACACCGTCGCATTGATAGAGGCAATGAAAACATTTAACCCGATTAAATCCGACAAGGACGGTGTTGTAAAAGAAATCTTGGTATCCGACGGCCAGGCCGTTGAATTTGATCAACCTATTATCGTTATTGAATAAGCAATACGGGCGACGAAACAAAAATGTCACAGATAAAAAAAGTTTTGATTGCCAATCGTGGTGAAATTGCGCTGCGTATTATTCGCGCGTGCCGCGATATGGGCATACGCACGGTTGCGGTTTATTCAACGGTGGATAAAAACGCAATGCACGTGCAGTTGGCGGACGAATCCGTGTGCATAGGTCCGGGTCCGTCCAAGGATTCTTATTTGAACGAATCCGCAATTTTGACGGCGGCGTTGCTGACAAATGCGGACGCAATTCACCCCGGATATGGATTTTTATCCGAACGCGCGGACTTTGCGCAAAAGGTGGAACAACACGGACTGATTTGGATTGGGCCGTCCGCCGCAATGATTGAAAAAATGGGGGACAAGGTCAATGCCAAGCAAACCGCGATTGCGTGCGGTCTGCCGGTGGTGCCGGGTTCCGACGGTGCGGTTGATACGTTGGAAGATGCGTATGCCTGGGCCGAAAAAATCGGATATCCCGTTATGCTAAAGGCGGCGGCCGGCGGCGGCGGACGTGGAATACGCCCGGTAATGAACGCCGAACAAATGGCCGAAGCGTTCCAAATGACCAAGAACGAGGCAAAATCCGGATTCGGCGACGATACGCTGTATATGGAAAAACTGTTGATGCACCCGCGTCATATTGAATTCCAGGTTCTGGGCGATACGCACGGAAACGTCGTTATATTTGGTGAACGCGACTGTTCGCTGCAGCGTAAAAATCAAAAGGTTATGGAAGAATGTCCCGCCGCAATTTTAACCCAGAAACAACGCGACGATATGATTGAAATCTGTAAAAGCGCCGCGAAAAAAATGGGCTATGTCAATGCGGGAACGTTTGAATTTATGTTCGAAGACGGAAAGTTTTATTTCCTGGAAATGAACACCCGTCTGCAGGTTGAACACCCCGTAACCGAAATGGTGTACGGCGTTGATTTGGTACGCGAACAAATACGTATCGCGGCCGGCGAAAAATTGGGATACACACAATCCAACGTTGTTCCACACGGACACGCGATTGAATTTCGTATCAATGCCGAAGATCCGGAAACATTTATCCCGAATCCGGGCAAAATCACACTGTACGCGCCGTCGGGCGGACTGGGCGTGCGTGTGGACAGCGCGGTGTACACCGGATATACAATTCCGCCGACCTATGATTCGATGATTGCAAAACTGATTGTTCACGCACAAAGCAGACCGGCGTGTATTATGCGTGCGGGTCGTGCACTGGACGAATTTGTTATCGAAGGCGTCAAAACAACAATCCCATTGCAACAGAAATTGTTAAAAAATCGCGATGTAAAGACGTTAAACTTTGACAATCATTGGTTGGAATCATATCTGAAATCCGAACGTGACAAGGCCGCCGCCAAACAGGCGCGCGCCGAAAAGACGGCGGATTCGGATGCAGAAAAAGAATAAAAAACACCGGCAAATGCCGGTGTTTTTTATATAAACTTTTTCGGTATTTTTTCCAGCGGATGGCGCGCCGCATCAATAAACATTATCAGTTGAAAAATTGTTGGCGAACACCGCCCGGTAATTATTTGATGATAGCCCGCCATATCGGTGGAAAAAACATCGTACGCAATAAACAGCGGCATATTGCATTTGATTCTGATTTGTTCTATTTCCGCGCCCAGTGTCATTTTGCCCCCAAATATTCAAAAACAAAACCACCGGAAAAAACCAGGTGGTTGGAGGCATCTAACAATTAGCAAGAATTGCGACTTTTATTCAATATATTCAAAGTCCCTCCAACCGGGGGTTGGAGTTTTTTTCGTCCCTGCGGACGCTTGCTAATGGATTAGATGTATCCAGTGACAGAACACCCGTCACATTTAACATTATACGCACCGTAATTTAATATTGCAATCTGATTTTTGTTTGGTATAATCACGCGGGTAATAAATAGTTATGGGTGGTTAGCTCAGTTGGTCAGCCGCGTTACGTTGACATCGTAAAGGTCGTTGATTACTGGACATATCACCGGAAAACGGTTTTGGGTGGTTAGCTCAGTTGGTTAGAGCGTTACGTTGACATCGTAAAGGTCGTTGGTTCGAGTCCAATACCACCCACCACCTTTCGCCAAGGTTTCAGGTGGCAGGCCACAAAATAAAGTTACAAAAAAATGCGAATGTACAAATAATCTTGATTAAAAATTCTGACGGGATTCGGTGGACGCCCCGTTGGGCGTCCATATTTTTTAACAATAGGGCATAAATTATGACAACCGATAATAAAAAGCAAAAATATCTGATTACATCCGCGTTACCGTATGTGAACGGGGATTTGCACCTGGGGCACTTAGTGGGGTGTTGGTTGCCGTCCGATATATATGCGCGATTTTGCCGTGCGCGCGGGCGTGACGTGTTATACATATGCGGGGCCGACGAACACGGAACCCCCGCCGTTGTCGGTGCAATGAAAGAAAATATGCCCATAATCGAATATAACAACAAATATTATGAAAAGCATTTGCGCGCCGTGCGTGATTTCAATCTGTCATTCGACCTGTACGGACGCACGCATACCGAACTGCAGGAAAAACTGATTCACGATTTGTTCAACCGTCTGGACGCGTTGGGACTGATAGAAGAACGCGAAACTGTTCAGCCGTTTTCCATTGATGACAATATGTTTCTGGCAGACCGGCAACTGGTCGGAACGTGTCCAAAATGCGGATATGACGGCGCACGCGGCGACCAATGCGACAACTGCAGTGCAACATACGACGCGTCCGAACTGATAAACCCGCGCAGCACTATTTCCGGCAGCACCAATATCGAAATGCGGCCGACAAAAAATTTATTTTTCCTGGCATCACGGGTGCAGGGCACGTGGCGCGACTGGTTAAAATCGCACGCGCCAAAATGGTCGCGCACCGCCGCCGCCATCGCCCAGGGTTGGGCAAACGACGAACTGCGCGATACATCTATTACACGCGATTTGCCGTGGGGCATTCCCGTCAACAAGCCGGGATATGAAGACAAGGTTTTCTATGTTTGGTTTGACGCGCCGTGGGGCTATGTTTCCATTTCCCAGGCGGCAAACAAAAACTGGGCGGATTGGTGGAAAAATCCCGACGCGCACTATGCACAATTTATGGGCAAGGACAACGTTAAATTCCACGCCGTGTTTTTCCCGGAACAGCAACTGGCGATGAACGATAACTGGAAAACTGTCGATATGTTGAAATCTATGAATTTCCTGAATTTCGAAGGTGGCAAGTTTTCCAAATCGGAACACCGCGGCGTATTTTTAACGGACGCGCTGTCCATTGCGCCGGCCGATGCGTGGCGATATGCGCTGATTGCGTCCGCGCCGGAAACAGACGATACTGATTTTACATTTACGCGATTTGCCGATATCGTGAACAAGGATTTGAACGGTATGCTGGGTAACTTTGTATCGCGTGTGTGCAAACTGACCAACAAAAATTTTGGTGATACGGTGCCAAGTGCCGGTACAACAGATAATGCACTGGTCGCACAGATAAATGAAAAACTGCGCGAATTGACTGATGCGTTGGATGCGTGCGAATTTCGCGCGGCGATTGTCGCACTGCGTTCGCTGTATGCGATTGGCAACGAATATATGACCGTGCACGAACCGTGGACGTTGGTGAAAAACGGTGATATGGACGCGGCCGGTGCGGTGTTAAATCAATGCTTTCAACTGATTGACCTGTATGCGCGCGTATCCGCACCGTTTATACCCGCGGCCGCGGAAAAAATGCGTAATATATTTGTGGGGGCTGATTTAGATTTGTCTTGGCCGGAAACATACGCGCCACGTATAACAAATGGTGCAAAATTTGTCGTGCCTGAAAATCTGTTCACGCGCATTGATGATGACACTGTCGCAAAACTGACCGCACAATATGCCCCCCAGGTGGATAATGCGCCAAAGCCAACCGTTGCAAAAATAGTTGATGTGCGCGAACATCCAACACGTGAAAACCTGCACATTTTAACCGTTGACGACGGTACAAATCACAATTTGCAAATTGTGTGTGGTGCGCCGAACGTACGGTCTGGTCTTATTGGTGTTCTGGCACCGATTGGATGCACATTGCCGGGCGCAAAAAAACCGATATCCCAGCGCACGGTTGCCGGCGTTGAATCGTTTGGTATGATGTGCAGCAGTGCCGAAATCGGTGCAGGCGTGGATACAGACAATATAATCGAACTGCCCGCGGACAGCGAAATTGGCACGGAATACGTGGTAAAATGAAACTGGTTTTAATGTCTTGCTGTGCCCCGTGCAGTGCGGGTGCGATAAAACAACTGGCCGACGGGCAAATACCCGGGGTTGACAATTTTATCGTGTTGTTTTTCAATCCTAATATTTTCCCGGCCGCCGAATATGACAAACGCCTGGCCGAACAAATAAAGTACTGTGACGCGTTGGGCGTAAAATATGCTATCGGCGAATACGACCATAATGCGTGGCGTGATGCCGTTCGCGGCCTGGAAGATGCCCCAGAACGCGGTCGTCGGTGCAGTGCCTGTTTCAAATTCAGGTTTGACTATGCGCGCCAATGGGCGGCCGCACACGGATATGATGCGGTCACGTCCGTATTCGGCGTGTCACGCCATAAAAGCCAGTCCCAGGTGGACGATGCGGGCGTCGCCGCACTGGGGGCGCAATATATCCCCGTAAAATGGGATGAAAACCTGCGTCAACAGATTGGACGTGAATCTCAATTTTATCGCCAGAATTACTGCGGATGCGAATTTTCAATTCGAAAAACGGGCGACAATAAGGCCAAATTTACAACCGCCGTTCCAGTCAGATAATATTTGCGCACACGGTCTTTCAATTCTATAATTACCCCTGTAAAAGGAGTTTATATGTCATCTATACTTGTTTTTCCCGGCCAGGGATCGCAATCCGTTGGTATGGGCAAAGAACTATACGATAATAATCCGGCCGCACGCGCCGTGTTCGACGAAGTTGACGACGCGTTAAATCAGAAATTGTCTGATATTATCTTTAACGGCCCGATGGAAGATTTAACCCTGACCACAAATGTTCAACCCGCAATTATGGCTGTATCTATTGCTATGTTGCGCGCATCTGGTATCCAACTGACCCAATATGTTGCGGGGCATTCGTTGGGTGAATATACCGCACTGTGTGCCGCGGGCGCGTTGTCCGTTGGTGATACGGCGCGTTTGCTGCGCCTGCGCGGGGACGCAATGCAGCGCGCGGTGCCGGTTGGCGCGGGATTGACCGCAGTGATACTGGGTCTGCCAATCGAACAGGTGCGTGAAATTTGTGCACAAACCGACTGTGACGTTGCAAATGACAACAGTCCAGGTCAGGTTGTTGTTTCCGGTGCACGCGATATTGTGGAAAAAACACTGGAACTGGCGAAATCCGCGGGGGCAAAACGCGCAATGCCGTTGGCGCTGTCCGTTCCGGTTCATTGCAGAATTCAGGCACCAGCGGCGGATGAAATGCGCGCCGCGTTGGAAAAAATTGAAATAAAGGCACCAAACGCAATTCTGATTTCTAATAAAACGGCCGCGCCTATGTCCGACCCAGCGGAAATCAAGGAAGTATTGGTATATCAAATCACACACGGTGTACGTTGGCGCGAATCTGTATTAAAAATGCACGAATTGGGAATAAACGAAACCATAGAGGTTGGACCCGGTGCGGTTCTGACGGGACTGACCCCGCGTATTTGTTCGGAAATGACATCAAAAAAATTGGAGATATAAAATGTTTGATTTAACAGGGAAAGTAGCATTGATTACCGGCGCAACCGGTGGTATCGGCGGCGCAATTGCAAAACGTATGAAGGAAGCCGGTGCAACCGTTGTCGTAACAGGGCGCAGTATTGATAAACTGGACGCACAGTTTGATAATTCATTTATCAAAATTCCAATTGATTTGGCGTCGGACGGCGGCGCGATTGATTTGGTTCAGTCAACAATCGACACGGCCGGTAAAATTGATATTTTGGTAAACAACGCTGGTATTACACAGGATACTTTATTGATGCGTATGTCGGACGAACAATTCGACAACGTCATAAACACAAATCTGCGTTCTTGTTTCAAGATGTGTCGTGCGGTTGTTATGCCGATGATGAAAAACCGTGGCGGACGCATTATCAATATGGCGTCCATAATCGGTGCAATCGGCGGTCCGGGCCAGGCAAACTATGCTGCGTCCAAGGGCGGTATGATTGCAATGACTAAATCCATCGCGGCCGAGGTTGGATCACGCGGCATCACCGCGAACTGTATTGCGCCCGGATTTATCAAGACCCCGATGACGGATGTTTTGTCCGATGATTTGAAAAAATCATATCTGGCACAGATACCAGCGGGTCGATTTGGCGAACCGGACGATATTGCGTATGCGTGCGTTTTCCTGGCATCTGATGAATCTTCATATATCAACGGCCAGGTATTGCACGTCAATGGCGGTATGGGACGCTTTTAATCTATGACCGAATTTGATGTGATTGTTATCGGTGGCGGACACGCCGGGGTTGAAGCGGCAACAGCCGCCGCCCGGCGCGGGGCGCGCACGTTGTTGATGACCCAAAGTGAATATGACTTGGGTGCAATGTCGTGCAACCCAAGTATAGGCGGCCCCGGTAAATCACAAATGGTTGCAGAAATAGACGCACTGGGCGGTGTTATGGGCGCGGCGGCCGATGTGGCCGGAATTCATTTTCGCACCCTGAACGCATCACACGGTGCAGCGACCCAGGCACTGCGTGCGCAAATTGACCGCGCATTATATCACGATGAAATAGTGCGAATATTGAAAAACTATCCGAATTTAACGGTTCGGTTTGATGTTGTAAAATCGCTGGATATAGCGAAAAAAGTCGTCAACGGCGAATACACCGCGCGTGCGATTGTTTTAACCACGGGAACATTTTTACGCGGACTGGTTACACGCGGGGGCGAAAAAATTTCATCTGGCCGAATTACCGACGACGGCGAATACCAGGCGGCGGACAGCAATATTTCCGGCATACTGGCGGCGGCTGGATTTAATCTGATGCGATTAAAAACTGGCACACCCGCACGTATATATCGTGATTCCATTGATTTTTCGGTATGCGAATTGCAGCCCGGCGATACGCCACACGACTGGTTCAGTGTACCAAATCCGAACAATAAATATGACGCGGTGTGTTACATCACACACACAACGCAAAAAACACACGATATAATTCGTGAAAATATCGCATCAGCCCCGATGTATAATGGTGATATTCGTGGCACGGGCCCGCGATATTGCCCCAGTATCGAAGACAAGGTTATGCGTTTCCCCGAACATACATCGCATCACGTATTCCTGGAACCCGAGGGGATAAACAGCAACCTGATTTATCCAAACGGCATTTCGACCAGTTTTGGCGCAGATGTCCAGGACGTGTGGATTCGCACAATTCCCGGATTAGAAAACGCACGTGTGGCACGCTATGGATACGCAATAGAATACGACGCGATTGACGCGCGCGCCCTGCGCGACACGTTGGAGTCCAAGGATATCCCCGGCCTGTTTTTTGCCGGACAAATAAACGGCACATCCGGATACGAAGAGGCCGCCGCCCAGGGCATAGTTGCGGGCGCAAATGCCGCCGCGCGCGCATTGGGACTGGGGACACTGAATCTGGACAGAACGAACGCAATGATTGGTGTTATGATTGATGATATTACAACACTGGGCGTTGACGAACCGTACAGAATGTTCACATCCCGCGCGGAATATCGCCTGTCACTGCGGGCGGATAATGCGATTGCGCGACTGGGGGATATGGGCGTGAATTTAGGTTTAATCAGTGCGGACGCGCGTGACACAAAATACGCATACCGCGGCGATAAAATATGTGAAAACGATAAATTCTATGCCGGGTATATCCAGCGCAATGCCCGCGAAATCGCCGCATACAAACGGGACGCGGAATTAAAAATACCCACAAATTTTGAATATAAAAATCTGCCGGGACTGACAAATGAACTGGTTGAAAAACTGACCGCGGCGCGTCCGGAAAATATTGCGGATTTGTCGCGCATACCGGGAATGACGCCAGCGGGCATAATGGTCGTATTGCGTAAAATTAAATGTGGAAATTAAAAAAAACTTATATTATGATATGGCGGTATGCCGGTGTAGCTCAGCTGGTAGAGCATCTCATTCGTAATGAGGGGGTCGTAGGTTCAAGTCCTATCACCGGCACCAGAAATAAAAAAATGAACAACGCAACTATAATTATTATACGATAATCCGGTGACGCGCTTCGCACGTGGCTGGGGCGCATAGGCGCCCGTTTTTTATACAAAGGAGTAAACATATGCCGTACCCAAAAACAGAACCTAAGGCCGATTTTCCAAAACTGGAACACGAAATTTTGGCGTTCTGGCGCGCGGACAATACTTTTCATAAATCTTTGAACAAAACCAAACTGGGACACCCGTTTTCGTTCTATGACGGGCCACCGTTTGGAAATGGTCTGCCGCACTGGGGACATTTGGGCGTATCCGCGATAAAGGATATGGTCGGTCGTTACCAGACAATGCGTGGACGCCACGTCGTGCGCGAACTGGGGTGGGACTGTCACGGATTGCCGGCGGAAAACTCGGTTGAAAAAAAGCAGGGCAAGCAGGCCAAGGATATCGTGGCGGAGCAGGGTATCGATGCATTCTGTGATATGTGCCGGACGGATATTTTGACATACACCCACGAATGGGAAAAATTCATTGAACGTATCGGTCGCTGGGTTGATGTTGGTGACGGATATGGATACAAGACAATGGATAAAAACTATATGGAATCCATACTGTGGACGCTGAAAACCCTGTATGACAAGGGATTGTTGTATAAAGATTACAGTGTAAATCCGTTCGACTGGGTCAATGGCACGGTCGTGTCAAATTCCGAAGCGTCCCAGGATTACCGCGATGTTGTTGATGATGCGGTGACCGTATGGTTTGAACTGGAAACGGGCGACCGCGTGTTGGCGTGGACGACAACACCGTGGACGTTGCCGGCAAATTCCGCACTGGCGGTCAACCCAAATATGAAATATCTGCGTATGCGTGACGCCGACGGCGCGGTATATATCATTGCCGAATCACGACTGGGGGCGTATGAAAAGCAATTTGCAAACGCTGAAAAAATTGGTGAAGTAATGGGCGACGCGCTGGCGGGAAAGCGTTATAAGCCGCTGTTTGACTATTACATTGGCACATCAGATTTATTGTACCAGGTTATCCCCGCCGACTATGTATCCGATACGGACGGTACTGGCATAGTGCACATAGCGCCCGCATACGGTGCGGACGATTTCTGGGCCGCTAAAAACATAGACCCGAAATTCCCGGTATTGCTGAACGTGGATAACTATGGAAACTTTGACGATACAGTACGTGATTTTGCCGGTGAAAATATATTCGTTGCTAATCCGAAAATTATACAATACCTGCGCGATAATGGACATCTGGTTAAAAAAGAACAATACAAACACAGTTATCCTTACAGTGACCGCAGCAAGGAAAAACTGATATACCGTGCGACAGATTCGTGGTATATCGATGTTCCGAAAATTCGCGACGCATTGATTGCAAATAATAAACAGGTCAACTGGACATCCGCGGGTGAACGATTCCGCACCTGGATTGAAGGTGCGCGCCCCTGGTCCATATCACGCAATCGTTTCTGGGGAACACCACTGCCGATTTGGGAAAAAGACGGCCAGTACAAAGTATTTGGCTCAATCGCCGAAATCGAAGAATTTTTTGGTGTAAAAATTGACGATTTGCACCGGCCAACATTGGATAAATTGGAAAAGGACGGTTGGCATCGTATAACTGATGTTCTGGATTGTTGGGTGGAATCTGGATCTATGCCGTGGGCATCACTGCACTATCCGTTTGAAAACGCGGATAAGTTCAACGCAACTTTCCCGGCCGATTATATTATCGAAGGTCAGGATCAAACCCGCGGCTGGTTCTATTCGTTGATGGTGCTGGCAACTGCTTTGTTTGATAAGCCGGCGTTCAAGACGGTTTCCGCAAACGGTATGGTTGTTGACGAAAACAAAAAGAAGTTTTCAAAATCATTACAAAACTTTGTGAACCCGGAACAACAAATAGAACAATTCGGCGCAGATGCAATTCGTCTGTTTATCCAGGGGTCTAATTTTATGAAGGCCGAACCAGTTCCCGTTGATAAAGAGGGGCGCGTTTTTGCCGAATCAACAAAAACTATTTTGACACCATTGTGGAACGCGTACCATTTCTTTACGCTGTATGCAAACGCGGGCAATATTACCGCACACGATGCGGGCGCGTCCGATAATGCACTGGATAAATACATAATTGCGGAATTAAACGAATTGGTCGCCGTTGTTGGAAATGCGCTGGACGAATACAAACCAGACGCAGCGATAAAAGAATTCGTACGATTTCTGGATGTGTTGAACAACTGGTATATCAGACGCAGTCGTGAAAGATTCTGGGACGAAGACCAAAGTGCCTTTGACACACTGTACACCGTTTTGACGACACTGTGCCGTGCGCTGGCACCGTTTGCGCCGTTTATCAGTGAATATATTTACAAAAACCTGACTGGCGGGGAAAGTGTGCATCTGCAGTCGTTCCCGACCGCCGCGCAATATGATAAAAAAATCGTTGATGATATGCGTCGCGTGCAAATGATTGTATCCGTTGGAAAGCAGCTGCGCGAACAATACAAACTGCGCAATCGTTTGCCGTTAAACCAACTGACCGTGGCGGGTGCGGATTTGACGCAATATGCAAACATTATACGCGATGAACTGAACGTAAAGAACGTTGTGTTCACATCTGATATCGCAGCCGTTGCCGACGCGTTCGTATATTTGATTACACCAAAAATCGGTGCACGATTGGGTGGCGCATTAAAAGAAATTATTCCGGCGGTAAAGCGTGGCGACTATGAAGTCCGTGACGGCAAACTGTTTGTCGGCGAATATGAATTAAATGCCGATGAATTTGAAAAACGTCTGACCGTGCGTGACGGTGTGACGGGCGCGGCGTTGCCAGACAATACGGCGGCGGTTGTTCTGGATACTGAAATCAACGCCGATTTGGTTGCCGAAGGTTTGGCAAACGATGCTTTGCGCTTTATCCAGGACACGCGCAAGGAAATCGGGTTGGATGTTTCAGACCGTATAAATATGGAATACAATGCCGACCCAGCATTGGCAAATGCCATTGAACAGCACCGCGCGCGCATTATGGGCGACGCATTGATAAAAAATATGTCGCAAAGTGACGCAGGTGTGTATAATACTCAAATAGAGGGATATAATTTATCCATATCTATCACCAAGGCATAATGCAGCAAAGGGGGACAATATGCATAAAATATTAAAATGGATTTTATGGGTGGCGGTTATTGTGGCCGTGTTCTTTGCCGGTTTTTATATTGGCACAATGGATGCGGACGCACACAAAATTAAAATCACTTCACAATGTGCTGGTATCGGTGTTGAAAAAAGTTTTTCATCAAACTATGAACGTATAAACGGCACTGTTGTACGCGATGAAAAAACAAACACTGAAACATATACCGCACGCTGTTTGTGCTTTGCATCGGATGCGACACATAAAAATATTTGGGTCGATACGGTGGAATTGTCCGGTGACACGGCGGATGCGGTACGCACAACCTGCGATACGGATTGCCAACGTTTATGCGAAGGGCGCCTGGCCGATTTTACATTTGCTGAATAGTGCGGACTATGCAAAAACTGACACCGGAAATTTATTTCAAACACGTTCCGACCGTTATAGATATGAACATACGGTCGGAACTGTATTCTACAAACGAATTTACATTTGCAGTGGCGGTTATTTTATCAGCCCAGGCAACCGACAAAAAAGTGAACGAAGTTACACCTGAATTATTCCGTGTGGCCCCGTCACCAGCAAAAATGTTGGCGTTGGGCGAAGACGGGCTGAAACAACATATTCGTGTTTTGTCCTTTTTTAACAACAAGGCAAAAAGTATTATTGGATTGGCCGCGGCGCTGATGAATGATGCGGGCGGTGCGGACGATAATTATAAATTTCCGAAAAAATATCATAATCGTGATATGCTGATGAAACTGCCGGGAATAGGGCAAAAAACCGCAAACGTTGTTATGAACGTTTTGTGGGGCGCGCCGAACATCGGTGTCGATACGCACGTTTTTCGTAACTCGCATCGATACGGCTGGGTGGGGGCGGACGCCAACACACCGGAAAAGGTTGAATCAGAATTATTAAAAATAATTCCAAAAAAATATCACCCGATTGTGAACCACGTTATGGTTTTACACGGCCGGTACATATGCCGGGCACTGCGCCCAAAATGTGGTGAATGCCCGGTGGCAAAATGGTGTACGGCACCAGATAAAATTATATAAAAAGTATAAAAAAGGCCGGCAAATGCCGGCCTGTTTTTTTACAACGCAATCATATACCCGCGCAAAATATGCGCGGGGTCGCCTTGTTACTTGTCACGGATTTTTGCATCACAACGCTTCTCAACATTGGCAATAACGGCATTTTGTAATTTTTGCAAATCTTCGTCCGTCATATTGTCTGTTGGAATTATGGTTATTGTAAATGCAATGGACTTTTTACCATCCGGCAAATCAAACGCATCGAACACGACAGTATCAACGATGCGCGCGTCGGTCGCCATCGCTACACCGGTCAGTTTTTCCGCCGGCATAGTGCCGTCCACAATAAATGCAAAGTCGCGTGTTATCGGCTGAAATTCCGATAACTTTGGTTCACGTCCGTGACGCGATGCAGGCAGGTTTTCAACATCATCCACAATCGCAATATTTACGCGTGTTTTTATTTTCAACGCGCGCGCGATTGACGGATGCAGTTCACCAAATTCGGCGATTTTCTTTTTACCCTGCATTATTGCGCCATATCTGAACGGATGTGCCCAATGTGGCGGGTTATCAGACGATACAGTGAAACGCTGGCCGTGCAATAATGAAATCAGGTCGGCCTTTACATCATAAATATCTGCCGGGCGATTGCGGCGCGTCCAATGACGCGGTGCGGTATCACCGGCGCGTATAATGCAAATTTGCGTATGCTGCGCGTCCGGCGTATCACCGTCAAACACGGTGCCCAATTCAAACATACTCAAATCCGGATAGCCGCGTTTTTCATTTTCGGCAACAAAGTGCAACATATTACCCAACAGACCGTTACGCGCCGTATCCATATTTGCAACAATGGGGTTCGCAACCCGCACAATCGGTTTGTCGGACAACAGGGTTTCTGTTTTTGAATTGCCGAATCCGAATGATTTCGCCTCGTTCAGGCCACGTGCGGCCAGTTCGCGTTTTACACCGATATAATAATCACGGTGTGATGCCAAGTCCGCCGGCCGATGCGCCGCATTTTTTATAATATTGTCATATCCATAAATACGTATCAGTTCGGATACTATATTTTCCGGTATCACAACATCAACACGCGCCGCGCGCGGTGTTACAGTCCATATACCTGATTTTTCCACAACGTCAAATCCCAGATTTTTTAATATATCGCGTTGCGTTTCAACCGGCATTTCAACACCAGTTTTACGTGCAAATAATTCGGGGCTGTATTCTATATGGCGATTTTCCGCCGGTATTTTTCCACCAATACCCGTACCAACAATTTCACCACCGCACACGTCCATTATGATATGTGCCGCACGTGCCAGCGCAACGCCAGTAATTGTCGGGTCAATGCCACGTTCATATCTGTATGAAGAATCGGTTGATATTCCCAAACGTTTTGATGTTTTACGAACACATACAGGGTCGAAATAGGCACTTTCCAAAATAATATTTTTTGTTTTGTCCGTGGTCATACCGCGCGCACCGCCGACAACCCCGGCCAGTGCCAGTATTCCCGTATCATCGGCAATTACCATATCGGTTTCACGCAATTCGTGCGTGTTGCCAAACAGGTCTGTGAACTGTTCCCCGGCATTCGCCATACGCACCGTAATGTCACCGTTTATTTCGTCCGCATCAAAGCAATGCATCGGCTGACCCATATCATAGCATATATAATTTGTCGCATCGATTGGTGCGTTTTTAGGGTTTATTCCAATCGCCGCCAGACGCGATTTTATAGTATTGTTACTGGGCGCAATGTTTATGTTATGAATTTCACAGAATTGATACACCGGGCACTTATCCGTTTTTATATTTACTTTTCGCGCGGATTTTACCTGATTTAATACATCGTCATTTGGCGCAAGATACTGTCCCGCACCGCACGCGGCCAGGTCACGCGCAATACCACGTACCGCCAAATAGTCCGGACGGTTCGGTGTAATACCCGCATCAAAAACTGTTTCCATTTGTACAACGGGTGCGCCGATTTTAGTATCGTCGGGCAATTCAATTATACCGCTGTGGTCGTCACCAATACCCAATTCGCGCGCACTGCACATCATACCGTTTGACATAACACCACGCAGTTTGCCGGCCTTGATTTCGTGACCTTCTATAACACAACCAGGTAACGCCAGCGCAGATACTAATCCAACACGCGCGTTTGGTGCGCCACATACAACCTGGCGCAATGTATCGGTACCATCGTCCACCTTTAATATATGCAGATGGTCACTGCCCGTCATTGGTTCGCATTCCACGATACGCGCCGCAATCGGTGCAATGGGTGAGATTAAATCTTCAACCTCCAACCCGGTGCGGGTTAGCATATCGGCGATTTGTTCGGCCGACAGGTCCGTTTTCAAATAATCTTTTAACCAATCATACGTCCATTTCATCGTTTGCCCCCGTAAATTAAAATCCCGCACTTTTCAGCCAACGCACGTCGCCGTCATAAAACTGGCGAATATCGTTCAGGCCGTATTTCAACATTGCCAATCTGTCCCAGCCGAATCCAAATGCAAACCCCTGATATTCATCTGGATTTATATTGCAGTTACGCAACACATTTGGATGCACCATACCGGCCCCCATTATTTCCAACCATTTTTTACCCTGCCACATCATATCAATTTCTATGCTGGGTTCGGTAAATGGAAAGTATGACGGACGAACACGCAGTTGCACGTCATCCATTTCAAAAAAGCGTTTCAAAAATTCGCGCACGTCGGCAATTAAATCAGACATTGTTACGTTTTTGTCTATGTACAAGCCCTCTATCTGGTGAAACATAGGGCTGTGTGTTGCGTCCATTTCCTTGCGATATGTGGCACCAATACCGAACATTTTTATCGGCGCGCCAATTTTTTCCATACTGCGTATTTGAATCGCGGACGTCTGGGTACGCATAACGTTGCCGTTTTCCAAGAAAAATGTATCCTGCATATCGCGGGCAGGGTGATATTCCGGTGTGTTTAGCGCGGTAAAGTTATGCCAGTCATCTTCAATCTCTGGCCCGGTCCACATTTCATAACCAAACGATTCCAGTATTTGTGAAATATCCGCCAGTGCGTGCGTCAACGGATGCAGCGTACCACGATTTTCTGGCATCGGATTTAACGACGCGTCCAGACGCTGTTTTTCCAAACCGGCCATCAACGCCGCGTTTTCAATTTCCGCCTGGCGCGATTTGAACAATTCACGCAGCATCGTATTTTCACGATTTAATTCCGCACGCGCATCATTATCCAAATTTTTCATATTCTTTAACTTAGCCGTCATTGTGCCGTTTTTACCAAATGTCGCCGTGTACAATAACTGTAATTCTTCCAGCGTGTTTATGTTTTTAATTTGTTCCTGCATAACATTACCCCGTGTTAAAAACAAAAAGCCGTCATATGACGGCCTTTATAATACAAAATAATATACCCACCGCCAAGGCCTTATTTAGCACCAGCGGAGATAAATCGTTTTGCCGTTTCAACCAGTTTGGTGAAGTTTTCATCCCCGGCATAGGCCATTTCGGCCAAAACCTTGCGGTCCAGGGCGACACCGGCCTTTTTCAGACCGTTCATAAACTGGCTGTATGTCATACCGTTATTGCGCACGGCGGCATTGATGCGGACAATCCACAAACCGCGAAATTCACGTTTTTTAACGCGACGATCGCGATATGCATACTGACCCGCCTTTTCCGTTTTTTCACGCGCGGCGCGATATGTCGAATGATGACGGCCCAGGTAACCCTTGGCACGCGCCAATATTTTATTGTGTTTTTGTTTTACGGTTGTTCCGCGTTTAACTCTTGCCATAATTTGCCCCCTTTACTTACTTCAATCCATATGGGGCCAAGATTTTCGCCTGTCCCGTCATATTGTCATTCAGATACTGTGGCTTTGATCCAGCGTTGTTTGCACGCTTGGACTTGTGACGCAACAGTTTCTTGTGGGCGTTTCTGGCAACACGGATTTTACCGGTCGCGGTCATAGATGCGCGCTTTTTCAAGTACGACTTTGTCTTTAATTTTGGCATTTTTTACCTCTTTGGTTCACCTGATGGCAATGCCTTTGCCATTTCGGCTATGTTTAACACAGGTGTTATTTTGGCATAATTAAACGAAAAATCAAGTTTTTATTGAATATCGGCTTTTTAGTGTCTAAACTTATGCCCGATGAACCAGAATAAAATATCTTCCAGATTGCGCACAATCATAAAATCTGCCGTTGCGGCGGCGGTGCTGCCGGTGCTGTTTATATATATTATGATTGCAAAGCCGGACTATAGAATTATGAACGGATTGGCGCACGTGGTATTGCCGGTGGCGAACTGGGTCGGTGATGTGATTACCTGGCCGGTGCGGGCGGTCGGTGCCGCGATTGAAAATGTGCGCGAACTGTCGAATTTGCGCAGTGAAAATGAAGAATTGCGCGTGCGTCTGGACGATGCATTGCGAAATAAAAACGCGTGCGATATCGCTATTGCTGAAAATCAAAAACTGGCGCGTGAATTGGATATTGTACAATCCCAACCACGCGGTGCCGTTGTCGCGGACGTTACGTATGACAATACCGCATTTCATCACAGTACTTTTTTAATAAACCGCGGTGTGCGACACGGTATGGCCGTTGGTATGGTTGTAACATCAACAGATGGTATGCTGGTCGGCATTATAACAGATGTGGCACCCGGATTTTCACGCGTGCGTGCACTGACCGATTCCAACACTAATATCGCGGTTCGTATCGCTGGATCCGAAGTGTACGGATTTTTACAGGGTAATGGTTCATCAACACCAACAATGGGATTTTTTAGCGATCCTGAATTTCAGCCGTCCGCCGGCGTTAAACTGGTCACCAGCAATATCAGTGGCGTTTTGCCAAACGGTATAACGGTTGGCGAAATGATAAACGATACCGATGTACGCGTGCTGCAACCGGAAACACTGTCACGTGTGATAGTGTTACAATTTGACACTCAAAACGAGTACAAATGACAAAATATAAAATAATAAAATTTTTACGTGATGCGTTTCCGTTTATCGCCGTGATTGTATTATGGCGACTGTCCGTTGCGTTTTGGAATCCGGCGGGAATACTGGCAATAATTCCAATATTTTATTGTTCGTTTGTACGTCCCATACCCTGGTTCGCGCCGTTTGCAATATTATTCTGTTTTTTAATAGATTACCGGTTTGACACACTGGTGTACTGGACGGTGATGTACTGTATGTTCTATGCCATAAACGGATTCCAGACATTTTTTGATTTAACGCGCGTGGATAAAAACGCACTGTATGTGTTTATGATATTTTTTGGTGTTGCGACGTTCGTTTTATCAATTACCAATCCAACAATTGCGACCCTGATGCGTGCAGCGTGGCTGTTCGCGTGGGTGTCAACATTGTATGTTCCAATTACCGCGCTGATTAAACGGATTTACGATGATAGATAAGGAAGTCGCACGTACATTTGACAGACGCAGCGCGCTGTTTTTAACGGCGGGTGCGGTGCTGACATCCGCATTGGTATTGCGTATGTTGCAGATGCAGGTGTTTAACTATCGCGAATACAAGAAAAAAAGTGAAAATAATTCTTTCAGAATCCAAATAAATATGCCGGAACGTGGTCGTATTTTATCTGCCGGCGGTGCACCAATTTCACGCGACGCCCAAACATACAGAATATATATTATTCCGGAAGAGGCCGAAAACCTGGACGCTGCAATATCGACCGCCGCGGCCGAACTGAAGTTAAAGAAAAAACGCGTCGATCGCATATATGCACAAATAAAAAAGCAGGCAAAGTTTCAGCCGGTTCTAATCAGTGAAAATTCAAACTGGGCCGAACTGGCCGCTCTGCAGGCGAAAAATATACCCGGCCTGCACGTACGTAATGCATTTACGCGCGTATATGAAATGGGACCGGCGGGTGCCCAGATTTTCGGATATGTCGGTGCACCGTCGGAACCAGTGCCAAACGCACCATTTATGACAACAGGGGTTACCGGTCTGGAAAAACGTTTTAACGATGAACTGGCGGGCATTCCAGGACAAACCGTTATGATAACAAATGCGGTCGGTCGCGTCACAGGTGAAGATAAATCGCAATTTCGTCCCGCCGTTGCCGGGGCTGATTTACGCACAACAATAAACGACGTGGCTCAGCGCGCTATGTACGACGCATTGATGCAGCACCGCGCCGGTTGCGGTGTTGCATTAGATATTGATACTGGTGACATATTGGCGATGGTATCCACCCCCAGTTTTGATGCTAATATGTTCAGTGCTGATGATGGTGAAGAGTATATTGCATCATTACGCAACGACACAATGAAACCATTTATGAACAAAGCGGTTGAAGGTCTGTATCCGCCGGGTTCTACGTTCAAGATTGTTGTTGCACTGGCTGCATTAGAAGCGGGCGCCATAACTGCCAACGAAAAAGTATTTTGTCCCGGCCACTGGGATTATGGTGACCGCCGTTATCACTGCTGGGAAACAAAGGGGCACGGTTGGGTCACACTGGCCGATGCATTAAAGCATTCGTGCGACATATATTTTTATCAACTGGCGTTAAAAATAGGTATTGATTCAATAAAGGAAATGGCCATAAAACTGGGATTCACCCAAAAGTATATGGACGATGTACTGTCACGCGAAATGGCCGGAATAATCCCAGACAGGTACTGGAAGGAAGAGGCAATAGGATATCGCTGGATGCACGGTGATACGATTATTTCTGGTATTGGTCAGGGTTTTACTTTAACAAACTGTTTGCAGTTGGCGGTTATGACGGCGCGTACCGTATCAAACCGCGTTGTTATGCCGCGCCTGATTTTGACAGATGAAAAACCACAGTTCGCACACCTGGGATTACAGCAAAAAAATATAAACGCCGTAATGCGCGGTCTGGAACAGGTTACACGTCGCGGTGGTACCGCTGCGGGCAGTGCAATAAATGTAAATGGTGCGCGTATGGGCGGAAAAACAGGAACATCACAGGTTCGCAGCATTTCGCGCGCCGAACGTGAAAGCGGTGTTTTGACCAACGAACAATTAAAATGGAATATGCGCAACCACGGACTGTTTGTCGGATACGCACCAACCGATAAACCAAAATATGCTGTATGCGCGATAACAGAACATTCTGGTGGCAGTGGTCCGGCCGCACGTACTGTCGCGGCAACTATGCGCGCATTGTTGGGGGATAAAAAGTAAAATGGCACGTCAGACACGCGTTTCAAATGCCAGTATGATGAGTTTTCCAGAAAAACTTAGCCGTTTTTCCTGGGCGTTGTTTATACCAATGTGTCTGGTGTTGGCGATATCAATCGTTGTTCTGTATTCGGCCGGTGGCGGTTCGTGGCGACCGTTTGCATTATCCCAGCTGATAAAAATAATTCTGGGGTTTGGTGTATTTTTCTTTGCCGCATTTACAAATATCAAGACCTGGATAAAATCTGCATATGTCATATACGCAATCGCATTGATTTTAATCATATTGGTGACATTTGTCGGACATACTGGTATGGGGGCACAAAGGTGGCTGAACCTTGGATTCTTTCACGTACAGCCGTCAGAACTGATTAAAATAGCGTTGGTGTTGGCACTGGCACGATATTTTGCCTGGATGAATTCAGTTGAATTGACCCAATTAAAAAACTATGCCGTACCAGTGGCAATGTTATTGGTGCCGTTTTTACTGATTGTGGCTCAACCAGATTTAGGAACCGCATTATCACTGGGGATGATTACAGTTGGCGTGTTTTATATAGTTGGCGCCCAGAAAAAATGGTTTATCATTGCAATGATATTGGGGCTGATGGCGGCGCCACTTGTTTGGTATGGCGGCCTGCACGATTACCAGCGCGACCGTATTATCACCTTTGTAAATCCAGACCACGATGCCCAGGGCGCAGGATATCAGATAAACCAGGCAAAAATTGCATTTGGTTCTGGCGGTATGCTGGGCAAGGGATATATGGCTGGCACACAGTCGCAGCAATCTTTTCTGCCAGAAAAACAAACCGATTTCATATTCACTATGTTGGGTGAAGAATTTGGCTTCATTGGTGCATTTGCGCTGTTGATGCTGTATACAATTATCATATTAGTACTGTTCTGGTGCGCGAAAACGTGCAGGAATCGTTTCGGGCAACTGGTCTGTTTTGGTTTTATGTTGAACTTTTTCATTTATTATTTTATAAATATTTCTATGGTTCTGGGGCTGATGCCGACGGTCGGGGTACCATTGCCACTGATGTCGTTTGGTGGCAGCAGTTTGTTATCACTGATGTTCGGATTCGGCCTGTGCCAGAACGCACATATTCACAAAGACCAACAATTATCCGCCAAAGGAAGTTAAAACAATGAACCTGCTTATCGTAGAATCACCGTCAAAGGCCAAAACGATTGAAAAATATTTGGGCGATGGATGGCGTGTTATTGCATCCGTTGGACACGTACGTGACTTGGTTCCCGAAAACGGCAGTGTTGATACAGAACACGACTTTGCAATGCGCTGGCAGATTATGCCGGGCAAAGAAAAGCAAATTAAACAAATTATTGCCGAATTAAAACGGGCTGACGCTGTTTATCTGGCGTCCGACCCGGATAGAGAAGGCGAGGCAATCGCCTGGCACATATTGGATATATTAAAGGCAAAGCGTGCGTTGGACGGGAAAAAAGTTTATCGTGTCGCATTTCACGAAATCACCAAAAAGGCCGTAACCGACGCAATCGCGCATCCACGCGAAATTGACGATGATTTGGTTGACGCATATCTGGTACGTCGTGCATTGGACTATTTAATCGGTTTTGGCATTTCACCACTGTTGTGGCGACGTAATCTGGGGCGCAGTGCGGGCCGCGTGCAATCGGTTGCGGTTAAACTGGTCGTTGACCGCGAACGTGAAATAGAAGCATTTAATCCGGTTGAATACTGGTCATTGGGTGCCGTGTGCAATACGTCGGGCGGACAGTTTGATGCAAACCTGGCATATGTTGATGGCGAAAAAATAGACAAGATGACAATCGAAAACAACGCGCATATGCAGGAAATCTTGAAAAAAATCGGCGACCCGGTTATTGATGCGCGTGTTATATCAATTGATAAAAAGAAAACAACACGCCGCGCCGCCGCGCCGTTCACAACCAGCACACTGCAGCAAGAGGCCGCACGCAAACTGTATTTCTCGTCCCGGCGCACTATGTCCACCGCGCAAAAGTTGTATGAGCAAGGATTGATTACATATATGCGTACCGACGCAACAAACCTGTCCGCGGACGCAGTGGGCGAAATACGTGCATATATCGGCAAAAACTATGGTGATGCATTTGTTCCAAAATCACCAAACGTTTATGTTACTAAATCAAAAAATGCCCAGGAAGCACACGAAGCAATTCGTCCGACACACTTTGACGGTGATAAGCCGAAACTGACCGGGGACGAAGCGAAGTTATACGATTTAATCTGGAAACGCACTGTGGCCTGTCAAATGACAAACGCAGAATTTGACAGTGTTGCCGCTGATATTGAAACGCACGACGCGCGGGCGGTATTCCACGCCGTCGGTACAACGCGCACATTTGACGGTTTTATGCGCGTCTATATCGAAGACCGCGATGATGCAGATGATAATACCGAATCAAAACTGCCGCCGTTGGCCGTTGGCGACGAAGTAAAAATTATGGAATTAAAACCAGAACAGCACTTTACACAACCGCCCGCCAGATATACTGAAGCATCACTGGTAAAAAAACTGGAAGAATTGGGTATCGGTCGTCCGTCAACATATGCAACAATTATGTCAACGATTGTCGACAGAAAATATGTCGAACAAGACAAGCAACGACGCTTTCACCCAACGCCCGGCGGATGGGTTATTTCCGCATATTTGTCCAAGTACTTTAATGATTTAGTCGATGTGAATTTCACCGCCAAAACCGAAGATACACTGGACGATGTTTCAAATGGAAAGCGTGACAAACTGGACGCGCTGCGTGCGTTCTGGGGACCGACATCCGCAATGATTGACGGGGCGCGTGGTATCAAGACGGCCGATATTATCGATGCTATAAATGATATTATGCGACCGCACCTGTTTCGGGACGGTAATGACAAATGCCCGAAGTGTGGTGGAAAACTGGGGATAAAATTATCCAAATACGGGGCGTTTATTGGTTGTGAAAACTATCCAACCTGTGACTATACCCAGCGTTTGGATAGCACGCCCGCATCAGATACTGAAAACAATGCGGCAACAGAAAAACCAAAGGCCACTAATATTGATTTGGGTGACGGGATTTCATTTCGCGTTGGACGGTTTGGCCCGTATGTAACAAACGGAACCAAAAACGTTCCGGCAAAGCAATACAGCGCCGATACAATAACATTAGATATCGCACGTGATTTATTGGAAAACGGTACTAAACGTGCCGAACCAATAAACCTGGGCGAAAATCCGGCAACAGGCAAACCAATATTTTATTATCCAACCGGACGCTATGGCGCATACATTTCATCAAACCGTGTAAATGTATCGGTCAAAGAACAGCCCAGTTTGGACGCCGCAATAGATTTGATAAACAATAAAAAGCCGTCCCCCAGATTCAAAAGGACAACACGTAAATAATGCCTAAATACGACCGCAATTTTACTGACGAACTGCGCGAACGACTGTCCATTGTCGATGTTGTTGGACGCCGTGTTCCGTTGGTAAAAAAGGGTCAGAATTATTGGGGATGCTGTCCATTTCATAACGAAAAAACACCCAGTTTTTCCGTGAACGAAGACAAGGGATTTTATCACTGCTTTGGATGTGGTGAACACGGCGACATAATTTCTTTTGTTATGAAATCCGAAAATGTGGATTTCAAAACGGCGATTACGGAACTGGCGGCCCAGGCGGGATTAAAAATGCCGGATTATAAACCAAAGCCCGCCGCCCAGGTTGCACGTGAAGAATCTTATTATCAAATTATGTCGGGCGCGTGCGACATTTATCAAAAACTGTTGTTTGAACCAATGGGTGCGACTGCACTGGAATATGTGCGCAAGCGCGGATTTACAGATGAAATGATACAACGTTATCGTATCGGATATGCGCCAAAAAACAACATAATCGCGAACAAGTTTGTAAATGTAAAACAAGAAAACCTGATGGCAACGGGTATGTGTCGTCGCGGTGATTATGGTATGTACGATTTTTTCCGCGACAAACTGATGTTTCCTATTTTTAACGCCCGCGGACAAATTGTCGCGTTTTCAGGACGCTGTCTGGACGGCAGTGAACCAAAGTATATAAACACAACCGACACGGAACTGTTTCACAAACGTAAAACTATTTTCGGTTTTAATTTCGCACGTGATGCAATTCACCGTGCAAATCGCAGCATTGTTGTCGAGGGTCAAATAGACGCAATCCAAATGCAATGCCACGGTTTTCCGGAAACGGTCGCGCCACTGGGCACCGCGCTGACCGAAGATCATATTTCAATGCTGTGCAAGGCAAACCGTAACATTATATTCTGTTTTGACGGTGACGCCGCCGGGCAAAAGGCAGCCGCACGCGCGTGTGATATTGTTATGCCGTTTCTGCGCGATACGTCTGATGTACGATTTGCGTTTGTTACCGGCGGCAAAGACCCGGACGAGGTACTAAAATCCGGCGGCGACGCTGCAATGCAAAAAATTATAGACGCATCAACGGGGCTGACGGATTTCTTGTGGAACCTGGCAAACGCCGGATTTAATGTATCCACGCCGGGCGGACGCACCCAGGCGGAAAAATTTATCAAACAAAAAACCGATAAAATAACAGATCAACATCTGCGCGCGGAATATGAACAAGAATATAACCAGCGCATATTCAATCAATGGCACAAATGGAAAAGACAGTCACAAAACATCCCAAAAATAGATATGCCGGGGGTTGACGACATAACCAAAAAAACAGTTATATTTATTGTAAATCAATATCCAGAAATTGCCGAACGATATGGTGATTTTTTGGCGACACTGAATATAAATTTTGATGACAATGCACCAGATATGAATATGGATGAAAAGTCAGCAGAAAAATACATAGTGTCGTTAAAACTGCAAAAATATATGGCACGTCTGCAATCGCAAAAACGTGATTTGACGGCGCGATTGTTGGCGGGCGAAAATGTACGTGATGAAATCGCGGTGCTGGATGAACAAATAAATACCGCTATACAAAAAATGGACGCATTGATTTCTATATAAAAAATGGAACCAAAATATACATATCTTTTCAGAAATGCTGGTGCGACGGAATTGTCGTCGTATTTCGTGCCGTTGAAAATGCAACCCGTCAGTTTGATGTATATACTGAAAATGCTGGCGCGGACAAATTCATCACTGCGACGCTTTCAAATCGGAATACAAACAGAACAAGACGGTGTTAAAAAAATTCACTGGAATCCGACAATCTATAATGTATGTGAAAATGCGGTGGCGGCCTGTGCGGTGACAAATGGCGATGTAGCGTTGGATAAAAATTTTATGCCGATATACGGTGCACGTCAAACACCAATACAAATTATAAAACAAATAATTTATACAGAAAAAATTATGCGTTAAAAATGCCGGCAAACACCGGCATTTTTTATTATTTTAATTATTGAACAAAAAGTGACATATATCACCCGGCTGCATAACATATTCTTTGCCAACCAGGCGCATTTTACCGGCCTCTTTGACGGCAACTTCACCACCATAGGTGATAAAATCATCCGGTGAAATTATTTCCGCACGAATAAAGCCACGTTCAAAATCTGTATGGATTTTTCCGGCGGCCTGGGGCGCGGTCATACCGGCAGTTATTGTCCAGGCGTGCGCCTCTTTTGGACCGACGGTATAAAACGTCTGTAATCCCAATGTTTTGTATCCAGTGCGTATAACTTGATCCAGGCCGGATTCGTGCAATCCCAAATCGTCCAGAAACATTTTACGTTCATCGGGATCAACAATCTGTGCGATTTCCATTTCTATCTTTGACGAAATAATCAATACCGGGGCGCTGTCACCGTATTTTTCACGAACCATATCTGAAAATTTATTACCGGTGGCGGCAGATGCTTCGTCAACATTGCATACGTAAATAACCGGCTTTGCCGTCAACAAATTGAACGGTGATGTATCAGCATCGGATTGACGCGCCGGAACCCCGCGTGCCAACCCGTCGCGTATCAGGCGCGCATCGTCCAGCATACGGATTGCAACCTTGTCCAGGCCGTGCGCCTTTTTTTCCAGATTTTTCATCTGCTTTTCAATGCTTTCCATATCGGCCAGCATCAATTCTGTTTCAATCGTTTCAATATCAGACAATGGGTCTATACGCCCGTTGACGTGTACTATATCGTCATTTTCAAAACATCTGACAACGTGTATTATCGCGTCCGTTGATAAAATATTGCCCAGAAATTTGTTTCCCAAACCTTCGCCCGCAGACGCGCCCTTTACCAGTCCCGCTATATCCACAATTTCCAGTTGCGTCGGAATAATTTTTTGCGATTTGGCAACATCAGCCAGTTTATGCAGCGTTGCATCCGGCACAACAACACGTCCGGTGTTCGGTTCGATTGTACAAAACGGATAGTTCTGTGCATCGGCCGCCGCACTTTGCGTCAATGCATTAAACAGTGTGGATTTACCAACGTTTGGCAATCCCACAATTCCACAATTGAATCCCATTTTTATTTCCTTTATAATGCATAATAATATGTCATACCTGTGGAACGAATTCAATATAAAAACCTTTGCGGCACAAACGGTTGTGTATCGTGACGGCGTTTTCTGTCCGGAATTATCAACAATCGCCGGAACTGATTTTCGTGAAAATTTTGATAAGCCAATACACATAATATATGTTGGCGAAATTGCCGGTGAAAACCGGTTGGATATAAATATCTATGTTGAAAACCAACCCGTTTTTTTAACCGCAAAAATAAAAAATAAAAAGCCGGCCTTTTTTAACATTTTTATCAAAAATGCCGGGAAAAATTCTGAATTTCGCGGACACGTTATGTTGGAAAATTCTGACAATCTGAAATTTAACTGTACTGCATCACACGATGTGTCAGATACGACAATTTTGGTAAAAACAAAATTGATTGCGGAACGAAACAGTATTTCAAAATTATCAGGTACGGCAATAATAGAAAAAAATTGCCCGAACACAACGTCCGATATCGGATTTTCAATTTTGGCCGATAAAAGTGCACGTATAGAAATTTCCCCAGCCCAGCGCATATCATCCGTGCCGGATGCCGCCGACCACAGTGCGTCAATTTATCAACCAACCGCACCACAGATAGAATACCTGCGTGGTGCCGGCCTGTCCGGGGCCGAGGTTGACACCGCCCTGCGTGAAGCATTTATGAACGATTTTAATTTGTTTTAATCGTATTCTTTGTTTTTTGATAATATAGTATCAGCGGCTATTAAAGATTGTTTGCCACTTTTGAACTTGTCCGTGCGATGTTTATTAATGATTTTTTCAACCCGTGTGTTAAATCTGGCAATTCTATCGCGATAATATGCAATCCAGCGGCGTGAAAAATGCTGGGGCGTTTCATCTTTGCGTACAGGAATATAAGATATCTCTTTCATACATTTTTGCCAATCATCCACAGTTGCCCCTTTTTCAATTTCATTCAAATATTCGCTTATAATATCAACCAACTGTCTGCCACGACTGTTTTTTATATTGCCGCCCGCAGCCAAAAATGTTTGAATACCCGCCAGTTGGGCGTACGCTTCGTCTTCGACCATAGCATAACCAACCCAGCGCATTTTTTCATAAATGTCAGTTACCGCACCGGTTGGCAGTGTACGATCATACGCCACGGCACGCTGAAATGTGGTATATTTTTTATTTGATTTTTTTTGTTTTACAAAATTCAAAAATGAAAAATCAAATTTATAATGTCCGGCAGCCAATTCCCTGGATTTACGATACGCGTGCGCCAATTCGTGTGTCACCAATTCCGCCATCATAGCCCTGTCCAGATACGTTTTATCACCATCGACCCGAACCGGCATATTTACATTTAATTCCAGTTTGATTTTTCCATCTTTTAATGAATTACCGTTGTGAAAAGTGGCGTCTGCAAAACTTTGTGCGCCACCATCATCGTATTCCTGGGGGGATAATCTGTAAAAGCAAAACGCTATGCGTGACGCGTCGTCGCGGGCAAAACCAGATCCCAATATCGCAGCATCACTGGACGGTAATTGATATATTGTTTCATATTTTGGTGATTTTTCCGAATTATATTTATTTATATATTTATCAATAACAGACAGTATTTCTTTTGATTTCATAGTATTGTACCTATAAAACAAAAAAACCCCATATCAGGGGTTATATATAATTATTTTTTTCTGAAGCCCTGTTTAGCCTTTAATTTAGGATTACTAGGGTCAATTAAAATAACCTGTTTGCCACGGCGAATTTGCTTTACATTACCGCGTTTTTTCCAGGCCTTTAATGAACTTAAAAACTTCATATCTAAATCCTTTGTTGTGCGGACATTATAAACGCTTTTTGTGAAAAATCAAATAATAATTAAATATTTGTTGTTTTTGTTGGGCCTGTTTGTTTTGTTGAAAACGTGTTTCAACTTTTTATCAACAAGTTTTCAACAATTTTTTGCCGGTTTTTCGCGGTGTTTATCAGTTGTGTTGAAAATTTACGATAAATAATAAACAGTTGAAAATATATCTGGTTTTCAACAAATTTAACAATTTTTTCAAAATGCTTTTTATACTTGTTGAAAACTGTTGAAATTGTTATAATTCAAGCATCAAAGGAGAGGAGTCAATCCAAATATGCGACAACAGGTACTGAAAGCATTGGCAAATCCCGCGCGCATATTTTATGTGCCGTACACGCTGGCCGTGATAAATTTTGCCGTGCAATTCATTGTTTTTATTATCGTTTTTATAATAGGTTTGAGCATATCTGGGGCTGATTCACCGGTAAATCCGCTGTATTTTCTGATATCTGTGATAGTGGTGCATATGATTTTAGCGTTCTATTCAAAACGTGATCCACAACTGGGTCAGATTATATCGGCAAAAATACAACTGTTGAAAAAAAAGATTCCAGGGCGATTGGCGGCATAAAAAATGAACGGTTTTTTTGAACATTTTGCAGGCGGTGAATTTCCATTGACGGCAACCATTATGGTTATGGCCGTGATTTTCGTGTTTATCGTATTGATGATGTATATCCCGGTTTTGACACGGCGTATTTTTCCAAAGTTCGGATATACCAGATATTCACAATACCTGCCGTTTAATACTGTTTATACTGATAATTCTATGACGCTGACGGACGGGTCAATTATACGCGTGTATCGCGTGTCTGGTGTCCAGACCAGTATGCAGGACGATGATACACGTGAAAAATTCCTGGATTTGCGGGCACAGTTGTTTAACCAAATTCGCGATCCTAATGTCGTATTGCGTTTTTATACCGTGCGCGATGCGGTTGGCGAAAATACAAACTATGAATTTGATCAGCCCGTATTGCAACAGATTTACAACAAATGGCGTGCACAGGGACTGCGTATATTTACGAATAACTACTATATCGTTTTGTCGGTCGGTGGTGCAAACGCGCGTGATAAATTAAATCAATATGGCAACTATATCGAATCCGTATTGGCGGCGTATCGGCCGCGTGTTCTGCGTAATGATAGTCCGGACAATATGGCGCGATTTTTTGGGCGTATCTTATCGCCTATTACAAAACCGGCGCCCGCCGTATGCGACCAAAGCATTGGTGACGTCGCAACCGTTGACGATGTTGATTTTATGCGTAACGGGATAATTCGTTATATCGGCGATGGACGTCAATCTTTTGCCGCGGCGATTTCGTTCAAGATGTCGCCCGACTATCTGGACGAGGATTTTTTCAACGCCGTCTATACCATACAAACTGAAATGATTTGTATGAACGCATTTCGTATTATGGGGGCGGCCGATGTCGAGGCGGCCCTGCGCCAGCGTCGTGCAACCGCCGATGAGAAAACAGAAACCGCAACTGAACAAATATCGGCCGCGGAATCGGCGATGGATGAAAATATTTCCGGTAATCAAAACCTGGTAAATTATTATCCATTGTTTTTGATATTTGGCGCCACGGTCGAAGAATTGGAAAAATACATCGATGAATTTAACAAGGTTGCTGCATCGTTCGGTGTGTCGCCTATTGTTGAAAGTTTTGCATCAAAGGTTTCTTGGTTTGCACAAATTCCCGGATTTGATGTTTTTCCGCGCAGTTTCAAAATGCTGTCGCGGACCGCGGCGGTCAGTATCCCGATGTCCAGCACACCGCGTGGTGTTGCAAACAGCGATTGGGGCCCGGGGCCGCTGGTTATATTCCCGACGGCACAGGGCACACCGTATCAGTTCCAGTTCCACGTTTCTGACAAGCCGGCCGCCGTGGCGCATACTTTGACAATCGGTCCCACGGGTGGCGGTAAAACGACATTGTTCAGTTTCCTGATTGCACAATCATTGCGTCACCAGAAATTAAAGGCGTTTTTCTTTGACCGGAACAAGGGGGCGGAAATATTCACCCTGGCTGTTGGTGGCAAATATGTCACTATGATGGGCAAGGATAAAAATAACAAGGTTGAAGATTCATTTTTAACACACCTGAATCCTTTGAAAATGCCGGATACGGCAGCAAACCGGGCGTTTTTACGTCGGTGGTTTGCAATGATTACTGGGCAAACTGATGCCAATTCGGCCGATGAAATTGCGCGTGCAGTTTCTGTGAACTTTGATTATTTGACTGAACACGACAGATTGCTGAAAAATCTGTGGGAATCGTGTTTTTCATCCGCGGGAAATATGCGGCCGGCATTGAAAAAATGGGTCGACCCGTTACAATACGGCGATATCTTTAACGAAGATTCCGATACATTGGATTTGAACGCACGTCTGACAACGTTTGACTTTACAGATATATTGGCGGACGAAACATTGGCGCCGGCGGTCATATCTTATATTTTGCACAGAATAAATAACATAACAGTATCCGGTGGTAATCCATCGCTGATTATGATTGATGAAACGGCGCCTATGCTGGAAAACAAAATGTTCCGTGATAATTTTATCACCGGCCTGCAAGAGGGACGTAAAAACCGCCAGGCATATATGGTTGCGTTCCAGCGCGCAAATGTTTTGGATAAACTGGGGATTGGTGACGTTGTTCGCGGCCAGGCGCAAACTGTTCTGTTTTTCCGCAATCCGGCGGCCGATGCGTCCGATTATCAATATTGGAATTTGAATCCGTTGGAAATGGCTTTTATTCAGGGCAAGGCATACCCAAATCTGAAACGTGCGGTATTACTGTCACGACCAGTGACGGGTGAATCCGTTATTCTGAATACAGAATTGGGCGGATTGGGTAATTTGTTGCGCCTGTTTGAATCGGGACGTTCGTCGGTTTTATTGGCCGAAGAATTATATGCTAAATATGGAAATAATTTTGTCGCCGAATATCTGAAAAAGCAGGGCGGTGGCAATATATAGACAATGAATTTGAAATGGATTTTTGGACTTTGTATGATTTTTCTTGCCAGGCCAGTGTTTGCATATGACGATTGCCTGGCGTATAAATTGAGTCCAAAGATAACCTTGGATACACCGGTATGGAGCAAAGAGGTTGTTCAACCATTGCGTCATATGGATTTATTGCACGGTAATGTTATTGCAACAATGGTTGATAATTATGATATTGTTGCGGATATAACGAATATAGAAGATGGATATTGTGTTACGTTAAAATCTGTATTTGCAACTGTTGGGTACAGTGATTTTCTGGTTCAAATAGATATTCGGCATCAACCGGATACCTGTTCTTATAATGCGATTTTATCGCACGAAGATGAACACATACGCGCATATTTATCCGTAATAGATGACTATAAAAAAGAGTTAAAGGATTCTATTTATACCGCGGCCGATTCCATAACACCGATATTTGTTCGAAACGCGTCAGATATTGATGCGGCTATAACTGAACTAAATGCGGAATTACAGGCGCATCCAGATTTGATTTTAATAAAACAAAAAATCAAGGCAGCCGAAGAAATCCGCAATAAGCGTGTTGATCAACACGATACTGGTGAAACACTGCGTAAGTGTTTTGAATAAAAAACGCCCAAACGGGCGTTTTTTATTGGCGTGTGTATGTCATTGTCATATCGCCGTTACGCAATACCAGGGTATCATCGGTCAATTTTTCAATGGTATAGGTTTCAGTAAAATCTATGGTTTGACCATTGCCAATACTGCGCCCCGTCATAATCAATGAATCACCGTCCGTACGCCAAGTGTCATATTGCAGTGTCGCCATATTCACCGATGTTGCAACCCCGTTCGCCCCCAGGGTGAATCCCTGAACCATATCAGGCATATTTGGAACTGGCTGAATCCACGTGCCGGATATATCAGACCGACCACACGCCACCAAAAACAGCGCAAATAAAACAGATAAAAACTTTTTCATAATAAACTCCTTTGGTATGTTTTTAATTATATCAATAAATACTTGCCAGGTAAAAGGTAAATTCATAAAATCCACGTACTATGCGTGGCGAAAATATTACTCTTTCATTTGGAACAAATATTATATACGACAATGCGGAATTTAATATTCCGTCACGTGCTAAATGTGGAATTGTTGGCGTCAATGGTGCGGGTAAAACAACACTGTTCAAAGTAATACTGGGACAAATAAAACTTGATGCCGGGTTTATTGATGTGGGTGGCGAAAACATAGGATATCTGCCGCAACAGGTGGAAATAGAAAACCCTGATGTAACCGTTTGGGACTTTGTTGCTGGTGCGCGCCCGATTGCGGCGTTGGAATCCGAATTAAATGATTTATATGTTGCGCTGGCGCAAAATCCAGATGATGAAAATATACAAAATAAAATAGACGCCGTACAAAAACGCCTGGATTATTACGATATTTATAATGCCGAGGCCGCTTTACTGGAAATCATTGAAAATATGCATATTGGTGATTGGCTGGATATGCGTGTGGCAAATTTGTCTGGTGGTCAAAAATCCAGGGTTGCGTTTGCACGACTGCTGTATTCCGTGGCGGATTTGTTATTATTAGATGAGCCAACAAATCATTTGGACGCGACCAGTCGTGATTTTGTATGTGACTATTTACGTCGGTATAAGGGTGGTGTTTTAATAATCAGTCACGATACAGAATTTTTGAATAAAATTGTGAACAAAATTTTATTTGTGGACAAGGTTACCCATAAAATAACCGTGTTTGACGGTAACTATGACGATTATAAAACCAAGGCCGCACAAATCCGCGCTCGTCGCGCCGCTAAAATTGCGGACGAAGAACGTCTGATAAAACACTTATCTGATTTCGTGGCGCGTGCAAATGCGGCCAGTCCAACAAACCACAGTATAAAAAAAGCCGGTCATACCCGGGCCGCACAGTTGCAAAAAATCCTGGCGCATCGTACACAGCGCGATGTGGAATATAAGCGGGTTAAAATGGATTTAACACCGCTGCGTGACGGAGCGCGCTTTCCGATTATGGTGGATAATTTGTGGTTCAGGTATCCTGGAAAAAAGTTATTATATCGTAACCTGTCGTTTCATATAACCGGTGGTGAAAGATTTTTAATTGTTGGTGAAAATGGTGCGGGTAAATCAACACTGTTGAAATTGATAATGGGATTTTTAACACCGGAACGCGGAACAATAGACATAAATCCTAAAACAGATATTGCGTATTACGCCCAGGAACAGGAACAACTGGATTTGAATAAAACAGTTATGGAAAATGTGGAAACGCCTGAATATACGGATTTGCAGTTGCGTGCGGCGCTGGCGAATTTTCTGTTTTTCGATATGGATGTGTTTAAGCGTGTCGGTACATTGTCGCCGGGTGAACGCGCCCGTGTTGCATTGTGCAAATTACTGTTAAAACGCGCAAATATGCTGATATTGGACGAACCAACAAATCATTTGGATCCAGAAACCCAGATGATAATAGGTGATAATTTTCGGGACTTTCCAGGAACTATCATAGTGGTCAGCCATAATCCGGAATTTGTGGAACAAATCGGCATAACACGTATGCTGGTTTTGCCCGCCGGCAGAATAGAAGATTACGACCACGAAAAATTGGAATATTATTATTCAGTGAACAGCGAAAAATAAAAAATACACCACACGGGTGTATTTTTTATTTAACTTGGTTGCGGAGTGTGGATTTACTTCGTCACCTGGAAATTTTTGCCAGGGGCAAATCGGCGTACTGCCGTCCGCCTAATTTCTGCGGTTGAACCACATTACTTCTGTGGTTCAAATCCAACACAACACACGTAAAATAAAAAATACACCACACGGGTGTATTTTTATTTAACTTGGTTGCGGAGTGTGGATTTGAACCACAGACCTTCAGGTTATGAGCCTGACGAGCTACCGGACTGCTCTACTCCGCGGCGAACGGGGCTTATTATATAACTTTTTGCGTATATGTCAAATAATTTTATCTTTTTATCGTTTCTGTCGTGGGTGGGGCTTTGTTATGACCAGATTCCTTACTATCTTGAAATATGATTTTTTTACTGCTAGAATCCAGAAAGTTATTTATATAGAGAGCAGTATATTATGTATCAAACGTTCAGAAAATTATGGAAGGCATTTTGGGAACCGATTTTGCGCCTGTCGTTTTTTCAATGGGTTGTTGCGGTTCTGATGGCGATTGCAATTTGGTTCGTATATTTCACGTGCAGAAAGCGTATAACCAACTGGGAAACGTTCAAAAAATACCGTAAAAAACCTGCTATTTTTATATTTTGGCACGGGCGCAGTATGATGCTGTCGCCGATTGTGTGTCTGGGCGGAATGCACGCTTATGCCGTGGCCAGTCGGCACAAGGACGGGCGTATGATGGCAAAGTTACAGCGTCTGTTCGGCCTGAAATCAATTTATGGCAGTACGTCCGAGGGTGGCATATCAGTCCTGCGTGAAGGTGTACGTGTTTTGCGACGTGGCGATTATTCTATGTGTTTATCACCGGACGGGCCGGGTGGGCCGTCGTTGCGCGTTCAGGAAGGTGCCCTATATTTTGCAAAAATGACCGGGGCGCCCATTATTCCAGTGTGCTATTCATCTTCTCACGCCTGGTTTCAGAAAAGATGGGACAGGTATTTAGTCGCATTACCTTTTTCCACTATAACGTGTAGAGTGGGTAAGCCGATATTTATTGATTCTAAAATCAGTGCGGCTGAATTTGAAAACGTGCGTCGCCAGATAGAGGATATTATGGTACGCCAGGTTCGTGAAATGGACGGTGAATTTAATCTGTTCCAGGTTGAACAGGATTTAACATCGACCGAATTCAAAAACGCGCTGCGGGCGGAACGTGCCGCCAAAAAAGCGCAAAAGGCGCAGTATAAAACTGAACGCCGTCAGGGAAAGAAATGAAAACACCGTGGTGGTTTTTACATAAAACGCCGCTGGCATTTATTCTGGTGCCTGTGTCGTGGATTTACTATTTGATTGGACGTATCGTGTATGTGGTGCGGAAAATCGGTTCGTATAAATCGCGGCGTGGTGTTATATGCATTGGTAATATAATGGCTGGTGGTGTTGGAAAAACACCAATAGTTCACGAAATTGCAAAGCGTTTGGATGCGCCAGTTGTTATGCGCGGGTATAAAAAAAGCGCTAAAACTGGTAACGTCGGGGACGAGGCCGCAATGCTGTCCCGTGCCGGATTACAAGTGCACGTCGGTGACAGAAAAAGCAATATTATTTTATTGGATAAGCAGCTGGATGAAACTGGCCCGATTGTTATGGATGATGGATTTCAAAATCCGAAAATAAAAAAGAATTTGTCTATTTTGGTTTTTGATGCGGGGTTGGGGTATGGTAATGGATTCTTATTGCCGGCCGGGCCGTTGCGTGAACCACGTCGCGCTGTTCGGCGGGCAGATGCGGTTATTATTATACGGTCGCCGCGTGCGCGTAAGCGTTTTTCCATACCAGATGGCATACCGGTATTTTACGCATCTGGGCATACGGTGTCACCATATGATGAAAATCAGAAGTTGTATGCTTTTGCCGGAATAGGGTATCCCAAAAAGTTTTTTGCCACATTGAAAAATGTCGTTGGAAAGCGGGCATTTCCTGACCATTATCAATATACTGACGATGATTTACAAAAACTGCGTGCGGCGGCCGCGCGGCGTGGTGCAAAATTAGTTACCACAGAAAAGGACTGGATGCGTTTGCCGGTTGATATGCGTGATGAAATAAAATTTGCGCGTCTGGATATGACGTTGGATGATGATTTTTGGACGTGGTTGGGGGATAAAATAAAATGTCTACATTAAAAAAAGCCGTTGAGATAAAAGGCAAGGGTATTCATTCTGGTTTGCCCGTAAATATGGTTGTGCGGCCGTCGCGTATGCGGGGAATATTTTTTCAGCGTACTGATATTGCGGACAGTGATAAAATTGCCGCGACGTATGATAATGTTGGCGAAACCAAAATGCGTAACACAACGATTGGGGCGACAAATGGCGCACACGTTCAGACCATAGAACATTTGATGGCGGCATTGTTTATGGCTGGCATAGATAGTGCGGTTATTGAAATAGATGGGGCGGAAACCCCGATTTTGGATGGCAGTGCGGCGCAATTTTTTGACGCGTTTATGCGTGCCGGTGTGACGGGCGCGGTGCGTCGGAAAATAGTTGTTAAACGTCCGGTTATTGCGCGTGCGGCTGAATTACGCCGTGGTATGAATATTTTTACGCGGGCAAAATGGTGGCTGATAAATACTGTTTCCGGACGTAAGAGCAACGGATATGTCAAATTGATGCCGTCGGTGGATAATTCGCTGGAAATAACGGCGACATTGGTTTATCCGGAAAAAATAATCGGCAGCCAGACATATTCTTATTCATTTGACGGGACAAAAAAATCAGTTGATGATTTTGTTAAAAACGTCGCGCGTGCGCGCACGTTTGGAAAATTTTCTGAATGGGAATATCTGAAGGCGCACGGTATGGGACGTGGCGCGGACGAAACAAATGTGATTGCGTTGAATAACCGCGGGGACGGAACACTGAATAAAACAATATGGCCGGACGAATTTGTTCGGCACAAGGTTATAGATGCGCTGGGCGATATGTACACGGCCGGCGGGTTTGTGGTTGGTAAACTGGAATCATACAAGGGCAGCCACGCGCTAAATAATCTGGTTCTGAAAAAGTTGTTCAGTGATGCATCTAATTATGATATAATTGAATCAAAGTAAAATAATTTCAGGATGGTCGATATGAAAAAGACACTTGCGTTTTGTTCTTTGTTCCTGGCGCTGTGCGCGTGCGGGGGGATGATAAAACCAGAAAATGGCAGCCAGTATTTAACTCAACTGGATGCGGAACCTATTGGTTGTACATTTTTGTACAAGATTGAATCAGAGGTATCTGTATATGATGCCGATGATGCACGTACATATCTGGAAAACAGAATTGTCGACCAGGCGCGTCCTGGTAATGCATATTGGATAACCAGCCAACGCACACGTCCGAATGAATGGGTGGTTTTTGGGCCGGAACGTGCGTTTATATTGGTTGCAAATGTTTATGATTGTCCGCATCCGAACAGTGTTCGTACGGCCAAGGACGGTGGAACCAGTATTACTGCGACACCGGTACTGGTTGAACATCAGATAAATTGTAACGGCAGTATGTACGGCGGTGTTGGTGGATGCTGATATAAATTTGGTTTGAAAATGCCGTCGCTTTTTATATGCGACGGCTTTCTTTTTGTAATCTGTGTTTGCGTAGGACGGGTTTTTTATGTTATAATTACTTAAAATAGCAGAGAGAGAAATTGCCAGGTCAGGTTATAACAGTTGACAGGAAAAAATATGCCGTTGGTTTGTTTTGGCAACCAACGGGTGCCGGGTATGTTGCGCACTCGTATGCACGCACGTTGGCACGCAGTGTCGATAAGAAATTAAATCTTTATACAGAATACCGTGCGATGGTTGGGCTGGGGTCAAAACGACTGGGACATCGCAGTGGTATGTACAGCGCGGCCGCTGCGGTGACAGACGCGTTGGGCGAATACACGTCTTTTTTGGCTGTCTTCGCAATAGACAAACAGTTTTACCTGGTTGCCGTCAGAAACGGCGTTATTCTGGAAGATAAGTTATTTGACCGCGAAGATGACGCACGTGCGGAATATTTCAAATTGTCAGAAATCCCGGATTGGGGGGCATTGTTTGCACCTGGTGCGTGGGGAATGCCACGGGCGGTTGAACGTAATCTGGGTGACTTGGTTGTGCGTGGACCGCGGGCCGCACTGCATCCGATAAGCCGTGTGCGCGGACTGGTTGTGTCCGTGGTGCTGATTATGGTATTTGTGTTCGGAATGTTGTGGTTCTTTCGCGAACCGTTGGAACAAATGGTCAGAACGCCAGAATTGGCACAGGTCAGCCCAGAAATGGCTGCTGAATATGAACGCCAGGTCGAAGAAAAAAATAAGGAACTGGATGCCGAATTTGAAATAGAACGTGCACCGCAACCACAGCCAATTATTCTGCCATATGAATATTTGCCAAATCCAGAACTGCGCGCACAGGCGTGTTTCCAGGCGATTGCATTTTTGATGCAACCAATAACTGGTTGGAACCAGGTGTCGGCCGAATGTGGTGAAACACACGCCAGTGTTGTGTTTAATCGCGACTTTGGAACATTGGGGGATTTTTATGTTGCGGCCACGGATTTAATGCCGGGTTCATTTGTGCAGCAGGAATCAGACAGCCGATTGTATGTTCGCGCAACATTGCCGACCGTACCGACAATGGCGTCACTGGATGAGCGTGATGTTGAAACCGTTATGCGTGATGTTTTGACGGTATTTCAATATGGAAATATGGCGGCTGATGTTCAGATGGTGACGGATACTTTGACCAACGGTGTTGATACGGTAAAACTGGACATTGTTGAAGTTGCCGCAACATCAAAACTGACGCCGGTGCAGTTTATGAAACTATTTGACGAATTTGGTGGCGTGTATATGACACGTTGTACGTGGGACGCATCAACGCGTGACTGGAACTATGAGGTGATAATCTATGCAAAATAACAAGATCTTTTTTGCGGCGTTTTTGTTTTTAATGTTGGTGGCTGTGCCCGGATATGTTCGTGCGGCCGATATATCAACTGATGTGGCGCAGGACGCCGATGTCGTCGCCGAGATGGAGGCCGTTTCCGCCGATGCCGTTGCGGCATATGATGCGTCTGGTTCTTTGTTTCAGCAAATAACGGATTTGGAACAAGAAAAGGTTTTAATGGAACTGGAAAAAGAACGCGCCCAGTTGGATTTGGAACTGGACAGATTGGCGGCGGAAAAAATAAAACTGCATATGGAAATTGATGAATTGTCTGGACGTGCGGAACAACAAAAACAAGAATTGGAAAACGCGCAGGCAAAGTTAGAAGCAGAAGCCGCAAAACTGGCCAAGGAAAAAGAACAGTTGGAAGCACAGACCGAAGAACTGCAGTCGCGCGCCACGTCTGCGAAATCAACTGCGTCAACAACCACTTCGACCGCATCAAATACTGATGACAGTATCAGTTTTAACAAAATGTACAGATTGGTAAATGTGATTGGTGCCGGCACGCAATTACAGGCAACTATAGAAAATCTGGATACAGGCCAGACAAAAACCGTCAGTGTTGGCAGAACAGTTGATGGATATACGGTACAGTCCATATCGTTGGATGACGGGGTTGTTTTCACAAATGGTGATGACACGCAGATGTTGAACATATCAAAATCAAAATAGGAATATTGCGTCAGATGAACGAAGCAGAAAACAATATCTTGAACAATGTGCCTGTGGCGTCAAAGCCGTCGGTTCCAGTTGGTTTGGAAACGGCCGATAACAAGGATATTGTTGATTATCTGTTTTCAAACGGAAACCGTTTGTTGACTGCGACCGGGGCGGAACAAGAACTGCCTAAAGATACGCAGAGTTTGATTGCATACTTTTCCGGCGGTGAAATAATTATTTCGCGCACACACCGATATGACGGACGTGTGTTGGCGTTTTTGGACTTGTTGAAAAAACGCGCGCGTCCGATGCGTGTGCCGTTTTATTCTGACTTAGGTCTGGTTTCCAGTATATACAAGGCGTATGAAAACCGTCTGGGCGGGATTTCACGATCACGCCAGGATTATGACAACCAAATGCAAAAGGACTTTGTCGATATCATCGCCAAGGCCGCTGCACAAAAGGTGTCTGATATTCATATAGAGGTTGCCGACCAGACGACAATCTATTTCCGTATCGACGGCAGTATGCAGCCCGTTTTGGAATATAATTCCGGCTGGGGTGAATCATTTGTTCGCGCCGCGTTCGCGTCGTCGGATATGTCAAATGCGAACTATGCCCAGAATGAATACCAATACGCGCAAAAGGATGGACGCACGCCGCTGCGCGGAACCAAGGATTTATATCTGCCACGCGGGATATTGAGTATTCGTATGCAGTTTAATCCCGTCGCATTCGGCAGCCGTTATGTCGTTATGCGACTGTTGTACGATAACCCGTCCGAAGGTATTAAAACAGAGCAGGAATTTGGCGAATATGAACAAAAATTGCTGATGCGTCTGCGTTCTTTTCCGACTGGATTGGTTATTGTTGCGGGCCCCACCAGTTCTGGTAAATCAACGACGTTGGTGCGTAATATGTCGCTGATGCTGAAGGAACATCATTATGAAATAAACCTGATAACGGTGGAAGATCCAGTTGAACAAAAGATTTTTGGCGCACACCAGATGCCCGTTGTCAATGCCACAAACGAAGATTTGCGTGATGAAAAATATACCGAAGCGTTGGCCGCCGCACTGCGCAGTGACCCTGATACGCTGATGGTGGGGGAAATCAGAACACTGGCCGCGGCGCAGTTGACCGTGCGTGGCGCTTTGTCGGGGCATAATGTTTGGACGACGCTGCACGCCAATTCTGCAATGTCGGCATTGACGCGACTGTTGGATTTGGGAATAGAAGCGTTTAAGTTAAAAGAAGAAACGTTGATGCGTGGACTGATTTCTATGCGCTTGTTTAAGAAATTGTGTCCATATTGCCGTGAACGACTGATAGATCATCCAGAGGCACCAGAATATAACCGGGTGTTGGAAACGTTCGGGGAACTGGGACTGCGCCAGGTTTATATCCGTGGCGCTGGATGTGAAGAGTGCAAGGGTACAGGCACACTGGGGCGTATCAAGGCGGGTGAAATCATCATAACAAACAGTGAATTTTTGCGTATGGCATTATCTGGTAATACGGACGGTGCATATAAGTATTGGTTGGAAGATATGGACGGTCGTACACTGAAGGAAGCCGCAACATCACTGATGTTGCAGGGTATCATCGGCGTGGACGAATTGGAACGCTGGGTCGGATTACTGGACAGACCGGGGGTGTATTGATATGACAACCAAACTGGATTTATGGTACGCCAAGCTGGTTTTCAAATTAAATACAGAAAAGCGTATGGCGACTGCGCGAAAATTGGCGTCACTGTTGCGTAATGACTTTACATTGATGGACGCGTTGGGGCGTCTTGAGATGATTGAATCCCACGGTGGAACAAAACCAAACGAACCGTTTGCAATCGTTATGCGCGAGTGGCAAAAAAATCTGGAACGCGGTATGAGTTTTTCTGATGCCACGCGTGGTTGGGTGCCACCCGAAGAAACTTTGCTGGTAACGTCTGGAAATTTGTCGGATTTGGTGGTTGCGCTGGAAAATGTCAGTCGTGTTGTTGACGGAACACAGCGTATAAAGCGTTCAATGATAAGCGCGATTGCATATCCATTGTTTTTGCTGGTTCTGACGTTCGGCATAATTATGTTGGTTGGTATTTATCTGGTGCCGCCGTTAGCTGAAATTGCGGGCGATAATATGATTTGGCGTGGTATGGCTGCGTCATTGATATGGCTGTCGGAATTTTCAATAAAGTACTGGTATTGGATTTTGTTCATATTTATCGCAGTTGTGGCAGTTATATGGGTAAGTTTACCAAACTGGTCCGGCCGTATGCGTACGTATTTTGACAAGTTACCGCCGTGGAGTGTATATAAAATTCAGATGTCGGTCGGTTGGTTGATGAGTTTGTCGGCAATGGTTGCCGCCGGTATTACGATTCCAGACGCAATGCGTATGCTGGCCGACAGTTCTAATAAATATCTGCGCAGTATTTTAGAAGACACGTTGCACTATATTGCAAATGGTGCGAATTTGGGCAGTGCGCTGAATAATACTGGGCGTGACTTTCCAAATCGTGAAATTATCGGCGATTTGGCGATATATGCGGAAATGAATAACTTTGATGAAAATTTGGCGCGGGTTGCAAATGACTATCTGGAAGAATCAGTGCGCAAGATGGAGGCGATTTCTAACACTATGAACAGTATTGGTATATTGTTGGTGTCTGCGATAATCGCGTGGGTTGTGCTGGGCACGTTCCAGATGCAGGACCAGATTACATCGGCACTGACGTGATATAGTTACTCGTTGCTGGTAACTCGTAACTTGAAAAAAATCCCCTGTTGGGGATTTTTTTTATCGAGTATCGAGTAACTAGCAACGAGCAACCATTACACCATAAATGGCAGGTTTTCAAGTGTGCCTTCTGCAATGCGGACATTTACGTCCAGCATCATAAATATCGTATCTGATGTATGCGATATATTCGGATTGAACATTTCCGTTGATAACAAGTGGCTGGTATTCACCGACAGGCGTGTTATCAAATGGTCGTCGTCCAGTAATGTATAAATCGGGCCAATATCACGTGGTGTGTTTTCACCGATTTCGTGTTCGTTCTGGGGACACCGTAAACCATCCAATATTGTTTTTACCCGGTTGTCAATATCGCTGTGCGGCAGACCGACAATTTCCGGGTGCATCATTTGAATATCGATTTCCGCCAATAATTTCAGGTTTGGCGTGATTATCGGGTTCCAATCGATACCACCCACGTGCCGGGTTGTAATTGGGCTTTTGGTGGCCGTGGGAATCATATATTTGGTCATATTGTCCCAAGGTTGGTGTTCCAACAGTTTTTTCAGTTGCGGATGAAATTGCATACGAATATCAGAAATATGTTGTGAACGTTTTTTAGGATTGATTAAAATATCACCAAAATACAGTAATTTGAAACGCATTGTTATCTTCCTTGGCTGTAAGTTTCATTTAATGAAGCGTTATTTTCCGCCCGCATACGTTTGGCGCACATCGTTATAAACAGCATCATCCCCAGCGGATGTACGCGTAGGTTGGATTTGTTATGTACACGTCTGTCAACAACAATCATCGGATATTGAATACCGTTTCTGGAAAATTCAAAGTTTTGCTTGTACAGGCGGTTCATTTCGCTTTCTATCAATGCAGGGGCCAGATTTAGCCCGCGGGCGATTTTACTGGCACTTAGCAGGTCGCCTTTTTTATATATCGGCTTTGATACGGATGGGTCAAACAGAACATAATCCAGTCCCAATGCAGCGGCAACCGCGTGCGCATCGGCCAGGTCTATTTGTGCACCACTGGATGTCAATTTTCGTGTGCGTTTTGTGCCCGCCACCAGGTCACGTTTCCGGGTATTTGTTGATTTTGAAACAGGCATATTTTTATCCCCTTTTTTCTTGATAATTATAGCATAAATTGCTATTGTTCCATAGGAAAAAGAAAGGAATTTTATATGGCTGTTACAAACGAATATACCGGCGATTCAATCAAGGTTCTAAAAGGGTTAGAGGCGGTTAAAAAACGCCCTGGAATGTATATCGGTGACGTGGGCGAGGGTGGTTCCGGTCTGCATCATATGATTTACGAGGTTGTAAATAATTCCATTGACGAAGCAATGGCTGGTTATGCCGATACGGTTTATGTTTCGCTGAACGCGGACGGCAGTGCGACAATACGCGATAATGGACGTGGTATGCCGTTTGATATAAACCACGAAACGGGACGCAGTGCGCTGGAACTGATTATGTGCGAACTGCACGCGGGTGGTAAATTTGATAACGAAGGTAATGGTGCATATAAAGTGTCCGGCGGTCTGCACGGCGTGGGTGTATCCGTTGTGAATGCTTTGTCCACGTGGTTAGAGGTACGCGTTTGGCGTGGTGAAAAACAGGCGCATATGTCTTTTTCCGACGGGGTACCGACGTGTGATTTAACAATTACTGAAAACAAGACGAATTATGAACACGGGACCGAGGTTACTTTTCTGCCGTCGCCAGAAACGTTTACGGGCACCGAATTTAATTTTGATACGCTGGAAACCTGGCTGCGCGAGCAATCATTTTTGAACGCCAATGTGCGTATAATACTGGAAGATTTACGCGGTCCAGAAAAGAAAACGCGTGAATTTCATTCTGTTGACGGGCTAAAGGGTTTTGCAACATATCTGGATAAGTCCAAGGAATTGCTGAACCGCGAACCAATTCAGATGATAAAGCAGATAGATGACACGTATATTGAAATCGTTCTGCAGTGGACAACGGCATACACAGAAACATCATTGTGCTTTACAAATAATATTCCAAACCGCGACGGTGGAACACATCTGGCGGGATTTCGTGCTGGGCTGACACGTGCTATAAACAAATATATTGGTGAAAAGGTCACTAAGAAAGACATCGCGCTGTCTGGTGAAGATTTCCGTGAAGGTCTGACCAGTATCATAAGTGTAAAGATTCCAGACCCGAAATTTGGTTCCCAGACCAAGGATAAATTGGTGTCGTCAGAGGTGCGTCCGCTGGTTGAAAATACGGTTTATGAATTGCTGTACGAATACCTGGATGAAAATCCGGCGACGGCAAAACTGATTGTCGACAAGATTATCGAAGCGGCCACCGCGCGCGAGGCCGCACGTAAAGCACGCGAACTGTCGCGTAAAAAAACGGGACCTGAATTGGGTGGTCTGCCGGGAAAACTGGCGAACTGTTCGGAAAAAGACCCGGCGAAATGCGAACTGTTCATAGTCGAAGGGGATTCGGCTGGTGGTACCGCAAAGCAGGGACGTGACCGCAAGACACAGGCGATTTTACCGTTGCGTGGAAAAATTCTGAATGTTGAACGTGTGCGCTTTGACAAGATGCTGGGGTCGGACACAATCGGCGCGCTGATTACCACAATGGGTGCCGGTATTGGCAAAGACGACTTTGATATTGAAAAAATGCGCTATCACAAGGTTATTATTATGACCGATGCTGATGTCGACGGACAGCATATTCAAACGTTGTTGATGACGTTCTTTTACCGCTATATGCCAGAGGCGATTGAACGCGGGTACATCTATGTCGCTAAACCACCGTTGTATGGTGTCACACGCGGCAAGCAGCAGATTTATCTGCAAAATGAACGTGAAATGGACGATTATCTGATGGATCAGTTGGCAACCGACGGTGTGATTGAAATTGCGTCTGGTGCACAAATATCCGGTGCGGATTTGAAGCGTTTGCTGACATTGGTGTTGAATATGCAAAATACTCTGCAACCGCTGAATCACATTATGCCATTGCGGTTTGTGGAAGCGTTGGCATTAAATCGGGTGTTTGATAACGAAGTACAGGAAAACTTTGATGCAGCCGCAAAAATGCTGGATTCCGAAGAATTGGAATTTGAACGCGGGTGGAAAATATTCGCGGATGCGTCCGGCATCACCATTACGCGCACGTTGCGCAGTGTTACGGAAACTCACACACTGCCGCGTGACAAAATTACGGGCCCGGAAATTCGCGCGTGGTTGCGTCTGGATGGGCGTGACGAGTTGATGGAAACATTTTCTCGTCCGGTTATGCTGCGTGTGAAAAACAAGTCACAAAAAATCTGGGGTGCATTGAATCTGTTGAATACGGCGTTTGAATATGCCAAAACCGGATTAAAGATTCAGCGTTACAAGGGTTTGGGTGAAATGAACGCCGAACAGTTGTGGGAAACAACAATGGATCCAAATCATCGGTCGCTGTTCCAGGTTAAAATCAACGACGCATCCCAGGCAGACGAAGTTGTATCTATGCTGATGGGCGATGTTGTCGAACCGCGTCGTGACTTTATAGTTGAAAATGCGCTGGATGCAAATCTGGACGTATAGTACTGAGGATAAAAGATGGCTGAAAACGAAAATGATTTTTATGTTGATGAATATGGCGAAATTCATCGCAACAGCGAACCACAACGTTTGGAAAATGATGCGCTGTGGCGCGAATATCAGCAACTGGAATATGAAATCTTTTCGCATAACGACAAAAGTCCGGAAAAATTGGCACGGTTTCAGGAACTTGAAAAACAACTGGGAATAACACAACAGAAAAAGAACGCGTTTTTGAACGCGAAAAATAAACTGCGTGCCAATGCACAACAAACTATGTCCGTAACGCAAATTTTATCCGCAGCGCAACAGAAAGAAAACGAATAAATGTTCACGGCGGATTGGTTCTTTGATTTGGACAGGCGGTTGCGTGAAATGGGGCTGGATTCCGATGCGCAATCGTTTGATGAAATAAAAGAAAACCTGTCGCACAGAAAAATTTTGGCGCCGGATGCGTTTGCGGAAAATTGCATTTATGTAATTTTGGCGGGTGGTTTTTCACAAAAAACGGCCAAGAAAATTCACGCGCAAATTATAGAATATATTCATAGCAATGGCGCGGATTTTGACGGTCTGTTTGCGATGTTTCATAATAAAAACAAAATAAATGCGATTTGTAAAATATGGAACGGGCGCGATGAATTTTGCCGCAAGTATTATGAACTGGGCGATACGGACGCGCGAATAAAATATCTGTCAAAACTGCCGCATATTGGACGGATAACAGCAAATCATCTGGCGCGTAATCTGGGTGAAGATGTTGTTAAATATGACATTTGGATTCAGCGCTTGGGCGTGCTGTATGCACAAAATCCAGCATTGGCGCAAAAAATAGACAATGGCAACCTATGTGATGAAATAAAATGTGCGTGTGACGATATGTTTGTGGATTTGTGCAACCAAACCGGATTGCCGCGTGGATATATTGATGTTGTCTTGTGGAAAAGTTCGCAAACCGGACTGATAGGGGAATTAAAAAATGAACGTAAAGATTGAACAATCCTGGAAAGACGCGCTGGCTTCGGAATTTGATAAAGATTATTTTATTAAACTGACGGATTTTGTTCGTGGCGAATACCTGGCTGGTCACGCGGTTTATCCGGCACCGGCAAATATTTTTAATGCGTTTAATTTATGCCCGTTGGAAAATGTAAAGGTTGTAATTATTGGCCAGGACCCATATCACGAACCGGGTCAGGCGCACGGTTTGTGTTTTTCTGTTTTGCCACCAACGCCGATACCGCCGTCATTGGTAAATATTTACAAGGAAATACAAAACGACCTGGGGCGGCCGTCAAAGACGCACGGTGATTTAACTGATTGGGCGCGCCAGGGTGTATTGTTGCTAAATGCAACATTGACCGTTGCGGCGCATCGTGCGGCGTCGCACGTTGGGCGTGGCTGGGAACAATTTACTGATGCCGTGATACGCACGGTGGCAACGCGGCCAAATATAGTGTACTTGTTGTGGGGCAGTTATGCCCAACGCAAGGCCGAATTTGTCGATGCACAAAATAATCTGATACTGAAAAGCGTGCATCCGTCCCCACTGTCTGCATCGCGTGGATTTTTTGGCAATCATCACTTTTCACGCGCAAACCAGTATTTAGCGGAACACGGCAAAACCCCGATTGATTGGTAAGTAACCAATTCAAAAACTATATGTCACGCCCAGGCCATAAAAGGCATAAGAATAATTTTCCGTGGCAGTGTTGGCGTTTGAAAAATGCTGTAAAAATATCTCTATTCCCCATTGGTCGTTTATTCTGTATCCGCCAATCAGTTTGAATTGGAATAATAACTTTGCACCCAAGCGTTCGTTTTGCTGTGCCTGCAGACCGGCACCAATACTGGTCGCAAAGTACCAGTTGTCCCCGTGCGCCAGGGCAATGTCTTCGGATAAAAATATCATTGGGATTGTGTATTGATCCCAGTTCCAACCGTACTTTTGTCCGAAACCCAGTGTCTGGCCAATGTTTATAGATTGACGTGCGGGGATTTTGAAAAATGTCGTTGGTTGTGAATATTGTATGTGCAACATATAAAACGGCACAAACTGGGTCGGTGGTGGAATTAAAAATCCACTGTTCACACCCTGACCCAGGTGAAAAGCAATCTGATTTTCGTGTTCACCCATAAACGGGTTTGTGTCGGCAAATGCCGCGGGTGCCGCGAAAATCAGCGCAAACAAGGAAATGACGATTTTTTTCATATGCGAAATATATACTATATGAAAAATCTTTGCAACAAGAATTTGTTAAAAAATATAATAATTTTATATGTGAATAAATTCCGATATAAATATTGGGATTGTTTTTCTTGCATTTGATAAATTCTTTGATATAATGCGGGGCATTGGCGGGATAGCTCAGCCGGTTAGAGCAGTGGAATCATAATCCACGTGTCGGGGGTTCAAGTCCCTCTCCCGCTACCAAAATAAAACGCCCTGGATAGGGCGGTTTTATTTTGGTAATTGTGTATGTGGACTTGAACCCCCGAGAAAAGGGGGGTCAAACAAGCAAATAGGCGTGTGGAAACACGCCGGTTGCGTCCGCAAATTTGCGCTGTTACGCCAAGGCGTCAGCCGATGGCGAATTCCCTCTCCCGCTACCAAAATTAAATCGGGCGCTGGCCCGATTTTTTTAATCTTGCTTGTTTGGAATATTTACTATGATTTTTCCGCCGCTGCCCGTTTTTATCCATTCCAGGGCGGCGATACGACCGGCGATATGTTTTTTATCTTGCTCATTATCGGGATTCAATTCTTTTAACAGCCGAATTGTGTTATCAATGGATTCAATGATTTCCGGTGTTAGGACTTCGTTTTTTTGCATTATCTTCTCCTTATTTAATTAATGAGAGAATGTGAAACATCGTTGTGATTTTATAGCAGTGATATATTTTTTTGTTTTTTTGTATGATGATTTTAATTTATAATAATCTTGATTTCTGGGGGTAGTGTATTTTATTTCATTATCATCATCGGCTTCTATTAAATCAGAAATGGAAATTTCATATTGTTGACCATCTGGTGATTCATATATAATAGTTTCTGCATTTGCCGGTGCTTCTATAACGCCACGCTCTTCTGGACTTTGTTGTTTGTCATTATTTAATTGATCGTATGCATCCCAATCAATGTTATTACTAGAATTACTTTTATTATCATTATTATTATTATCGTTATTATTATCGTTATTGTCGTTATTATTGTTATTATTAAACCAACCCATATTATATTTAACATTATTATATATAATGGAATTGTTTTTTTTCGGGAAATACGGCTTTATAAAATAAATATGTAACATTCTTTTCTCCTTACAAATATTAAAGGTGATATAATATTACATTAATAGTATAATATAAATATTTATAATTTCAATATAATAACAAATAAAAAAATCAAAAACTGTTGCCGACGCGGTCGTAACGCTTGTGTATGCAACCAATAGTGGTTTTGTGTACGCCGGCCGTTATGTCATAGTATATAAAGCGGCCATCACGACGGGATTTTACAAAGTCATCATCCAGCAACTTTTTCAAATATTGTGATACCTTTATTTGTGGGATTTTTGTTTCACGGGCAATTTCTGAAACACACGATTCACCGCGATATGTCAGGTATTCTAATATTCGCATCTTGTCATAATTTGCAAACAGTTTTATTCTGTTCGCTGCCATTGTCGTATAATCGGTTGGCAAGATTTCTTTATGCCCGGCGCGCAAAAACTTTAACTGGTCGGTCATATGTCCGAACAGTTTGCGCAGGCATTCAAATATGCTGGCCGGGTATTCTTCGCATATTTCATAGTAAATAAAGATTCCGCGTCTGTGCGTCTGAACCAAATGTGCGTCGCGCATTTTGCGCAGTGATTGCGATACTATCATTTGTTCCGCGCCAACCCCGCGCGCAATCGCCGATACGGACGACATACCGTTCACGTCCAGAAATTCCAATATGCGCAGTCGCAATGGGTGTGCAATATATGTAAGACCGCGCGCCGCACGCGACATAACGTCGTCCGGCAACAGGCATTTTATCTTTACATCTGGCAGAACGGGTGTACTCATACCTTTAATATAACACTATTTTTTTGAATCGTAAATATATTATTTGACTTTTTGATATATATCATAAATAATATATATAAATTTTAATATATATTAAAAATGATATTAAAGGAGGAAAGCAAGTATGAAATCCGTGTGTGGTAAAATTTGTACGGCGGGACTGTGTATGTTGCCGGCGGCGGCGGTTGCGAATCCGGCCTGTCCGATTTGCACTATTGCGATTGGCGCCGGTGTTGGTGTTGCGCAAAAACTGGGGGTGCCGGTTGCGATTGTGGGGCTGTGGGCCGGGGCATTACTGACGCTGTTGGGATATTGGCTGGTTAAATTTTTTGACAAGCGCGGGTGGAAATTCTGGGGGCGTAATGCGTTGCTGATAGGACTGTCGGTTGCGATGATTGCGTTCGCATACGTTGGCGATATTGATTACAGCCCGCAATGGTTTATGGGATTTATATACATCGACCCGATTTTATTCGGTACGCTGGTTGGGATGATTCTGTTCATATTGGTTGAAAAACTGTATGAAAGGATGAAGGCGAAAAATGGTGGTCACGCACATTTTCCGTTTGAACGTGTTGTGTTACCAGTGGTGGCGCTGGCACTGGCCAGTTGGGTTATGTATGTGACAATGTAAAAAAACAGGGGGCAAAAATGGAAAAAATTAAAAATGTAAAAGAGTTTGTTGAAAAACTGGACGCCGCAAAAAAGGTGAATCCAAAAGACCTGTCGTCCGACCAGGATTTAACAATCGGCATTATGAACCTGATTTCCATTGAAGAGCACTTGATGTTTTCGGGCGCAAAAACGGGCAAGCACCAGTTCTATGACTTGATTGATGAAGTGCGTGAACAGCGCAAGCAAATGATGCAGAAAATCATCCCGTCTTACGAGGGCGAGGTCTGGTGCATATCAAAACACCTGTTGGCCGCGTCAATGCGCCTGTTCGAGGTTGGAACCAAGGCGTTGGCCGCGGGGGATAAAGACGGCGCGTATGATTTGTTTGATCGTTCGTATGGACTGTATTGCATATTCTGGGGATTGAATATGGGTATGATAAATGGTGACGTGGCCGATGTAAAATGGGTAAAAACCAAGCCAGCACCGGCACCAGAAATTCAGAACACGGCGGTCGCAAACGATGCCTGTGAATTGCCCCAGGGTGGTGGCAAGATGTCACGCCTGAAAAACTGGGTAAAAAATGCGGTCAACTGCTGTATAGAATAAAAAGGGTTCTTTTATTTGTTGGACAAAGCCCCGCGAAAGCCGCGGGGTGTTTTTTATTCTTGATTTTTATTGCAATGCCTTTATAATTGGCGGGACAGATGCCCTAATAGTCTAGTGGTAAAACACGTCCTTGGTAAGGACGAGTCGCAAGTCCGATTCTTGCTTAGGGCACCAGATGATTGTTTACCCCCATTTTTGTTATAAAATCGTTTGATTTGTGCGGGTCACAGCCAGTCCCAGATTTTGTATTTTTTTCATCTTTTATTTCGTCATTTTTTTCACGATCTGGGACTTTGTCTGAAAAATTATATATTTCGGTTATGTTTGTGATTGAATGTTTAAGTTCATCTGATATTTGAAATATTGGTGAAATTGGCAGATTTTGGAACTTGTTATCTTTTGAATAATATAAATTATCTGTAAAAACTATTGATAAAATGGTTCTTTTTTCTTGTAGAGTTGCCTTTGACCATATATCAGCAAGGTCGGTGACGAAGTACAATACTGCAGCTAGTGCCTGGTCAAATGGCATATCATCTTTTTTTTCAATGCTGCATTCCAACTCCATCTTAGATTTTTGCTCATTTAATTTTTGAATTTGTTGCATGATGATAGACCTTGTTTGGGAATCTAGATTTTTTGTGGAGAATGTATTTTGAATAATCGTTTGTATTTGTTCGTTTATTTTGACGATCTCTTCTTTTTTTTGTTTAAGTATATTTTTTTTATATTCTATTTGATTGTTATATAACCGCAGAGCATTTTGTTTTATTAATTCTAGTGCTTGGCTTCTAACAGATATGCTTGTCAGTAGTTCAGAAAAATCTTTGTGCACGATTTTGGGTGATATATTTACTTTTTTTCTGTTGGGACAATCTTTGTTTTGGCATTGATAATACGGGTATTTACGGCTTTTGGTATGGCTGCCGGTCAATTTTTTCCCGCAATAAGGGCATACCAGGATTCCTCGCAATGGGAATTCTTCATCATTTTTATTGTATGTCTTGTTATTTAATCTATTCTTTTGTTTTAATCTGGTTTGAATAATATAAAAGGTTCGCAGGTCTATGATTGGGGTGATGTGTCCTTTGATTTCTGGAATGTCCCACATTGGATATGAATAATATCCAGTATATTTTTTCTCGGTCAGGATTCTTTTTACCATATCCATAATATTTTTGGGGATTGGGAGATTATGTTGAGCAAATTGTTGCACCAGAAAATCGGCTACATCTTTTTGGGTATCTAATTCTGCACTGGCAAATTTAGTAAGTGCAGATTGAATGATGGTTGCTTTGGGTTCATCTGGCAATAAATGTCTGTTTGATTGCGAGGTTTTATTTGTATCAAGAAAATAACCAATAGGGGGCTTTAATATCCAATAGCCTTCTTTTAGTTTGGCTCGCATATTATCTTTGCTTCGTTCCAGTATTTTTTCTCGTTCAAATTGACCTGTGGCGGCTTTGATCGTTGATACGAGTTTGCCTTCGGGGGTGGTGTAATCAATTATTTTATTGTTTGGGATCTCAATACAATGACCTTTACTGTATAAATCATTTAATATGTTGGTAAAGTCCGCTGTATTTCTGGAAATTCGATCTGTGTCATAGGCAATCACAGTATATTTTTCTTTTGCGGTTTTAAGAAATTTTAACATTTTTTGTATTTCTGGACGATTTTTGATATCTTTGCCAGATATGCCAGGTTCGCTATAAATGTTGACAATTTCGTATCCTTTCTGGATTGCCCAATTTTTACATATAGATTCTTGGGACTCTAAGCCATTTCCTTCATTAATTTGTTTTTTTGAAGAAACTCTACAATATATAATTGCCTTTGTCATTTTTTTAGTCCTTGGTTTTCAATACTGTTTTGAGTATTTTGTTTATTAAAATGATTACAAATTGCTCAAATTCGATATTTTGAGATTCAAAATTATTTGTTTCTGCATCAGGTTCATTAATTAATTTTTTCATTGTTTCTCCTATTTATGTATTTAAGTGACGATAACTTATTAACGAATCAGATCTCAATAATAAAAAAATTAATTTTTGTTTATTGGTAAAAATCTTGGTTTTCTGCGGGTTGTGGTGATATTTTTATTGTTTTTTTAAAATTAATTTTTAATTAATCGCAAATTAATTTTATTTTTTCCGATTAATTAATATTAATTTTTCCCAGCTGATAAATAGATATGAGTCCTGATAAATAAGGATAGAAAATATAATAACCATAGGAGATTGCTATGACATAGGTACATCAGGTTGGGTTTATTCAATAGATGAATAAAGCGGCTGCAGGTTTATTGTCTGCAATCATTTGTTCTGCCTGATGGTGGAATAGATGGATTTTTATAATTTTTTAATACAGGTGTACGGGTTGGCCGAGCTTGTTAATAAAAGGAGTTCAAAAACTTAGACCTGGAAACAGGGGCTATGTTGGAAACATTTTTATCTGAAACATTTATTAGAAAAATTTAAGGAGTTGAATATATGAAAAGAAAAGATGAAACAAAAGGATCAAATAAGAAATTTACAAATATGATAAATAAACACAAAAGGCAAGAAGTAAGACAAAAAAATAAAAAAGAAGTGATGGATTGGATAAGAAAACATTTGAAATATTCAAGCAAAAACAATGAAGATTTATATTTTATAACGGTTAGATATGGGAAATTATACAGACCAAATGATTATGAAAAAGCAAGATCAGTTTTAAGAAGTATATTGAAAAGTTTATATGAAGTTATGTTTGGCAGAAGAAGATGGATAAATAAGATAGGACCTTCAATAACAATTATAGAGAAAGGAAGACAAAAACATTTACATTCGCATACAATTATCAGATTTCCTTGTGTAGATGATGAGTTGTTGATGGGGTTTTGGGAATATGCAGTATATAGAAATCCACAATTAATGCTGGAAGTTAAACTTTGGAAATCAAAATCAGAAAGAGACAGCTGTACATCTAATACTTATTGTCCTGAATATAATGATGTAGTCATAGAACCTATAGGTAATAGCTTAAAGGATTTAAATAGAGTTATTAAATATATGTTAAAGGAATACAGATTTAACGATCGCAATAAAATAGATTTTCTAAATTTGTTTGATGAAAGTTTGTTGTTCAGAATTATAAAGAAAAAGGATTAAAAATGGCAGAGGTTAGTATCTGTGCAGAAGGTGATAAAAAGTTATTAACTAAATATTTTAAGTGGATTAATGATTATTTGGCAGATGATGTAGATTGTTTGTCTGATGATACAGAATACGATAGTTTTGACGATAAACTTGATGAAGTATTGGTTAATCCAGACAAATATATAGTAACAGAATCAGGACAAAGAACAGATCCTGGTATTTTAACATTTGAAAATATTTTGATATATGGTGGGGATTATAACAGCTGTAATCAATATGCTTTTATGAAACGGTTATTAGAGTTTATTTTATCAGAGTATGAAAACTTCCGATTAATTATAATAGATCCCAGTAATGCTGATTTTTACAAGGGATTTGAAATGTTTGCAGAGATTACACCTGATATATCCCAAGGTTTTGAAATATTGGATAAAATAGGAGAAATAAAAAGAGATGAACCACCGGTATATATATTTATTAATTCTGCGATGTCTATGTGGTGGTACGACACAAACAGATTTTTATATACGATTAGGAGATTAAGTAATTTGCTAAATGTGCATTTGTATGCGGCCACAAATGAAGTGATACCATCTACTACTATGGCAATTAATTTTTCGCATAAGGTATTGTTTTATGTTGAATCTGAATCTGTCAGCCGGATGGTCATAAATACTGGGGCTGGTGCATATTTGGATCCATATGATGAATATATATTGTCTTCAGAATATGATAACACAATATACAAGATTTAATTTTTATTTATTGTACAATATACGATTGGTTGATTTAGCAAGTCCCAGCAGTAATAAATTGCCTTGAATGGGACTTGTTTGTCATTTCCAATAAAATTAAATCGCTTGTTTGGAATTAGTAATTGCATAGATTTATTTGCTTTGGCATAGGAATCCAATGCACCATTATCATTTAACCAGCTGGCGGGTAATAATAAAGCAAACGGTTTGTCGTATTCCAATGCTTTGACCAGCCAGTTTTTCTTGTCCCTGAACGGCGGATTCGTTATTATGCAATCAAATTCAAAATCTGGAATCGTGGTCAGAAAATTAAAACCATCTGATAAGTGGGTTGCAATAACCCTGCAATATGGTAATTCAGATAAAACTTGATAATATTGGGAATCAGATGTATCCGCTGGACACCAAACTGTAATTGGGTGATTTAATTTATGATACAGCTGTTCCAGATATGGAATAATCAGTTCAACCGCTTGTTTTGGGGTATATTGTTCATCTTGCAGTGGTGAATTATGCAGGTATAGATAATGTGAATGTTGCTGTTTATCATTTGTTTCCGCCAGTTTTTTACCAGTACATTGTTTGAATGTGATTTTTTGGCCATTAAAGGCATATTGTTTCGTTCGCGGGGTGCTGGCCAGATAAACACCAGGTTCGTTTGTTTTTGATATATTCCAATGGTATTTATCAGCGATGGCATTGGCCAATGTATCAACAGATGGAACAGACTTCTTGCGACCTGGGTAAAAATATAGTCCAGAAATTATACGAATTAATTTTTGTTCCTGTACCAATGAATACAATGCCACATCAATATCAGTCCGTTTGCAATCTGGTATTCTGTTTGCCCAGATAAAACGGTCTGGGCAAGATTTAACCAAGGATAATATTTTATCTTTAACTGATTGTGCCATTTTTAAGATTTTAGCACATTTTTTCTTAAAAAAGAAAGATATTTCGGAATAAAAACTTGCTTTAACTGAACAGTGGGGTTAATATAGAAACAGAATCTTATGGGGGACCGTAAGGTTTGGGGCTGTCACAAGCCCAATAAGTCCGGTGCGAATAAAGGACATCGTTAAATCCGTGCTTCCTTGTATTCGTGTCGTTATTTATCCCTGACCTGTTGCAGGTCGGGGAGCCGTTGGTTATACAATACGGTTTTCCCGAAAGACCAATGGAATCTTGACTTATTGATTTGTGAACTCCCCGACCGCCATAGATTTGGTGGTCTTTTTGTTTTATTGCAATAACAAACAAAAAAAGGGAACAAAATGAAAAAGTCAATATTATTAACCAGTTTATTAGCATTGGCGGCCTGTGGCGGTGGTTCAGGCGGTGGTACATCTGGTGGTATTATTAATCCAACCCCAGGTGAAATTGTCAGACCAGAATACGAAGGAACTGTTTCAGCAGATATTGTAGACAGTAATAAAAAAATTTTGTCTATGGATTCCAGTGTATTGGATGATTCTGCCACAACTGCATATTTAAAAGAACAATTTGGCGAAGATGGGTATAATGAATATCTTGCTGAATTACGGGGTGAAAATACTGAAACCGAAGTTTCAACACAATCATTAACAAATCGTGCGGGGACTTCGCGAAAAAATGGAAACAGTGATAAAAATATTTGCAAATCCGAACACGATTGCAACCAAATGATTTTTGATAATATGTTGGCCGTGCTGAATGATTTGGATAATTTGGATACAATGGATGAAAAAGATGTCAAAAATGCATTGATTGCCGCAGGATTCAAAGATGAAATACCCGGAACCTGGGATGATATCAAGGCTTGGATTCGGGGAAATGCAACTGAAATTATAAACCAAGGCGAAGAAGTTTATAATACACCGGGTAAAGGTTTAGCAGAGTTCAAATTAAATAATGCAGAATTTAAAACAATGCTGACCACAATGAAAACGGGTCTGCCGGCTGATGAAATGACCTTGAACATAGACGAAAAAACAGGCGAAGTAATTGGAATAAAATTTGCAGATGTTGGGTCTGGCTCTTCTGATCATAATCCAGAAATATTTTACAATGAAGGTATAGATCGTAAAGAAGCGACAAATGAATTTGTATTTGATGATGAGATTGCATCTAATAGTTCTGGTAGTTTCAAAATGGAATCATATGCTAATGCCAAAGAATTGGGATTAAGATATTCTGATTTTGGTGTATTGGTTGCGACTGATGGAACAAAGGTAAATGGAAATGATATATCTGGATCTCAAATTCCATTCGTAGGTGGGTATGAAGTAAAACATATTGCCGCCGCGGATATACGGAAGAATGAAGATTTGACCGGAGAGATTTATTTCAAGGGGATTGCCAAGGGAACGGTTGAGGCACCAAATGAATCTGGTAAGCCTGCATTAGCCATTGAAGATAACAATGCATATTTAGCATTTAATCGTGAAAATGGCAGTGAAACATTATCCGCCAATTTTGATAATTGGTATAAGGTTGATATCAGCAAGACACCAGAAGGAGGATATGGCTTTAACTATGATGCAGATGGCAAGACAATAGATAAACACTATCAATTCCAACACAAGCCGTCCTTTGATGGTACTGTGCCAAATGAACAGGTGCTTTTTGATACCGCTTATTATGGCGACAATAAAACACCAGAGGAAGCAGTTGCACTGTTCCAATATCAGCAACAGGTTGGCCAAAGCCAAGATGACGGTAATATAAATGTCTTTATTGGATTTGGTGGCAAGAAGGCGGAATAATTGAAAAAAATTATATCCGTATTTGTGTTGATGTTTCTGCCCCTGAATTTGTGGGCAGAAACCAACACAACAACTGAAATATCTATGACCGCGACCCAGATAATGCAACTGGCGGGGGATTTAATTGATCGCGGTGATTATGAGCATGCCGGACAATTACTGACCAAAACCCCACAGACATCTGTTTTGCCGTTGGAAATAGAAAGGTGGTTCTTGTTGGGGCAAATTGCCCAAAGGCAAGGAAATTATGACAATGCCATAGAAATATATCGGGAAATATTAGATGTATTTCCAAATTTGGCCAGAATCAGATTTGAATTAGCTGTTTGCTATATGCATACTGAAAAATGGCAACGGGCGGATTATCATCTGCGGTTGGCGATGGCTGATAATGATTTGCCAGATAATATAAAAATGCTGATGAGTTATTATCGGTATATTATTCGGCAAAACAAGAATTGGAATGTATGGTTTAATTTTGGTGCTGCACCAGATAGTAATATAAATAATGCTGTTGGTGGAACAGAATGTATTGATACCATTTGGGGTACAATGTGTCGCGAACTGACTGAACCTGAATCCGCGGTTGGTGCTAATTTTACATTGGGTGGTGATTATGAATTTAAGTTATCTGACCAATGGCGGTGGAAATCAGATGCGAATATATACAGTAATATTTATGATAAACACGATTATGATGATTTATATTTAACCGCCAGTACAGGTCCGCGGTTCGTTTGGAATCGTGGTGATGTATGGTTGGCTGGGGTTATGTCTCGCAGATGGTATGGTTGGGATAAATATAATTGGTCTGGTGGTGTTCGTTTAGATACTAATTATGATTTCACAAACAGATTGACCGGCGGACTTTATATGCGGTTTATGAATAATACCTATGATGAATATGGGGATTTTTTGAACGGGCAATCTTATTCTGCTAATTTTCGGTTGTTTTATTCATTTAATGCCAGTGTTTATATGTCATTATGGTCTGGGGTATATCGCGAAAGCACAGTAAATCCAATTTATTCATATTGGCAACCCAGTGTTTCTGTTGGAATCGGTGCGGAATTGCCCTGGGGATTCCATCTGTATCTGGAACCATCTGTATATTGGAATTTATATGACGAAGAAAAATGGGTCGTAAAGGATAATGATTTTACCAATGTAACAGAACGAGATTTTACACACAGATATTCTTTATCTGTATCTAATAACAAACTAGATATATGGGGATTTGTGCCGACACTGACATTCAGTTATACTCAACGGGATTCAAATATTTGGCAACAGGAATTTAATAAGTTTTCGGTATCTTTTTCAATGCAACAAAGATTTTAGCGGCCTTTACCCGTTCAAATAATTATACACAGATGCACGGCTGATGGAATACCGTTTCATCAGTTCTGGTATTGGCCAAACAATCCTGTTCTGTGCCAGTTCTTTTAATTCCTGAATTTGTGCCGCGGTCAATCGTTTCTTAGTCCCCTTGAATTTACCATTGGCTTTGGCGATTGCTATGCCTTCCCGCTGGCGAGTTCGTATCAAAGTCCTTTCAAATTGTGCAATAGATGCCAATATAGTCAATATCAACTGGCTGGTGGCATCATCTTTGTCTGGCGAAAAATGCAGGTTTTCTTTGATAAAATGAATTGAAACACCCTTGGCCAGAATTTTATTTACTAAATCTATTAAATCAAAAGTGTTTCTGGCCAACCGCGACAGTTCGTGGGCATATACTTCATCACCTTCGCGGATATAGTTTAACATTTCTTGCAAAGCAGGTCTGTCGGTATTTTTACCGGAACATTTATCTTCAAAGATACGATCGTATTTATCAGAATCATGTAATTGGCGATCCAGATTTTGACCGATTGAACTGACACGAGCATACAATACGATTGCCATAACATTCCCCTTTTGTTTAATAAATCCAAATAGAGTATTTAAGTTCAGCTGTAACCTGGCTCGAAAGTGTCTAAAAGTCAAGCTTATTAAGGGGTTTATTTAGACAGGTATTCCAATGTCCATTTTAGGTATAGGGTGTTTGGATATGATTTTAGTTTTCCCTGAATTTATAATAATTAAGTATTTAAAGGCCAAAGGCTTTGTTGAATCTCATATTTCAGAGCCAGAAGTACAATGGTCTGACCCTGATTTTGATATTCAGAACGAGAATTTTATTAAAAAAGTACTGGATAGATTGTTATAAGGGTGATGTATTACATAAGTTATTCTTTTTAATAATACTTGCAATTCGGATAATCTCATTATAGAATCTTTGCCAGATGTCCCATGATTTTATGTTCTGGGGCACCAGGATTTTTGGGGACGCGTACGATGATGTGACTGACAACCACGGAGTAGGCAAAACCTAACAAAAGTGACAAATCGGGGTGGCACCGCGCAATATGAAATTTGCGCCCCTGAAATTAAAATATGGGTGCCGTTTCCTTTTTATGCAAATGGCCCCAAAAACAAAAGGGACCAAAATGTTATCTTTGAAATCAAAGTACAGAACGCACACCTGTGGCGAATTAAACAAATCAAATGTTGGTGAAACGGTTACTTTGTCCGGGTGGGTGCATCGCAAACGTGACCACGGCGCATTGTTGTTTGTTGACCTGCGCGATAATTACGGTATAACGCAATGCGTGTTTGACGGTGGTGATGCAGAAATGGAACGCGTGCGTCCGGAATCTGTTATTCAGGTGACGGGCACGGTTGTTGCGCGTGACGCGGCCGCCGTGAACGATAAAATTCCGACCGGTGAAATTGAAATAAAGGTTACCGATTGGCACGTTCTGACAAATGCGGATGTTTTGCCGTTCCAGGTGTTTGGCGACGATGACACCGTGTCCGAAGATTTGCGTCTGAAATATCGTTATATTGATTTACGTCGTGAATCGCTGCATCACAACATTCTGATGCGCAACCGTATGATAAAATTTATCCGCGACAAAATGTGGGAAATGGGCTTTTCAGAATTTCAAACCCCGATTTTGACCGCATCCAGTCCAGAGGGTGCACGTGACTTTATCGTGCCATCGCGCCTGCATCACGGATATTTTTACGCACTGCCCCAGGCACCACAGCAGTTTAAGCAGTTGTTGCAGATTTCTGGTTTTGACCGGTATTTCCAGATTGCGCCTTGTTTCCGTGATGAAGATTTGCGTGCGGACAGATTGCTGGAGTTTTACCAGTTGGATTTGGAAATGTCCTTTGTTGATTTGCGTGATATTCAGGCGGTGGGTGATACACTGATGCCACAAATTATACGTGAATTTGTGCCGGGTGCGAAAATATGCGCGGAAATTCCACACATTGCGTTTGACGATGCGATGCTGAAATATGGTACAGACAAACCTGATTTGCGTAATCCGATTATAATATCTGATGTGACGGAAATTTTCCGCGGATCTGATTTCGGCATATTTGCAAATGCTATTGAAAACGGTTCAGTCGTGCGCGCGATTCCCGCACCAAACAGTGCTGATAAGCCACGTTCCTGGTTTGATAAACTGGGTGATTATGCGGTAAAGGAACTGGGACTGGGCGGATTGGGATATATCGTCTTTGCTGGCGAAGCCAAGGGACCCGTTGCAAAAAAACTGGACGCGGACAGAATTGCAAAACTGCACGAAATCGCTGGTGACAATGCATCGTTGTTCTTTGTGTGCGATACGCCCGATACAGCAGCCAAGGCGGCGGGCAAATTGCGTACAAAATTGGGCGAAGATTTGGGCCTGATTGATGAAAAAGAATTCCGTCTGTGTTGGATTGAAGAATTCCCGTTCTTTGAAGCGGATGAAGAATCTCCGACTGGTCTGGCGTTCACGCACAATCCGTTTTCGTATCCAATGGCAACATTGGAAGAATTGAAAACCAAAGACCCGCTGTCCATCAAGGCCGCACAGTTCGATATGGTTTTGAACGGTGCGGAAATATGCAGCGGTGGTCTGCGTAACTTTAACCCGGACGTTATGTTGCGCTGCTTTGAAATTACGGGATATGACGAAGAAATCGTAAAGCAGAAGTTTGGCGGAATGTACACTGCGTTCCAGTATGGTGCGCCGCCGCACGGTGGTTGCGCATTTGGTCTGGACAGATTGGTTCAGATTATGCTGGCCGAACCAAACCTGCGCGAAGTTGTCGCTTTCCCGACAAATCAGCGTGGCCAGGACTTGCTGATGGGTTCACCTAGCGAGGTTACGGAAAAACAACTGCGCGAAGTCCATATCCAAATTCGTAAAAAAGGATAGGGCGCGTGTGCATAAAAAATCGGGCGGGCAATTTGTCCGCCCGTTTGTGTTTTATAAGAAATCAAACCTATTAAAACATACCTGTGTCGTCTGTATAATTTTTGATAAAAATGCAGGTGGCAAAATGAATTGTGACATAGATAAACTGGCAACCATATTGGGGCTAAGTCAATATCAGAAAAGCGTACTGATGGCAAATCGCGACGCGTATAATATGTCGCGACTGGTAAAGCGTGGTTGTGCGTTGTATGCGCCACGCGTCGCATCACGAAATATTTTTGATTTTGTGCGTTGTATTTTTTGTGGACGGCGTGCCGATTTAATCGGGCGCGACAAGATGCTGGTTCGTAATACGCGCGGCATCGATTTTCGTGCACGTGGATTTTACAGTGCGCCCGTTGGGCGGTATCGTTACTATGCCGATGATGCTGGTAACATAATTGCCCGTGATGTGTTTATCCGTGAAACAGGCAGAAAATAATCAATCAGAATTTATTGTGTGTGCGTACAAAATCACGCATAAATGTCGCATCAAAATTCATCATAATTTCCGACAGAGAATACTTGCGCGTGCCATCCGGATTGATTTGTAAATCAATCGGTTGTGGTACGGGGGACGTTCCACGCAGTGTCAGATTAAACGACGCAGTCATTGCACCGTCTGATATTTCTAGTTCGCCGGTTGCATCCGTATGGCGCAGGCGCAGTTCTATTGGTGCAGTGGTTTTGAAATCGCCATTGTTGTATCTGCCAATAACACGCATTGTTTTGATTTGCGATTCCCCGTCTTCCAGTGCGTAAGACAGCGCATATTCAGCATTAAATGTGTTTATCTGGTTTGCAGACGCAAAGAATTCATCAACCCCGATACCAACCAGATATCCGCCTTCGAACGTCAAATCCAAATCACCGGACAGATTGTATTCCAAATCGTGCGCGATGTTTCCGTATGTTGACAGTTCTATTTCAGCGGTAACCATTGCGTCCCGTACGTTCAGTGGCATTTGACGTCCCAACAGGTTGCCATTTAACACAAATCGATTTAACTGTGCGAATATGTCATATTTGTTCCCGCGTCGTGTCAGTGTTGCCAACAGATTTCCGCGGTCGCTGTCCGTTATTGAAAATGTTTGTGCGTCTGGCTTTAATGAATAGACGAAATTCTTGAACGCGTTTCCGTTATATACCATTGTGTCTGCAGACAATGAAACATTTACCGGCAATGTAAATGGTATTGTTATGGGTGCGGCGGTCAGGAAAGACAATTCTTCGTAATTATCCAGATAAGATTGGCTGATAAAAGAATCAACGTTCAATACGTCCGTATGCAACGTTATGTTGTTGCCGCTGACACGTCCCGTAAATTCGTGCCCGGCGATTGTTATTTCCAGATTTGAAACAGTATCACCGTTATAGTTTCCAGATACGCTGTATTCCAGATTGTTAAATGCCTGCAGGTCTATTCCGGGAAACCAATCCTTGGCATTTTTGCCGGATATATAAAAATATTTGTCTGTCAGGTATAATTCCCAGCGCCCGGAATCCGGAACAAAGTGCATCATATCATCGTCCCAGGTGAAGTTACCGACGGCATTGCGCATAAACTGCGGAACTTGTTTTATACTGGGGTCCAGCCAGTATAATGTCTTGCCGCGGGCAAATCTGTATGTTGGTGTAACCTGGTCGCCGTCAATATCATATACCCCGGCAATATCTGCAAATTCGAAATCCAGTTGTCCGCGTGGTGCCAATTTTAACAGACCGTGCAGTATGTCGCGGCGTGCGGGCATTGTCTGTTCAGAATATACCATAACATCAAATTTTTCCGGACTGACAGATACAGACCCGACATAGTCGCCATACGAAAAACGCAAACAGCGCCAGTTGGATGGTGTACCATAAAACAGGCACGTTGCTGGTACGCCGTCGTATGGCATTGTTATCATTACGTCGTGTGCGCCGTTTGCATCTATTTCGCCACCGGTGATTGCTATATCATCGGCCACAATGTTATTGATACGCAAAGTATCACGCGTGCCGACGGCATCTATTTTCAAGTGATTGAATACGTGGTCGCCGAATTGCAGTGCGCCGGTAAAATCCAAATCAAATGTCGTTTGATAGAATATGCGTGACGGTTGCATCAGAAATGACAAGTCATATGTAAAGTCGTGCCCGCGCAGTTCAACAATTTTTTCCCCGTCCGGCATAATCGTAATATTGCCGGTAATGTTTCCCATATCGATATCACGAAATGACCAACCGCGTCCACCATCCCAATCAAACAACATCGTCAGCGATATTGTTTTGTCTATCCGTGGTTCTGAAAAGCCGAACCAACCGTTTATATTGTCCGTTTCCATAGATATGCGTCCGCGTACGGAACCGTTTGCAAACAGATTGCCCGATATTTCCAGTTTGTCGTTCTGGTTATGTATAAAAAATTCATCACCAGCAAAGTCGATATCATATTTATGCTTTGCTGTGCGCACAACGCCAGCCAGATGCCCATTGTTCAGTGTTGCATCTATGATTTCAAAATCGCGGTTTCTGAAATCAACACGAGAATTGTGTATTTCAATCGGCGTATTGAAATTCTGTGGAATCAGGTTTGTAATTGCAACATTTGCGTTATAGATTACAACATCGCCAGTCAACGTTGCATTTTTCAAATCAAAGATATCAGTCAATGGCACGGAAAACATAATTGCACCGATAGTACCGTGACTGACGTCAACATCGTGTGCGACAATCGTTGTACGCCCCAACAAGCTGAAATGTACATCACCATTTATTTTTGCCACAACACCAGTTTGTTCGGCGATTGTTTGCTCTATTTTGGGTTTCAGGTTGTTCAGGGTTATCATCGGCGGAATCAGTACGATTGCCATTACCGCCAGGCCAACAACGGTCAATGCGGTCCAAAAAATTCTGCGCCGATAGCGGGGTTTTAACGACATTCCTCTATTCCCTTGTATTTTGATTATAATGAATTATATTAGGTTTTGTGAATAAAAAAATATTCGATCTTCAAAGTGATTATAAACCTATGGGCGACCAGCCCCAGGCAATTTCCGAATTGGTTGACGGTGTGCGCGACGGCCGCCGCAGCCAGGTGTTGCTGGGCGTCACTGGGTCTGGTAAAACGTTCACAATGGCGAACGTTATTGCCGAACTGGGGCGGCCCGCAATGATTATGGCACCAAATAAAATTTTGGCCGCACAGTTGTACACGGAAATGAAGGCATTTTTTCCAAACAATCACGTCGAATATTTTGTTTCGTATTATGACTATTATCAGCCGGAAGCATATCTGCCGACAACCGATACGTATATAGACAAAGACGCGTCCATAAATGAACAACTGGATCGTATGCGTCACAGTGCAACACGTGCAATGTTGGAAGAACGCGATGTAGTTGTCGTGTCGTCTGTGTCGTCTATTTACGGTATGGGGTCGCCGGAACAGTATTCGGGGATGAAATTGGTTTTGTGCGCCGGTGATAAAATCAGCCGCAACGATGTTATGCACGCATTGGTTGATATTCAGTATAAGCGTAATGACACCGCATTTGAACGCGGTGATTTTCGCGTACGCGGCGATACGTTGGATATATTTCCGTCACATTCCCAGGATCGCGGTTGGAAAATTTCGTTCTGGGGTGACGAAATAGAAGAAATCTGGGAATTTGATACCTTGACTGGGGCGAAGTTGCGCCGCCTGGACAGGGTTGCGGTATATCCGAATACGCACTATGCAACGCCAATGCCGTCAATATTGCAGGCAATCGGACAAATCCGTGCGGATTTGAAGGATCGTCTGGAATACTTTCACGAAAATATGAAGTATATAGAAGAACAGCGCCTGCGCGAGCGTGTGAATTTTGATATCGAAATGATGGAATCAACTGGCACGTGCCGTGGTATTGAAAACTATTCGCGGTATCTGTCCGGACGCGCCCCGGGTCAGCCGCCACCGACATTGTTTGAATATCTGCCACGGGATGCAATTTTATTTATAGATGAAAGCCACGTTACCGTTCCGCAAATCGGCGCAATGTCGCGTGGCGACCGCGCGCGCAAGGAAACGCTGTCGCAATACGGATTTCGTTTGCCGGCGTGCATAGATAATCGCCCGCTGACGTTCGAAGAATGGGATGCTTTGCGTCCCCAGACGATATTTGTGTCGGCAACCCCGGCGGATTGGGAACTGGGGCAGGCGGGCGGAATTGTTTCCGAACAGGTCATCAGACCAACTGGATTGTTGGATCCAGTATGTGAAGTACGCCCAACAACGCACCAGGTGGATGATTTGCTGGATGAAGTTAAAAAAATAAAGGGACGCGTTTTGGTCACTACGCTGACCAAAAAAATGGCGGAACAGTTGACGGACTATTTTGTTGAAAATGGTGTGCGTGCAAAGTATCTGCATAGTGATATTGAAACGCTGGAGCGTATAGAATTGTTGCGTGATTTGCGATTGGGTAAATTTGATGTGCTGGTTGGAATCAATCTGTTGCGCGAAGGGTTGGATGTTCCGGAATGCGAACTGGTTGCAATTATGGACGCGGATAAGGAGGGGTTCTTGCGTTCAACGCGTTCATTGATTCAGACAATCGGGCGTGCGGCGCGAAATGCAAACGGGCGCGTTATTTTGTATGCGGACACGATAACGGATTCTATGCGTGCGGCGTTGGATGAAACTGCGCGCCGCCGTGAAAAGCAAATGGCGTACAATCGCGAGCATAACATTACACCAAAAACCGTTACCAAGGCCGTATTTGCCGAGGTTGGCGATAAAAATGAAAAGACCGATAAAAAACGCAGATTTGTTTATACGTCTGATGGTGTTATGGATGCGGAAACATTGCGCCGGGAAATCAAAAAACTAAACAAGCAAATGCGTGATGCGGCCGAAAATCTGGAATTTGAACGTGCGGCGGAACTGCGCGACGCAATCCATAAAATGGAAGATGATTTGTTGCTGTTGGAGTAAGATATGCAAACAGAAGTAGTATTAAATAACATTGATGAAACGCGTGCCTGGGCGCGGGAATTTGCAAAAACACTGCGTGCGCCGGTATGTGTTGCTTTGCACGGTGATTTGGGTATGGGAAAATCTGAAATTGCGCGTACTATAATTCAAACATTACGTGGTGCGGATACCGTCGTACCCAGTCCGACATTTACAATCGTCCAGAATTACGATGGAATATCTCACTTTGATTTATACAGGATAGAAGATCCGTCCGAATTGACGGAAATCGGTTTGCCGTATGCGGTGCAAAACGACATAACACTGATAGAATGGCCGCAAATTGCGTCGGATATATTGCCGGCCGATACGATACACATTTATCTGACTGGCGATGGGGACGTGCGGCATTTGGTCATAAAACAAAAATAAGAATAGATACCTGTTGAATAAACCGTATACGCGGGGTATGATAGCAACAGTTGTTAAAAGCAACTGTGTGGATATAACGATATCTGCATTGCAAACACTGCATCGCTGGGGCTTATTACTATGGTCCCGAACCCACATCCCTATGGATTCAATGTAGTCCATCAAAAGCATTGTTTGTAGATAAAATCCCGCGTACGCGGGATTTTATTTTGTTTTATTACTGGTCGGTGTCCTCAATAAACTTTGCACCGCCAACGGGAAATCTGCACTGCGCGCCAGGTATGAGCCGCTGACCAACAAATCCGCACCCGCGTCCCAGCATTTTTGCGCCGTTTCCGCGTTTATTCCGCCGTCAACAGAAATCAGGTATTTTAACCCGTACTTTTTACGCGTCGCCGCCAAAATAGATATTTTATGCAGACAGGATTCGTTAAATTCCTGGCCGGCGGCGCCGGGGGTGACGGTCATAATCATAACTTCGTCAATATCGCGCAGTATCGGCTTTAATATTTCCACCGATGATTCAGGATTCAGCGCAACGCCCGCACGTCGTCCAGCCCCGCGTATCAGGCGCAGTGCCGCCCGAACCCCTGATGTGTTTGTTGATACTATGATTGTGTTTGCACCCGCCGCAATCGCGTCCGCCGCCCATACATCCGGGCTTTCCGTCATCAGATGAACGTGCAGATGCGCGCCCGTGTGTGCGCGTATGTACTTTAATTCTGGAATTCCGCCACGTATGTTTTCAACGTACAGGCCGTCCATTATATCAACGTGAATCATCGATATGCCACCCGCCCGGAACATAGAGTATGTTTCCGGACTTTTCATATCAAAGCACAGTGTGCTGGGCATAATCGGAATAAAGCGTACGGATTGTTTTTTTCGCGGGCGCATTATGCCACCCAGGCGCGCAAATATGTTTTTTACACGTTCACTGCGTGCGGCGTATGCGCGGCGGTGTGCGGCCTCGGCCGACCATACGTATGCAGACAGTGCCTGGACCGATGCATTGCGGTGCGCGTTTTGAACGGGAATTGCAAAAACGTTTTCGATAAAATCCCCAATAGCGTCCATTTCTGCACCACCGCCAGATATGATTATTTTATTTGGGGCACGATGTTTGAACGGTGTGGCGCACGCTTCCTTTATCCGTTCGCACAAATCAACAATGTTTGGCAGAACAATGTTATTCACGTCCGCGCGTGAAAAATCGTATGCCGTGTCCGCGGGGGTGAATCTGTCCATTTCACGCGGCATCAGTCCCGCAACCGAACGCTTTATACGTTCCGCATCGTCAAAACTGATATCCAACTTTTCCGCAATGTCACGTGTTATATCCGTTCCACCAAACGGAATTTTTTGAAAGAATATAGGTCCATTGTCCAACCATATTGATACAGTTGTGTACTGTGCACCGAAATCGATGTACATATCGGCACTTTTTTTTGTGTGCATCATCGCATTTTGCAAAAAGTGCGGGTCGTACATAGAATACGGTTGAATATGTGCCGCGTGCAGGGTTGATGTGACGTCGTGTCCGGCGGCGGATGAATAAAATATTGCGCCGAATATCGCGGTCAATCCGTAATCTGTGTACCCAACTGGTGTGTATAATTTTTGTATGTTGGGCGTTTCATAGCGCAGTGGTATTATATGTATCGGATAATATCCGTCTGGTGGCGTTATTTGGGCAATCATAGAACTGATATCGGACTGAGTTATTTTATGTTCGCCACGCCATTTTTTTGTCTTTGGACTGATTTTGAACATTGCCGGACCAAGATTTCCGGTAATATACGCACTGTCAAACCGATCACCGATTTGCTGTTCCAGTTCGTCTATGACGGATTTCAGGGCGAACACGGTGTCAAAACTATCCACAGCGTGCATTGCCGATTTTGCCAGGCGTCCGGCGCGTACACGATGCGCTATGCCACGCACCCCGCTGGTGCCGATGTCCAAGCACAGAAAAGATGAGTCCGCCAGATTCATTTATACACTTCTATTATTTTATCAAAATTCGTGAATCATCGCGCATATCAATAACGTCAATGTCACGAGATAGAATTTTATGATTTTTATCCAATATCATCAAACTGGCAATCGCGGCGGCCGGATCGCGTTCCGGCAACATAACTGTTATGCCACCCAGTGTATGCAGGTTCCAACGGCGTTTTTCAATGAATTCCAGATAGTCCAAATCTGCAACCATATTATGTGCAGCGTTTGTTATGTTTGATATATCGTTTGGAACATCGCCACGAAAAACAACAGTATTAGGATTGCGTGTGGTTGTCGGATTGTTCACGATTGTGCCGTCCGCAGACAGGGGGTAATATTGTTCGCCGTCCGTCCATTGGGCGACCGCCTGATACAGTTGTACACGTACGGTCAGATTTCCATTTGCCAATCGCCGTGTCGCCGCATTTTTAACACCCGGGGTTGACGCAATACGCGAATTTATCGCGTCCAGTGTTGCGCCGTATGCTCGTGTTCCCGGTGCGACGGCCGCGGCGGCCGCAACGGGGGTTAAATCCTTGTTCGGGATATCGGCGGAAATACTTAAACTGCGAACATATGACAACGGACCGTGACCCGTTGACACCATAAATATACGTGTTGCGAAATACACCCCCAGTATTATCGCAATTACAAAATACAGCCAAAACCATATTGAACGTTTCATACGCTCAATTATATCACAAAATCATATAATTGGAAAGGATACGACAAAATTTTTATGTCGCGCGTAACAAGTATCCGCGACGGAACATACATTTACGATAAGAACCAACCGATTTTGACGTTGTATTGCGTGGCACGGATAACAAGGCGCGCTGTCCGACGTCCTTGTATTCATTTGATTGAAATGTCACCCACAGTCCGTCCCAGTCGGGCATAATACCACTTTGGTTCGGCGCCAGCAGTTTGGATATGCGCGACCGCGGCATATATGACGGTTCGTTTATGCCCAGGCACGCTTTGTGATCACGGACAAACTGTTCCATTGTGACGGATTCGTTTTCCCAATTCAGAATTGTTGCGTCATCAATACTGCCACGGTTGGCGGATGCACACGCTGTTAAAACTAATGCAAATGCAATGTATTTAATTCTCATCTTTTGCATTATAATTTAATTGCCTTTGGGGGGCAATAGTTTTTATAATAGGGTCAAGGGAATATAGGATACATCAATGGCGATTACTGTTCAAAATTTCATTAAACTGGCAAACCTGTACAACCAGATGACGATGGTTATGTCAGCAATCTGTGTGCAAAAGGGCGGAATTGCCATTGAAAATTATACTGGGCGATTTTTCTTGGCGGACGTGTTAGAGTATGTTTATGAATACGGGCGCAGATTGATGGAAAAAAATAAGGGCGCGGTTCCAGCCGATGTCGCTGCGGTGATAAAACGCTTTGGTGAACAGTATGAACGGGTCAAGGATTTGACCACACCAACACAAAAGCCGATTTATGAAATGACGCTGGAAGAATTTGAACGCGTTATGAATATTTAAGTTTAATTGCAAAGGACAAGGGGACGAAATGAAAATAATCAGACATATGCGCGGATTCTTGGCGGTGATGGTATGTGCCGGATTGGTTGCGGCCTGTGCCCAGCGTCAACAGGAAGATGTGCCACAGTATGATACTATCAACGTGGTTGAAAATTTCGTCATTGATGAAAATTCTGTGCCGATTTTTCCGAAAAAGGCCGCTTTGACCACTGACACGGCGCAGCGTTTTTCTATTGAACTGCCAAAGCGTTGCAAAGTAAATTGGGATAACCAGACAATCGTATCCGTCGTACCCGAAGAACCAATTGAAATGATACGACTGGGGGTGGGGGATGCGTTACCGCAGTTACAGGTGACAGATTATGAATTTGAACAGTTGACCGTAAAACAGGCACTGGATAAGTTGTTAGAGGGTACAGACATATCTGTAATCGAAGATGGCGAAGTTACCCAAACAATATCTGGTTCTATTTCCGCCGGCAATTTGGCGGACAGTGTGGAACTGATGTCCAAAATGGGACGTGCGTATTATTCGTATGATGCAGTAAATGCGGAAATTCATTTGGATAACCGTGCCAAATGGATGATAAAAATGCCAAAGAACGAAAGTATTATAATGGCATTGCTGGATGCTATGCACGGGGCTGACGTTCGGAATTTGTTGGTCGATTGGCAGGATAAGACACTGGTGTTCGAAGGTAACTATCAGACCGAACGCGAAGTTGCCAAAATTATTTCCGATATTGCATCAAAGAAGTATATGATTGCCTGGGACATTGATATATATCGTGTGTATCCGCGGACTGATAATCCGATTATATGGATGAACCTGTTGCCGGCGTTTGGTGAAAATAATATCAAGATGTCAATCCCAGGGGTTGTTGGTCGTGCGCTGGTTGTGGGACCAGAAATCAATACTAAAACGTTACAGGAGTTTTTGGCACAGCAGTCAAATGTTGTTCTGATTTCCCAGGGTACCTTTGTTATCCCAAACGGGTGGCAGTCACGGTTTGATATCGGTCAGTGCAGCAAGGAAGACCGTTTGGAAACAGATCTGGTGATTGGCGCAACTGGCACATACGGCGATTACGGTGGCAAGAACAAAATCGATGCCAAGATTGTTTTGCGTACCAGCAATGGTGAACTGTCGTCGTTTAATATTCCATCCGATGTTGGTGACAACTATGTGATTATCGGTATTCCGACGCATTCGTTTGTAACAACGCCGGAAACATTGATAAGTCCGTTTGCGGAACTGGTCGTATTTATGTCGCCGCGTATAATATCGATTGTTGATGCGGCGCAAATGCCAGCGGGTTCCGATACCGCGTTGGTGGGTGACGCACTGCGGGCATTTTTAAGTGAATAGGTGTTGTGATGTTTTCAAGATTGGAAAGAAAAATTGCGTTCAGATATCTGGGGGCGCGGCGGCGCGGGTTCGGATCAGTGATATCGTGGGTGTCGCTGATAGGAATAACGCTGGGGGTTGCAACGCTTATTGTTGTTATGTCCGTTATGGGCGGATTTCACGATACACTGTTGTCGCGTATTGTTGGTATGAACGGTCACGTTGTTGTTTATCACCAGGATGGTGCAATCGCGGACTATGATTTTCTGATTGATAAAATGAAACAGAACAAGGTTGTCGCTGCAAACGCTGTTGGCATTGTCCCCATAGCAGAAGGTCAGGTTATGGCATCCGCAAACGGCAACAATACCGGCGCAATGATACGTGGCATACGTATGTCCGATTTGGCGGCCAAGGTGGAAAATGGCACCAGAATATATGGCCGTCCGTTGGATAAGATAAAGGACGGCGAACTGGTTGCTGGTGCGTCGCTGACGCGTGCGCTGTCGGTTGGTATGGGTGACCAGATTTCATTGGTGTCCGCAAACAATGCAACGCCGACGCCGTTTGGTTCTATGCCGCGTATTATGTCGTATCCGGTGATGTCGTCGTTCTTTATGGGTATGTATGAATATGATTCTGGGTATATCTTTATGCCGTTGGAAACCGCCCAGAAATATTTGAATATTCCAAATTCTGTGACGCATATAGATTTGTTTTTGCGCGACCCAGAAGATACAACCGATGTTCGTGATGCGTTGACACGCCTGTTGCCGGACGGTTTTGTCGTTCGTGATTGGCGTGAATTAAATCGCGGATTTGTCGGCGCACTACAGGTTGAATCAAATGTTATGTTTTTGATTTTAATGCTGATAGTAATTGTTGCCGCGTTTAATATAGTGTCCAGTTTGGTTATGCTGGTCAAAGATAAGTCAAAGGATATTGCCGTACTGCGTACCTTTGGTGTTTCGCGTCGTTCAATGATGAAAATATTTATTCTGTCGGGCACCAGTATTGGTGTGCTGGGGGCGCTGTTTGGAACGGTGTTTGGTGTTCTGATTGCGATTTATATCGAACCAATACGCCAGTTTTTCCAGTGGCTGACGGGGCGCGATTTGTTTCCGGCTGAATTGTACTATTTGTCGGAACTGCCATCTAAACTGGTGGTGGGCGAAGTTGTCGGAATTGCATTGATTGCGATATTGTTGGCGTTTTTGGCGACACTGTATCCCGCGTGGAAGGCGGCAAGTACTGACCCTGTGGATGTGTTACGAAATGAATAGGGGGGACGATAAAATGGCGAATATATTAAATTCTTTATCCAAGGTTTCACGTGGTGATGTCGTCCTGTCCGTGCGTGATATAAAGAAAACCTTTATGGAGGGTGGTCAGCCGTTGCATATTCTGCGCGGTGGCGGATTTGATTTGCACCGCGGTGAAATTGTCGCACTGGTCGGCCCATCGGGCAGTGGTAAATCCACATTGCTACAGTGTGTTGGTCTGTTGGATAAACCAACGGGGGGCAGTATTTTGTTGGCCGGTGTACCAGTTCAAAAAATGGACGATGAAATGCGTACTATGACGCGTCGTCGTAAAATAGGATTTGTGTACCAACGGCATAATTTGTTGTCTGATTTTACGGCATTGGAAAATGTTGTATTGCCAATGTTGGCGAACGGGGTGGACGAACGCAGCGCAAATGTGCGGGCAATGAAATTGTTGCGTGCGGCCAGTGTTGCACATCGTGCATCGCATTTGCCGGGGGAAATGTCCGGTGGTGAACAGCAGCGTACCGCTGTTGCGCGTGCGTTGGCAAATAATCCGGAAATTTTGTTGGCTGATGAGCCGACGGGCAGTTTGGATCCCAATCACGCCGCCGCGGTGTTTGACCTGTTGCTGGATTTGGTGCGAAAACAAAAAATGGCTATGTTGTTTGTGACGCACGATATGAATCTGGCGGCGCGTGCCGACAGAAAAATTACAATTTGCGATGGTATCGTACAATAGTGTATAATAATAATAATAACTTAAATAAGTATGGGGAGGGGATTTTATGAAAAAAACAACAACAAAAAAAACGGCAAAGGCGACCGCAAAACAATCAGTAAAGAATTGTCCTGTAAATTGTTGCAGTACTGCGCACAAGGTTTGGGGGGCAATCGCGCTGGCTGGGTTGTTTGCGTGCGGGCTGATTTTGGGATTGACATATCGTGATGATGCGGCGCCGCGCGCGATGCTGGACGCACAGCAGTGTGACGCGATTGCAAACGAAATTGTGAATATAACAACCAGTGGCGCAACTGCCGAAAATGTCGATATGCTGAACGAATTAAATGCGACATATTCAAACGGATGCGCGGGACGTCTGGTTATTATAGAAAAAGAATCTGCTGCGCCTGCGCCGCGTCGTCCGGAAATAATGTCCACGTGTGAACGTATTGAACAGCTGCTGAAACGCAGATTAAATTCAGAAGACAGCACCAATTATATCGACCATTTGGCAAATGCGGACACATTTAGTTCTATGGCCGATCGTGGATGTGCAGAAAATGCAGATATGTATAAGGCGATGGCTTTGCGTGAACTGGAAATAGCGACCGCGTTGCAGCCGACTGAAAATATGCGCCAGCGTGATGCCGCGATTGTAATTGATACGTTCAAAAAATTGGATATGCAACAGGAAGCACGTGAATTTCTGGACAAAATTGAACAGCTGATAGATCCGGCAACGGACTTTATCCTGCAAATGGAACAAATAATAAATGAATAATACAATGAAAAAAATATTCGTTTTGTTGGCTGTGGCTGTATGTGCGCCGGCAGTGGCGGCGGATGTGTCCGACCGTGCGGATTGCGCCACGATGCAGTCGCGTATCAGTGAACTGGCCGCAATAGATGCGCCAACCGACGCACAAACTGCTGAATTGACAACATTGCAGTCGCAATATCGCAGCAAGTGCAGCATATCTGCATCCGGACGTCGAACAAATACGGCCGGACGTGTATCAACGGCATCCGTGGTCGCAACAGCGGCCGCACCAGTTGCAGCGCCTGTTACAACACAAACAGTTGTTGTTACGTCGCAAAGTGTCTTGAACGAATATTTGGCCGACAGGCAAAGTTTGTGTGATGAATTGAAATCGGATATTGACACATTTGTTTCAAACGGTGCGTCAGATGCGGAAATTGAACCACTGCAAAACCAGTATGATGCCGATTGTAATGATTTGGATAAATCTAAAAAGGCGGCCGATGACGCCGAAACTGCCGCGGCACGTGTGGCATCCGGTTTATGCACAGATGGCAGCAAGCCGAATAAATTCGGCTGCTGTGACGGCGAAACATTTACCGATATGGGAAACCTGGTGTTTGCGTGTTGCCCGGAAGACGGTGGTGAATGCTATCCGCCGATAAACAGTGGTGACGCGATATGAAAATAAAGCCCGGAATTTGTGTTGCTTTATTGTGCGTATTGTGCCTGGGACTGGGGATTGCTGCTGGATATGGATTGGCCGTATATGCCGGAAACAATGCACATAGCGCTGATTCAGACCTGTTGTGTGCGGGTGGAATTGCGCCGGATAAAAATGGTTGTTGCCCGGGCGAGGTTTATACCGATATGGCAGATTTAGGTTTTAATTGTTGCCCTGATGATGGCGGCGATTGTTTCCCACCAATAAGATAAAAATGGAGAGGAAAAATGAGAGAGAAAGCGAAAACAACAACTAAAAAACAAAAAAAGACACATCGTGGCCGTGTGTGGCTGTGGATTGTTTGTGTGTTGCTGGTTGTGTGCGGGGCGGCGACCTGGGTATTATATGATGGTGGCCTGATTGCCAATCGTTCGGTTGAAACGGGCGGATTTGTTGATGTACCCGCGGTCGTGGATCAAAAAACAAAAGCCGATGTTGCCGTTGCGGACTCAACAGATGCGCGAATCAGGCCCGCCTGTGCGGTTATAGAAGATACTTTGTTGGGGACAATCGCGGATGATGACGAAGTAGATTATATGCGGCAAGATAACGCTGCACAAACTTATTTGGTATTGGCGCAATATGGATGTCCTGAAAATGCACAGTATTTTGCCGATATGGCCGCGCGCAAGCAGGCGATTGCTGACGGCCTGGCTGCGGCGTGGGGACGTAATGATGCCACAATGACATCAATAGAATATCTGTATTCTGATGAAAAAATATGCGAAACGATTGAAAATCGTGTTATGCAGAATATCAATACGGATGCGTATTCATATGATGACTTTTTGCATAATGCAAATACTTATGCCGTATTGTATGAATATGGCTGTAAGTCGAATAAGGCCGCATATATGCGCGCAGCAGTTCGTGAATTGGGCGTCGCGGTTGCATTGATGCCGACGGATAAAATGAATCGTGATGAAATTATCACGGTTGTTGAAATCTGTAAAAGTTTGGGCGTGGCCGAAGCTGCACATTTAATGCTGCAACGGTTAAAGGCCCGCGGGTATGATATGGAATTTCTGTTGGAAATGGAAGATATCATACACGGTATAAGATAACGTGGAACAAATTCCCTGTGAAAAATACTTGCGTTTGGCCAAATTTAGTATATAATCACAGGGCTTTGAATTTGTTGCGGGCATAGTACAAAGGCTAGTATGCAAGCCTTCCAAGCTTGAAATGCGGGTTCGATTCCCGCTGCCCGCACCAAGGATTTTCACCGCAGCGAAGCAAGGGCTGAAAATCCATTGCCCACCGAAGCCTTTGGCGCAGGCGGGCGGAATACGAGATTGGGCGTGCGCCGGAGTTGGAGAGCCGGGGCAGACTGTAAATCTGTTGGCTTAAGCCTGAGGTGGTTCGAATCCACCCACTCCCACCAAAATAAAAATGTCCCGAAAGGGGCATTTTTATTTTGCGTTGTGGTATATGGATTAGGCCATACAATCGTCAGATTGTTTGGTTCGGAACAAGCGCGTCAGCGCGCAGTGAAAGGGGCCCGCCGCAATTTTATTGCGGTGGGAATTACAATCCACCCACTCCCACCAGAATAAAAAACACCCGTCGTCAGGCGGGTGGTTTTATTTTATATGTTTATTCTATAAACGTTTTTTCTGGTATTCGGTGCCCCATTTTTCCATTGCCCGTAATATCGGACGCATTGACTGGCCCAGTTCGGACAGCGAGTATTCAACGTGCGGTGGAACCGCTGGAAACACCGTTCTGATTATCAGGCCGTCCGATTCCATCGCGCGCAGGTTATCGACCAACACCTTTTGACTAATAATTCCGATGCTTTTTTGCAGTTCGTTAAATCGCCACGGACGCATCAGCAAATTGCGCATAATCATCAATTTCCATTTGTTGCCAATCAGTGACACCGTCAGGGCAACAGGGCATTGCGCGGATATAATTTCTTTGGTTTTGTGTTTCATACTGCAAATTATACAGTAACATACAAAAATGACAATTAAAAAATTTTTTGGCGTCCTATGTGCCGAAAATCCGGCAAAAGTTACCAATGTGTATGTATGCTTACATTTTTGTGCGTACTTTACAGAATGATTTTTTAGCCATATATTTTAAGCACAGTTTTTAACAAAAGGGGAAATAAATGTCTAAATACACTAAATCTGATTTTGGTTCTATGTCTGAAATTGCAAAGCGTGAAAACGGCAAGGCGTTTTTGCACGATGCGCTGAATCTGACCAGTTGTGAAGTGTCGATAAACGTGGTACCGACCGGGTTCAAGGTTCCGTTTAATCATTTGCATCATCAAAACGAAGAAGTTTATATAATCTTGTCTGGCGCGGGTATTATAACCGTTGACGGTGAACAAATCCCGGTTGTCGCGGGCAGTGCGGTTCGTGTTGCAACCGGCGCAGCGCGTACGATTGAAAATACAGGTTCCAGCGAAATGCAATTTATTTGTATCCAGGCGCGTGAAAATTCGCTGACACAATTTGGGTTTGCTGATGCCGCAATGTGTTAAAAAAATGTCCCATTATCGGGACATTTTTATTTCTTTATTGGCGGATTTGTTTTTCGTGCACCTTTGTGCGTTTTCTGATATTCACGCCGTTGTTTTGTTATTTCATATAAAACAATCCCAGTTGACGTGGCCAGATTCAGGCTTTCAACAATTCCATACATTTCTATTTGAACACACGCCGCACTGTGCGATACAGCGGTATCGCTGATGCCGCGGGCTTCGTTGCCAAACCATACAGCCAATTTTTTCTGGGTAAAATCGCCGTCTTGTAACAAAATGTTTGTTTTTCCCTTGATATGGGGCGATGTGACGATTGATACAAAACCATTATTTTCCAGATGATTTATGCATTCTTCTGTTGTTTTGAATTTTTTTATAAACGTCCACTTTACAGCAGATGCGGAAATATCTAATAATTTCTTTTTATTACGCATTGTTTCCCAGTTGTCTGGCAGTACATTAAATCGGTCAACAATGTATAATTTTTCAACCCCCAGTACGTTTATATTGCGTATCACCGTGCCAATGTTTTCGATGTTACGGGGTGCTTCTAATACCGCAATCAGATTTTTACAGCGACCAGTTTTCGCATAATCTGCTTTTTTACGCAAAGATGTTTTCGTCGGGTCGGGGGCTTTCATAGTTTATTCCTCTATTTCCACACTGTCTATATAGGTGCGGTTCACATTTTCCAGTGCAACGGGTTGAAATTCAGCGGATATAAACGCATCACTGTCGTCTTCGGGTAAAATGGTTATGGTGTTTGCCGGTACTACTGTTGGGGCGACCGTCATATGCGCGCCGTATGTTTTTGATTTGTACTTGTCACGCAGGCGTTGCGGTATGCTGATATAATCGTCCGGATTTACACCCGGTGTTTCCAGTTCCATTGCGTCGGCCGGGCTTATCTTGCGCTGTTCCAGATTGTAAATAGGCGCCAGGAAGTTTTGCGCCGCCGCGCGGATAACCTGTGGTGCACCATTGCCAGTCAGTTGTACTATCTGTAATGCACGTTCGTTTTCACCGGTGGGCTTTAGACGATATAATCCTTCGACGCCTGCATAGCCACTGGGGTCCAACAGGTATGCCGCATCGGATTTTGGTGAATACACCATACCCATTGCCATATTTGCGGCGTCATATCCAAATCCAGCCAAACGTCCCGGCTGAGTGCCGGACATACGTTCATACAGATTTGCAAATTCTGGTGTTACATCAGGCAGTACAGCGTATTTTGCCCCAACCATTGTGAAATCATTTATGATATCTGAACCTTCCCACAATGCAGTGCCATAAAACGCTGCATCACGTGTGCCGACGCCATAATAGCGCAGGAACGATGCCAAACTTTCTGTATCGTCGCCGTTGCCCAAAAATAGCACTGCATCGTACGGCAATGCCCCCAGTGTTTCCATTTTGGACAAGCGTTCCAGTTGTATATTTAACGATGATTTTTCCAATGCAGTCAATCGTTCGTTTGTCAGTATGTCGGACAAAACTTCGCGTGCACGTGTGTTTGCGGCGGTGCGCGCCGTATTCATAGACGCCGCCAGTGTCGCGTTTTTAATTGAATCAGAATCTTTTTCTGTGTAATAGAATATACCCGACACCTGGATATTATAGACGCGTGCCGCGCCCAATGCTGTTCCGGCCATCAGGCGTCCCGATGCTGTATCCGGGGCCAATATTATAAATCCGCCGATACCGTCAGTGGACATTTCTTTGACGATTGCCTCTACACTGTTTGTGGGCATCAACGCCATTGTCATAACACCGTCGCCCAGTGCGGTTGCATCAGATGTAAAAGACAGTACGGGCAGGGCGTCCGGCTTTGCCGAACGTACGGCGCGCGCATCGTCTGCGAATACTGGACCGATTATAACCTCGGGCTCGGTGGATAAAACGTCGGTAATTGTTGCAGACAGATTTTCAGCCGTGTCATAGAACGCAACGGACAGGTTTTGCGGCGCGTTTTGCAAAACGGCTGACTCAATCGACGTGCGGATTGCATTGCCAGTTTGTGCCGCGTCACCCGTCAGCGGCAACATCACCGCCATACGGTGTACTGGTGCACCCAGCAGGTTATCTGACGGGGTGCCCGGTTGCATATCAGGTGAACCGTACTGCATTTGAATCGGGGTGCCCGTGTCCAGTGTACCGTATTCGCCGAACCAGTCCGTTTTAGGCGTCTGGTCGTGTGTACAGCCGACAACGGCCAACAGTGCCAAAAATCCAAAAATTCTGTTCATATGCATTGAAAAATCCATTTATTTTTGTATTATTTTACTATAAAAGGATTTGTAATGCAAACAGGGCTTTACATTGTTGGAACGCCAATTGGAAATCTGGCTGATATGTCGCCGCGGGCGGTTGACGTACTGCGTTCGGTGGATTTAATTGCGGCCGAAGATACACGTGTGTTTGCAAAATTGGCCGCGCATTTTGATATTAAAACGCCGCGCGTTTCTTGTCACGAGCACAATGAACGAGATGTTGTTCCAGAATTGATTGCAAAACTGCAATCGGGGATGTCTATTGCGGCGGTGTCTGATGCCGGTATGCCGGGGATAAGTGACCCAGGATTTCGCTTGGTGCGTGCGGCGCGTGCGGCGGGTGTGCCGGTATATGTTGTGCCGGGGCCGGTGGCCGCAATTTCTGCGCTGGTGCTGTCCGGTTTCCCAACCGACCGGTTCACGTTTTGTGGATTTTTTGACGAAAAGAAACTGCGTGACGACAATAAAATCCGGCACACGATTATTTATTACGAAAGCCCAAACCGTATTATGACGACAATCGCAGCGATGGCGCGCGTTATGCCAGAACGCCAAATTGCCATTGTGCGCGAAATTACCAAAATTCACGAAGATGCGATTATTGGCTATCCCGCGGATTTAATGCACATAGACGCGCCACGTGGTGAAATAGTTATTGTTGTTGCACCGGCTCCCGAACATAAAATGACCGACGCGGAAATAACGGATATCGTGAACGATATATCCGCCGCATCAACAAAAAGCGCCGCCGCTGATTTGGCGCGCCGCGCGGGAATTTCCAAGAAAGAGGCGTATCGCCGTATGCTGGACAAGGGGGATAGCGATGATTAAATTTGTTGGCGCGTTTGACACGGTTAAATCACTGCCGAATACTCAGTTCCCAGAATACGCGTTTATCGGGCGCAGTAATGTTGGAAAATCGTCGTTGATAAACGCGGTTGTTGGTGCGTGCGTTGCACGTACATCAAATACGCCGGGACGCACACAGACACTGAATTTGTTCAATGTTGACGATCGTGCGATGATTGTTGATTTGCCTGGATACGGATATGCGCGTATTTCGCGGGAAGACGCATTGCGCTGGTTACATCGATTGGAAGAATATCTGATAAACCGTCGTCAGTTGCGGCGCCTGTTTGTGTTGATAGATTCACGTATTGGGGCGCGCGATTCAGATTTGGATTTAATGGATTTTTGCGATAAAAACGGAATTTCGTACCAGGTGGTTTATACCAAGCGTGACAAGCGTGTGCGCGAAAAATCACAGTTGGAAATAGATCACGCGCAGCATCCCGCGATGGTGCCGGAAATACTGGAAACATCGGCGGAAAAGAAAACGGGAATAGAACCGATAAGGGTATTGATTGGCATCAAATAATAACATCTTTTATGCGACAAATCCTGCGCGTATGACGGACGCACTGGCGTACGTATTGGATGCGTCCGGTGTTGACCTGGCCGATATGTTGATTTTCCTGCCCAGCAGACGCGCAGTGCGTGTGGTTGAAAAATACCTGGTGCACCGCGCGGGCCGCGCGGTATTTTTGCCACGCTTGGTTGCCCTGGGCGAGGGGGCTGATGACGTCGCCCCCGACGACGATGATGATGTGACTGTGGATGCGGTGCCAGATATGCTGCGTGTGGTGACGGCTGCAAATTTATTGACGGCGGACGCAAGTATAGGCAACTTTTCAACCGCGCTGCCGGTGGCACACGATTTAATTCGTATGCAGGACTATCTGGAAAACGAAGGGATAGACGCAACACAAATCAACTGGAACACACTGGTTGATGAACGCTATGCCGCGCATTTTCAGCGCAAGGCGCAAATACTGTCCATTTTGTCACGGGTGTCTGACCAAATTACTGACAATCGACCGACACGTGCGCGTGCACGTAACGCGGATATTCGTGGTTGGATAGATTTGTTGGATAAATATAAACTGGTGGTTGTTTGTGCATCCACGGCCAGTGTGCCGGCGACGGCCGACCTGATGGTGGCGGTGGCGGGATTGGCGCACGGGCGCATAATTTTATCCGGCCGAATTTCCGGTGATGCGTCTGACTTTGAATTAAATACAAATCCGTATAATGCGGAATATCGGTTTTTGCGCCGTCTGGGGATTGATGCAAGCGATGTGTTGCCGATTGATGTGGGCGCGTCGCCGATTGAATTTTTCAATCACGCGTTTGGAAACAATCCTGCGCGTCCTGATAACGGCGCTGATGTACAGCATTGTCATCTGGTCGTGTGTGACCGCGAAAGCGAGGAAGCCGCCACCGTCGCCGAAATCGCCGCGCGTGCGCGTAATGCTGGGCAAAGCGTTTTGGTAATAACACCGGATGCGGCCGGAAATCAACGTATTGCGTCGGCATTGACGGCGCGCGGTATGACGGCGGATTTTTCTGGTGGCGTGCCAGGGACTATGACGCCGGCGGGGCGGGCGATACTGAATTTATTTGATGCGTGGGCGGAACGTGGCGATACGGCAACGTTTGACAGAATATATGCCGCCGCAGATTTTGATTTAATGGAAACCATTGTGCGGATTGTTGATGACGGAAATTTCGATTTTACACCGTCATTTGATGCGTCTGATTTGGCGTCCGTACAGGTTTGGCGTGCAATATCGGAATTATCACAGTGTCTGGGGTGTGCGCATATTAGGTTAAATATGGTGGACGCGCGTGCCTTTTTGGCTGATGCGATATCGGGCGCGACGGTGCGTGGTACGATGAACGACGGGGCAGATATAATTGTTCTGGGAACCATAGAATCCAGAATGCAAACCGCCGATGTTGTTATTTTGACCGGACTGAACGACGGTATGTTTCCGGCGCGCGGGTATGAAAATGCGTGGCTGCCGCGTGATGTGGCGGAAAAAATAGGACTGCCGTCGCCGGACAGAAAGGTATCGCTGCAATCGTTGGACTTTATGAATCTGTCGTGCGGGACGGATGTGTATTGGACGCGCAGTGCCGTTGCTGGCGGTGTTCAGACGACGCAGTCACGATTTTTATCACGTGTTGCCGTTCGCGGTGGCCAGTTTGACGAAACTGCTGGTGCGGATTTGTTGCGCGTGGTGCGGGCACGTGATGTGCTGCCAATGCGGCCGCTGGATACGGCGGCACCGACGCCACCGGCCGATTGGGGCGATGTGTATGTAACAGAACTGGAATTGTTGATACATAATCCATATGCGTTCTATGTGCGGCATATGCTGCGTTTGCGCGTGTTGAACGATTATTGGACTGGGCCGGATGCGCGTGACTTTGGTAATCTGGTGCACGGCGTTATCGAAGATGCGCGTGAATTTAATCCGGATACGTTGGTTCGTGAAATGGACGCGCGCGCGCGCCAGATACTGGGGGCGGACAGCGTTCTGTTTCATTTTTGGCATAAAAGATTTTCGGAAATCGCGCCGGTTGTGTGCGACGTGTTTTCTGCATTGCCCGCGTCCAGGGCTGAAATCGGTGGCGCCGTGACCATTGACGGGCACGTGATACGGGCGCGCGCGGACCGGATTTGGGACGGCGGGGTTATGGATATAAAAACGGGCGCCGCCCCGTCGAAAAAACAACTTACGGACGGCAATATGCCACAGTTACCGTTAGAGGCGTATATGCTGCAATCCGGGGGCTTTGCAATTCCGACGACATCAAAATCACAGACGCCGGTGATGATGTTTTTACAACTGAAAAACAATGATGTTCGTGCGATTGAATATGATGCCGAAACCACACGCGCAATGATGAACGCGGCATACGATAAAACTAAACAGATGATAGACATATTCCTGGTTGGACGCGCGCCGTATGAATACAGGCAAACAAACGACCAGAAATATCACGTATATGACGATTTGGCGCGCGTCGATGATTGACTCGGGGATTTAATCCATTTTTAACATCAATCCACAGTGGTCGGTTGGCTTTTCCGCCAGGCGCGGATTCATATCTATTTCACAGCATTTTATATTTTGCATTGCCGCCGGATTGGCCAGAAAGTAATCCAGGCGCAGTCCTTGGCGATTTCCGACGGTGTCACGTCCGCGGTATCCGTACCAGGTATATCCGACTTCATCGGGGTGCAGTGTGCGCCATACATCCGTCCAGCCAGCGGACAACCACGATTGCATAATTTCGCGTGCGGCCGGGGCGGCGATTGCGATACCAACATAGTTTGCCGGCTTCCACACGTCCGCATCCGTCAGTGCAACGTTAAAGTCCCCGCCAATAATAACCTGTTCAGGGGAATTTATGTACTGTGCAATATGTTGTGTAAATGCGCGCATCCAGTCCAGTTTATATGGAAACTTTGGTGAATCGACCGTATCGCCGTTTGGCATATACACGTTTATTATACGCACGTGACCGTCAATAACACACTCAATAAACCGCGCATTTACGTCCGCATACGTCGGCAGGCCGTATGTCACATCTTCGATAGAGAATTTGGAAAACACCGCAACACCGTTCCAGGATTTCTGGCCGTACACCTTGATATTATATCCGTATTCATCAAACAGGTTATGTGGAAAGTTTGCGGTTTCCACCTTTAATTCCTGAACCAATATGACGTCGTATTCGCCCGCACGCAGAATATCGATAAAACTTTCCGCGTGGGCGCGTATAGAGTTTATGTTTAATGTCAGTATTTTCATAATTGCAATCTTTTCCTTGGTGGATATAATAAAGATTGTCCAATATAAAAACAACAAGGAATTTTTGTTATGAATATGTATCAGTTGCTGGAACGTACGGCGGCCAAGTGGCCGGACAACCTGTTTCTGGTTCGTGAAAAAGTTACGTTCACAGAATTTATCGAATTGGTAAAGGCGCGTGCCACGTCTTTGCACGCGGCCGGCGTCAAAAAGGGCGATGTTGTCGGTGTATTGGCGCACAACATACCGGAATTTCCGATAACACTGTTTGCGATTTGGTATTTGGGCGGAACAGCATTGTTGTTGGATACAAATCTGACGCCGTTTGAATATGACAATATGACGGCGACAACCGATTGTCGTATCGTATGCGCTGAACCGTCGTTCTTTTATAAAACCAAGAAGTTCAAGTTTTATGATATCACCGCCAAAGACGGCAAGGTTGACGCGCGGTTGAAACCGGCAGCGTTGGATGCGCTGGATGTGGCGACACTGTCGTTCACGTCGGGGTCGACTGGCACGCCAAAGGTTGTGCCGCTGACGCACTTTAATTTGGTGGAATGTTCCAATTCGTTGGAAGATATGCATCAATGGATAAAGCCCGGATTTATTATGTACGGATTCTTGCCAATGTACCATATATTCGGGTTTGCGGTGGAATTATTGGCAACGTTGCACTATGGTGCGGGCGTTTTATTACAGCCCAGCATAAATCCAAAGGAAATAATGGCGGATTTCAAAGAATATCGTCCGCACGTTATTCCGGCCGTCCCCAGATTGTGGGAGGTTCTGCGTAACCGTATCATCGAAAACATCAAGGCGCAGCATAAATGGTGGTTGGCGTCGTTTGTTTTGAAATATGGCAAGGTGCTGCAGAAAATCGGCCTGGGCAAACTGGTGAAAAAGGTTCAGGAACCCGTTCTGGCCGTATTTGGCGGTCGGGCGCGCCTGTTGATTGCGGGCGGTGCCGCAACTAAGCCAGAGGTTGAAACATTCTATGAACGCTTAGGGTTGACGTTTATTCAGGGATACGGCCTGACCGAAACCGTGGGGCCAATTTGTATTTCTAAGCCGACAAAAAAACGTTTTCCGTTTGCCTTTGGGGGACCCACCACAAACAATGAATGCGAAATTCGTGATAAGAACGAAGACGGCGTCGGTGTTCTGTGGGTGCGTGGTCACCAGGTGTTCGGTGGATATCTGAATAACCCCGGCGTGAACGAAGAAGTGTTCGACGATCGCGGATTCTTTAATACCGGCGATATGGTGACGATGGATAAAAACGGTGAATTGCACTTTGCCGGCCGTAAAAAGCAGGTCATCGTTCTGGATTCCGGTAAAAACGTTTATCCGGACGAGTTGGAGGGTATGTTCATCGAAATCCCGGGTGTTAAAAACGTCGCCGTGTTTGAGCACAAGGTTAAAAACAAAACCGTCACATATGGTGTGTTTAGTGTTGAACCGGATATGACGCTGGATAAATTGGCTGCGGCCATCGCCCAGGCAAATAAAAAGGTTGCATCATATAAATGGGTGACGCACTTTGCGATGACAACGGACGATTTGCCCACGACCAGCACGCAAAAGGTTAAACACCACGTCGTGCGTCAAAATCTGATAGATGGCAAATACCCAATACGTCGTGAATAAAAATCCCCGCCAATAGGCGGGGATTTTTTTAGAGAACAGAGTACAGAGTACAGAGAACAGAGTACAGAGAACAGAGGGGAACAATTTATTGCAAAGTATTGTTTGGGTGTGTTATAATTATTGGGCACTGGTTGATTACCAGGGCGAGGTGTAAGACCCTCTGATACAAGACAACTCCAACAAAGGTTGGAGGGCACGCGGAATACCAAATACGCGGCACTATTTCTTGTAATAGGTCTTAACCTCCAACCGCCTTTAATCACGGCGGTGTTTTTGTTTAACAAAAAATGGGGGAATAAAGATGTCAAAAATGAAACGATTGGAAAAAATGTTTAACAATACCGCGGATTTTCCGCCGGGATTCTTTCTGCACGCGGCGCGGTTGTGTACGGGGCTGTCGCGGGGATTGCTGGCGGGAAAAATGGGAATTTCTGTTGGTACGTTGACGGCGTATGAACGCGGGTCGGCAAAAATTCCACCACGGGTAATGCTACAGATTTTCCTGTTCGGGTTGGATTTTTATCGTCGTGCTTCATCAATCGATACGGAATAAAATCACGGTCGGGAAAACCGGCCGTGATTAATTTTATAAAGTTAAAGTATTTTTTTAACTTGTGAAAAATTTGTGTAAATTTATATTGTTATTTTGATTATTTAACAAATTACTTGCCTAGGCACAGTTGCGAAAATGTTGCGTCCAGAACATCGTTCGCGGTAATAGTACCCAGTATTTTTCCAATCGCGTCCGCCGCCCGGCGGGTGTGTTCGGAAAAGATATCGTAATTGGTTTCCGGTGCATCGATTGCGGATTTTAATTCGCGGGCGGCGTCCGATAATAATCCGTGTGTGCGTGCATTGACCGCAACGCCGTTTTGTGCCGCCGTCGCAATGGCTGAAATTTTTTCGCGTATTGCGTTTGTCAGTTCCGAAACCCCGTCGCCATTTTTTGCCGATACATATATTATATTGTCGGCGCGGGGGCCATTGGTTAAATCCGATTTGTTTACAACACAGATTGTGTTTTTGTCGGGCTGGGGCAATGTGTGTGGTGCATCGTCCGGGGTGTGCACATTTATTATTATGTCCGCGCTGTCTATTTCGGATTGTGTGCGTTCGATTCCTATTTTTTCAATGGTATCATTTGTTTCGCGCAGTCCCGCCGTATCGGATAAGTTCACCATATATCCGCCTATGTCCAATGTTGCCGATACCACATCGCGCGTTGTGCCGGGTATGTCGGATACTATTGCACGGTTTGCCCCCAATATTGCGTTAAACAGTGATGATTTGCCGACGTTTGTTTCCCCCGTCAGCACAACGTTAAATCCGCCGCGGATTGCGCGTACCGCCGCATAGCGCGCCAGCGCGTCGGTGATTTCTTCGTATAATTTCTGTGTTTTTGTTCGGATTGTGTCGCCGATATTTGCGGGCAATTCGTCATCCGCATAGTCCAGAATTGCCGCGGCATATGCGGAAATTTCAATCATTTGTCCGCGCCAGTTGTTATATATTTCACTGTCGCCGCCCATCATTGATTGCAGTGCGCTGCGCCGCTGGGCGTCGGTTTGCGCGTCCAACAGTGCCGCCAGTCCGTCCACATCCGCCAGATCCATTTTATTATTATAAAACGCGCGGCGTGAAAATTCGCCGGCGTCGGCCATACGTGCGCCCGTATTACGTAAATATTCAAATATCTTTTCCACCACCGCCGGCGCCCCGTGGGAATATATTTCAATAACGTCGGTTCCGGTAAAGGAGTGGGGCGCCACAAAATATGTTGCGACAATCTGGTCTATGACGTCGCCCGCGGTGTCGCGCATAGTTGCAAAATATGCGTGTCGCGTATCGGCGGATTTGCGGTTTGTTATGCGTAAAAATAAATCGCGTAAATCGTCGCCCGATACACGTATGACGGCCACGCCCGATTTTCCGTGGCCCGACGACAGCGCAAAAATGGTTTCGTTATTATTCATATTATTTATTCCCACTGATTTCCTTTAATGCCATTGGCACCAGTTTTGACACGTCTGCATCTGGGTTTTCGGATACCAGTTTTTGTGCCATATCCACAATATCCAGTCGTCTGTATCCCAATGATTCCAGTGCAGCCAGCAAATCCGGCAATGCACCAGACGCGCCACCAACATCGCCCAGGTTCAATGTTGCGCCGCCAATTTTTGATTTTAATTCGACGATGATTTTTTCTGCGACCTTTTTCCCGACGCCGGGTGCGGCCGTGATTGTTTTTGCGTCGCCCGTTGCAATCGCCGTCATCAGGGTATCCGTGCTTATCGCGCCCATTATAGCCATTGCCAGTTTCGGTCCAACCCCCGACACGGCCGTCAGTTGGTTAAACAAGTTTTGCGCCGCAATCGTTGAAAAGCCGAACAGGCGGATTGAATCTTCGCGGACAATAGTTTCTATCCACAGGGCAACCGTTGATTTTGGTGTCAGGTATTCTGGGGTAAAAACCTTGTACCCCACGCCGCCCGTCATCAATATGATAAATCCGTCGCCGATATAATCAACTATGCCTTGCAATTTTCCAATCATTTGTTATCCTTTTGTCGTAATTTTAATCAATTAAAAGTAAAAGGTCAAATATGAGCGGACACAGCAAATGGCACAATATTCAGCACAAAAAGGGTGCGGTTGATGCGGCGCGCAGTGGGTTGTTTACTAAACTGGCGCGCGAAATAACAATGGCGGCAAAGTTGGGCGATAAAAATCCGGATAATAATCCGCGGTTGCGATTGGCGATATTAAATGCGCGTAAAAATTCTATGCCGAACGATAATATAAAGCGCGCAATTGACAAGGCGTCTGGCGCAAACACTGAAAACTATGTTGCCGTCCGGTACGAGGGATACGGTCCCGGCGCCGTCCCCGTTATTGTAGAGGCATTGACCGACAATCCACGTCGCACCGTGCCAGAGGTTCGTAATATCTTTGCCAAGAACGGTGGCAATATGGGGGAAGAGGGCAGTGTTGTATTTATGTTCACACGCGCGGGACAAATTTTCTATCCGGCATCCATTGGCAAAAGCGAAGATGAAATGATGGAAATCATAATGGATGCAAACGCCGATAATCTGGAATCTGATGAAGAAGGATTTATCATCACAACCAAGCCGGACGATTTTATGACCGTGCAAAAGGTATTGGCCGATAAACTGGGTGAACCGGAAAAGGCGGAATTGACCTGGATACCGAATATGCCGATGGATTTGGATGACGAAGCGTATGCCAAGTTGGAAAAACTGGTTGATGCGTTGGACGACAATGACGACGTGCAAAAGGTTTTCACCGCGGCGGCATAAACCCGGGGCATAGCACAGACAATGTCCGCGCCAATGGCGCGGATTTTTTGTAATTTTTATTATAATATGCTATTATACATATATATATTATACGGGAATAAAAATGCGGATTTTGGGAATTGATCCTGGATTGTTACATACCGGGTGGGCGGTCATAGATGCACGTGGTGGCGAACATCGCTATGTTGCCAGCGGGGTTATTTTGCCGAAAACATCTTTGGAATTACCGGCGCGGTTGGCGACCATATTCCGCGGGGTGGATAAACTGTGCGATGATTTTGCGCCCGACGTGTGCAGTATTGAAATAACGTTCGTAAATCAAAATCCCAAAACAACGCTTGTTTTGGGGCACGCGCGTGCGGCCGCAATTGTTGCGGTGGCAAACCGCGATATTCCGATTTTTGAATATGAACCGAACAAGATAAAAAAAGCCCTGACATCCGCCGGCCACGCAGACAAGGAACAGGTTTATAAAATGGTGCGGATACTGCTGCCTGCGGCGCGCCCAAAAACATCGGACGAAAGTGACGCCATTGCAATCGCGCTGGCCCACGCGAATATGAGCAGATTCAAGTTTTAATATCACCCGCGTTATGATATAATTGTATCAGAACCAAAGGGGGCCGATATGAAAAAGAATTTTGCGGAAAAGCGTGATATGAAATTACTGACGCGCCAGCGTGTGATGCTGCGTGCGTTTGCGGTGAATACTATTTTGGTTCTGGCCGTGTGGGGGCTGACCTTTATACCCGCGTTGATGTACTTTGGTGTTGTGGTGACCGGTGTTTCGGCAACTATGTTTTATGTGTATGCGATTGGAACACTGGCACTTTGGGGATTGGCGGGTGTTATATTTTTCCTGGTGCCGGGTATCGCAATATGGTGGGAAAGAAAAATGATGAAATAAAAAACGCCCGTCGGGGCGTTTTTTATTTGTCGCAAAATATCAGTCGCGCTCGTCAAATATTGGATTTTTCCTGTATGGAATTGAACGCGCCGCCAGCATTGACCAACCATTATAAAACAGTCGTTCAATAACAAATTCCGGAATCAGTTCTTTGCCTGTTTCATATCTGTGCAGTTTTTCTTTGGTTATGCGCATCATTTTTGCGGCATCGGTTCGTTTTAATCGCGCAGTTGCGCGGGCACGACGCATCAGTCGGCCAAAATACAGGTTGTCAACCAGTATCATATTTTCCCCCTTTGTTTTTTATTAAACAAAAACACCGCCGTGATGAAGGGCGGTTGGAGGTTCATAACTATCAAAGTATAGTGTGCTTATTCAATATATTCGCAACCCTCCAACCGATTTGTTGGAGAAGATAAAACTTTGAGAGGTTATGACACCCCGCATTGGTAATCAACCAATGCCCCATAATTATACATACACAAATAATAATTTGCAACCGATTGTTGCCGCGTGTGCACTGGCAACTATTTTCGAAAACTGATTTTCGCGACGGCGTCGCGACCGAAATATTTATTGATTTTGTTTTTAATATCGTCCGTCATATATGACAGTTGCAGTGTAAATGCCGGATTGACCGGGCGCAGCGTTACATTAAAACGACCGTCGCGCATTTTCTTTATCGCCGCGGGGCGGGCAATCGACGCAATTTCCGCGCCCATTATTTTATCCCAGCGTGAAATTAAATCCGCGTCCGATGCGCGCACACCGAATATCTGCAGCAATTCGCCCATAGCCCCGGCAAGTGTTCCGGGACGGCGACTGCGCTGGTTCATTTTATTTTGTTGGTTTGACATAAGTATATTCTTTTGGCATCAAAATGAACATTTGACCCTGGGCGTGTTGGCCGTGTGCGAATTTGTATGCTTCGTCGCCTTTGCCAAAGAATATGTCCGCACGTATCCAGCCGCGAATTGCGCTGCCCGTGTCCTGGGCAATCATCAGGCGGCTGAAACGACGCCCATCCGACAGGTTTGTGTCAATATACACCGGCAGCCCCAGGGTATAAATACTGTCGTCCATTGCGATTGAACGTATCTTGGACAGTGGGGTGCCCAATTTTCCAATTACATCCGGCGGTACGGATTCATAAAAGTACACATAGCGGGGGTTGTTATAAATAACTTCTTTGGCCAATGTGGGGTTTTTCTTCAAGTATGTCCACACCGCATCGGCCGAATATCCGCCGTCGGGGCGTATGCCGCGGGCACGCAGTTGTTCGCCGATTGATTTGAACGGCAAATCATTGACCGCTGCAAAATTTAGTTTGACCATTGTACCGTCTTCCAGTTGTAACATACCGCTGCCCTGGATTTGAATATTTTGCACATCGACGATATTCGCCCAATACAGGGGGCGACCAATTTGCTGTTCAACGATTTGTTTTTTGGGGACGCCCTTGTAATTACGGCCGTCGGTCGGCACGCCCATCAGCGGTTCATTGCACTGTGCCGTACGTGTGCGGCATCCCGGTATTATCGGGGAATAATATCCGGTGTATAATCCACGTTTTTCACCGTTGTCATCAATAACCTGGTACGGTTGGAAATTTGATTCAAACCACGCGCGGATTGTTGCCACGTCCGCCGACGCCGACGGCAGCATACGACACTTTTCCGCAAAAAGTTCGCGATCCGGAATTACGCGTCCCGTATATTGTATGCGTGCACGGCACGAATTACGAAATGCCTGCAGGGCATAGCGGACATCGTCTTCGCGCCAGCCGGGCAGGTCGTCATACGACACACGGCGCAGGTTTGACGGTATTACGGAATTGTCGCCGCGGTGCGTCGGCGTGGACAGGTCGCACGATGTCAATGCCCCACAACACAGCATAACCGCAAACGTACGGAATAAAATCCGTTTTAACAAATCCGCCATTTTTATTGATCCCCCCACTTGTAAAACATTATTTATAATGTTATATTATCATAAAATGATGCGTAAAAAAAGGAGTAAACGCAATGGCAAAATTTAACATCATTACACAATTCCTGAAAGATTTCTCGTTCGAAAGCCCAAATGTGCCGGAATTGTTCTTTAAGCAGGACAATGGCCAGGCAAAAATGGAAATAAATATCGATATTCAAATCAAGGGCGCGGAAAACAATCTGTTTATGGTCGATTTGATTACAAAAATTCATTCAAAACTGGAAAATGGCGACAAGTCAATATTCTTGATTGAATCGACATATTCTGGTCTGGTTCAAATGGAAGAAGAAAAGGACGAAGAAGTAAAAAAGCGCACATTGCTGATAAATGTTCCGACTTTGTTGTTCCCGTATGTTCGTTCGCTGATGGCGCGTATGACCGCCGAATCCGGATTCCCGACGTTTGTTATGCAGCCGGTTGATTTTGAAAAACTGTATGAAGAAAAACAAAAGCAATCGCAGGCGGCTGCACCGGCAAACAACAAATAATTGATTGTAACCGGTAACGTATTATTTATATCCGTGCCAAATGGCGCGGATATTTTTATTTTCTGTATTTTTATGATAGAATATATTCGCTATGGCAAAGGACAAGTATATTTCCGTTAAAAACGGCGTCAGTGGGTTTTCTTTCGCAAACCTGGGGTTGTTCACCGGGTTCGCTGACGGTATTTATAATGCGGTGTATTCGCTGGTTTTAATGGAAATTTTTGCAAATTCGGCCATCGTTGGTGTCTATGTGGGTATATATGCTGCGTTCTGTATGATTGTGGGGTTGTTTGCAAATGAACTGTTCCGCCGCTTTTCCAAAGTGCGTGTGTTTTATTTTTCTATGCTGATGCTGGCCGTGTGCTATGCGATGATGAGTTTTTCTATTCGCCCCAGCACGTTTGTTATGTTGGACTATACAACCGGTATCGCAATAACGTTGGTTGGGGTTTTGATTCCGCTGTTTATGTCGGATTTTTCCGGTAAAATCGGTATGGCGCGATTAAATTCGCGATATCATTTATGGATGAACGTTGGTGCGCTGTTTGCACCAATGATTGCGGTTGCAATCGCAAATCAGTTTAATAATCGTGCTGCTTTCTTTGCGTCTGCGTTGATATATTTGGCTGGTTGGATGGCTTTCAAACTGTTCCGCATTGTCCAAGAAGATAAAAAGATAAAGTCCGTAAATCCACGTAAAACATTTCGTGCGTTATTAAAAAATGCCGTGGCATTTTTCCGGCGCCCCGGTATGCCGCGTGCATATGCGGTGAATTTTGGATATTATTCGTTGCGCGCGATGCGGTACCTGTATGTCCCGATTGTCGTTGTTGAAAATGGATTTTCAAAAGATGCGCTGGGGTGGGTTTTAACATTGGGGATTATTCCGTATCTAATATTGTCGGAAATGATGGCGCGTCTGGTGCGTAAATATGGCAAGCGTCCCTGGCTGCTGATAGGTTTTTCTTCGTTTGCAATCTTTTCCGCGTTGGCGACGTTTGTAACGGGATATCCGTTACTGGCGATATTCGTTATGTGGCAGGTGTCGGGGGCATTGATGGAATCTGTGCACGATTTGCTGTTCTTTGATACGGCAAAGAAAACCGAACAGACAAAATTTTACGGCGTGTTTCGAACCAGTGTCAATTTGCCGAACATAATTGCACCTATGCTGGGCGCAGCGTGCATTACCGCGTTTGGCGGGACGTCGGCCGTATGGGTTGTGACCGCCGTAATTGGTGGAATATCTGCATTACTGGTGGTTGCCAAAAAGTAATTTTGTCGCGCAAGTAAGGAAATCTTATTTTAATTGCGTGCGCGGTAAATAATTTGTATGATTTTGCTGATAAGAAAAGGGGAATTTTATGGCAAAAAAAGAAGCAGTAAAAGACACGTCTGCACCGGCAAAAAATCCGGCGTTGGAATCAGCATTGGCACAAATTCAAAAGCAGTTCGGTAAAGAAGCCATTATGAAAATGGGCGATGGTTCGCAACAGAATATAGAAGCGATTTCGTCGGGCTCGTTGGGCTTGGATATCGCGTTGGGCATTGGCGGATATCCGCGTGGCCGTATCGTTGAAATATATGGTCCGGAAAGTTCTGGTAAAACAACGTTGGCGTTGCACGCCGTGGCCGAAGCACAGAAAAAGGGTGGCACCTGTGCATATATTGATGCAGAAAATGCGCTGGATCCGTCATATGCTAAAAAACTGGGTGTTGATGTTGCGAACTTGATTATATCTCAGCCCGATTCCGGTGAACAGGCGTTGGAAATTGCAGATACCCTGATTAAATCTGGTGCGGTTGATGTTGTGGTAATCGATTCGGTTGCGGCCTTGGTACCCAAGGCGGAATTAGAGGGTAATATTGGTGATTCTTTTGTTGGTACGACTGCGCGCCTGATGTCGCAAAGTTTGAAAAAATTGGCGGGTTCGGTATCGCGCAGCAATACGCTGTTGATATTCATCAACCAGATTCGTATGAAAATCGGCGTTATGTTCGGTAATCCGGAAACTACATCTGGCGGTAATGCGTTAAAGTTCTATGCGTCCGTACGTTTGGATATACGCCGCACGGGACAGATAAAGGATAAAGAAAACATCATCGGAAACGAAACCCGGGTAAAGGTTGTTAAAAACAAAGTTGCACCACCGTTCCGTACCGTTGATTTCAAAATTATGTATGGCGAAGGTATTTCCCGTATCAGTGAAATTCTGGATATGGGCGTTAAATACGATTTGATTGAAAAAGCGGGCAGTTTCTATTCCTATAACAATGAACGTATGGGCCAGGGCGAAAATAATGCTCGTCAATGGCTGCGCGATCATCCGGATGTTCAACAGGAGTTGCTGGATAAAATTATGGCACGTGCAAACGGCATTGCCGAAGAAATGACAACCGGTCCCGCGGATGATGATGATACCGTCGGACAGGATTCCGCACCCGTTGACGATATGGAATAAAACAAAAGGATAAAAATGAAAATCGCACGTTTTTTTGCACTGGCTGACATTGTTGTGCGCGGGCATATTTTGAACTGGTTCTGGCGTGACCGTGAAACACGCCGTGCCGTGCGCAGTGATATTTTGGCCGATGCAATTCCGCGGTATTTTCTGCGCTATTTGCCGGCGGCGGCCGCGGTCGTGGAACGTCCCGTTGTAAAGGATGATAAAAACGAAAAAATATGGACCATCTGGTTACAGGGCGAAGACAAGGCGCCACCACTGGTTCAGGCGTGTTTTCGGTCTGTGCGTAAAAACTGTACTCAGGAACTGGTCGTTCTGGATGAAAATACGTTGCGGGATTATATAACGTTGCCCGATATTATTTGGGAAAAACGTGCGGCCGGAAAAATCAAAAACGCGCACTTTGCAGATATTTGCCGTGTGGAATTATTGTACGAGCACGGCGGTATATGGTTGGATTCAACTGGGTTTGCGACCGCGCCAATTCCAGATTGGATTATAGAACAGGACTTCTTTGTCTATATGGCCGGCCAGCACGTCGGCAGTCCGTACAGTTTTATGCAGAACTGTTTTATACGTTCGCGTCGCGGGGTATATTTGCTGGACGCGTGGCGTGCAATGATTTTGGATTACTGGATACACGAAAACGGCAGCTTTGATTATTTTATGCATCAGTTGTTGTTCAAAACTATGGTGATGAACGATCCGCGTGCGAAAAAATACTTTGCAAAAATGCCGCACGTTGACCAGGACCCGACGCACGCGCTGTGGTGGAAATACGCGGACAAGCCGTTCGACCAGAAAACCTTTGACGCGGTGACGTCTGGCGCGTTTTTCCAAAAAACAACATATGCCCAGGCGAAAAATCCGCCAAAGGGCAGTTTTGCCGATGTAATGATAAATCAAATGTATAAAGATTGACATAAATCAAGATAATAAAAGGAGTCCCTATGCCCGCAATATCCGTTATAATACCGGTCTATAATGTGGAAAAATATTTACGTCGGTGTTTGGACAGTGTGTTGAATCAGACATTTGCGGATTGGGAAGCGATATGTGTCAACGATGGCAGTCCGGATAACAGTGCTGCTATTTTAGACGAATATGCCGCGCGTGATTCACGGTTCAAAATTGTGACCAAGGAAAACGGCGGTCTGTCCGATGCCAGAAATGCCGGTATGCGTATCGCGTCCGGTGATTTTATTTTGTACTTGGACAGCGATGATTTTATTCATCCGCAGACAATGGAAATTGCATATTTTCTGGCGACGCGTGACGGATCTGATATTGTGTCGTTCACGTACGACCGCATATACCGTCCACAACTGATGGTGCGGCATAAACTGGGGTTGTCAACAGACGATGTTGTGCCGGGACGTATGGCAAAGCGATATAATTTGGCGAATATAAAAACACTGGTGACGGATGATGTTTATGCGTATGCGACGGAACGCGCGCATAACGCGTTTAATCCAAAACGCAAATGGCTGATTAAACATTGTCAGGTGTGGAAAAATTTGTATCGTCGTGAACTGATTGCTGATACGCCATTTATAAAGGGGATTTTATTCGAAGATTTTCCCTGGTGGTCGGCAGTTATGCTGAAAAATCCGCGTGTGACGATTGCGCCGCTGCCACTGTATTTCTATATTCCGAATTTTGGTGGTATTGTTTTATCGGCAAAGCAGTTGCGCATATTGCACAGTTTGTGCGACGGCATCGCGGACGCATACGCACGATATCGTGATAATGCCACCGCATACCAAATGGACAAATGGTCCAGAAATTTCAAGTGGTACTTTATAAAATGGGCCTTTAAAAAAACAAAATATCTGGATAACCGTGCTGATACAGATGCGGCGATTGCACGTTTTCGTGAATTGGAAAAAATGGGGGCGTTGGATACGCCGCCGACACGTATGGCACGGCGGTTGCGTTGTAAAATTTGTCGGTTTATAAAAACGTGCAAAAATGAAAAAAATTAAAGTCGCTTTTTGTGTGCGCGATATGAAAATCGGCGGTGTAGAATCTGTTATGATTCGCACGCTGGATGCGTTGCTGAAAACAAATTTGTTTGATATTTCTGTCATAACTTATTCTAAAATCAAGGTACCCGTTTATGCCCAATGGTTTGCGGCGCATCCAAATGTTACAGTTTATACGATGTATCCGTCGCGTTGGCTGGGGACTGATTTGGCGCATTTTTTTCTGTTGCGAATTTTCCAGCATTTATGTCGCGACGTGTACCGATGGTGGCGGCGCCGCAAATACGGCGTGCGTGGTGCCGGTGATATAGATGTCTTTATCGATTATTATAATTTTTCGTTTGATGCGGAATTTAGAAAACTAAATAAGCCAAAAATTGTGTGGTGGCATTCGTCCATAGACGCGTTTGTTTCTGGTAACTATATCAGGTATATGGACGACTATGATATGTTGGTTACACTGACCGACGGGTTTGTAGAAGAGTTTCGCACACGTTATCCGCGTTATGCCGACAAGATTATGCGCATATATAATCCGATAAGTGAAAAAGATATTGTGGCGAAATCCAGGACTGTGTCTGCACCGCGCGGAAAATATTTCTGTTGTGTGTCGCGCCTGTATGCGGACAAGGATATACCAACATTACTGCGCGGGTTTGATAAATTCTGGGGTGATAATAATAGGCCTGATGTCAAGTTGTATATTATCGGTGACGGCAGTTTTCGCGGGCGGTACGAACAAATGGCGGCATCCTTGCCGTGTGCCAATCAAGTCGTTTTTACCGGCGCAGTGCCGAATCCGTTGGGATATATGCGTGGCGCAATGGCGAACATCTTGTCCAGTTATAGTGAAGGGTTCGCAATAGTCCTGACCGAGGCCGCGGCCGTCGGCACATTAAACATATCGTCAGATTGTAAAAACGGCCCGCGTGATATTTTATTGGACGGGGCGGGGGGCTTGCTGTTTCGTCCCGGGGACGCTGCGGCGTTGGCGCAACATATGTCGGACGTGTTTAACAAACGGGTTGATATTGCAAAAATGTGTCGTGTGGCACGTGACGGCTTGACGCGTTTTGATACGGATATTATTACAAAACAAATTATTGATTTAATAAAATCATACGTTTGATTTTTTCAGGCGTGCTGGTATTTTTACAACCCGTCGCAGTCCGAACATTCCCGGTTTGTCAAATGCATATATCGGACGTGCAAACGTCTGGATTTTTCGGGCGCGACGAATCCAGTTTTCACCGTGTGCGGTCATATGTGTTACCGTGTCAATCGTACCATTGCCGCGCCGGCGCAGGTGATTTACCCAGTCGGGGCCACGTGCCGCCGCCTTGTCCAGCAGCATTTGCATATCAACTGCGCCAAAATGCAGCAGGTATAAATTTTTATCAATGTGGAAATTGTGTCCCGATATGCTGTGAAATCCGCTGCCCCAATCAAGCGGTACATTTTTTACAACTGGTTTTGTGTACCTGGTTGACAACAGGGCGTATTCACGTTGTTCCAACAGCGGGGCGTTTTTATCCAGAACGCGTTCAATATTCATATTTTGTCCCACGTCCAGTCCCAATCCAGACACGGTATTTTTTATTTGTATATCAGATAAATATTCGGCCAGTGACTTTCCAGTGTCGGGGTCGACCACCAGAAATTCATCACAGTCGCACCCGATAACTATGTCGTATGTTTCCAGCAACCGCTGCGCCAAATCGTTCATCAGACCAATGCGATATCTGTCGCCCGCGGCGCGCGTCATATCGCGGTGCGGTAATTTTGTTATATGTGCGTTGCCAGCGTTGCGTGGTGTTTTCTGGTCGGTGCCGTCCAGGTATATGTACAGGTTTTCCGTGCCGATTTCATCACCGTAATATTTTATCCAACGGCTTAAAAAGAATTCATCATTACGCGCCATTGTTATGGCGGCAATTTTTTTCAAATGTTTTGTGGCTTTGTGTGTCATAGGCCCTCGTTCAATATTTTGTGGATAAAGTATTTTATACCCCTGAACATAATTTTAATCGGATTTCGTGTTAAAAGCCAATTTATATATTTGTCACCAAAGGCGCCACGTGCGGACGTCATAATCGCGGTGCGCACATCGTTTGGCACGTGCCGCAAAACATACGCAATCTGACCACCCAGGTGACCATTGTGGCGCGTGAAAGCGGCCTTTTTAATAAACGGCATACCTGCGCGGTATAATTTTTTTACATTATTATATATACTGCGGCCAGATGCCGAATACATACATTTCCATATTATGTCGTGTGCGTTTAGTAATCTGGTAAAACCCTGTTCATATAGGTATGTTATTGAACCCTTGTCCGGTTGGTGTGTAATACCAGACATAAATTCGTTCAGCCATTTTGACGTGGCGATATCGGTTTGCATACCGATAAACCAAGATTGAATATGTGAATGAGATTTGTGCGGATTGCATACCAGGCCAAAAACATCCGTACCGTACGCTTCCATTTTATTCAGGTACTGTTCAATCGGATACAGGGGGCCATACACAGAATCATTGACCATATAAATGTAATTGTATTTTTGTAAAATCCCCGTATCCCGTGCGTATGTGTATGCGCGCTTGTACGAGCCGAAGTCATATTCGCCGTGGCGAACAGCGTCGGCGTGTAAAACATACTGGCGTACCCGATTTAATTCGACGCGTGGTGTGTCGCTGTCCATAATCAGAATAACATCCCCACACGCTGCCAGTTTTTGTACCAGATAGACCAGTGCCGCATCAACAGTGTTTTTTGCACTGTAACCCGCAACCAGAAATAATCGTTTATTACTAGAGTTCTTTTTCATATTTATTTATAATTCTTACAGATTTTATATTTTTTGCAAGGGGCAGTTATGTCGATAAAATTTTATACGTCGTTGCATTATTCGCAGTTTTGTAAGCGGACGGCCGCGCGCCAGTATGTAGTCCCAGGGGGCGTTGATGTAATTCCAGACGGCACTATCGTGAATGCGCACGAACGCGGGTTCGGCGTGTTTGATGCCGATGGGCGTTTTGTCGCGGCCAGTGCCCAGATGCGTGGTCGGCGACATCAGTTTGTGCCGTCTGTGCCGGAAAAAGTGCCATATCTTGATATGGACGTTGTTTATTTCGGAAATGTTTATCCGCATTTTGGGCATTTCTTGCTGGAACATATGAACAGGGCGTGGGGCGTGCTGCGCGATGAAATGCGCGGATTGCCGATTGTGTTGGTGAACAACCAGAATATAAACCCCGTGCCAAAATATATTTATGATTTGTTGGATTGTCTGGGGATTGCGCGCGACAATATAATAATTTTGAACGAAACGGCGCGGTTCAGAAATGTATATATTCCGCATCAGGCATTTAATATTCCGTTTTATTGGACTGATGATTTTGTCAAAGCATATGAATATATGGCGTCGCGTACAACTGGTTATTCGTATGAAAAAATTTATGTATCACGTGCAAAATTGTCGCACGGAAAAACATATGGCGAAGAAAAAATACAGCAAATTTTTGCAGATAATGGATTTCATATAATTTATCCAGAAACGTTGAGTTTGCGTGAACAAATCAGTTTTATGAAAAATTGCCGCGTATTGGCGGGGTGTGCTGGTACGGCGTTACATCTGGGGCTGTTTATGCGTGGTGGCGGAACAGTTATTCAGATAAAACGTAATCGAAAAACAAAGGATAGTTTCGATGTTCAAAATATGATAAATTCGGCCAAGGGTCATAACGGTATTTATATCGCCGCATCTGTGGAACCCGTACGCACACAACACAGTACGAATATGCCGCAAATTATTGGACTGACAAAACACCTGCGTAAATTTTTTGATGAAAATGGGTTCAAATATGATTCCAGTTTGGTCGCGCCAGACGCGCTGGACAAGGATGCCTATGCAACCGCGATGGCACAGTTCCGCGCCACCAGTTCTTCGCCGTTTGTATATAATGTGAAAAAGTTGATTATAAAATTGGTTGCGTGCTTTATACCCGGACGGGTCCGTCGTGGACGTGTGCGCCAGCGTATGAAACGCTGGCTGACGCACAACTAGATTTCAGAATTTTTACGCGTCTTTTTGCGTATATTGCTGTCCAGTTCCTTTTTGCGCAGACGAATCGTTGCGGGTGTAACTTCGACCAGTTCGTCGTCCTGGATATATGACAGTGCTTCTTCCAGTGACATCTTGCGGGGTGGGGCCAGGAACAATTTTTCATCCGATGTAACAGAACGGATGTTGGTCAGTTCCTTGCCACGGACAGGGTTGACTTCCAAGTCATTTTCCTTGCTGTGTTCGCCGATAATCATACCAGAATAAACTTCGGTCTGGGGGCCGACGAACAAGACACCACGCGGTTCCAAATTATGCAGTGCGTATGTTGTCGTAACACCGCTTTCCATAGAAACCAATACACCCGGTCGATATTGTAATATCGGGCCACGATATGGTTCGTATCCAGAAAAGACACGATTCATAACGCCGGTGCCGCGTGTGTCCGTACGAAATTCTGACAGATATCCGATTAAACCGCGTGATGGTGCAGAAAATACTATGCGTGTTTTCCCGTTGCCAGATGCCTTCATTTCTGTGATTGTTGCCTTGCGCTTGGTCATCTTTTCAATTACAACGCCGGAAAATTCATCATCGACATCGATAACAACTTCCTCAATCGGTTCCAGTTTTTCGCCGTTCGGGCCGTCCTGCATAACAACGCGTGGACGAGATACACTCAATTCAAATCCTTCGCGGCGCATTGTTTCAATCAATATCCCCAGTTGTAATTCGCCGCGACCGGATACTTCAAATGCCTCGTTATTTTCACTTTGCGTTACACGCAGGGCAATGTTTGTTTCGGCCTCCTTAAACAATCTTTCGCCAATCATACGTGATGTCAGCTTTTTACCTGATTTGCCGGCCAGGGGCGATGTGTTCACAAAAAATGTCATCGTCAGGGTCGGTGGATCAATCGGCATTGCCGGGATTGGCGTTGTTACTTCTGGTGCACACAGGGTGTCGGCCACCGTTGCGCGCGCAAATCCGGCAACTACAACGATGTCGCCCGCAGATGCAGAATCCAATGATACTTTTTCAATGCCGCGATGTTCGATTATTTTTGTAATTTTTGCGTTTTCTATGAATTCGCCACGCATATTGATTGCCTTGACCGCCTGGCCCACGCGCACAGTACCGGATTCTATTTTGCCGGTAAGTATTCGGCCAACGTACGGGTCGGCTTCCAGTGTGGTGGCCAGCATAGAAAACGGCGCGTCAATTTGACAGCGGGTGCCGTTACAGTCGGGCGCCGGCACGTGGTCGATAATCAACTGAAACAGCGGGGTCAAATCTTTGTGTTCGTCGTTCAGGTCGCGCACAGCCCAACCGTCGCGTCCGCACGCATACAGATATGGAAAATCCAGTTGGGAATCAGTTGCCCCCAGTTTGTCGAACAGGTCAAATGTTTCGTTTAATACTTCGTCTGGGCGGGCGTCACTGCGGTCGATTTTGTTTATGCACACAATCGGACGCAGCCCCAGTTTTAATGCCTTGCTCAACACAAATTTTGTCTGGGGCAGGGGACCTTCGGCCGCGTCGACCAACAGAACCACGCCGTCAACCATAGACAAAATACGTTCCACTTCACCGCCAAAATCCGCGTGACCCGGTGTGTCCACAATGTTTATTTTATAATCGTGCCATTGTATCGATGTCGGCTTTGCCGAAATGGTAATCCCACGTTCGCGTTCCAAATCACCGCTGTCCATAACACGGTCGGCAACACGTTCGTTTTCACGAAATGTGCCGGACTGTTTCAGCATATTGTCCACCAGTGTCGTCTTGCCGTGGTCAACGTGCGCAATAATTGCAATGTTTCTGATTTTCATAACCATAGTTTTAATGCCCTGTATAATAATTTTTTCGCAAACAATAGATTATACTATAATTTTGCATTTTCAACAAATTATATATAAAATATTGACGTATTTTTATGTTTGTCTATAATATTGTGTGTAATTACAGGGAGTAATAAAATGATTGATTATGATGCGACATTGCAACAGTTTTTTGCCGAGTGCATAAAGTTCTTGGAAAAACAGCGTTTACGCGCCAATGACCAGATTGCACTGAAAAGAATAAATGACGCGATTTCCGTGGTTTCACGTGTTGCCGCAAATCCGAAAATGTTCGGGGATTATGATGTGCGTGTAAAGGCGGGCTTGGAACCGATGGATTTGGTTTATGCATTTATGCCGGCCGGTACGGACGACAATCGTGTATATCTGATGTACAGTGCGGTTGTCAATTCAATGGAAAACCTGTATAACGAATATGATTGGTATCGTGCAGAAGCACAACAGACGTTGTTAAATTCCTTAAAGGCGATTAAATACAGAAACACAACAAATATTTTAAAGGATTTTTATTTCCCGTTGCTGTCTGCAAAAAAATTCGCGATAAAATCAGAAAAACAAAGATAATAAAAAACCGGCATTAGCCGGTTTTTTAGTGTTTTCCACCAATTTTTGTGCGTCCCCCCATCAGTGGTTGCAGTTTTTCCGGAATATTCACACTGCCGTCGGCGTTCTGGTTGTTTTCCAAAAATGGCACCAATGCGCGCGGCACGGCAATACCGGTATTGTTTAATGTGGCACAGAATTTGACCTCGTTCGTGCCGTTTTCACGGTAACGCGTATTTGTGCGGCGTGCCTGGAACGTGCCGATGGACGAACAACTGCCAACTTCTTTATACGCATTTTCAGATGGAACCCAGGCCTCGACATCGTTCATTTTTACCTTGTTAAATCCCATATCGCCGGTGGAATTCGCAATTACGCGATACGGTAAATCGAAATCTTCCATAACTTCGCACAGGTTGTTTAACAGCAATTCGTGCATTTCATCCGACTGTTCTGGTTTGCAGAAAACGTACTGTTCAACCTTGTTAAATTGATGAAAACGCGCCAGGCCACGTGTGTCACGTCCGGCGGCGCCGGCCTCTTTACGGAAGCAGGGCGAAAATCCCGCATACTTTATCGGCAATTCGTTTTCCGATAAAATTTCACCGCTGTGCAGAGAGTTCAAAATTATTTCCGCCGTACCGGCCAGACATCTGTCCGTGCCCGTCAACATAAACACATCGTTGTTCATAATCGACAGGTCAGCCCCCATAAAGTGACCCGCATCAAATATTGTCTGGGGCTTGGTAATCGACGGGCATTCAATAAAGCGAAAACCCTTTTTAATCAGTTTCTGAATAACATATGTTTCAATGGCCAGTTGCAATTCAGCCGCTTCACCAATTAGGCAGTATGTGCGTGTACCGCAAATCTGGGCGATTTTTTCCGGTGCCCACCAACCGTTCAAATCCAGCAAGTCCCATTGCGCCAGTGGGGTAAAATCAAATTCACGTGGGGTGCCGACACGGCGTACTTCTACATTTGCGCTGTCGTCCGGGCCGATTGGCGCGGATGCGTCTGGAATTTGCGGAACGCGATGCATCAGGTCGTTTAATTTTGCCTCCTTATCCGCCAGTTCCGCTAAATCGGCCGCGATTTCATCACCGATTTGTTTGGAACGGGCAATCAATGGCGCCTTGTCCGTGGCAGTGGGGATTTCACGCGTGATTTTATTTTTTTCCGCGGTCATATTTTGGGTAATTGTTTTCAGTTCGCGTACGCGCGTATCCAGTGCCAGTATTTCATCAACATTATCGTCAAAACCCTTTACCCGGCAGGCGTTTTTTACAACTTCGGGGTTTTCACGAATAAATCTGATATCCAACATAATTTCATCCTTTGTGATTTTGTATATTTCTGTAAAATATTTTTATATTTATATGTATAGCAATTAAATCCGCACCCCGAACGGGGATGATGAGTGGCGCAAAGATAAAAATACAAACTTCATAGTAATTAAATTTTATTGCGTTATACGTCAAAAATCAATCAAAAAAGCCCACATTTAGTGCATATTCGAAATTATTTGCGCAAAAACGTCCGATATGCTATGCTGATGCCCGAAATAATTCATACCATATATAACAGGAGTATTTCATATGAACGACATTATTATGCACGATGTTTTGATTTTGGGTTCTGGGCCAGCGGGACTGACCGCGGCACTGTACTGTGCACGTGCGGGTAAAAAGACGCTGGTTCTGGGTGGCGACACATTAGGTGGCCAGACGGCTGGTATTGCAGTATTGGAAAACTATCCCGGTTGGGCGGGCAGTGGTTTGGAATTAGCCGAGTTTATGAAAAAACAGGCCGAAACATTTGGGGCGGAAATAAAATTTGTTTCTGCTAAAAGTATTGCCGGCGATGCGGAAAGTGGATTTAATATCCTGTGCGATGACGACAACAGATATGTCGGCAAAACTGTTATTATCGCGACCGGTGCGTCACCACGTAAATTACAAATAGATGGCGCGCGCGAACTGTTTGGCAAAGGCGTGTCCTATTGTGCGACGTGCGACGGATTTTTCTATTCAGAAAAGGATGTTATTGTTATGGGGGGTGGTAATTCCGCACTGAACGACGCGCTGTATCTGGCAGACATTGCGAAAAATGTAAAGATTGTTTATCGCAAAAGTGCCTTTACCCGGGCCGAGGCCGTCCTGCGCAATCGTGTTGCAGAACGCGAAAACATTGAATGTTTGTTTAATACCGATTTGAAAAAGATTGCTAAACGCGATGATGACCGTTTGGTTGTCACCACAACCGACGATGATGAAATCGTCTGTGACGGTCTGTTTGTCGCCATCGGGCACGAAGCAAACACTGATTATCTGACCGAGGATATCGCGCGTGACAATATGGGACGCCTGGCGCCGTCCGCGTTACCACGTGGTATGTTTGTTGCTGGTGACGTCGAATCGGAAATCAAAATGCAAATCGCAACCGCGGTCGGAACGGGGTGTAGTGCGGCAATGGACGCCATTGCATACCTAAATCAATTATAACCGCACATCTGCTTGTGGTTGGCGCTGGTCACGTAACTTCTGTACGTTCCCGTTGCCAACCACGGCGCATCTGCGCGGTTCTAATTGATTTGTTATGTGGATTACATCTGCTTGTGGTTGGCGCTGGTCACGTAACTTCTGTACGTTCCCGTTGCCAACCACGGCGCATCTGCGCGGTTCTAATTGATTTGTTTTTTAGTTCTTGAAACAGATTTTTCAAATCGGTATAATTTACTTATAAGTATTTGTCAAAGTGTGCCGAAAATAAACCACCGTTTTAGGCGGCGTTTTTTATTTTTTGTTTTCCCCGGATTTCCGGGATTTTTTATTGCCCCAAGATGCCGAAATAAAACGGTGGGTTAAAAATGGGGGAAAAATGAAAATCGGTAAAATTTTGATTTTATGTGCATTTGTCGTGGCACCTGGCAGGGCAGACGCAATAGCCATCCAGGTTTGTATGAGTAATGCAGATTGTATGAAAAATTGCGTTTCTGGCAGATATTGCTGTCCGACGGGCGAAAATGGAACAAAAAAATCGTGTCCAACCGGTTGGTCGTTAAACTTGGCCCAGACATTGTGCACACGTAGTGCCACCAGTGGTCTTAGTGACAGCAGGGGATATTACAATCAGAATTATGGAACTTGTTCACCAACTACCAATACATTTCCGTGTTTTGCACCATCTCTCAATCCAACAGCAGGCATGATGCAATGTATGACTTGTATTGGAATATAAAAGTGGGGAAAGTACGATGAAAAAATATTTATTGGCAATATTTATAATTGTTTGTTATGCATCGCCTGCAAATGCTGCGTGTACAGCGACAACCAAGACATACACCGCTTGCAAACCAGGATATTATCTAAATGGCGGGGCTTGTGCCAGTTGTCCGTCACCGGGGACGACACCCGACAGGAATACTGGAACGATAACGTCGTGTTATTTGCCGTCCGGTACATCGTGCAGTGATACGTCCGGAACTTGTTCGTATACGTCAAACTGTTATTACAGCTTGTGAAAAAATCGGCACATTTTATTTTTTACCAAAATGCGATTTTAATGTGTTGTATGCGTCGGTTATCTGGGTAAAGCGTTTGGTCGCGGCGTCTTTGTCACCAGTGGTGGTGTCGGGGTGATGCCGTTTTGCCAGTGTGCGGTAACGCGTGGATACTTCGCGCCAGGTGGCGGTTATCGGTAAATCCAATGTTGCAAATGCCGATGCAATGCGGCCAGAAGGTGTGGTGCGTCGTGGTGGCGTCTTGTCAAATGTGGCGCGCCCAGTTATAAAATCGTTCAGGAAATTTATATAATCAGCGTTGTCTGCGTCCGCCTGTTTTTTGTCCTTTAGCGGTGCACCAAATGTTTGGGTTTCCCAATCTGCCTCTATTTCATCCGGGGTCATACCAGCGTAATAGTTCCAGTTCTTGTTGTATTCGGCCGCGTGCTCTTTACAAAACCACCAATAATCTTTCAGTTCACGATTTTTTGGTGCACGGCACGTGCCGGCGCGCGTGCAGCCGGGCTTATCACATTTCTTTATCATTTGTCTGATTCCCCCATATGCGCCAGTGGGTGGTGCATTTGCACCGTTTCGCGCAATTTTTCCGGCAGAACGTGTGTGTATATCTGGGTTGTGGAAATGTCTTCGTGCCCCAACATTGTTTGTATCGCGCGCAGGTTTGCCCCCCCCGCCAACAGATGTGACGCGAACGAGTGGCGCAGAACGTGCGGACTGACCCGCGACGGGTCTATTCCCGCCAGAACCGCGCATTTTTTTAATATCTTGAAAAATCCGTCACGTGTTATGTGGCCGGTTTTGCCGGTTGACGGGAATACGTATTTCGATTTGTCTTCATCGCGCACGGCCAGCCATTTTTCCAGTGCGTGTTGCGCGCGCTCGTGCATTGGAACCATACGTTCCTTGGCACCTTTGCCGTGAATCAACAGTTTATTGCCCAAGATTGCCGTCATTGGTAATTCGCACAATTCCGATACACGCAATCCAGATGCATACACCAGTTCCAACATAGCGCGCAGGCGCGTTGCATTTTTTGTGTCACCCGCCGATGATATCAGCAGTTCAATTTCGTCAACAGATAAGAATTTGGGCAATGTGCGTGTGCGCTTTGGCAGTTCCAAATTTGCCGCCGGATTTTCAGTAATAATTTTTTCCAGCATTAGAAATTTATAAAAACCGCGAATTGCGCTGGCGTGTCGTGCAATGGACGACGGTCGGTCGGGCAGGTGCGCCAAATAATTTTGAATATCTTTAGCCGTGGCGTTCATCAGGCCGCCTGGAATATTTTCGTCGGCACGATGCAAGTCGCCGGCGTAACTTTCCAGTGTTTTTCTGCTGCGGCCACGTTCAGCGGCCAGGGCTTCTAAAAATACATCTATATAGTTCATTTATTGATACAAAACGATTTCAGTAACGTTCTGGGTTGCAGGGAAGGATATTATCATCAGTATCACCAGCACCACTATCAATGTCCATATTATAATTTTGTTACGTTTTGTATTTTTTTTTCGCAATGGCATTTTACTTATCCTATTGTTTGTTTATATGGTGTCGAAACTTGTTATGAATACGCCAGCCGCGGCGATTATTATCAGCGATGGTGCGACAATCGCCAACAGGGGCGGTACAACACCCGTTGACCCCAGGGCATTAAACATATTTACCAGAAAATAAACCGCAAAACAGGTCAGAATTCCCATACCAAACTTTACCCCGAAACTGTAGTTTCGACGCTGGCGCGTTTGGGAAAACGCCACGCCCAATGTTGCCATTGCAACCATTGTCAGTGGCAAAAACAGCAGTGTCCAGAATTGTACCAGGTGGCCGCGCACTGGAACACCAATTTCCTGCATCTTTTTTATAAACGCCGGCAAATCCCAAAAAGAAATTTGGTCCGGCTGCAGGTATCTGTCTAATACCGTTTGTGGTGTCAATAACGTATCTATGGCCCAGTCGGATTTTGTTGGGACGCCGTTTGAATCCCAACTGGTTGCAGATGTCGCGCTTAGCCCCGCGTCGGACAATGTTATGGTTTGTGCCTGAACCCGTTTGGTCAACTGAAAGTCAGGATTCTGGATATATACGGTTGCATTGTCAAATAATAATATGTCGCCGGATTTGTGCATATTTTTGGCGTTCATAGTTATATATCCGTTTTCCGACGATTCGCGCAACCATATTTCATCGTCTATTAAAACCAGATGATCTGGGGTTATGTCCTGTGAATTCAGGTTCACCGAATACGGGTTTATAATTGTTGTCGCAATAACGCCGATCAGTGCCGCACCGACCAAAAACGGACGTGACATCTGGTACGGGGACAGACCCGCACTGGCCACAATAATACTTTCACTGGATTTTGTCAGGTTATATGATGCCAACAGTGTGCCCATAAACACGGCCAGCGGTAAAAACAGTGGTACATATTCCAACAGACGCCGCCACGCGTCAATGAACGCCGCCACGGCCGTCGGATTAGACGGCAGACGTTCCACAAACGTCACCGCCATAATTATTCCGCATACGACCAGCATAACCAGTCCCACGCCGGAAAAAAATCGGCGCATCAGGAATCGCGTCAAAATTCTTGGTCTAAATCGCATTGTTTTTTGGTCAATCAAAAAAGTATAACCTGTTTAATTGACATTTGCAAAATTAAAATGAATGCTTATAATTTCAACAAAATATACAGGATTTAAGGAAATGGAAAAAAAGCCGATTTCGCGGGCGGGATTTGACGGCCTGCTTAAAGAACTAAAGGATCTGAAGGAAGTTCAGCGTCCGGAAATATTAAAGACGGTGCAATGGGCGCGTTCGTTGGGCGATTTGTCTGAAAATGCGGATTACAGCGCGGCCAAGGAAAAACAACGCCAGATTGATAAGCGTATTCAGTTTATAGAGGATTTTATAAACAACGCCGACGTTATCGATGTGGACAGTTTGTCTGGCGACCGTGTCGTGTTCGGTGCGCGTGTCGTTGCCGAAGATGAAGACGGCAATCGTATGCAGTGTCGCATATTGTCTGATATCGAATCCGATGGGAAACAGGTTATATCTTGCACATCGCCGGTGGGGCGCGCGCTGATTGGGCGATGCGTTGGCGATACGTGCATTGTAAAACTGCCTGGCGGTGAAAAAGAATATGAAATTTTGGAAGTAAAGTTTAAGGAATAAAACCGTATAATGCCGATTCGCGTTTTGCCGGATTTTCTGATAAATCAAATTGCCGCCGGCGAGGTGGTCGAACGTCCCGCCAGTGTGGTCAAAGAACTGGTTGAAAACGCGTTGGATGCGGGTGCGGATCAGATTGTTGTCGATGTTACGGACGGCGGTCGTACGATGATTTCCGTAATTGATAACGGGTGCGGGATGTCGCGCGCAGATTTGGCGCACAGCGTTATGCGGCACGCAACATCGAAATTGCCGTCGGACGATTTGCTGGATATAAATTTTATGGGGTTTCGTGGTGAAGCGTTGCCGTCAATCGCGTCTGTATCCGATATGACAATAGATACTTGTAACGGGGCGGATGAAAACGGTTGGGTTCTGGACTGTAACAGTGGCGACATTCGTCCGTCCGATTGGGATGCGGGCACGCGCATTCGGGTGAAAAATCTGTTTGCCAAAACACCCGCGCGTTTGAAGTTTCTGCGGGCTGACCGTGCGGAAATGATGTCGGTGTTGGATGTTATAAAACGTTTGGCAATGGCGCGTGCGGACGTTGGCTTTACGTTGAATAACAAGTGGCGTTTTCCAAAGAATCAGGAATTATCCGAACGAATCGCAGCGGTTATGGGGGACGACGTTCGCGGGCGTATGTTGGCGGTGGATGCCACATCCACATCAAATGCGGCGATGCGACTGCGCGGGTTTATATCGGAACCGACATTGCGGCGTGCATCATCCGTTGACCAGTTTTTATTTGTGAACGGTCGCCCCGTAAAGGACAAGGTTTTGGTCGGCGCATTGCGCGCGGCGTATATGGACGTTATGCACGCGCGTGAATTTCCGCTGTGTGCATTGTATCTGGATGTGCCGTCGCGTAGTGTCGATGTAAATGTTTCACCTGCTAAGACCGAGGTGCACTTTCTGGAACCGTCGCACGTGCGTGCATTTATAATTAAATCGTTGCGCGATGCGCTGGCACGGACATTAAATGATAATATAGCCGTTTCGCGTCCGGTGGAAAGCGTATCACCGGCACCACAGCCGATGAATTTTACAGAACGCGGATTTCGTGTATGTGCACCACACCGTGGACCGGATTCGGCATTTATGTTTGCTGATGTGGCTGCGCATCATAACACGGCGTCGTCACCACAGGTGGCGTCTGCATCCGCGTCGATTGATGCAGGTGATGAATATATGCCATTGGGGCGCGTTATTGGTCAGATTGGAAATAAATATATATTGGCGCAAAGCGGTGAAAATCTGGTTATTGTCGACCAACACGCGGCGCACGAACGAATAACATATGAACGTCTGCGTCGTCACGCGATAAAGGTGCAACCGCTGTTGACCCCGATAGTTGTGTCATTGCGTGCAGAAGATGTGGCGGCGGTTTTAAGTATTTGTGATGAATTGCGTGATTCTGGTCTGCACATCGATGCGTTTGGCGACACGGCGATTGCGATTTTTGAAAAGCCAGCCGATTGGGACTTGAACTGGGTGGAACTGTTTCACGATGTCGCAGACGAGATTCGCGACCACGGCCATTCCGCACAGATTTCGGAACGGCTGCATCTGAAATTGGCGAACTATGCGTGTCACCACAGTGTGCGGGCAGGGCAAAAATTGGATATAGCGCAGATGGATGCGCTGTTGCGCGATATAGAAAACACCACGCGCGGTGGTGAATGCAACCACGGCCGACCGGTGTATAAAATCATACCACTTGACCAGATAGACGGCTGGTTTGAACGCGTCTGAAATATGGGGCGCGGCAACTATTTTCCTTTACATAACCGGCTTTTTTTACTATTCTGAACCCATAATAATATAATTCAAAGGAGAAATTTTATGCAAGAAACGACCGCTGTTGCAGATGTCGCGACAACTACTGCCGCCACAGCCACCCAGACAACCGATTGGTGGGGCTTGTTGCTGTACTGTCTGATTATTTTCGCAATCATTTATTTCTTTATGGTGCGGCCAAACAAAAAGCGTATGGCTGAATATCAAAAAATGCTGGATTCGTTACAGGTGGGCAATCGCGTACTGGCGGCTGGTATTTATGGAACAATCAAAAAGGTAAATGATAAAACAATCGAAATGGAAATTGCCGACGGCGTCGTGATAGAAGTGAACAAGGGCGCTATCGCAAACGTTGAACAATAAAGGGTTGTGGTATGTTTAAAAAACTGGCGATAATTTTTGTTGCGGTGTTTGGTGTGTTGTTGGCCGTACCAACAATGATACCCAGTTTGGCGCCGTATTTCCCGTCGTGGATTCAGCCGATACAACTGGGGCTGGACTTGAAGGGCGGGGCACAGTTGTTGTTAGAGGTTGACACCAACACAATGATGCGTGATAAAACGGCCCAGTTGTATGAAGACGCGCGCAGTGCATTGATTGACCGTGACCGTGGCGTTATCAGATATTCAAATCTGCGTAATGCGGACGGGGTTGTGTCGTTCGTTGTGCGTGATGATGCCGATGTGTCCAAGGCACGTGGACGTCTGCGCAGTGAATTTGGTGATACGGTTGATATCAGTGTGGACGGGCGCAATGTGTCGCTGACATATTCGCAAAAGGCGCGCGATGAAATGGTGCAAGATGCATTGTCACGCAGTATTGAAATTGTTCGTCGTCGTATTGATGCACTGGGGACCAAGGAACCGTCCATACAAAGCCAGGGTGGAAAATATATCTTGGTGCAGTTGCCGGGCGTTGATAATCCCGAACGTATCAAGGAATTGATTGGTCAAACTGCGAAAATGACGTTCCATTTGGTGAACGAAAACGTTACTGCGGAACAGCTGGCATCGGGCCACGCGCCAAAGGGTACGGAATTTTTGCCATATATGGAAGATCCAAATCAGAAAATACCGGTCTATACCCGGGTTGAGGTGTCCGGCGAATCGTTAAAGGATTCCCAGGCGGACTTTGACCAGAATAATATGCCGGTTGTGACGACGGTGTTTGACGCATCTGGCGCGCGTAAATTTGCAAAACTAACAACCGAACACGTAAATGAACGATTCGCGATTGTATTGGATGATATGGTTTTGTCCGCGCCGACAATTCGTGAACCGATTCCGGGTGGTCGTGGTCAGATTTCCGGTGGGTTCACCTTACAGGGTGCAAAAGATTTGGCCGTACTGTTGCGCAGCGGTGCTTTGCCGGCACCATTACAGGTTATAGAAGAACGTACCGTTGGTGCTGGATTGGGTGCTGATACGATTGAATCCGGTAAAATTGCGTCTATGTTCGGTGTCATATTTATTATGATATTTATGATTATCTGTTATCGCGGATTCGGTGTTATCGCCAGTTTTGTATTGTTGGTGAACCTGGCAATGATTATTGGAATTTCTGCGGTGCTGGGGGCGACGCTAACGTTGCCGGGAATTGCGGGTATCGTGTTGACACTGGGGATGGCGGTCGATGCGAATATTCTGCCGTTTGAACGAATACGCGATGAAATCCGTGCGGGCGCAACATCATTACGTGCGGTCGAGGCCGGTTTCCATCGTTCTATGAAGGCCGTTTTGGACGGAAATCTGACGAACCTGATTTGTTCGCTGGTGCTGTTCCAGTTTGGAGCCGGGCCAATTCGCGGATTTGCGGTGACGCTGTCCATTGGTGTTTTGACAACGCTGTTCACGTGCGTGTCCCTGTCCAAGGTTATTATTGACTGGTATATGAACGGCAAAAATAAAAAAATCAGTTATGTAAAGAGCAAGTAAGGGGCGGTCGATGAAACTGAAATTTATGAAATATCGTAAACTGTCGTACTGGATTGCGGGCGCGTTTATTGTATTGTCGGTGTTGTCACTGATTTTCCGCGGTCTGAATTACGGCATTGATTTCGCAGGTGGTATATCGATGGAGGTTACACCTGTGTCTGCGGACTATACAATCGATAAAATGCGTGCCGATTTGGAACAATTTAATCCAGAATTGCAATCCGTTGGTGACAATGGTGCGATATTGGTGCGTGTCGGGTTGCCACGTGGTGCAACGGATGCCCAGCAAAATCAGCGCGTCACGGAAATCAAGGATATTTTGGGCAACAATGTTGAATATTCCCAGGTTCAGATTGTCGGACCAAAAATCGGTGGTGAACTGGTACGTGGCGGTATTTTGGCGGTATTATTCTCGTTCGTGTTGATGGCTATATATATATGGGTGCGTTATCGTGGCGGATATGCAATCGGGTCATTTATATCACTGTGTCTGGACTTTGTTATTATGTTTGGGTTCTTTTCCATAACGGGATTGGAATTTAATCAGACAGCGATTGCGGTTATTTTGATGGGCGTTGGTTATTCCATAAATGACAAAGTTGTCAATTATGACCGTATCGAAGAAAATATTAAAAAATACCATAAAATGCCGATGGATGATTTGATTGACCTGTCCGTGAACGAAATGATGCGCCGTACGATTATGACAGGATTGTCAACAATTCTGGCGATGGTGGCGTTGTATCTGTTCGGCGGGGCGATGTTGCGCGATTTTGCAATCGCAATGACGTTCGCTGTCGTTATGGGGACGTTCACCAGTATTTATATTTCTAATGTGATTTTGTATCACTTTAACCTGCGTGACGATACAAAGTAATGGCTTCGCAACCAGGGGGAGGGGACTGTATATGAAAATAGCAAAATTATTTTTGTTTGGTTTTTTAACCCTGGGTGTGACACCGTGCTTTGCAGACAGTTTGTTTTTCGAAGATGAACCAGTACAAGATGGCCTGAACGTTTTTGACGTATCGGCTACATTTGCCGATATATATGAAAAATTGGATGGTGTAAAGTGGGGCGGCAAAAACATAAACGTCGCGATTGAAAGTTTGGAAAATTTGAACACTAATGCACACATCGCCGCAACGGACGAACGGGTTGTTCTGGTGTGGGGGGATGCGATTATCGCAAATTATCCGCGGCCCACGCCCGGTGACTGGCAGGGTTTCGGTGAAATTACGACGGCATTGGTATTAAAACTACGCGCGAATGATGCGGCTTTGCACGCGGCCAGTGAAAGCGAAATGTATCAAATGGTTGTTGACAGTTTGATGCGCGGTATTGATGAAAACGGTCGCTATATTTATTCCAGACGTGCAGAAATTACAGAAGACGGACGTATTTTAACCAGTGTCGGACTGGAGGGTGCACGCGACGCGCGCGGTAACTGGCGCGTGACCGGCGTGTTCAAGGATTCGCCCGCCGACACTGCGGGTCTGCGTGAAGGGGATTTGATTGTTTCCATAAATGGTCAAAATGTTGCGGCGATGTCCGATGCGGAACTGTCCGCGGCGATGTCGGGATTTAATTCCGGGACATCTAAAATAAAATTGTTGTCGCCGGGTGGGGAACGCGATGTTGTTCTGCGTCGTGCAACGGTTATATTGGCGGATGCGGATGTTGTTCATCGCAGTGATGCTGACACCGGTGGCATACTGGAAATTGTTGTTCACAAGATTTCGGATAACACTGTTTCCATCGTGAACGAGGCATTGGCAAAATACCAGGATGTTTCCGGAATAATTTTGGATTTGCGTGCGGCGACTGGTGATGACGAACGGGCGGCGGCAAAACTGGCGGGGTTGTTTATAGGCAAAAAACCAGTTATGCGTATTGTGGAAACCGCTCGTGACGAGGTTGAAGTTATTCCCGGTGGCGATGCCGTAACAGATGCGCCGGTTGTGGTGTTGATGTCCAATATGACGCGTGGCACGGCCGAAGCCGTCGTTGCCGCTTTTTATGAAAATGAACGCGGTGTTTTGGTCGGTACACCGACCGCGGGCAGTGCGCGAATTGCAACGCGAATCAATTTGGAAAATGGCGGCGCGTTGGAATTGCTGAACAAATCAATCAAGACGGGTACCGGCCGCGCAATAGATGGCCGCGGAATATTTCCGATTGTTTGTTTGTCTAATATTCGTTCCACTAACCAGCAAAACGCGTTTTTCTTGAACGTGATAAATAATGATTTTAATGCCCAGGATTTTAACCGTGACGATGATATAGATGTTGATGCCGTGCGTCGCGGTTGCCCCGTTATTACCAGTGGCGCGGATGAAGATGCTTTGTCCGCCGCTGTTGCTGCAAAGATATTGACTGATTCAAAACTTTACAATAAACTGGTTGCAGAATAATACAGATGCGGGGAAACAATGTTTTTAACAACTGACAATAAAATTAAATGGAATTGGCTGGCGTGGGGTGCCGTGGTAACGGTACTGTTGGTGTTTGTCGGTATTGTATGGCTTGACCAACCGTTGTATCTGTTTCTGCGCGGGTTTGACGGATGGCTGTGGCGTTTGTTCGATGTCGTTTTTGATGCGAAGATGTGGATTATAGTTTCCGCGATTGTTTTGTTGGTGTTCTATATAAAAAAGATACTTAAATCAAAGCCGCATTTTCGAAACGAAAAGAATAAATTTAGTTTAATTGTATTTTGTCGCGACTTTATACATAAAACACGCAACAGTTATGCGTTCTTTGTTCTGTGTTCTGTTTTGGCGGCCAGCATTGTTGGCAAGTTGTTGAAAATTATAATCGGACGTATGCGTCCCGTGTTTTTTGAAGCGTTGGACAAGGTTGGTTTTGTTCCGTTTTCAACAGATTGGGCGTTTAATTCTATGCCGTCTGGACATACGTTTGCGTCGTTTGCAGGACTGGTTATGCTGGGGCTGTTGGCGCCACGGGTCAAATGGTTCACGTGGTCGCTGGCCATTGTTATCGGTCTGTCGCGCATATGTGTTGGGGCACATTGGCCGTCAGATGTTATTCTGGGCGCGTTCATCGGTATGGTTGCCGCCGACTTTGTAAAGGCCGGATTAAAATATCACGGGGCCGAAATAGCCAAATAATCTATTTTTATCTAAAACCTAACATTTTCGTATTTTTTGTGATAAAATGCGGAATATGGCAAGGCAGTCGAATTTTTTACCGGAAAGTGTTTCAAATGCATTGAAAAGTATTACAAAGCGCGCTGCGGGTGGCGTGCTTTTGGCACTGGCGTTGTGGGCGTTGTATGCGCTGGTGTTCTTTAATCCATATTTGGACGGCTTTGCTGCAGCCAGCACGTTTGGTGAACAGTCCGTTATGGGGCAGATTGTCGGGTTCTTGCGATATGGCATCGGTTTTGTTCCGTCAATGTTTTTGATTTTGTGTATTGCGCGGTGGGGGCTGGCCTGGTTGGCGGGCTGGGAAAGCGACGCTACGCCGGAATTTAATTTTATAAAATGCTTTATTGCCGTATGTGCAGGTGCGGCCGGTTTTGGGCTTATCGCGCCGGCTGATACGTTCGGGGGGCTGGCTGGTTGTATTGTTGCCGCCGATGTGTCGGGACTGATTGGCGCGTGGGGCGCGTTGGTCGGTATTGCAGCGTTGGGCATATTTATTGTTATGGGGGCGCGGTTGCTGCATATAAAATGGTCCCATATAAAAAGTGCCGCGCAAATTATATGGCGTGGGGTGCGATGGGTTCTGTCTATATTTCATCTGGTGCCGGCGCCTGCTGCTGCGGACGATGCCGATGCGGAATATTATGACGAAGACGTGACAGACGAAGAATCCGATGAAGCGGCACAATCTGATGCAACGCCGTCATCGCGGGCTGCAACGCGTCGTGCACGCAAACGCGCAACGCGTGCGGTACGTGTCGCAAATGCTGGTGAACACGAATATGAATTGCCGGACCCGGCGTTTTTGGAGCGTTCCAATTTTGGGAAAAATATTGTTACCCCGGAATTAAAGCGTAATGCCGCCGCAATGGAAATGCACTTTGCAGAATACGGTGTTCACGGCAAAGTTGTCGGAATTAGGCCGGGGCCGATTGTGACACTGTACGAATTTATGCCGGAAAGCGGTGTTCGTATGGCCGATGTCAGCAAGACGGTAAAGGATATGACGCGTTCTATGGCAACTGAAAGTATTCGTATCGCCCATATCCCCAGCACGCAGTTGATTGGTGTTGAAATGGTGAATATAACGCGTCAAACGGTGCGGTTCCAATCATTGGTGGATAATGATACATTTATAAATTCGAAATATAAAATACCGTTGGCACTGGGGGTCGATATTGGTGGAAACCCGATGTACTTTGATTTGGCAAAAATGCCGCATATGTTGATTGCGGGACGTACGGGATCTGGTAAGTCAGTTTTTGTCCAATCGATCATTATGTCTATCGTTTATCACTTTACACCAGACAAGTGCAAATTGATAATAATTGACCCCAAGGGTGTTGATTTTGGATTCTGGGATGATATACCGCATTTGATTACACCGATTGTGAAATTAGATGCGGCGGCGGCGGTAAATGCGCTGAAATGGGCCGTGCGCGAGATGGAGGATAGATACAAGCAATTACAGGTTTTGAACGCGCGCAATATAGAAAGCTATAACGAAATGGCGGCACAAAAGCGCGCGGCCGGTGAAAAAGTTACGCGCCAGGTTGCCGTTGGCACCGACGAAGAAACAGGCGAATTGCTGTTTGAAACACAGGAAGTCGATTTGTCTGATATGCCGTATATAGTAATCATTATAGACGAAGTTGCCGATTTGATGAGTTTGGCCCGTAAAGAGGTCGAGGCCTGTGTCCAGCGTATCGCGCAAAAGGCGCGTGCGGCCGGAATACACCTGGTTATGGCGACCCAGCGTCCGGATGCGACAACAATCACCGGTGTTATCAAGGCGAATTTCCCGACGCGTGTGTCTTTCCAGGCGCGTAGTGTTATTGATTCTATGACAACATTGGGTGAAAAGGGCGCGGAACAATTACTGTCTTGTGGTGATATGCTGTTCAGTGAAGCGGGGCGCGTTCCGGTGCGTATACACGGCGCATTTATATCTGATGAAGAAATGAACCGTGTTGGGGATTTTCTGCGTGCCCAGGGCGAACCTGAATACGCTGCGGGTGTCACTGACGGTGACGTGGGCGATATTGATGCGGGTGGGGCGATTCCCGGACTGCCGGGGGCGGCGCCGTCGCGTGCGGACAAGGACGCCGACCTGTACACCCAGGCCAAGGAAATTGTTCTGCGTGATAAAAAACCAACGATTTCATATATCCAGCGTCGTTTGGGTGTCGGGTATAACAAGGCCGCCGGATTTATGGAGCGTATGGAGCAGGAGGGCGTCGTCAGTGCGCCAGACGCTAATAACAAACGTCATATATTATAATGGGAAAACCGCCGTATGGCGGTTTTCTGCTTTTTATACTTTTTTGTGGCCGGTTTTTATGATATAATTTTTTCCAAAAGGAGAATTAGATAATGATAAAGCATTTGTCTTTGTTTGCCGCGGTGGCGGTGTTATTTGGTGCGACGCCGGTTATGGCGGCGACAAATTCTGGTACGCGTGCGGCGTCCAGTGCCGATTTAACTGGGGCGCCGGCTGTACGTGAACGTACCCAGGTAAATTATGAAAAATACACAACGCGCACATCGACAAAAACATACGACCAGGCCGATGCCGCGAATATTTATTATACCACGCCGGCAAACCGCAGCGAACTGTACAAACAATATGACGCCGGCAACGGCACGGCAACTGTTCGCACGACACGTGCGGAAACATATCGCACGGAATTGCGTCGTAAATATTATCTGGCGCATCCGTTCTTTCAGCCGACCAAGGGTAAGTTTGGTTCTGTGACAGATTTGTCATATAATTCAAATTCATATGATTTGGCGTTGACGCCGGCAGAGGGTGTCGCTTTGTCGGATCCGAACGGCAAATGGGATATGAGCCAGTTTTCTATCAAGGAAGATTTCAGTTATGGTATAACCGACAGATTGGCTGTGTTGGCAATGGCGCGTTTTGATATGTCGGATTATAAGTTTGATTGGGCTTTGCCACAAACGCCAGATGATACGATGGATGACAATGGGATAAATCTGTTGGGATTGGGGCTGCAATGGCGGTTTGTTGATACAACCGACTGGATTGCAACCGCGTCAGCATACTATCAGTATCAGCAAGATGTTTCCAACAATATTGTTCTGGATTTGAAGGCGGGTTACAAAATTAGTTCGTCCACAATATATGGATTGGTTCGCGGTTGGTATCTGAACTTTGACGGTAATTCGTACGGTAACGGTGTTACCGGTAAAACGGCCGAAGGCGAAGATGCGACATTCTATCTGGCATATAACACTGATGCTGATAACACATTTTATGTAGAAGGTGGTGTCGGTGTGTTTAGTGTTCTGGATGAAGATTGGACATTAAATGTCGAAGCCATATTGGGTAACTATGACTGGCACAACCAGGCCAGCTTAAAGGCCGCAATCGGTTGGCAGCCAAACGATTGGTTCGCGCTGAACCTGTATGGACGTATGGCTGTGTGGGATTCCGCCAATGGTAAAGATTTGTCGTTCTGGCAAACAGATACAAATCCGGACAGCCCGTATTATACCCAGTTGATTAGAATGGGCGAAGCAAATCTGGATAATTATTCAGATTTCTCGGTCGGGTTACAGGCGATATTTATGTTCTAGAAAAATATGGTCTTTTGCCGGGTGACAGGTTTGTCACCCGGACAATATTGTAATATATAAATATATGTAAAGGGAGAGAGATGCGTAAATTTTTAGCCAGTTTATTTGCCGTCTTTATCGGTGTTATGCCAGTTGTGGGTGGCGCACGTGCGGACGGTTTGGATTTTGATACAACAGATCCGTTGTATATGCTGAAAACTAACGATGTTCTGTCGGAAACAACGCTGACGTACTGGGATAATGTGTTGCGTTTGGAAGAGACGATTTCTTATGGTATAAATGACAGGTTATCGGTTGGCATCAATGCAAATTTTCAACAGGATTTTGACGGTTCCGAAGATGGTTTTGGTGCAGTTGATTTGGGCGGTGTATATCGTGTCGGTACCGCGTCTGGTAACAGTGCGCGCATAATATCTGATGTTTTGTTTGGGTTGAAGTTTGGCGGATCGTCACACGTTCGCACGCCCGACTATGCGGATTCAACATATTATGCTGGATATCGTTTCGGTCGTCAGTGGGCGGGTATGACATTGGCTGCAACAATTAAATCCAGTTGGATTTTTGATGATGACCGTGGTATGGCATATATTGACTTTATGCCAGAGGCATATTTCCGCATAGCCGATGATTGGCGGTTGGGGGCAAACTTTACATTGCGTAAGGCAACCAATCCACACTATAACCAAGAATGGCTGGGTGGAAAAATCGTACGTCAATATGGTCGCACACAATATACAGCACATTTGGACTATGAGTTTGAAAGCGATGATTTACAGGTCGGTCTAAATGTAAATATTTTATTCTGATAATAAAAATATCCCGCAGTGTGCGGGATTTTTTATTTAGGTGCGTATGTTGACATTTTGTGTATTAGTGCAATAATTGGCGTATGATGAATGAAAAAATTGTATTTGTTTTTCCGGGCCAGGGTTCGCAATATATCGGTATGGGACACGATTTGTTTCAAGAGTATCCAGTTGTGCGCTATACATTTGAACAGGTATCAGACATTTCACACAAAGATATTGCAAAAGTTTGCTTCAACGGGCCAGCAGATGTATTAAACCGTCCGGAATGGACGTCTTTGGGAACGTTTGCACACTCGGTGTCTATTGCACGTATTATTGAAGAACATTTTTCTAGTCCTTTGTACAATATAGGTTATGCAATTGTTGGGCATTCTATGGGGCAATATTCGGCATTGCATTGCGCGGGCAGTTTAACATTGGGGGATGCGGCGCGGTTATTGTCGGCGCGTTCAACATATATGTCTATGACTGATAAAATGGGCGGTGGTATGGCGTGTATTGTCGGACTGTCCCAGGAAGATGTTGAAACGTGTTTGTTTTCTGCAACAGGGCACGGTTATGCGGCGATTTCAAACCACAATGCGCGCGATCAATTTATAATCAGTGGCCAGAATGCCGCACTGGATGCGGTCATTGCACGTGCCCAAGAAAAGGGTGCACGTCTGGCCAGGCGTCTAAATGTTGCGGTGCCTGCGCATTGTGCACTGATGGAAAATGCGGAAATTTTATTACGGCGTCGTTTGGAATCTATTGATGTTTTGCCGCCTAAAACAAACTGGTTTTCAAATCAGACCGCAAATGTTATGACCAATCCCCAGGATGTAAAAGATTCTTTGGCAGATCAGATGACGCACGGTGTGCGCTGGTTAGACATAATGGAAAAATTTCCGCAATACAATATATCCACCGCGTACGAATTGGGGCCGGGCAAGACATTGACTGGTTTGATACGCCGCGCCAATGTCGGTGTTGATTCTCGTCATACGGATACATTAAAAAATGTGCGCGTTATGATAGATAATTTAGAGAAAAATTTTTCACGCTGATGTGGCTCTGGGTCAGGATTTTTTCGCGTTTATCTTTGCGCGTAACCCGTCCCAATATTCCAATCGCTTTTTTATCTCTCGTTCAAAGCCGCGTTCAATCGGATGATAGAATTTTTGCCGCGGCATCGATTCGGGAAAACAGTTTTGACCAGAAAATCCGGATTCCGTGTCTGGTTCATATATGTATCCAGCGCCATAGCCCATTTCGCGCATCATACGCGTTGGCGCATTTAGTATGTTTTTGGGCGGCATTAAACTGCCCGTATCGCGTGCAGCGCGGTATGCAGCATTTTGTGCGCGATAGTTTGCGGTGCTTTTGGGCGCGGTGCCCAGATATATAACCAGTTCGGTCAGTGCCAGGTCACCTTCTGGGCTGCCCATACGTTCATACACCTGCCAGGCGGCCAGTGCGATTTGCATTGCGTTCGGATCAGCCAGACCAATATCTTCCATAGCGAATCGGGTCAGACGACGAAACAGATACATCGGATCCTGGCCTGATGTCATCATACGTGCCGTCCAATATAATGCCGCGTCCGTATCGCTGGCACGCAAAGATTTATGCACCGCGGATATCAGGTTGTAATGTTCGTCGCCCGTCTTGTCGGACAGGGGCGCACGCTTTTGTATCGCGGCGTCCAATGCGTCCGGTGTCAAATTGTGTTTGAAATTGGCATTTGACAGGTATTCTATCGTATTCAGCAGAAAACGTGCGTCGCCATCCGACATCTGCGCCAGATGCAGGCGCGCCGCGTCGTCCAGCGGCATTTTTTTATTCAGAAACTTTTCCGCGCGTGTAATCAGCGTCATTAAATCTTCGGTTGACAACGGCTGCAACACGCCAACGTGGCATCGCGACAGCAATGCGTTGTTCAAATTAAAACTGGGGTTTTCAGTTGTCGCACCCATAAATACGACGGTGCCGTCTTCTAGATATGGTAATAATGTATCCTGTTGCGTTTTGTTAAAGCGGTGGATTTCATCGATAAACAGTAATGTGCTGCGCCCGATTTCACGGTTCATACGCGCGGCCTCCATCGCTTTTTTTATATCCGCTGTTCCAGAAAACACCGCAGACATCGGAACAAAATCCATATCAACAGATTTTGCCAGCGCGCGTGCAATCGTTGTTTTACCGCATCCCGGCGGTCCCCACAGTATCAAATTTGATAACTTGTGATTGTCAACCATACGGCGCACCAGACCGTTTTCACCCAATAACTGCGACTGACCCACGATTTCATCAATCGTTGACGGGCGCATTAAATCGGCAAGTGGTCTGTTTTCCGTGGGCATTTTATAATTTTACTTGGGTTTTATTTAATCTTTATTTGTGATATAATAAATTTTAGTAAATAAACGTGGGGTTTTCAATTGGTAAGTGCAAATAAAGATTCATCAGAATTTACACTGGCGGTGGCTAATTTGGCGGCGGCGGCGATTGCGGCAAATCCGTCCCTGACGATGGAGCAGGCCGTTCGCGCCGCGCGGGAAAGTTTGCAGCGTGTCGCGCCCAGTGCACAGCAAATTGCCGCAACTGTTCGACCGGATAAAATTCAATGTTTGGAAGACGGAACTTGGCACGTGATGTTGCGCCGATATGTGCGGCGACGCTTTAATATGACACCACAGCAGTATAGGGCGAAATGGGGCTTGCCAGATGACTATCCGTTCGTTGCGCCGAATTATTCTGCGCGGCGTTCTAAAATCGCTAAAAAATCTGGTCTGGGTAAAAAATAGGAACTTTGCAATGGCCGAAAAATTTAGACAAATTGTTGCCACACCCGAAGAAGCGGCGAAAAAATTACGCCGTGCTATAGAACGCACGCAGCCGGTTGAATATGTGCGTGAACGTCGTCGGGCAAAAAATGATGCCGGGCAAACGGGGAGCGCGGCGGAATTTGCCGATGCGGCCGCGATAATGGGGCTGGGGGCTGCGAAGTGGTCGGCGTGGTTGGCCGCGGGCGGGGCGCAGTTGCTGTTGACGTTGGCACGTTGGACGACAATGGATAATGTGTTTTTGCGCCGATTGGAAAACAAACTGGCGGTTATGAATGTTGGAAAAAACAAGCACGGAAAACCAAAAAAACTGTCAGCGTTTGCAAAAAAGTACCCGAATTTGTCGGCGCATATTTTATGGCTGATTGGGTTGTCCGCGGTGACGGGCGGAACATATCTTGGGGTTGATGTGGTGCCAGATAAAATTCAGCAGTATAAGGAATGGCGCGCCGAACGCCAGGCCGAAAAAGATGCCGAGGCAGCCGCACGCAACACATATCGTGCATTTTTGAACAAAATGCGTCCAATAACGCCGTTTTTAATTGCTGACCTGATTGCCAAGGAAGGTGTACACGTTGATGAAAATGGTATGCATACGCCATATCGCGATTCGCGCGGAATACCGACAATCGGATTTGGTTCAACAATGCTAAAAGACGGCAGTCGCGTTACTATGAAAACGCCGCCAATCACCACGGATGAAGCGTATGAATTGGCCCGTTGGCATCTGGAAGAGGGGGAAACTTATTTCGTTTTATATTGTTATGATGTGGCAATGGACGGGATAGATGTTGCCACCACCAGTGAAGCATTGGGTTTAAGTTCCATAATATATAATTCTTATTCAAAACTGTTTGAAAACCCCAATGATAAAAATCACAAGGAAAGATTTGCTGAACTGCGCAACATATATGATGAATACGGGTATGCCGTGCCAGACAGTTTGGTGCGCCAGTGTTTTGCACGTTATCCCGTCAATGATGCGACAAGTTTTGGGCGTGCATTGATGGACAACGCGGACATAGGCGCGGCTGCGGATAAATTGGGGGGATTTTTGGCCGGTGGACGCGGGATATATTGGCGCCGCTGGTTGGAAGCAGGATTATTGACCGGTCGTATATCACCACAGATGCTGTTAAATTGTCCTGTGAACGGAATGTATGAATTCTTTATGGTGATGGACGGTAAAAAGGACGCGTTTTTTGTCGGGGATATAGATAACCGTCACGTGAATACGGAAACATATGCGGAATTTGAAAAATGGCTAGCTAATCCAATAAATGCTCGTGGGGAAAGTTTGGGTGGGTGGCGCCGTGTGGGCGACTATCTGCCGGGGGATATATTGGCGTACTGCCAGACGGGGCGCTGTGAACTGGGCGGACGCGAATTCGAACATATTGTAAAGTCACGTGAAGCGGTAGAGGTTAAAACATATACCCTGGGTTATGACGAACAATATAAAAATGCCATTGCCGCCTATAACGCCGGTGACTATGCTGGGGCGGCCACGCAGTTTGAAAAAATGATTGATTCATATCCAGATAATGCATTGCTGCATAATGATTTGGCGGCGGCGTATAATCATCTGGGACAATATGATGCTGCCGTTGCCCAGGCGCGTGAAATACTGCATCGTATCGGCGATAAAAGTCAATATGCTGCCGCGCAGTATAATGCCGGGTTCGCGTACGAGCAAATGGGAAATTTAGACCGCGCATTGGCTAATTATAAATTGGCTGTTGCAAATGGAAATGTTCGTGTGCGCAATGACATCGTTCGTGTGCAAAACAAAATAAAGTCAGGAAAGACAATCGCTTTTAACGATGCGGTGCGCAATATGCGTGCAACCGATGATGTAAATGTAATCGGTAATTTACGTGACAATACTCATACGGCATAAAAACAATGGGGATAGGCACAAGATGAAGGTATATGTAAATTATAACGATTCGCGTTGGCGTAAATATAAAATTGATTTTGATAAAATCGCAAATGCAGCGGCGGTTGGTGTTGACCCCGATGCCGAAGTGTCGATTGTTCTGACCAATGACGATGAAATTCATAAACTGAATCGTGAATATAGAAAAATCGATCGTGCGACAAACGTGCTGTCGTTTGAACTGGACGATGATATTTTGTTGGGGGACATTTATATATCTTTGGATACTGTTATGAGTGAGGCGGCGTCAGAACATATCAGTGTTGCCGACCATACGGCGCATATGGTTGTACACGGTGTTTTACATCTGATGGGATATGATCATATACGTGTGCGTGACGCTAAAAAAATGGAATCGCGCGAGGTTGAAATTCTAAAATCATTAAATATAAAAAATCCCTATGTGCCGGAATCCGCCGTATGCGACGATTTGTCGTGTTGCCCAGGCGGACGGTTTTTATCGTGGTGGCGACGCATTGCGCGTCCAGGTGGCGTATGGCAGTATGTGGTTATGGCCGTGCTGGGTGGTTTGGCAGCGTTGGGATTTGCGCCGCTTCATTTATGGTGGGTGACAGTACTGGCGGTTATATGCGCGTATGGAATATCTTTGCGCGGATCATCGCGCCCAGGCGTATGTGCAGCGTTTCTGCGAATTTTCCCGTTTAGTGCGGCATATGCACTGGCTATGTTTTGGTGGGTTACGCATTCGATATATGTTGTGCCAGAACTGACCGCGCAATTTGCAATATGGACCGTGCCGGCATTGCTTGGGATTGCGCTGACCGGCGGAATTATATTTGCAGTGCCGTTCGTTGTGGTTATGCGTATGCGTACCTGTGCGGCGTGCCGGCCATTTGTGTTCGCGGCAACGTGGACGTTGGTGCTGTGGCTGCGGGAATGGCTGTTCACGGGGTTCCCGTGGAATCCGGTTGCGAATATCGTGATTCAAATGCCAGTGCTGGCAAATTCTATGTCGTTGTGGGGGGCGTTGGGGCTGACGTTTATAATAGTCGGATTGTGCGCCGCCGTGATGGAAGTTATGCGTAATCGTAAAAGTGGCTTGGCTTGGATTGTGTTTGGTATTTTTGTATTGCTGATGCTTATTGGTGCTGCGTGGGGGGTAAAAAATATCCAATATGCACAACGTGGTGATAATGTCAGTCCCATAATCCGTGTGGTTCAGCCCGCACGTGCCCAAAATCAGAAAATGGCCTATACTCGTGCGGATGCAATTCGTAATGCAACTGAAAATGTTCGTGCTTTGACCGCATTGGCCGCGGTTCCGGGAAATCACGATTTAGTTGTTTTCCCTGAAACTTCGTATCCGTTCACGATTGTTGATGGTGACAATATGCCACTGGGGCCGGCGTTGGACAAGGATGTTGTTGTTGGGGCTATGCACTATGCGGACGGGCGTATGTATAATTCTATGCTTGTTGCTTCGGCAGACGGTGATATTAAAAAAATATATAACAAATCGCATCTGGTGCCGTTTGGTGAATATGCGCCGTTGGGTGGGCTGTTGCCGTCGCCGGGTCAGTTGTCCCGCGGGGGCGGCGCAGATGTTATAAATATGAACGTCGGGGAACGTACGTTTTCTTTTGCGCCGGCGATATGCTATGAAATTATATTTTCCGATTCGTTGGTCTTGGATGGGCAGATGCCAGATGCCGTTATAAATATCACAAATGATACCTGGTTTGGAAATACGCCCGGTACGTATCAGCATCTGGATATGGTGCGCCGGTATGCAATCGAATCGGGACTGCCGATTGTTCGTGCTAATTATTCTGGAATCAGTGCCTTTGTTTCCGCAGATGGGATTGTTTTGTCACAGATTCCGGTGGGGCGCCCAGGATATATGGACGGCATCGTGTGGGGGGCACATATGACGCCGTATCGCGCGATTGGACGCGATGGGACTATGGCGATAATACTGCTGTTTGCGTGTATATGCACGATTTCGCTGTATGCATATGCGCGTCGTGAATAAAAAAACACGCCATTGTGGCGTGTTTTTTTTATATTGTTGTGATCAGATAAAAAATGTTATAATATGAACAGTATCCTGTGATAAAGCGGATACCGGGATTCATAACCCGTGGGTGGCGTTCCCAGGTGGAACGAAAAAACTCCTGCATAATAAAGTGGCAGGAGAATTGCGTTATATATCGAAGGCGCAATGCTATTCCACTCTATAGTTATGAATCTCCTGCCACCTGAATTTTCGGGTGGTTTTTTTATTTGTCTGTATTATACGAATATGTATGGTGCAATTACACAGGATTGTTTGCACGTGGTTTATTTAGGAATCTTGTACGTGCCGCAATACCCAAACGCGTATCGCAGAAGACAGATTTGTTCCCGGTGTGCGCGATGCATCTATGTGTTCAATAATTGATGCGACAGATTTTTTTTCACGTGTCGCGATTTCGCGCAATGCGGTTATAAATTCCGCTTCCAGTGAAATACTGGTTTGATGACCGGACAAAGATACGGACAGTTTTTTCATTTTATATTTTTCCCGCTATCAGGCAATCTGACATTGCGCGATAGGCATCGTCATATGTTCGCATTGTGTTTAATGTCAGGTTATCCAGCATAACATATTTGCCGAACGAATCGAAAGCAAACCAAAATAAGTCATTTCGGCCAAAAATTGTTTTTCCGTGCATCCGGGAAATACCGGCCAAATCCATATTTATTTGCAATATGGACGGAATAGGATATTTTGTTCCGCGTGCAATTTCCATCGGACCAAAAATGTATCCAGTCCCCAGATTTGCCCCACCGCATTTGATATAAAAGTCGATTATTGGCTGTGGCAATATCGCCGCGCGCATACGTTGCAGTGCGTTGTTGGCCAAAATTATCGACTGTTCAGTTGCAGGGGGTGCAAACAGCGTGCCGTGGCGTTGCATCAATGATAAAAATTCTTCATAGTTCATTGCTGTGCCCCGTTATTGTTCCATTGCACGTGATGCGGCGATTTGCGCCGCCATTTGACTTAAACGGTCGGCGGTTGCGTTACCGCCGTCACCGCCAGCCGCGTTGTGTGCGGATATATAAACCTTTTTGGCGGGATTTGGCAGCCATACCGTTTGAGCATCGCTTTGTTCCAATATGAATCTGTCAAGACGCTGGGACTGTGGAAATGTCCAACACATAAACAGATTGTCTATATCCATTTTCCCGCCCCAAACCAATGGGACACGAAATCGTATGGATATGTTTTGTGGTAATGTCCGACCCATAATCAGTGACATAAATTCATCCTGGGTCAGGTTCATCATTGCTAATTCTTCGACCGAATCGGTCAGTGATTCCATAAATCTTCGACACAGTTTTTTGTATTGCGCAAACCAGTCGGAATCAACACGCGTTGGTGTGGGGCGAATTTCTATAACCGGCATATCGCCCATATTCATTTCGGTCAATCTGCGTGTGGCAGATTCCTGGTTTAGCTGCATCAGATTTTCCCTATGTGTGTAATGACGGCATCAATATATTGCGAATACGCGTCGAACATACCGTCATCGTCCGCTGGCGTGGGCGGATTGGGGTTTGCACGCATATATTCGCGCACTTCGTCAATCTTATTAAACATCAAGATATCTTGAAATTCAGATGTTGCGGCATCCGGTGCGGCGACGGCAAAGCCATTTACACTGATGTATGTTTCATCCAGTGTGTCGGCGAATACCTGTTGAAACTTTTCAATTATTGCGCGCACGTCTGTTGTTTTGACGCCCACGCATCCCAACCACATTGTTTCATTTGTACCAATTGCAATCAGCGCGGTTTGAATACCGTTGACGCGTGTATTCGGCTTTACAGTATACCCAGCGCCACTGAATATTTCACGCAGTGCGGTTGCGTCTGATTCTGATTGCTGTTGTGCAATGTTTCTGGTTGGTGTTGCGGTTTGGTGTGCCGACATAAAATTCCCGTTCAGCGTCGGCAATACCAGACGTGGTGGTCGTGCGGTCGGTGGCGGGGTGGGCTGTGTTGGTGTTTGTGGCGCGGGTTGGACTTCGGCGCCCATTATATCCAGTGTTGACGCGTCATTGTTTGCTATATGTGCAGGTGTAACAGGCACGTTTTGAGTATTGTTATTTGTTGCCGATGTGCTATCAGAATTCTGTTTAGAAACCCGCACAATTGGCAGGCGGATTCGACGCTTTCGCGGGCGCACAACTAGATATAATCCAAAAATCGTTATAAAAATCGCCACCGCCATAGATACATAAAATCCCGGCTTTATTGGGGTTCGTGCGGCCTGGAGTGATGCGACATATTGCCAGTGTGATGCAGAAAATATATCAAATCCAAATACGGTGTTGAACCAGAAACAGGTTCCCAGCGTGACCGCCAGCAACCATAATACACATAATAATATGTTGTCCAGACGAATTCTCATTTGACTTTAATTATATCATATTTGTGATAAAGTAAAAAGAGTAATGATTGATAACGAAAATATTCTTGATGATATAAGCGGTGCGGCATTGTGGTGCGGTGCGGATTGCGATCCGACGGATTTGGCGCGATATGCGTCTGTTGCGTTGGAACACAATGTGGCTGCTATTTCAGTAGCACCGATGTCGGTCGGTGTTGTTTGGCCGTGGTTAGAAAATAAAAATATTCCAATTTTTGCCCGGTTTTATCCGCGTGCGCGCGGTGCGGCGGGCGCGTCAGAAATTGTCGCCAGCATAAACCAGGCATTCAAACAGGGGGCTGACGGCGCCCAAGTGTTTGTATCTTTACAAAATCTGGACGAGTTTGTTTCGCAACTGTATTTGATACGTGACGATTTGTTTTTTAACAAGGCCGCTTTTGTTGGCGTGGATATCTGCGAAATAGGGCCGTTTGATTGGAACAATGTATTTTCTGCATTGCGAAAAATGCGTGCAACCGGCTTGGTATGTGCACTGGCACGTGATGATGGCGATGCGTCCGATTTTGTCGGACGGGTTTATGCAGCATTGTCCGCGTGGGATGCGGCGGGCGATATGGATTTACACTTTGTAACCGGAAAAAATCCAGTCAGGGTAGAACAGGCAATGCGATTGGTGCAATCTGTGCGGCCAGAATTAGCGCCACGTGTAAAATTTTTTGTAAATGTCTAGTGGTATGCCCTATGTGCGTAATACCAAATATTTTGGTGCACTGGTGTTGGCTTTGTTCTTTTGTTGATAGCGTGTGTGAATTGTCTGTATGTCAGGGATATGTGCACATAGCGAGGTTTTTGAAACTTCTGTTCTTATCCAGTCGAAGTATTCCCAGTGATCTGTACCGATTATAATTTCGCCGTTTGGTGCCAGATGTGTGGCCAGTATGTTCAAAAAATCAGCGTGTAATAAACGTCGTTTTTCGTGTCGTGCCTTGGGCCAGGGGTCGGGGTGCAGTATCCAAATTTGTTCAAACTGCGAATCGGTATCGCGTAAAAAGTCCCGAACATCGTCCGGGAAAACCCGGGTGTTTTTATATTCTGCGCGAATCGAATTGTCATCATTTGTTATTGCCGACAGCAGGGATGCCACACCGTTCATAAATGGTTCCGCACCGATAATGATTTTGCCCGGGTTTTGCCGGGCTATTTCCCGCAGATGTTCGCCCGCACCAAAACCGATTTCTAAAATCAACCCGGTTTTTGGCAGATTAGACGGCATAATTGCCGGCAGTACCGTTTCAATCAACAGATTTTGTCGTGTGGACAATTTTTTGCCGTGACGACGTCCAAAAGTTCTTATTTCTTGTTTTTCCATATATTTAGTATAAAATCGGGTGTACACGAATACAAGGTCAAATGTTATGGAATATCCGAAAGTTATACAGGACGGCGACATACGTTTGGAAAAAATAAGCCCAACGTTTGAAAATGCGCGCCGTATTTTTGAAATTGTTGATAAACAGCGGAACTTCCTGCGCCAGTTTTTAAGTTGGATTGATGAATCTACGCGACCCGAAGATATGTATATGCATATGTATAAGGTGTCCAAGACAGATAATGGTTCGTACTATATAATTTACGATGGGCAGATTGTCGGTAATGTTGGTATAGATATCAGTTCGCAAAAAAATCAGATTGCGGAAATTGCGTATTGGTTGTCGTTGGATTATAACGGGCGCGGAATTATGACGCGTGCGGTCAAGATGTTGGAACGCCTGGCGTTTGAAACAATGCCTGTCAATCGTATAGAAATAATAATGGATGTTGAAAACGTGCGCAGCGAATCGGTTGCGCGTCGTGCCGGATTTGTATGCGAGGGCGTTCGTCGTCAAAGTTATATGTTCCGTAATGAATTACGTGACGTGTTCACATATTCCAAATTGAAATCTGAATGGGAAAAGGAAAATAAAAATGCGTAAAGGTTTGTCGCCAGAATTGATTGCGCGCGTATTGGGTGATACGCCAAAATATACATTGGATGAATTAGATGCAAAATATCCGCCACGCAATTTGCCGGACGGTGCGTTTGTTACACGATTCGCGCCCAGTCCCACGGGATATATGCACATTGGCGGTCTGTACCAGGCGTTGATTGATTGTAAATTGGCGCGTGACAGTGGCGGGGTGTTTATGCTGCGAATAGAAGACACTGATACAAAACGCGAAGTTGCCGATGCGGTTAAAATTATCCGGGATTCTATGCAGCGATTCGGTTTGGAATATAACAATATGCCTGAATACGGCCCGTATTATCAATCGCAACGACGTGATATTTATCATAGTGTTGTGGCTGATTTGTTGGCGCGTGGCCTGGCATATCCGTGTTTTTTAACCGCGGCCGAGATGGAACGTATTCGTGAAACACAAAAGGCCGCGGGCTTTGCCACCGGTATATACGGCGAATTTGCACGTGACCGTGATATCAGTGATGATGAAATTATTCGTCGTTTGGATGCGGGACAAACACCGTCAATTCGCCTGTATTCAACGGGTAATCCAGATAATCGTATTTTTTGCAAGGATGCCGTGCGTGGTTCAATCGGGTTCCCTGAAAATAACGAAGATATTGTTTTGATTAAATCAAACGACGGGTTGCCGACTTATCATTTTGCACATTTGTGCGATGACCACTTTATGCGCACAACGCACGTTGTGCGTGGCGAAGAATGGCTGCCGTCGTTTCCGTTACATATACAGTTGTTTCGTATGATGGGCTGGACGCCGCCGATGTATATTCATACATCAACGATTGATAAAATAGATGCAGAAACCGGCAAGCAACGCAAATTGTCCAAGCGTCACGATCCGGAAGCGAACGTTGCGTTTTTCCTGCGCGATGGTTGGCCGACGGGGGCGGTGTTGGAATATCTGGGCAATATTGCAGCGTCTGGATATGAAGAAGCAAAAAGTAAAGGTCAGGTAAAATCAATATGGGAATATCCATTGCGTCCGAAAAAGATTCCTATTTCTGGTGCGCTGTTTGATATGAAAAAGTTGGAATGGTGGGCGCGTGAATTTATCGGAACAATGTCTGTTGATGCGCTGGTGCGCAGTGTGCGCGATTGGGCGGATGAATATGATGCGCAGTGGGCCGCGCGAATCGGTGCAAATCCGGAATATCTGAAAAATATTCTGGCCATTGAACGCGATAATCCAAAACGTATCCGCAAGGATTTTATAACCTGGTCACAAACGTTGAACGAAATATCGTACTTCTGGGACGATTTGTTTATACCGAACACAGAATATGAATTTAATCACAAATTGTTGGGCGCGTTTTTAGAAACCTTTAATATTTGTGATGATAAAGATACTTGGTGGAATAAGATTGTCGCGATTGCCGCGGATGCTGGTGTTAAAAATGGCGATGTGGCTATGAACTTGCGTGTGGCGATGACCGGACGTACAAATACGCCGGATCTGTATTCAATTATGCAGGTTATGGGTGCGGATATGGTAAAATCACGTATAAAGGATATCATCAAATGACAAAGACAAAACGTGCACAATTACGGGCGGTTAAATCTGATTCGCGCGCGGGGCGTTTGCTACGTATACTGCGTGCGACGGGGCTGTTTCGTTGGGAACGCGCCAGTACAAAATCTGAAGAGGTATTAAATATCCTGACGCACGGGATTGGCATTGGTTTGGCGATTGCGGCGTTGACGCTGTTGGTGGTGTTTGCGGCACTGGCGCATAATCCGTGGGCAGTTGTATCGTGCGCAATATTTGGCGTTACAATGATAACGCTGTATTTTGGTTCAACAATGTGCCACGCGACAATAGGCCGGCGCGGCGAATGCTTTTTCGAAGTATGGGACAGTGTTGCCATTTATGCGCTGATTGCCGGTACGTACACACCGTTTTTACTGGTAAATTTACGCGGGGGCCTGGGGTGGACCGTGTTTGGAATATTGTGGGCGATTGTAATCCTGGGCGCGATTATGAAAATGCGTAATCCGCACAATCAGCCGAAATGGGTTGTCGCACTGTATCTGGTTATGGGGTGGACGCTGTTGTTTATATTGCCAGCAATGTTGCATAATATTCCGCCACGCGGGTTATGGTTTATATTGGCGGGTGGACTGTCTTATTCATTGGGTGTAATATTCTATTTGTGGCGACGTATGAAGTATTCACACGCAATTTGGCATCTGTTTGTAATAGGGGGCAGTGTGTGCTTCTTTTTCGCCGTGCTGTTTGGTTGTATAATTGATTTTTAGTATGTTGACATTTATTTTTAATAGTACTATTATTTATAGGGTTATGAATAATATTTGCGTTTTCTTTACAACAACTACAACAACCCCCGCGGGGGTGTAGATTCTATTTGCGGTTTTATCCGCGCAGTGCAATAATCAATAACAATTCAATTTTACTTTATAAATTATAAGGATTTTATTATGTCATATCCAATTGAAACGATTCGGCATTCGTTGGCGCACGTTATGGCGGCGGCGGTTCAGAAGTTGTATCCAGATATTAAATTTGCGGGTGGTCCCGCGATTGAAAATGGGTTTTATTACGATTTTGATACTGAACACCGTTTTTCCGAAGATGATTTTGCCAAAATAGAAAAAGAAATGCGCGATTTAATCAAATCAAACGGTCGATTTGAACAGCGGTTTGTATCATTGGACGAAGCCAAACAGATTTTTGCAAACCAACCATATAAAATGGAATGGTTGAACGAATATGATGCGGCCGGGGAACAGTTGTCTGTGTACACTTTCCGTGATTTTGTTGACCTGTGTCGCGGGCCGCACGTGGAAAGTTCGCGTGATTTACCGCGTGACGCGTTCAAAATTCGTAATGTTGCCGGCGCATACTGGAAGGGCGATGCAAAAAATAAAATGTTGCAGCGTATTTATGTTGATGCATTTGCGTCCAAAGAAGAATTAGATGAATTCCTGAAAATGCAGGAAGAGGCCGCTGCGCGTGATAACCGCAAACTGGGCAAAGATATGGATTTGTTCCATTTTGAACCGGACTATGCGCCGGGGGCGGTGTTCTGGCACGACCACGGGTACAAAATTTATCGTAAATTGATTGAATATATCCGTCATCGCCAGGAACTGGCCGGGTATCAGGAAATATCAACCCCGTCCGTTATGGACAGATCACTGTGGGAACGCAGCGGACATTGGGCAAAGTATGGCGAACATAACTATTCAGGTAAAACCCAGGATGGCAAAACTTTCTGTGTAAAGCCGATGTCTTGTCCGGGTGGAATGTTGGTGTTCGGGCAGGGCATAAAATCTTACAAGGATTTGCCGCTGTATCTGGCAGAATTTGGCAAGGTAAATCGGTACGAGGCCGCCGGTGGTCTGTCCGGACTGATGCGTGTACGTGAATTTACCCAGGATGATGCGCATATTTTTTGTACCGAAGAACAGTTAGAGGCCGAAGTTGTAAAAATCCTACGCTTTATCAAGGATATTTATGCTAAATTCGGATTTGACAAGATTTCAATGAAATTGGCCACGCGCAAGGATTCTGAATTTCGCATCGGTTCCGATGAAATCTGGGACAAGGCCGAGGGCGCATTAAAACACGCGCTGGATGCAAACGGTATCGAATATGAAATTGCACCAGGTGACGCCGCGTTTTATGGACCAAAAATCGATAACTATTTGAAAGACGCGCTGGGACGCACGTGGCAGTGTGGTACCGTACAGTTGGATATGAATCTGCCGGAACGGTTTGATTTGTCCTATATCGGTGAAGACGGTGAAAAGCATCGTCCGATTATGCTGCATCGTGCAATGTTGGGATCGATTGAAAGATTTATGGGTATTTTGTTAGAATCGACGGGTGGAAATCTGCCGTTGTGGCTGTCGCCGGAACCGGTCGTTGTAACCCCGATTTCTGAAAAATTCCGTGAATATGCGGTGGATGTTGTTGATGCGTTGCGTGCGGCGGGGGTATATGCGCGCGCCGATTTGCGCGATGAAAAGGTGAACTATAAAATCCGCGAATTGTCGCTGGCTAAAACACCGATTATCGCCGTTGTCGGTGAAAAAGAAAGCGCAGACCGCAGTGTGACGTTGCGTCGTCTGGGGGTGGAAAAACAAGAAACCGTGTCGCTGGACGATTTTGTCGCACAAATGCGCGATGCGGTAAAAATGCCGAACTAAAAGGTATAAAAAAATATGGCGCGGTTATTCCGCGCCATTATAATATGTATAAAACCCAAAGGAAGGATATATGAAAAAAGCACTGTTTTTATTGATGATTTGTTTGACGCCTATGATTTTATCTGCGTGCGCCACAAAATGTGAAAGTGAACCGATTGTTGAAGAAAATCATAAACTGATTGTACCGCCAAATTTTGGTCAGATGCCAAAGTAAATTTGCTTACATAATCTTTGGAAAATACGGTTTTTTATGATATAATGTATCACAAAGAACTATGGGGGAATCCTGATGAACAACGATGATAATTTGGATTTATTGGATTTGAATGACGACGCCGATTCTACGGATGCATTGCCGGAAGCGGCACCGTTTGCTGCACCGCGCCCGAAAAAGCCGTGGCTGTTGATGGCGATTGGTGTGTTGATTATCATATTGGCGACGTACGTCATTATTCGCATCGTTGGGGATGATTCCAATTCCACGATGGAAGTTGATTTGGACGCACCGGCCGTTATTGTTGACGGGGTGGATTCTGCTGCGCCATTGGTTGTTGGTCCGTCGACCGCACCAACACCGGCAAATGTTGCCGCGGCGCCGCAACCCGCACCACAGGTTGCGCCACAACCAGTACAAAAGCCAGCGCCAGTCGTTCAACCTGCGCCGCAGCCAGTGGCACAGCCGGCGGTTCAAAATACTACGCCCGGCGTACCGGTTCGTGTGATAGAAGATAGAAAGGAAGTCACGTTTAACCCTGATAAGCCAGCGGCACAACCGGCGGCAAAACCTGCCGCAAAGCCCGCGGCCAAGGCACAGCCAGCGCGCAATACGCAACCGGCCAAGGCGGCCCAGCGTGCACAAAATACTACACGCACATACGCCTGGTATGCTCAAATTGGATCGTATAGTACGCGTGCATTGGCGGAAAGTGGTCAGCGCCAGTTACGTGCGTCACATCAAAACTTGTTTAATGGGCATCAGTTTGTGATATTGGCGGCTGTTCTGCCGAACGGTACAACGGCGTACAGATTACGTGTTGGATTTAATGCGGCGGCGGATGCGAATAATTTCTGCCGTAATGCCAAGGCCGATGGTCTGGAATGTTATGTAACAAAATAATGTAACGGGGGATAAAATGTTTGGACGCTTTGGCTGGGCCGAAATATTAGTAATTGTTGTGTTAGTACTGATTTTGTTCGGGCACAATAAAATACCGGGTATGATGAAAAATCTGGCCGATGGGATAAATGTCTTTAAGAAGGAATTAAAGGACAAGTCCAAAAAAGGTGAAAATTCGCCGGCAAAGGCCGAACAGGCAAAAAATGCCACGCAATCATCAAATGATGTCAAAAAAGTAACGAAAAAGCCGGTAAAAGCTGGCAGGGTTGGTGTTAAAAAACAGGTCAAAAAATCGACCAGTAAACAGGTAGCGAAATAATTTTTAAGATATATAAAAAAGCCGGGAAACACCGGCTTTTTTTGTTGCAAACTTTATGGTATAATATAAAGAAATATAGTTTATGAAAAATTGTTCCTTTACAAACTTATTTTTATTGCATTGTTATTTGTGCCGTGTGTTGCACGTGCATATATTGGTTCATACGACGAACGTGAATATGTTGATTGGTCTGCGGCGCCGTATAACAAAATTGTATTGATAAAGGGAAATACTTTTTCGGCTGATTGGGTTTCTGTGACTTGTGCTGGGCAATATGTCGCGCCAGATATAATTTTAACGGCACGCCATTGTTTGATTTATAGTACAGGATATGACGGCAATCAAATGGTTGGTGAAAAAATACCAATAGAGACATATGATGGCAGAGAAACTTGGGTCGTTTTAGAAAAATATGGAACCTCTTTATCTGATGACTGGGCGTTGTTGCGCGTAACAGATGGTCGATTTTTTAGCCGGGACTATTTTGATTCTTTTCCAGATTCTTTGAAAAAAAATGATGCAAGGTTTCCTGTACCTGTTAGTATCGCTGGATTTGGTTGGCTTAGGATATTGACGCCAGATGAAATACAAAAAATACATAAAAAATTGTCAGAACACAATGTGGCGTCTTATGAAAGCGCAGAAACTTATTTAGAACAATTCTATGATGAATTTACAACATTGCTGGATGGTAAAGAATTAAGAGATTGGGATGTTTCGTCCGGGAAAAAAAGATTTAGGTTAAAGGCGGACACATCTTGTGAACTGACAGGGGTTGGTAACATTAGGGTTGTGGACAGGACAAAACAAACACTTGCTGTGTCTTATAACGGAAATTGTCAACTGTCACAGGGAAATTCTGGTGGTGCCGCGTGGACAAATGACAATCAGGTATATGGGGTTGTGTCAAGGTCAAGGACTTCTTTTGATGCGAACGAATTTGGTGAAAATGAAACTTGGTATTCTGCATCGTCAAATTGGATGGCCGCATTGAAAGAAATGCAAAAAACATCACCGGCACAGGATGTTTTGGGGGATATTATAAGTGGTCGAAAAGTTTGGAAAAACGGTTCTGTATCTGATGCTGCAAAAATAGATAAAATTGATGTGCCGACATCTATGCCAGATAATCGTGTACAATCTGTGAATCCAACGGGTGTAATTGACGCCGATGGTTCGCGGGAAAATTTATTGCCAGTTGCAAGTTTTGTTGATACGTCTGGTGCGCCAGATGTTGCTGTCGCAGACGATACGGGGGAACTGCTGGAAAAAGAGAAACAGCAAATTGATAATTTGGGTAATCAAGTAATAGATGCAATCGGCACTGTTACGGCAGATACAACTGACGCAGAAATATTTGATATTTTGGATAACTTAGTTCGGTACGATACACAATTAGAAAATTGGCGACAAGCTAAGAAAGCGTATGATGAGGCAAAAGCGCGCGAACAATCATTAGCGAATCGTATGCTGGGTGCGGCGGCAATCGGTGCCGGTGGTATTGGCGGGATGCAGGTAGCATCCGCACTGGCCGAACAAAATGCCGATGCGG